>JGI12269J14319_10001535_pt1 | contig 22902 bp, 21 predicted proteins | sample PeaSoiSIISIP2007_FD_14319 | JGI IMG/M metagenome (IMG submission 14319)
ACTCCCGCCTGCCCATACTGCCAGACTATGTTGCCGGCCCTGTCCACCACGATCACCCGGTTGTCGACGCAGCCGCCCGGCATGGCCGGGCTTGCGCCGGGCGGGATACCCGTCCCAGCCATCGCCGTGAGGCCGTCTGCGAGGCGCTCTGCGTCGTTGGGGCCGATTATCGCACCGGGCCCGGGGTTGCAGAGAGAGGCGTCGTTCGAGCCGAAGCTCCACACGATCGCCTTGGTGGAAGGATTCACCTCGATGACGCGGTTGTTGAACTGGTCCGTGATCAGCAGGTTGCCGGGATGGTTGAAACGATCCCGGCTGCCGCCTCCCTGCCCGTCAGAGGTGCTCGCGGAGATGGCCACCGTCGGGACGGTGAGAGCCACAGCGACGAGCGCCACGAGAAACAGCCTTGCCGGGTTGGGTCCTTCCATGCGCGCCATGCCGCAGCTACTATGGTAGTAGTAGCATATAAAGTTACTACGCCGATAGTAGCTGGTCTCGCTATGTCGCCGATGACCTGGCTCGACTCACTGCACGTAGACCGGGTTCACGTGCCGCCGGAATCGCGGCATCTTCGCGAAGAAGAGGAGAGTCGCCTGCTCGAAGGCCTGCAGCGATGCCCAAGCCTTCGTCACGAGCAAGCCGAAGGACAGGCCTACGGTGGTCAGCGTTGTGGAGACCGTCTCGACGGTCGAGATGAAGTTGTTGCCACTGACCAGGCTCAGGCTCGACAGGTCCATCCCCGGAATGTTCGCGACGACCTTCAAGACCAGAAAGATGACCAGTCCTATCCCCAAGATGAGCCCCAGCCCGACCGCCACGACCAGCGTGTGCGCCAGCCCCCTCCCCCGTGCCGAAAGGATACCCTCCGGCGTTGCCACGCCAAACATCAGGTCAGTCCACGTCGCGATTTCCTCGTTCAGCGCCCTCTTCCCCGCGGACGTCGCGACTTCCTTCTCCAGCTCGCCGACGGCGCCCCCCTGCTGGCCGCCCTGTATCCTGCTCAGGTCGCTGTCGATGACGTCGTAGGCTCCGTCCGGGAGGACGTTCTTCATCTCCGCTAGGTTGTCCCTGAGCGCGGCGGCGAGCTTTGCCAGCGTGTCGCCCTCGCGCGGGTGCGTCAGCCTCGAGCTGAATTCGCCCGAGAGAGCCGCGTAGCAGCCATACGGCTCCTTGGCCCTTATCGCGCCCAGGACGAGGTCGAAGTCCGAGTCGAACCTGTCGTCCGCGTTCGCGTCATCCTTCTCCGCCTGCGGGGGCGAGGCGACCTGATGCCGTTCCGAGTCAGACGTCGGTGGGTCGGTCCTCTTCCGCACGTCTTTCACCATCCGCTCGAGGTCGTCGGTCACGTCGTCCATCCCCACGGCGTCCCATTCGGATACGAGGTTCAGGTAGGTGGAGAGCCAAGGCAGGATCTTGTCTCTGTACTCCCTGGCCTGGTCGTCAGTGTGTGGCGGAGGCACCCCGCCCGGGAGGTACAGGTTCCTGCACGCTTCGTAGGCAAAGCCCGTCATCCAAGACTTGTAGAGGGTGGAGGAAGCGTCGTCCGACCGACCGCCGGATGAGGAAGAGTCCTCTCCGTCGGAAGAGTCTTCCGACGAAGAGCGTTTGTGGGACGCCACGATGGGCGAGTTGGACTATGGTGATAAAAAGCCAGCGTGGCCCGTCGCCGCGGGGTTTACTGCCAGACGCCGTTGAACGGGACCGAAGCGCCGTCCGACAGCCCTACGACGCCTGTGTAGTCCTGGCCCGCCACCGGGCTCGGGGCGACTTGGGAGTTCGCGGGGAAGATGACGTAGGTGGTGGCCGCTCCCGAACCCAGGCCGCCGACCTCGCAGGCGCCCGAGGGGGTGAACTCGGAGACGACCCCGCCCGAGGTGACGGAGACATAGGACACGGAAGCGCTGCCCGTGCCGCCGTTGGTCAGTGTCAGGTGGGCCCCGGATGGCGACGCCGAGCACGTGAAGGTCGTCGTCGTGCTGTTGGCGTTGAAGCCGCCGGCCGGCAGTGCGGCACCTGCGACCGTGACCGCGACCTGCCCTACGACCGCTGCGGTAAAGTTCGCGGACGTGGAATCAGAAACGACGGCAGGTTGCCCGCCGTCCGGAGGGGAGTCTATGCCTGCGGAAGACGCGGCGGTGCCCAGGTTGTGGTAGATTACCGCGCCGCTGATCCCGGCGGCGGCGATCATGATTAGCGTCGTGATAACGACCGCGCCGGTGGCTCCGCCTCGCCTTGGCTTCCCCCAAGCCAACGATATTCCGTGCCGAAGGCTCCAGCGACGTATTAAGCCCGTGTGAATCTGGAATACAACGCCCCACGCGGGGAGCCGGGAAGTGGCGGACGCGACTCTGCTGAAGGGCGGCGTGGGAATTTGTGGAAAGGGTTCTATAGTCAGATTTCGCAAGAAATGGACGGCCGATCTGGTTGATTCTTGGGTTAGGCGGGCCTAGGTCGATGGGTCGTTCACGGCCTGGGAGCCCTCCCCGTAGAGTTGACGATCGGAGCTCTCTTTCGCCGCGGTGGACATGCCTCGCGATCATTCTCCTCCTGTCGCTCTCGGCCTTCGGGAACGCGTCTCCTCGGCCGTCCAGCTCGCCGGCGGTCGCCCGGGCGGCCGTTCCGAGGGTCATCAACACGAACCATCTCAACGGCCCTGTGGACCCCTTCATCGACGTAAACTCGGGATATTCCCAGGAGCCCGCGCCGATGGGGGTCGCTGACTACGGGATCGGCCCGAGCGGGCCGTACTCGTACGCTACCAACTCGTCGCTGGGCTCGGTCGACGTCGTGTCCCTCTCGACGCAGAACTCTTCGGGCGATCCGGTGATGTCGATGCAGTTGAACGTCAACCTGAAGTTCTTCGCCGGCGGCAAGCAGTTCGTCTACTGGGTCCAGGACGTGGCGGAGGTGGACACGTCGAGCAACGCCATCGCCTTCGTGGACAACATCTGGAACACTTCGACCTCCTCCGCGGCCATGAGCGACGCCGGGGTGCAGGGCAGCGGGACGGTCGCCCAGTTCGGCTCCAGCTACTACTACTACGAAGTGGCCGGGACCTCTCTCCCCGGCAACAACGCGAACCTGGTCTATCCCGCGACAGTGGAATTTCGCGTCAACTCCTCCGTCGACGCCTCCAGGCAGCCGGTGGTCACCTTCGAGTACAACGACGGCTACGGCTGGCAAGAGTACGACTCGGCGACGTTCACGGCAGTCCACCAGCTGACCTCACTGAGCGGATTCGTGGTCGACGGTTTCGGCTACAGCCCGGTCAACTTCTACGACTCGGAGCTGATAATCGGGGGAGCTGGCGGGGGGAGCATGACGACGGACACGCAGTCGGACCTCAGGCTCCAATTGGAGTACTGGAACGGCCACAACTACCAGCTCGTCACAAACGCCTACGACTTCGGGGGCGACACGGCGGAGGCGATACAGAACGTGGTCTCCAAGTGGGACTACTACCCGGAAAACGGGGGGATGGTAGCTGAGCTCCAGAGCGGCGCGGGGACGCTGGGCAAGCTCTGGGACCAGTCCGGCGTGGGGATAGTGGACCTGAAGACATCCGTCGCCTCAGGGACGCTCGACGTGAGGAACTCGTCCAACCTCGCGGGGACGCCCGGGAGGTACGCGTTCAAGAACGGCGAGGTGACGGTGACGCTGTATCCCGGCTCCTACGAGCTCGGCTTGTACTCGGGCACCAGCTTGGTCACGTCGGGGAAGTACACGCTCGCCGCGGGGCAGCTCTTGAAGCTCACGGGGCCGCTGGGGGAGGTCCCCTTCACTCTGAGCTTCTCGGTGGTGGGCGGCGGCTCGGGCTACTCCCCGCCCACCCTGACCTACAGGTTCAACGGGACCGTCAAGACGACGCCCCTGGGCGCGACCCCTACGGTCTACGACCTGGACTCGGGGAGCACCTGGTCGGTCTCGTCCCAGCTGCCCGGGTCCGGCGGGACGCAGAGATGGCAGACGGGCCAGGCGACGAACGGCACAGCGGCCTCCGGTCAGTCAGAGTCCGTCACATACTACCACCAATACCTGGAGACCATGTCCTACTCCGTCGGCGGCGGGGGCTCGGGATATTCCGTCCCCACGCTCTCAGGGCAGGAGTTTGGCGCCGCCATGTCCCTCCCTGTCGGGACCTCCCCCACCGGCTACTGGCTCGACAGCGGGACAGCCTACTCCGCGACGAACCCCCTGCCCGGGTCCACGTCCAGCGAGAGGTGGTTCGCGCCCGGCGGCGAAGGGTCCGTGAGCGGCTCCGGATCCGTCGTGTTCGCGTACGACCACCAATTCTATCTGACGGTGATAGGCGGCGCGACGGCGTCGGCGTGGTATGACAGCGGGGCTCAGGCGACCGTGGGCCAGCCCGTCACCTATGGCCGCGCGGCAGGGACCGGGAAGAGGGTGGTCTCCTACTCGGTCGACGGCGGGGCCCAGGTCTCCTTCGCACCCGCCCAGGGGAACGTCACGGTGGCAGTGACGATGAGCGCCCCCCACGCGGTTTCCTTCGTTTCGGTGACGCAGTACCAGGTGACGCTCCAGACCGTGACGCCGCAGGAGCTCGACTCGATCACCCCCCCGACCATCGGCGGAGACAGCTACTGGTATGACTCCGGCTCCGTGGTGAGCGTCGCGCTCTTTGGCGTCTGGGGCAGGTCGGCAGGGGAGGGCCAGAGGCTGGTCTCTTATTCAGTCAACGGCGGTGCCCAGCTTCAGGTAGGCTCGAAGGGGACGGTGGAGGTCCTCGCGCTCGGCGCCATCTCCTCGCCAGAGGCGGTTACCGGCGCCTCGACGGCGCAGTTCTTTCTGACCGCGGCCACGGGCGCGCTGGCCTCGATCACCCCGCCCCCGATATCGGGGGACGCCGGGTGGTATGACAACCAGACGGCGGTCACCGCGACATACGACCACAGCTGGAACGCCAGCGCTGACCAGACAAGGCTCAACGCCTTCTCATACTCCATCGATGGGGTCCAGACAAGCTCCATCTCCAGGAAGGGGAGCGGGACGTTCCCGGTCAGCTTGACGATGGACGCGCCTCACCGGATAGATGTCAGGCCTGTCATGCAGTATCTCTTCACGCTCTCCGGCGGCTTCGACGTGACCCTTTCGTTGCAGTCGCCGACAGGCGACGGATTCTACGATTCAGGCTCCAACATGACCGTGACCTCGAGCTACATCGGAGGCGTCGTCCCCGACAAGCAGAGGCAGGCGCTGACCGGGTACACGCTGGACTCCAAAGCCACGGACATCGCGCGGAACGAGACGGGGACGTTCACCACTCCGCCCATCGTCTTTGACACGTATCACTCGTTGGCTTTCGACTCGGTGGGGCAGTACTTCGTAGCTTTCGCCTTCACGGACTCGTCGGGTTCGAGGCAGGTGGTTCCGACCTCGCTTTCGATCCAACAGCAGAACGGAGGAGCGAAAGCCGTCCCCGGCTTCAACACGTGGGTAGACAACGGGACCACCTTCACGATTGCAAGCGTGATCTGGGAGGGCGCGGACGTCAAGCCTCTCAACCCGACCCCCTACCAGGTCAGCGCGCCCGAGAACATCACGGTCAAGTCCAGGATATACCCCGCGAGCGTGAAGGTGACAGACCTCTTCGGGCTCGCGGTCCAGGGCGCCCCGGTCTCCGCCAAGCTCGCCAACGGGACGATGGTGACGAGGACGACGAACTCAGACGGGGTGGCGACTTTCGGCCTCATCCCGATAGGGACGTATCAGGCGACGGTCTCGAACCTAGGGGTCTCCACCTCGACCTCGGCTGACGCTTCGGTCGGGAGTGAGGCCAACACTACGGTCGCGTTGAGCCTCCCTGTCCTCGGCGTCGTGCTAGTCGTCGCGGCGCTGATAGTCGGCGCCCTCCTTGTGAGAAGGCGCCGGAGCGCGCAGGCGGCGCCGTCGATGAGCCCGTAGACTCCAAAGAGGGAGTTGTTGCCAACTGAGACTCGTCGTTGTCGCGCTCGTCCTTGGAATCGTTGTCTTGGCTTTCGGAGTTCTACTCGGCTTTGAAGATAATTGCACGAGCGACCTAACCCCGGTCGGACCAGTGAGTGGAGGCGCTTATTGCACATACACTTACCCGACAATCATTCCAGACGGGACGATTGTCGTAGGCATCGCGGCCTGCATCGGTTCCCTAGCGGAAATGAGATTATCATCTTCCAAGAAGCGCATCCCACCAAGTGGAGCGGCGAATTGAATCCCCCGCCTACGGAGCAGAGCCCTCCCCGAGCGGCGCACTCTTATCTAAGGCCTCCCGCCATCACCGTTAGCTTTGAGCTCCGCGGAAGCCCTCTACGACAAGGTAGCTAGGAAAGTCATCTCCGAGACACTTCGCCTGAAGAAGGGGGAGACCCTCACCATAGAGTCCTGGAACAACGGCCTCCCGTTCGCCCGGCGGCTGGCCGTTGAGGCCAGGAGGATAGGTGCGATCCCGGTGGTGGTCTTCGAGGACGAGTCCGCGTACGTCGAGGGCGTGAAGGTCACCCCGAAGGACGTCCTCGGCAGCATGGGCAAGCACGAGTACGGCCTTCTCGCCGGCTCCGACGCCTACGTCTTCATCCCCGGGCCGCCCATCGGCGCCTACTCTCCGCGCCTGTCGCGCCAGGAGGTCACCGACTCGACGAAGTACAACCATTCCTGGTATGAGGCGGCCGAGAAGGCCCGGCTGAGGGGCGCGAGGCTCCCGTTCGGCTACGTCGGGAAGGAGTACGCGAGGCTCATCAAGAAGAGGCCGGAGGAGGTCGTCCGGCATCAGCTCAGGGCGGCGCTCGCGGACTTTGCCGGCATATCCGCGAGCGGGAGGGCGGTCGGGCAGGCGCTCCAGGACGGGGCCCAGGCGACCCTAATGACGCCCGGCGGGAAGCTCGAGTTCACCCTCCGAGGCGACCTGGAGGTCGAGGACGGCGTCGTGGACGAGAGCGACGTCGCGGGCGGGTACAACATGACCTACGTGCCACCGGGCTACGTCTCGAAGCAGGTCGACCCGGCGTCCGCGAAGGGCAGCGTGACGCTCTCCCCGTCGGTGACTCGGCTCGGCCTCCTGACGGACGGGAGCCTCGAGTTCGAGGGCGGCAGGCTCGTCGGGCGGAAGAGCGGGGGCTCAGCGAAGATGCTCGAAGAGCTGGTGGAGGCGGTCCCGCCCGAGAAGCGGGTGCTCACCTCGGTCATCGTCGGCCTCAACCCCCTGATGAGGTACGAGTACGGGCAAGACAGGATGGTGTCCGGGGCGGTAGGCCTCGGCGGGTTCGGGTTCATGGGCACTGTGAGGAGGGGGAGCCTCTCAGTCGCTGGGAAGGCCCTCGTCCAGAAGGGGAAGCTTACGCCGCCGGTCTGAGCCCTTAAGAGATGAAAGCCCAATCAGGGCGTTGCTTTCGCCTGCCTGCCCATGCCTGGACGCTCCCGGTCTCCGGTGCACGAGGCCGTAGAAGGTGAAGAACAGGGACACGGTGAGGAGAAACCAGTTGCTCAATAGCGACACCCCATCGAAGGTAAAGTTTGACACGAGGTTGATCGCCTGGCTGTCCATCTCTGTTGGGTCGAAGAGGAGCACGACGACGGTGAGGAACAGGAGGGAAGGCAGGGCGAAGAACTTCACGGCTCTCGAGAACCCCATGGGTATGGACAGGGCGCCTAGCGTGAGCACCCAGGTCACGAGGGCGAGGGCCCCGTATCCAAGCTGTCCGCCTTGCCCGAGGGCGCTGCCGCCAAGGGACCCCAAGAGGCCCAGAGGATACTGCACGATGTTAAGGCCGTTGACGTCGAGGACGTGGTTGACCTTCCTCGAGTTGCACAGGACGAGGAGGGCGAAGGACAGCGCTCCCCCGGCTCCAAGGAAGGTGAAAAGCGGAGAGAGACGAGACCTCAGAAGGCTGCTCAGGTAGGTAGAGTCGAGAAGAGATCCGATCCCGGAAGACTCCATGACGAAGGCGAGCGGCAACAGCGCGGCGACGGCGACGACCCCTTCGGCCACCTCTAACTGCGAGACAAAAGACCACACCAAGCTGCCGCCGAAAGTGGTAGCAATCACGCTCATCGAGACTCCACCCGCTCCATCTCTTCAGAAGACGGAGACGTTTTGGAGGTAAAATAGATAAGCTTAGCTCGAAACGGTTGAAACTTCGACAGGGCAGACCTGAGCGCTTTTGCATCTCAAGTCGGCTGGTCGGTCGACCGCTCAGGAATCCGGCATGCGGCCATGCTAGCCTGCCGGCCCCGAACTGTCGGTCGCCACGTGGTCCGACCTTGCCGCTTAAATTGAAGATCGCGATAGACCGGAGTTGAGCGGCGACGTTCGGGATGTCGAGGCCAGCCAGTTCGACATCGGGACGACGTCGATAAGGCTGGTCAGAGTCGGGAATGTCCTGCAGATCTTGTTCAGTAGCTCGCTCGAGGCTGAGTTCCTCTACAAGGAGCTGGTGGAAAGGTATAAAGGGGCCGAAGGGAAAATCAAGGGCGACTGACCGTGGGAAAGCTGACCAAGAGGAAGGAGGCCGAGCTCCGGCTCATCGCGGAGTTGACCTTCGACGCGACGCTGGCGGCCGAGTCCAAGGTCTCGAAGCTGACGGAAAGTGCTGCCCGCTCGCCGGCCTGAGGGCTGGCGGCTTTCTGGGACATCATTGCTGAATGCAGTCGAGACGACGCGCCCTCCTCCCTCACCCGTGAAGCCTCTGCGCTAGCCTCTGGGCCAGGAGCGCGTTCTCCCCGGTCTCGTCGTGCCGCAGGTATACGTAGCACGCCTCCGCCCCCTTCGCCACCCCGCGGATCTTCTCCGCCCACTGGTCGATGGCCTTCGCGTCGTAGGAGTCCATCCGCAGCCTGAAGTAGGCGAAGCCTCCCGTGACCTGGAAGGTCGGCCTCATGTCCTCGGTCTCCGCGATGCAGAGCCCGGTCGCGTGCCCGTCCAGGAGCCTGTAGGTGGGGCCGTCCAGCCACGACCTGTGCCTGAACTCGAAGACCCGCCTCTCGATGCCAGAGGTCTCGGAGAGAAACCTCTCCAGGAGCTTCAGGTCCTGCTTCATGTAGGGCGGCAGCTGGAACAGGACGGGGCCTCGCCTCGGGCCGAGGAGGTCCAGCGTCCCGGAGAGCCTGTTGGCGGCCTCCGACGAGCCCTCGCCCAGCTTCAGGATGTGGGTGATCTGCTGGGGCGCCTTGAACGAGAAACGAAAGTCCTCGCCGGTCTTCCCGGCCCAGCCCTCGACCGCGGATGGCTTGGGCGCGGCGTAGAAGGAGCTGTTAATCTCCACGCTCCGCAGGCGCCGGGCGTATTGCGCGAGGAGCTCCTCGCTCTTCGCCTCCTTCGGGTAGAACTTCCCCCTCCAGCGGGGGTAGCTGAAGCCGGAGACCCCAACGTAGAAGCCGGTCGTCAAGCGTTTCGCCCCCTTTGTCTCCGGTCGCGAGTGTTAAATGTGGTTGTCTGTCAATCTTTCCGTCGCAGCGAGGATCGTCCTCTTCAGGCGATTCCGCGGCCAGATAGCCTTCATTTCAACCCTTAAGAAACGGCTAGGCGCGAAAGACTCACGCCTTGAAGTCGGGCTACATCAGGTCGCTTGAGGAGATAACGAAGCACGACGTCCGCGTCGCCGGCGGCAAGGGCGCGAACCTCGGCGAGATGTACCGGTCCAAGCTTCCCGTGCCGGAGGCCTTCGTCGTGACGACCAAGGCGTACAGGGCGTTCGTGGAGCGAAACGGCCTCGACGCGAAGCTGAGGCAGCGGCTGAAGGGCATAAGCATGGAGGACGTCCGCAGCGTCGAGAAGGGCGCGGCGGAGCTGAGGAGGATAGTCGAGTCGTCCGACATCCCAGAGGACCTCGAGGCGGAGATAGCGCTGGCCTATCGGCAGCTCAGCGAGAAGTTCGGGTCAGAGGCGCTGGCGGTGGCGGTGAGGAGCTCGGCCACGACCGAGGACCTCCGCGACGCGAGCTTCGCCGGCCAGCAGACCACATTGCTCAACGTGAAGGGGGTCGATGAGCTGTTCGCCGCGATAAGGAAGTGCTGGGCCTCTGTCTACACGGCGAGGGCGACGTTCTACAGGGCGAAGCGGGGGTTCGGCTCGCGGACGGTGGACACGGCTGTGGTCGTCCAGGCGCAGATCATGAGCGAGAGGTCGGGCGTGGGTTTCACAATCCACCCCATCACGGGAGACAAGACCCAGATGGTGATCGAGGCCGTCTACGGGCAGGGCGAGGAGATAGTCTCCGGGAGGGTGGTCCCCGACACCTTCGTCCTAGACAAGGAGACGGGCGAGGTCATCGAGAAGAGGATCGTCAGCAAGACCCGGATGAAAAAGGCCAGCCTGCGCAAGTCGGGGCTCGTGGGGAGCCAGGTGCCCGCCGGCCTGAGGGAGAGGCAGGTCATCGGCGAGGACGAGCTCAAGAGGCTCTGGGAGCTGGGGAGCGTGCTGGAGAACCACTACGGCTTCCCCCAGGACTTCGAGTGGGCGATCGAGAAGGGGACAATCTACCTCCTGCAGACAAGGGCGGTCACCTTCATAGCGAAGGGGGCGCACGAGGAGTCGGTGGAGGAGGAGCCTATCCTGACCGGGCTGGGCGCCTCCCCTGGGATCGGGTCGGGACCGGTCAAGATAGTCAGGGGCGTCAAGGACCTCGGCAAGGTGGTCCAGGGGGACGTCCTTGTCACTAGGATGACCACGCCGGACTACGTCCCCCTGATGCTGAAGACCGCGGGCATCGTGACCGACGAGGGAGGCATGACCAGCCACGCCGCGATAGTCAGCAGGGAGCTGGGGGTGCCGTGCGTCGTCGGGACCTCCAACGCCACGCGGGTCCTGAAGGACGGCGCGGTCGCGTCGGTCGACGGCTCGAGGGGCCTCGTCTTCAGGGGACGGGTGAGGGCGGTCGCGTCGACCAAGGAGTCGCCCCAGCACCTGGAAGAGGTGCGGAACCTCAAGACCCGGACCAAGATATACATGAACCTGGGAGTCCCCGACAAGATCAAGGACTATTCCGCCGTGCCGTTCGACGGCATCGGGCTGATGAGGGTGGAGTTCATCATCGCGAGCTACGTGGGGCAGCACCCGATGCACCTTATTGAGACGGGGAAGGAGGACGTCTTCGTCGACTGGCTCTCGGGAGGGATAGCCACGGTCGCGAGGGCGATCTTCCCCCGTCCCCTGGTCGTCAGGTTCTCGGACTTCAAGACCAACGAGTACAGGGAGCTGGAAGGAGGCGAGAAGTACGAGGAGGTTGAGTCCAACCCCATGCTTGGGTGGCGCGGTGTCTCGCGCTACATATCACCGGAGTACGTCAAGGCTTTCCAGATGGAGCTCCGCTCGATCAAGAGGGTGAGGGAGAAGATGGGCCTCACCAACGTGTGGGTGATGCTCCCCTTCGTCAGGACTACGTGGGAGGTCGAGAGGTGCGTCAAGCTGATCGAGGAGCAGGGCCTCGTAAGGGGGGAGACCTTCAAGGTCTGGCTGATGGCCGAGGTCCCGTCGATGGTCTTCCTGGCGGAGGAGTTCGCGTCCCTGTGCGACGGCTTCAGCATCGGCTCGAACGACTTGACCCAGCTGATAATGGGGATCGACCGCGACTCGGGCCGCCTCGGCAAGATGGGATACTTCGACGAGAGGAACGAGGCGGTCAAGAGGGCCATCAAGATGCTGATTGAGGGGGCTCACAAGCAGGGGAAGACGGTCTCGATCTGCGGCCAGGCGCCCTCAGTGTACCCCGACTTCGCCGAGTACCTCGTCTCCCTGGGCATCGACTCGATCTCGGTCAGCCCCGACAGCGTCGCAAGGACGAAGGAGCTGGTGTTCCGCGCTGAGTCAAAGAGCCTGGGCGGAGGCCTTCCAGCCAGGGACGACGACAGGCTCGCGGCGGGGAGGGGCGGCGGGCTTGGCGCGTGAAGGGCGGTCTTCGACGAGGTCGTCTGCTCCGCTTGCGTGATTCCACTTTGATGGTCGCTCTAGCCCGCGCAGTCCATTGGGCGGGGTCATTCGGCAACCACCTTGTTCCTCAAGACTCCTATTCGCTCTATCTCGACCTCGACGGTGTCGCCCACGGACAGATACTTCCGCTCGATGCCTTGCACGCGTGCGGGCACTCCCGTCGAGACGACATCGCCCGGCTCCAGCGTTACGCCTTCTGAGACGTAGGACACGAGTTTCTGGACGTTGTGCACCATCTCCTTGGTGCTGCCCTCCTGGATCACCTGGCCGTTCTGACGCCCGACTATCTTCAGTGGGTAGGGGTCACCGACCTCGTCGCGGGTGACGATCCACGGCCCGAGCGGGCACGCGGTGTCGAGCCCCTTGCCCTTGGTCCAATTCTGGCCGTAGGGGTCTACGACCTTGGGCCAGCCAGGATCGTATTGGAGGTCCCTGAAACTAATGTCGTTGGCGCACGTGTAGCCAGCGATGTGCGAGAACGCCCTCCCCGGAGGGATGTCCTTCCCCCTCTTGCCTATCACTACGGCTAGTTCCGCTTCTATGTCCATCTTCTTGACGGCCGTGGGGTGGATTATCGGGGCGTCGAGACCGACCAGTGCGTTCGCGAACTTTGTGAAGATGTACGGGACCTTCGGTGGAGTGGTTCCGGTCTCCGCGCCGTGGGAGACGTAGTTGACCGCAGCGCAGTAGATCTTTTGCGGGTCGAGGATCGGAGCGAGCAGCCTCACCCGGTCGCTCTTGACGAGGGTTCCGGCCTCCTTGGCCGAGGCCGACGGCCTCTCGTCGTGCGCCGCGTCACCGATTTCTCTCGCGAGCTTCATCGCGAACTCGCCCCCCTTTAGAAATGCCCTTGTGTCAGAAAACAGGGTGCTCAGTCCGCCGCTCGAGTACTTGGAGCATGCTCTGGCGAGGTCCACGACCCCCTTGTCGGTAAAGAGCCCGAGCCGCGAGTCCCCGTAGACCGAGAAGGTCACGATTCGCATGTGCCCGTCAGTGAGTTTTCGCCGCTAAAAGCGTTCGGCTCCGCGGGAACGCGTTACGAATGTAGGCCGGGTAGGCCCACTGACTCTGGTCGGCAGGGCGGGGATGACACGGTTCAGGGCGCGAAACACGTATACGCCTCCGGCTCCGTGCGCTCGTGTCTTGCCGATCTGCCCGAAGTGCCAGAAGTGGATCAGCGAGAGCCACTACCAGAGGCACCTCGGTCGCTGCGGCACCATCAACAGGCACGAGCCCGCGTCCCTCTACGTCCCCTCGGCAACCCCGCAGGTGGAGAGCCCTGAGCGGGAGGTCACCTACGGCCCTCCCGGCGAGGAGCGCAGAGGGACGAACTGGACCAAGGTGATGGCCGGTTTCGTCATATTCTTGCTAATCGGCTCCGTGGCGGTCTTCTTCGTTCTCTATGCGCTTTCCCTTCTCTGACTCGGGTCCGAGCCGCGGGCGCTACGCTGTGACGACTTTTCTGGCTGGGGTCGCGGGGTCCCTGTACCCGGTCATGATGACGACCAGGAACACCGCGTAGGGGAGGACGGTCGCCAGGATGAGCGCCGAAGAGACCGCGCCGCCGATGAGCCCCGCGAGGCCAGGGCCGAGGAAGGCGCCGATGAACCCCGCGGTCTGGACGACGCTCGTTGCCGACGTCACCTGCCCCTCTGGCACGCTCACCTGGGCCATGGCCGTGAGGAGTGGCCAGAAAGAGTTGGAAAGGAAGCCCGTGACAAGGACGACTGCCAGGGCCAGCGGCAGGGGCGTGGCCAAGTAGAGTCCCGCGAACGCCAGCGCCGAGAGCGACGCGCTCAGCAGCGCGCTCCTCCTCCCACCGAGCCGGTCGAAGAGGACCCCAGCGGTCAGGGCGCCGACACCGCCCAGGCCCACCCCGACCCCGAAGATGGTGTCGATGGTGGCCGTCCCGCCCCCAGTGACCGAGAAGGCTGATATCAGGTACTTCGGGGTCCACGACACGAAGACGAGGAACCCCAGGTCGGCGAAGAAGTCCGCCACCGCGAGAACCAACACCGCGCGTATCGCCAGCACCTTGGCGTAGGATATCCGGGACTGCGCCGGCCCACCCTTCCCGGACCTCCCAAAGACCGCGGCGAAGAAGGCCGTGAAGGCCGCGCCGATGAGGGCGAGCGCGAGGAAGGGCGCGTCCCAGCCGCGGTAGACCAGCAGGTACCCCGCGAGCGACGGGCCGACGAAACCCCCGGAGCTGTAGGCGGCGCTGATGAGGCTGACGGCGAAGCCCCTCCGCCCCGGGAGGAGGGAGGCGATCACCCCGTAGCTGGGGGTGATGATGAGGCCCGTCCCGAAGGAGGCGAGGAAGAAGAAGGCGGAGAACTCCCACAGGCTCCGGGCGACGACCACGGCCGCCTCCGAGGCGGAGAAGATCACTAGCCCCAGGAGGATTGTCCGCGCGTCGCCGAGCTTCTGCGCTAAGAGGCCTCCCCCGAACACCCCGATGGCCACCAGGCCCACTGACGCAGAGATCACGCCGCCCGCGGTGGCGTCGCTCACGGAGTAGGTGGACTCGAAGGCGGGGACCAGGGCGCCTATGGAGAAGCGGTAGAAGGAATAGAGGAGGGGCGGGAGGAGGACCGCGACGAGGCCCAGCGCCGTCCGCCTTTCCATGCGTGTGGGATGCCGGGCCGGCTAATTAGGGGCGCCGGCGGCAGGCTCCACTAGCGCCCGGAGTCGAAGACGCTCACCGTGGCGTGAGTCTTCGTCAGCAGGCCAGGCTAGCGAGAGCTATCATATGGAGAGGTATCTCTCGCCCGAAAGAAACCTCTTCGCCGCGACGAACAGGCTCATGTAATAGGAGTCCATCTTGGGGACGAAGCGCCCCGCGCCGAGGCTCAACCTGGCGTCCTTCAACCCGCCCGAGTCCCAATCCCACATCACTCCCCTGGCCGGGATTCTCTTTGCGCGGCCTGAGAAGAGCCTTAGGGCAGAGCCAATTGGGACCTCGACGAGCCCCACGACCTCGGAGGCGTCGACGCGATACTCGCTGAGCGGCCGCCCGCATTCAAGCAGGAAGACCTCCGCGATCTCCCTCTTCGATACCCCGTGGTACGAGGCGACGTCGACCCTCCTCCCGAGCGGGACGAGGTCCTTCATCTCCGCCCTCACCCCCAGCTCCTCCTCTATCTCGCGCGTGACGTCCGCCGACCGCTCGCCTGCCCTGTAGTGACCGCCGACTGTGCTGTCGAGGAGCCCGGGGAATGAGGGCTTCGATTCGCTCCGGACCTGGAAGAGGACCGCCCCCTTCCCTCTGCGGGTCACCACCCAGCAATGGAAGTTGAAGTGCCATAACCCTTTCTTGTGCGCCTCGTAGCGTGTGGCGACCCCGACCTTCCTCAGGTCGTCGTCGTAGATGTCCACGAGCTCCGCGTCGTCCGACAAGGCGGCACGAGACGTCGCCGACCAAGATAAACGTGCGCCGTCCCGCGGCCCCTGGCCTTCCAAAGAGCCGAGCGACTGTGCGTTTCTTATAGCTCCGCCTTCATGTGCTGCGCGACTTGAGCGCCAGGAAGGAGGACGTCTCGCGCGCCAGAGCAGGGCTCTTACACCACGTCAAGGGCAAAGTGGTGGAGAAGGACACTTTCCTGAAGGGGTACGAGGAGGCCGGGGAATACCTCTCGCGAAGGCTGGACAGGCTCGCCAAGGACCCGAACGAAGAGGCGATCCACGACGCTCGCACCGCGATACGGAGGCTCGAGGCCCGCGTGGAGGTCCTACCGAAGAGCGTCCGCAAGCGCCCGGAGACCAAAGAGATCCTCGCGAGCTGGAGGGAGGTCATGGAGCGGAGCGCGAATGTCCGCGACCTTGACGTGACGAGGGGCAAGGCGTCGCGCCACAAGGGGCCCGCGAGCGCCCAGCTGCTGGCAAAGATGGACAAGAAGCGGCGAAAGCTCGTGAAGGACGCCGAGGAGGCCGTCGAATCGGCGCGGAGGCTGCCCCCGCCGAGGTTGAGCTCGAAGAAGGTGACGCAGAGCGGGCTGCAAAGGAGGTTCGAGAAAGTGGCGTCCAGGCTCTGGAGCCGCATCGACGAGCTGCTGCCCATCGTGACGGCGGACCCGGCCAAGCTGGAGGAGCTGCATAAGCTGAGGGTGGACTCCAAGAAGCTGCGCTACCTCCTCGAGCTGACGTCAGAGGAGGGCTCACCGGACAGCCGGAGGCTCAAGAGGTGGCAAGACGCCCTGGGGGAGATCCACGACTGGGACGTCGCCACGGCCTACCTCAGGAAGGCGGGCGTCCCCGGCACGGGCGGCCTCCTCAGGGAGTGGGTAAGGGAGCGGGACCGCGAGTTCGACGGCTTCGTCAGGTCGGTCCTCGGCCCCGCCTAGGGTTCGCCCGCAGCCGCACTCCCGCCCGAGCACCTCGCGTTCTCCAATCTGATAATCGTAGCCCTTCCTTAAGTATCCTCAGGGGGCGAACTTCTCTCGGTCGCCATGGCAGACATCAAGATACTCGTCTGGAAGGCGCGCGAGCCGCCCGAGGGGGCCGAGCCCGACGTCGAAGTGAAGATGCCCGCGTCCCTCGCGAGGTGGGTCCCAAGGATGATGATGTTCGTCCCTAAGAAGACGCGGGAGGAGACGTGGGGGGCGGACGCCGACTTTTCCATGTTCGCCGATCTCGAGAGGATGGTGAACGAGATGCCCGAGGCGGGAGTCAGGGAGATCATGGACGTCAAGACGAAGGACTCGAGGATTAAAGTCCTGGTCGAAAGGTAGGGAGGCAATGACGATCAGGATAGACTTCGGCCGCCTCTTCCCTGGCCTGGTCATCCTCCTCATCGGGGTTCTGCTCTTCGTCCTCTGGCTTCTCCTCGTCTTCGTCTCTTTCTTCGCCTTCTTCGTCCCGGGGCTCAGCGGGATCTTCTACCTCGCGCTCGACATCCTCGTCGCGTCCATAGTCCTTGTCGGGCTGGGTGCGCTGATAATGCTAGCCGGGGTCCGTGGCTGGTGGAGCCAGAGCAGCGTCACCTGGGGCAGGCACGGCTCGGTCGAGGACAGGGACAAGCTGGACCCGGGCCAGAGGTCGGGCGAGGTCTTCAGCGTCATCGTCTCGTTCCTCATACTGCTCTTCTTCATCGAGAACCAGGCGAAGGGGACGGGCTTCTTCACGTCGCGCTTCGGGCCTGCGGAGCAGGCGCTCTTCTATGGGACCTGGCTGGTCGGCGCGGTCGTCTCGTTGTCGAGGGCGGCCGTAGGGAGGAGGAACCCCGTGAGGCCCCTGGACGCGCTCTACGGGGCGATGCTGGTCGTGACGGCGCTCACTCTCCTGAGGGTCTTCCCGCTCGACTTCGCTCACTTCCCAGACCTCCTGCCCAAGGTGATCAGGCCCGCATTCTTCTGGCTCACGAACCCGGTCGGGGCGATAGTGCTCGTTCTCGCGGCGATAGGCGGGTTTGCGAGCATGCTCTACAACGTGGTGGTCTACGCGGTGTCAAGGTCCAGGAGCTGGGCTGACGACGCTTCGCCACCTCGAGCGTGAGAGAGCCCCTATTCGTGGTACTTCTTCTCGCCCGCGGGTATCGCGAGCTTCAGGAAGTTCTCCGCAGGCGGGAGGGGGCAGACGAAGCCCTCGCCGTAGGCACAGTAGGGGTTGTACGCGTAGTTGAAGTCGACCAGGTACTCGTCGTCGTGCTCTACCCTCATCTCGAGGTAGCGGCCGGCGCCATAGGTCTCCTTCCCAGAGGTGGCGTCCTTGAAGGGGATGAAGAGGCTCGGGTCGTCCCTCTCCGCCGGCTGGTAGGCCTGGAGCGGCACAGGCTGGCCGCCGACCATGAGGTCGAAGCGTCCGACCCTGTTGAAGAGCTGCCGCGTCCCCGTGCTAGTGGTCATCATGACGCTCGCCTCGGCGCGATACCTTTGGAGCTTCGCCTCCAACCTGAAGGACTGGTCGGGCTCGAAGTAAACCAGGCCATGGAAGCCCTGCCGGCCGAAGCGCGCGAAGGGGGACTCGCGCCCCAGCCTCATGAACTCGTCCTTCTGCGCCCTGAACCTCAAGAGGGCGCGCTTCCACGTCTCGACCTCGTCGGGCTGCATTGGAGCCGTCAGGGTCGGGAGTCCGAGAATAACCTTCCGAATGCGTTGCAACGCTTATGTGGGCGGGATGCTCCGGAGCCGACTGGGAGGAAAACGCAAGTTGGCGTCGCCCGTCACGATCGTACCCAAGAAGAAGAAACCCCCGTTCTGAGCCTTAGGTCGGGTGGCCGTTTTCCGTGGCTCGCCCAAAGCGACCGAGGAGCCGTCTTGCGCGAGCCTTTGGACGGATCTCGTCGCCTCAGTCTCTCACTTTGCGACCAAGGCGGCGACAGAGGCCACCGCCTTCACGACCTCAAGCTGGTAGCCCTCGTCCCCGGAGACGTACGGGTAGACTATCGGAAGGTTCACGCCCGCCCGGGCGAAGCGCCGAAGAAGCTGCGCAACCTCGTGCTTGGTGGGGTTCGGCAGCGAAATCTCGAGAAGGCCGTCGGGGATCCTCCTAAAGTCGCGTCCCAGGCCCGCTATCGCGTCCGCCACGCCCGCCTCCTCGAACATCTTGTGATAGGATGGGTATCCGTCGTAGGTCGTGACCTCATGGACGAGCATCCTCCTAGCGACCGCGTCGCTCTTCGCGAAGAATAGCTTGATGTAGCAAGCGAGGGCGAACCCCTTCGCAGGGGACCCTTCGGCAGGATCTTCTCGACGTGGGAGGGCGGACAGAAGTTCAGGATTGCGCCATCGGCGTTCGAGAGGGCCGCGCGGAGCATCCCGCCGCGCAGAGCGGCGAAGAATATCGGCGCCATCTGCCCCCCTCGGTAGGCTGCCCTCAGCTCCTCTGCGAGGGCGACGACCCCCTCGATGGCCTGGGGGCCGGTCGCTTGACCTGCCCCCAACCCGAGGATGAACCTCCCTTCCGAGGACTCGCTCAGGGTCCGAACTCGGGNCGAGAGTCGCGCGGGGTCCTGCTCTCCGGCCCTGATGACCCCCGTCCCGACGCGGACCCGACGGGCGGACCCGAGGGCGACGGCGCAGAGGTCCAGCGCGTCGAAGGGCATCCCTGCGTCCGGGAACCAGATAGAGTCGACGTTGGCCGCCTGCAACAAGGGGGCGATCTTGACTATCAGCGACGGGTGGAAGACGCTGGACCGGAGCGCGAACCCCACTTTCATCGAGCTGGCCAGCTCGCCGGGTCAGGTATAGGCGTTTGGACGGCGACCCTCAGAGAGGCTTGAATCGGTCGCTCGCGTATTTCACTCCCTTCCAGGTAATCCCTCCCCGCCTGAACCTGACGAACCCCGTCACCGTGGCCGCCGTGACGAGCAGCCCTGAGAGAGGCGCGAGGAGGAAGTACTGGGCTCGGGAGACCTTGAGCGAGAAGTATGCCTGCACGGCGAAGACCACGGCGCAGGTGGACGCCCCCACGAGGGCGTACGCGGGGTTCGCCGTCGCGAGGGCGAGCCCGAGCAGCGCGAAAGGCCCGACGAAGTACGCGAGGGTCAGCAGGAAGGTGGCTGCCATGATCCCCCAGGACGGGAGCAGGCCCGCTCCGAACCTCTCGTGCGCCTCCCAAGCCTCCCCGAACCTTGAGTACGGCTTGACCTTCACGTAGCCCTCCCCGTCGGCGTTGAGGACCTCGAGTCCGCGGCCGAGGGCGCCCCTCCCTATGGCGCTGTCCTCCATGATGTCGGTCTTGATGGCAGCGTGGCCGCCTATCGCGGTGTAAGCCTCCCGCTTGATCATGATGTATTGCCCGTTGGCCCCATTGACCCTCCTCCCGCCGGGGGTGCGCCGGGCCGAGGCGGCCACCCCGACGCAGAGGAAGAAGACGCTCGTGGGGAAGATGAGCCTCTCAGACCTCGTCCTCGTGACCGTCTCGGGCCAGACCGAGAGGAGGTCTGCCTTCTTCGCGTCGAGGTTCGCGAGGACGGCCCCGAGGCTCTCCCGTGAGTGGACGACGTCGCCGTCGGCGAAGAGCAGGACGTCGCCGGTCGACCTCAGGTACCCGTGGTGGCAGGCCCAGCTCTTGCCGAGCCAGTCGGGAGGCCTCTCGGGCTCGCGGAGGACAGTCATCGTGCCCGCGAACTCCCGGGCTATCTCCTCGGTGCCGTCGATGGAGGGGCCGCACACGACTATCACCTCCTTGTCCGGGTACTCGAGCTCGGAGAGGGAGGTCAGGCACTCCCGGAGGGTGTCCGCCTCGTTCTTCGCGGCGACGATTATCGAGACCTTGTGCCCCCCGCCACCGGAGAGGCGCGCGAGCGGCTTGAACATCCTGTAGCCGGTGAGGGCGGCGACGCCAAGGAGGAGGACGAAAAGGGCGTATCCGATTAGGACACTCCCCTCCAAGATCCCGACTTGCATGCGCCCGTCGCCCTTTCGCGGCGGCCCCATTCAAGCTTGCTCCCTGGCGCGTCCGAGCGTAGGACCTTAGAAGGGAGAGAAGGCCGAGCGTGCGCGCTTGGTCAGGTCCTTCAGTCTGGCCGCGGGGGGAGCGGGGCTGCTTTGCGCGGGCGTCGCCGCGCTGGTCGCCCTGCCCAACTTCTCGCCGTTTGAGCTTGTCCATTGCGCGCCCGGGCCTCTATCGCCACCCTCTCAGGGGGCGTGCTTCAGCGGCGTCAACCCCGCCTATCCGGCCGCCTTCTTGCTGTCGCTCGCCGGGACGGTCATCCTCTTCTTCGGGGCGTTCGGGAGGAGCTTCGTCGTCAGCCCGGTCTTTGTAGTCGCGATGATCGCGCTCGGATACGGCCTCTCGGGGTGGTCTCGGGGTCATTGGACGCGGAGAGGGCGAGCACGATAAGCCCTGAGGTCTTTGCGCCTCTCGTGGGCATAGGGGCGCTTGCTCTCTGCTTCCAGACCCTCCGCCGCCTGCGTCGCCGGCGGACCTGAGCCTCGGGGGGGGCGCTTTTATCGGCGCCCGAAGTATCAAGGCATGTCGAAGGAGATCCCGAAGGAGATCCCGCCCGAGCTCTACGAGGTGTACGACGACCCGACGCGAGCGATGCGCTTCCTCCCACGATGGTGATGCTAGGACCGCCTCGACGCCGTCGGCGGCGGTCCTACTCGGAGGTCACTGGGCTATGGCCTTCAGCTTTTGAACCACGTCCGGGAACATGACGACCGCGTACTGCTCGGTGGAGTGGGTCCTCCACTTGCCAAGATAGGCGTCGTAAGACCTGGCTCTGATTCGGTTGTTTATCGTGTCGAACGTGAGGACGGTGACAGTCGCCCCGCCGACCTTGTCCGTGTCGTTCTGGGGTGGGTTGTCGACGCCTCTCCCGGTCTGGTCGTCCGGCGCGTCCGCGCAATCCTGCCTGTCGAACATCAGCTGGTTCCGGTTGTTTATCGGTTGGGGCGTGTTGTATCCGGACTCCGTGGAGAAATGTCCGTTCAGCGTCAGGAACACGCTGGAAGAATGCTCGTCGATGAGCTTGGTAAGCGCGGCGAGGAAGTCGGCCAGCTGAGCACCCCACCTCGGGTCGTCCAGGCTGCCGAAGGAGTCTACGTAGGCGTGCGGCGCAAGTATGACGTGGTGGTTCGCATACGCCGGTTCGTCCAAGATGCCTCCGACCCACTGCAGGACGTCCGGTTGCGCGTTCCACTCTACGTTAACGACGAGAAAATCCAGGCCGTTGGCGGTGAAGCTGACCGCCGTGTTCATTCCCTGGTGGTAGTCTCCCACCCAGTGCGCGTATGGCAGCCCGTTCACCTGGGCGCTTACCGCCGACGGGTCGAGGGAGGAGGTCAACACGTTCCCTTTCCACCCCGAGGTCGCGTCGCCATTGACGAAGTCGTCGTGGTTTCCCGCGCACCAGGTGTAGGGTATCTTGTTCGCCAGCAGTATCGACATGGCCTCGTCGGCATTGGACCACTCCTTTTCGGAGGGACCGTTCTGCACGACGTCTCCCGTGTGGATCACCATCTTCCCGTTGAAGCGGGTCCAGTTCTCGACTATCCAGTTGTTCATCATCCTGAACAGAGCAGGGTTGGACTCGGAGAGGAACTGCGTGTCGGTGATCCAGAATATCGAGAAAGTCTGTTCGGCCGGGTTGGACGGCGATTCCACGAGGGACGAGGGTGCCGCGCCCGCCCCTGCTCCCCTGGTCTCGGCCGCGACCGCGCGGGAGTCAGGACTGGCCGGGGCCTTCTCAGAGTGGGGGTTTAGGAGGCCGGCTGCGGCGCTCCCTAGAGCGACCGCGGCAGTCCCGGCGGCTAGGGAGCCCCCGGCCAACTTTATGAAGCGACGTCTGGAGAGTTTCCTCTTCCCAGCGTCGTCTGGCGTTTCCATCCACCGGGCAGCATCTTCGAGCCCGGTCTTTTAAGCGGGAGGATGATTCCCTAGTGTGAAAACAGGCTGAAGACGAGAGGTCTTGGTCTTCTCGGCCGCAGGGAGCGCCAGGGCCGACGTGAGCCCTCGGCCCTTACGCGGTGCATCCGAAGCCGGTCTCGCCCCAAGGGTCAGTGACGACGATGCCGCCAGGCCAGCACTCGCCGGAGCCCCTCTGCTGGGAGAAGGAGCTTGTCACGGAGTTGAGGCTCAGGTCCACGAAGGCGCCGACGATCACCGTGCCGTCCACCTGGTAGAGCTGGACGACGTAGCTGACCGCGTTTGTCGCGTTGCCCGACGACCCCACGAACTCGGCGTAGTAGTGCGGCCCGACCATGAGGGACGCCACCTTCGAGTCAGAGAGCGCAAGGCCGATCGCCTGGACCTGCTGCGGCGTGTACAAGACCGACTCGTTCCGGTCTGGGAGGGCGTAGGCAGAGACGTGCGTCACGTCAAAGTGCTGGAACGTGACCCGAAAGACTGTCACGTTGAGAAGCTCGTTCCCGACGTAGGAGACCTGATACCCCGTCGTGTAGTTTCCGGTCACGACCTGGTTCCCGGTGACGTTGAGGACGGCGTACATTAGGTCCCAGTTCGTCTGGCTGTGGGCGAAGTAGACTAGGTGGTATTCGTAGGCCGTCTTGATGAACGGAAGGACCTGTGGCGTGTCCAGC
>JGI12269J14319_10001542_pt1 | contig 22843 bp, 25 predicted proteins | sample PeaSoiSIISIP2007_FD_14319 | JGI IMG/M metagenome (IMG submission 14319)
TTTGGCGCGCTCGACGCGCAAACCAGAAGCGAGATGCAGCAACTGCTCTTGAAGGTGTGGGACGAAACCGCCAGCACCATCTTGTTTGTCACCCACGACGTTGACGAGGCGGTTTACCTGGCGGATAGGATCTTTGTTATGAGTGCGCATCCGGGAACGATTATCGAGGACGTTCAAGTGCCCTTCGACCGCCCTCGCGATCTCGGCCTGAAAGAGCGCAATGAGTTTCACGAACTGGCGAACTATGTTCTCGGCCGTTTGCGTAAAGCACCCGGCAACGGACAGGTGCGGGTGAGTGTCTAAATGGCTCCCGCTGACTTCCAGGGCATGCAACAGCACAATGACGATTCTACCGGTGCCAGCGTTCCGCAAGAAAACATCAATTACATAAAAGAAGCGTTCCATCTACAGTACAACTGGATCGCCATGGTGAGTGCGGGCGCGTTCGCCCTGGTGAGTGCCAGCTTTCTGCCGATCATCCTGGCGGGCGGGCTGGAACTGATGTACCTCGCCATCGTTCCGCAGAACTGGCGCTTTCAGCGGCTGGTGAAGTCCTGGAAATTCGCCGAAGAACAGCAAAAGCACCAACAGAAGCTGAGCGAAATGCTAGCCAGCTTGCCCGCTGAAATGCAGAGTCGGTATGTCCATGCCGCGCAAGTCTGCAGTTCGATTCGCAGTAACTTTGCCCAGTTTTCGTCCACCTCGCAGATCTTCTTGCAGCAAATCGACTCGCGGCTACAAGGCTTGCTCAACGGGTATGCCCGGCTCTTGCTGGCTGCCACCCAGCAGCAGCAATACGTGAAGAGCACCGAGCAGGATGGGATCAAGCACGAAATAGCCTCCCTGCAAAAGTCTCTGAGCAGCGACCCGCCGAAGGTTCAGGAGATCAACAAGAAGCGCATCGAGATTCTCACCAAGCGTATGGAGAAGTTCGATAAGATTTCCGAGAACCGCAAAGTCGTCGACGCGCAATGCTCCGCGGTAGAGGATGTGCTGATGCTAGTGCGCGATCAATCGGTAACCATGCGCGATCCGCAGCAGGTAAGCGAGCGCCTGGACAGCCTGGTGCACGATGTAGAACAGACCGAGCAAACGGTACAGCAAGTGGAAGCAATCTTCAGCGACATGTCGCCGGACCTGGACGGTTTGATGTCGCTCGACGACACCTCAACGTCCTCGGGTCCTAACCGTGTACGGATGTCGAACTGAGTGAGTCCGGTGTGAGGACTAGTTTTCGGGCGATCCGGTGGACCGATGCGCCCGATCCGGTGGACCGATACGCCCGAGACTCCAGCCCCGGAGGGGCGACCTAACTTAGCCCAGCGCCTTCAGCGCTGGGAAAAGTGGAGGAATGAGTCAAGTCCCGGAGGGACGACCGAGCTCTCTATGGTAGAAGCTGACAACGACTGGTTCGAAAGATACGAGAGCGAGGAAGGCCAGGTCCGGCGCGTCTCCAAGTTTGCGAGAAAGGATTTCACCGTACCTGTAGAGACTGTTGAGGCTGAATGGCCCTCGTGGACCCCGGCTTACAGAGCGCGCTTCGCGGCTGCCTTCGGTTTTTCTCGGAGGGTCGAACTAAACGACAATGACCGGCGTTTACTTGATTTCTTGGTGAATAACGGCGAGCCCGGGATTTGGAGAATGCTTGCATTTCCCGTCGTGTGGAACTTAGATCGCGATCGCGCCCTGAAGTTCTTGCTGGCAAGAGTGACAGAGGGGGCGGGACCTCTTGCCAATTATTACCAGGCCCTGGGAAAGTTGTTGGCATCGGAGTGTGTCCCAATCCTAATTGAGGCGTTGTCTAGGCACCACCGAGAGGTAAAGGAACATCCCACGCTTCAATGCTGGGACGACAGGTTCATCTATCTGGACTATTTGTCATGCTCCGCGACACTTTTCAAGATTACGGGAGACGAGAAATACCGAGCCAATCTCAAACGAATGATGCGGCACGCGGACGCCGTGATCAAAAATATGGTTGGAGCGGTTGCGGCGACGAGTGATATCATACTCGACGAAGGGTAGGAGCGCTGGATTCCAAAATGCATAAGGCGGGATGCTAAGTAGGGTTAGACAGAATCAATAAAAGTTGGTGCTATAGTCCAACGTGGGCTGTGGGCGAAGTTGAAGATAAGTTCTTTGAAATCTAGATTTTGCGAGACTTAGTAAGTCGTAAGTCTCTGATTCTAAAGGCTAGTTACAAGTTCGGACGCCACCTAACTCCTTTGTTATCTAGATTTTGTAAGTTAAACCCTTTAGAGTCAAAGATCTAGCGGAAAATTCTCCCTAACTCAATGATTCCAATAGACCAGGGGGAGGGGGGGTACCCCCCACAGTACCAACCAGTAACTATAGTCAAAACGGGAATTTGCGGGACTAGCCGAAGCCGTGACGCGCTCTTTTCTTCACCAGAACCGAACAAGTGAATCGGCAAATTTTCTGACCCAGCACACTAAATGCCAGCAACCACAACAACGTTGGGAAAGTATCTGGACGGACTTCCCGCCTGGGCGCGCGAACTCTCCGAAAAATACTACTCGCGTTCGTTCGCCCTGTTTGTGCTCTACGGAAATGTGCGCGACTTGGTACCGCTGCGCAGTCAGGAAACCACAAACTTCGTTCCGCTGGATGAGTTTCTCTCCGGCGCGCTCTTCGGCCAGCGCGACGTGGTTCTGCATTACGACCGTGGCGGGCTGAATTTCGGCTCAGCCGACAGTCAAGCCGACTTTCGCCGCGCGCTCGAAGGCTACGACAGCTTTCACGGCACCAGCTACTCGCAAGGCGGGCTGCCGCGCAATCCGGATGCGGTGTTGAACCTGCTCGACAATTATCTGCGCCTGCGCATCGCCGACGGCAAAAAAATCGGACTTGTCATTGATTTCGCCGAGACCATCGCCCCCGCCGGCGATGTTTCCAGCATGTCAGCGGACGATCGCAATGCCTTGGTCATTCTCAAGCGCTGGGCGCGCAATTCCACTTTTCTGAACGCGGATGTCACCATCTGTCTCGTCTCGGAAAATCAGATCGAACTGAATCAGGGCATTGTCCAGCATCCCGGTGTTTCTTCGATTGGAATTCCGTTGCCGGATTATGTAGAGCGCCTGGAATTTATCCGCTCGCAATTGAAAAATCAGGAACTGCCCACCGGCTCCGAAGTGAACGATGAAACACTGGCCAAGCTGGGCGCCGGCTTGAAGCGAGTTCAGTTGCAGAGTCTGATCTCCCACGCGGTGCAGAACCGGCAACCGCTCACGCTGAAGTTTCTCTCGGACCGGAAGAAAGACCTGATCGAAGCGGAATCCGGCGGTCTGCTGGAGTTTGTCCAGAGCCGATTCGATCTGTCCTTTGTCGCGGGAAATGACCAGGCGAAGCGGAAGTTGCAGGATGCGGCCAAAGCCATCCACGCCGGCAACACCGATGTCCTGCCCATGGGCTACATAATCTGCGGCCCGGTGGGTACGGGCAAGACTTTCATCACCACCTGCTTCGCCGGCGAGGTCGGGATTCCAGCGGTCACTCTAAAGAATTTTCGCAGCATGTGGCAAGGGGTCACGGAAGGCAATTTGGAGAGGGTCTTGACCCTGCTCAAAGCGATGAGCCCGATCGCCGTGATTGTGGATGAAGCCGACGCTCAGCTCGGAGATCGTTCCAGCTCCGGCGATAGTGGTGTGGGCAATCGCGTGTTCGCCCAGATCGCGCAGTTTATGGGGAATACCGAACTGCGAGGCAAGGTGATCTGGTTCCTCCTCACTTGCCGTCCCGATCTGTTACCCGTGGACCTGAAGCGGCAGGGCCGCGCAGAAGAACACATTGCTCTGTTTTATCCCGACACTCAGGAAGAGCGCCTCGCCCTTTTGCGCGCCATGCAGAGGAAGGTCGGCATGAAGCCTTTCCCCGAGGATGTCGAAACGTTCTTCCTGGCGCGAGCCGGCAGCCTGTCGGGAGCCGATATCGAGGCGGTCCTGGTGCGCAGCCACATGAGGAGCAGCTTGCAAGACAAGTCCGCCGTCGATACGGAAGACTTGAAAGCGGCGTTGGAAGATTTCATTCCGCCGTACTACCCCACGGAAATCGACCTGCAGAATCTGGTGGCAGTGTTGGAGTGCACCAGCAAGAGCCTGCTGCCCAAAAAATACCGCGACATCGACCGCAGCGAGTTGATCCGCCAGACCAACGCACTACTCGCGTTGTCACGAAAGACGTCAGAAGGGTGATTTTGGGTGGCGCAGCGGTTCACCGCTGCGATAATGCGCTGTTTTCAGAGCCGGCTTTAGCCGCTGCGGCGAGACTGCCACCGGAAAAAGTTCTTCCGCAGCCCTGAGAAACTCGGGCAAAGGGAAAAAACAAACCTCAAATCACAATCCCATCCATCCGGAGAGATCTTTTTGTCGGGGTGAAAATGGGAACCGCCTTGGGCTCGATCAGAGGCGCATTGATTCGCCAGAAGCTGCGAAAATCCCGCTTCTCTCCCGTGCGATAGAAATGCAGCAAGTATGCCTGATCGCAGGCAGTGTAGTCACAAAACCATTGGTCAATGTCAATGCCCGTTATGCCGATCTGATGGAACATGGCAAGTCCGTAACACGCCGCTTCTCGTTCGTAAGCGATGATGGCAGGGATGAGGTCTTCCTTCACGGGAGGTTGATACCGCCGCCCAATTTCAAACGAGGCGGGGTCCACATTCCATTGGACGGTGTGCCCGAAGAGATGCCCCAACAGGAACAAGCGCTGTTCCGGAGTGACCGCGTAGTCGATATGGATTTCCGATCCGTCCAGATCACCGGTCAGCGGATCGGGAATATCCCGAGTCACGACGCGGATTCCGTAGACGTTCTCCAAGTGCTTCTGGACCCGGGCGGAATATTCGTCGAACGGAGTTTCCATCGATCCATTGTATGCAAGTGTGGCGCGCGCGCCGTCAATCCCAGACCGGCCACAAACAGGATCAGCATCACGAGTGTATTGCAGAGGCTCGTGGGCTGAAAATAGATGTGCATATTGGCAATGACGCCCACGAGACTAAAGAGTACGCCAGCGATTGTAAGCAGTTGAGCGAGAGATTCGATCTTAAGCTGCAACTTCTTTCGGCAAGTAGATCATTTGCTTGGCTTCATCCGCTGGCGGAAGGTTGGATAACAAGGCGCACCAAACAAGACAACCTCATTCTTGTGCTGAATCGGCCTATCATTCCTAAGAACAATCAGTGGGAGGTACGCACATGGCAGCGAATCAGGTAGTGCTTTACTTCGACAAGCAGGAGGATGCGGTGCTTTTCACCCTGGCTGCCAGTTCGGTTATGTCAGCGGAAGGGCCGGTTCACAGCAGCGTCGCAGCGGCCAAGGTTGCGGAGGAGATTTGCAAAGCCAGTCGAATTACGACTGAGGGTGTTCTGAAGATCACGTGAGGGATGGCACAATATGATTCGAAAAGCTGCGCTGCAAATCGGGGTCCCTGCGCTACTCGCTTTCATGGCATGGAATGCGTATCTTGCTGTGAACCATTTAAAACAGATGCACAAACTTGCGGGGCTCACACTGGAAACCTCCATGATCCAGGCAGACATTTCCGGTGTTCTGAAAGACCTGACCGATATGGAAACAGGTCAGCGCGGATACCTGCTAACCGAGGACCCTTCCTACTTGCAGCCCTACACCGACGCGAAAGGCAGGATCGGAACCGATTTTGCCGGCCTTCGTGTGGGGCTAGCTGATCGGGCGGAGCGCGAACGATCCTTGGAATCGCAACTGGAGTCTTTGGCTAACTCCAAGCAAGCTGAGATGGAGCGCTCTATTGGTTTGCGCCAACAGGGGTATCGCCACCGGGCATTCATGCTGGTGGATTCAAACGAAGGTATGGAGTACATGGATAGAGCTCGCGGGCTTCTGTCTTCGCTTTCCATGGCAGAGGCCAGCAGTTTCGCGAGATTCGACAGCGAGAGGAATGTTAGCCTAAGTAAGGCTTTGAGAGAAACCATTGTTGCCAATTCGTGCTTGCTCGCGCTGACCGCATGTCTGTTTGGACTCATCCGCTACCACGGGCGAGTGCTTGAACAGGAAGCTGCCCAGAGCAGACAAGAGCTAGTCGTGCGCGATCTGCAGCTAGAAAAACTAACGTTTGCCCTTTCGAACCAAGCCCACTCCAACACCACTGCCATCGAGGCAAATGCCAGCCTCCTGCTTCAGAACTACGGGGGATTTCTGCCACGACAAGGCTACGAATATGCTGAGCAGATAAGGGAAGCATCGGCACAAATGGAGCGGCTATGCCAAGATTTAGTTGGCAGCTCAGGCCCCCACAGTGATGAGAAGGCAGCGTAGCAACTTATAGGTGCGGGGACAAGGGAGATCAGGTCTCGCCTCCGCCCAAACCTTGTCACTACCGGAATTTCGGTACTGTCCTAGTTAGTTTAGCACAAGGCCCGAATTTCGGTAGTGGGCTAAATCCTTAGCCCACTACCCACGATTCACTATCCACTTCCTTTCGTTACGTTCTGGTAAACTCGTGCTTTTCTCCGTGTCTCCGTGGTGGGATAACGACTTGAATGCTTGATCTCCGCCAATATGCCAGCCTGGGTGCAGCGCTCAAAGATGCGCTGGGGCGCTGGCCCAACGAAACCTGCCTGATTGAAGCCGATCGCGACCGCGAAAAAGTGCGGCTTACTTACTCTGATTTTAAGGAAATGGCGCGTCCGCTTTGCCGGGCGCTTGAAGACGCCGAGTTTAAGGCGGGCGACCGCGCGGCGATCATTATGACGAATCAGTCGAAGTGGCTGATTTCGGCATACTCGATTTTTTCCTGCGGCGGGGTGCTGGTTCCGCTGGATTACAAATTAACCGCGGCCGAGCACCTGCAACTGCTGGCGCATTCGAAGTCGCGGTTTCTGGTTGTGGAGTATTACTTGTGGCGGGCGATCACGCAGTCGCCGGAGTTCGCAAAACTTAAGGTTGAGATCGTGCTGGTGACGGAAGCGCCGGCGGGAGAACCCTTGCACGGCGCTTATCGCTGGGAAGAATTCAAGAGGAAGGGCGATCCGCAGTTTGTGGCGCGGCAGCGCGCGGACACGGCCTGCATCGTCTATTCGTCGGGCACGGGCGGGCGTCCGAAGGGATGCGTGCTCACGCACGACAGCTACCTGGAGCAGTGTGCTTCGCTGACGGCGTGGTATCCATTTTGGCCGGGCGTGCGCTATTTGAGCATTCTGCCGACTAATCACGCTATCGATTTCATGGTGGGATTCATTGGGCCGTTCGTGTGCGGAGCTTGCGTGGTTCATTTGCGGACGTTGCGTCCGGAGTTTGTGCGCGATGCGTTTGTGCGCTATCGCATCACCTATGTGAGCCTGGTGCCGATGGTTCTGAAAAATCTGGAACGCGGACTGCGCGCGAAGTTTGACGAACTGAAGCCGCGCGAGCGCTGGATGCTGGACCGGCTGATCGGGCTGAATAAAATGCTGACGAGAGGGCGTCCGCGGGTGGAGTTGAGCCGGCGTCTGCTGCCGCAAGTACACAAGGCGTTTGGCGGAGAACTGCGAGCGTTGATTGTTGGCGGGGCTTTTACGGATCCTTCGACGTTGCAGTTCTTCTACGATCTGGGAATTCCGGTAACTTGCGGGTACGGGCTGACAGAGGCTTGCACGGCCGTGACCCTTAACGATCTGAAACCATTTCGCGCCGATACGGTGGGCAAGCCCCTGCCCGGGACCGAGGTGCGCGTGCTGAATCCGGATGGCGACGGAATCGGGGAAGTGGCGGTGCGGAGCCGCGCGGTGATGTCGCATTATCTGGACGACCCGGAACAGACGGCGCAGACGATCGTCGAAGGCTGGCTGCTGACGGGCGATCTGGGACGCTTTGATGGGCACGGGCACTTGCAACTCGTCGGGCGCAAGAAAGATATGATCGTCACCGAGGGCGGGAAGAATATTTATCCCGAGGACATTGAGGCCGTGTTTGATGGCTTGCCGGTGAAGGAATACTGCGTGTTTGCGGCGAATTATTTATGGCCACAGAAGACTCTCGGTAACGAGATGCTGATGCTGGTGGTGCGACTGGAACAGAACCAGCAGTTCGACGACCGATTGCGCGAAGAGATTGTGGCGCGGAACCGGCGGCTGGCCGACTTCAAGCGCGTGGGCGGATATCTGGTGTGGGAGAAAGATTTTCCGCGGACGGCGTCGCTGAAAATCAAGCGCGGAGAATTGGCGGAGGAGATTGGAGCGGGCGCTGCGCGGGCGGGAGTGGTGGGGATCTAGCTTTGGCCTTTAGCTCCCAACTTTCAGTCGTTTGGAAGAATCGCCAAGGGCCAAAGGCTAGAGCTAAGAGCCAAAAGCCAAGAGCTAAGTGTGAACGATACTTTTCTTGCCATTATTAATCCGGCGGCGGGCGGGGGACGTTGCGGCGAGCGGGTGACAGCCGCGCTTGATCGGTTGCGGGGTGCGGGCATTGCGATTGAGGCGACGAAGACACGCGCGGCGGGGGAGGCCACGCACATTGCGCGCGAGGCTTATGGGCGCGGCTTTCGGAAATTTCTTGCAGTGGGCGGGGATGGGATTTCCTATGAGATCGTCAACGGGGTGTTCCCGGAGAGCAGGTCTCAGGCTTTAGGTCTCGGGTCTCAGGAAATTCCAGGTGCGGAAGAGCAGATTCCTACGCTGGGATTTCTTCCGCTGGGCACCGGGAATTCGTTTCTGCGGGATTTCGAGGATGTCACTTCCGGAGAGGGCGGCTTGGAGCATGCTCTTCGGGCGCTGGAGGCGCGGCGTTCGCGGCCTTGTGATGTTTTGCGATTGACGCACAAAGACGGCGCGATTTACTACACGAATCTGTTGAGCATGGGGTTTGCAGCGGACGTGGCGGCACTGCGACACCGGCGGTTTCAGGGCCTTGGGCAGTTCGGGTATCTGTTGTCGATTTTTCTTGCTCTGGCACGGCTTGATCGGCGGCCGTTTCCGGTCAGGTTCGACGACCAGCGAGAGTTTGATGCGCGACGCTGTTTGTTTCTGACATTCAACAACAGTAAGTTTACGGGTGGCACAATGATGATCGCGCCCGACGCGGTCACCGATGATGGATTGATCGAGTATGTGCGGTGGGGGCCGATTGGGCGATTGGGGCTGATCCGGAATTTGGCAACGCTTTATGATGGCACGCACACACGGCACCCGCTGGCGGAGCGGCAGGCAGTTAGGCGGGTGGAGTTTCGCCTCGACGGTCCGGTGGCTGTGATGGTGGATGGCGAGGTGCTGACGCTGGAGTGCCGGGCAATCGACGTGCTGCCCTCGGCGCTCCGGGTGGTGGTTTGAAGAGTCGGGTTCTGAACCGCCCTGCTCCAGCAGGATTGCGCCAGCGTGATATAAAAATCCATGTCGCAAGAGCGAAGAGATCGGCAAAAGGAAAACTTCGGTATCAAAACTTCCAGCCGGAATTGGGGGCGCGTTGCGATCTATGCCGTGCTGATCGTAGCGGCGCTCGGGGTGGCCTACTATGTTGACCACCGTACCCAGCACAAGCACGATGCGTTCGCGCGCTGTCTGACCGGGCGCGGCGTGAAAATGTACGGGGCGTGGTGGTGTCCGCATTGCGTGGAGCAGAAAGAAAAGTTTGGTGCGTCGTTCGAGTACGCTCCTTATGTGGAATGCGGCATAAAAGGCGACCTGCGGGGTCTTTCTCAGATTTGCAAAGACGAAGACATTAAGCATTATCCGACTTGGCAGTTTCCGCCTATGGGTGAGCGAGTGGAGCGCGTTTTTACTCTGCAAGAACTGAGCGACCGCACCGGGTGCACACTGCCATGACCGATCTGACGCAGCGTTTGATGAGCTTTGTGGCCATTTTGGCGGTGTGTGGAATCGCGGTGTCGTCAGTGTCGCTACAGCATCATTACGCGATCGCAAAGACGGCGTATTGCGATATCGGGGAAACGTTCAATTGCGACATCGTGAACCGCAGCGAATATTCGTCGATTCTGGGAATCCCGGTCGCGCTGATTGGGATGCTCGGGTATGCGGCGCTGGTGGGGCTGGCGACAGTGTATCGCGAGCGGCGCGAGACTCCGGCAATGCTTTTCGGCGCTGCTGCCGCGGGCCTGGCGTTTGCTTTGTATCTGACCTACATTGAAGCGCGCGTGCTGGGAGTCTGGTGCATTTTATGTTTGAGCTCGCTGGCGTTGATTGCTACGACGACGATGTTGGCGGCGGTGATCTGGTGGAAGCGAGACGGTAGCAGTGAGTAGCCAGTACCCATTAGCCACTACTCAGGGCCGGCCCGAATGTTTTTCGAAAGCTGAGAGCTGACAGCTGACAGTTCGATTCACTCCATGTCCCGGCCCACAACGCGAAAAATAAAAACGAAGACGAAGCTTACTCCCACCGCTGCCATGCCGGTGGCGACCGGCAACCTGCGGTTGCATGAGCTTCGCAGCCGTGTCTTCGGGAACACGCGACTTTTGCGGGTTTGGCTGCCTCCCGATTACGACGGCTGGGGCGGGACGCGCTATCCGGTCCTTTACCTGAATGACGGACAGAATCTGTTCGATCCGGTAACGGCGTTTGCGGGAGTGCACTGGCGGGTGGGCGAGAGCGCGGCGCGGTTGATCGCCGAACAGAAAGTTCCGCCGCTCATTATCGTCGGCATCGACAACACGAAGAACCGGATTTGCGAGTACATTCCGTATAAGTCAAGAGATCCTAGAGTTCTTAACCCGAAGGGAAAATGCTATCCGGATTTTCTGCAGCGTGAAGTGATGCCGCTGATCGAGGAGCATTACTGTGTATTAAAGGAGCCGGAGAATACGGGATTGGGCGGGTCTTCTCTGGGAGGCCTGATTGCTTTGTACACGCAACTGGCGGCGCCGGGCGTGTTTGGGCGATTGCTGATCGAGAGCCCGTCTCTCTCCGTGGCGAACCGGAGAATTCTGGAAGAGAGCCGTCGATTCCGCGGTTGGCCGGAGCGCACGTACCTGGGGATGGGGACGCGGGAAGTGGGGCATGCGGAGAAAGACGAAAGGATCGTTGGCGACGTCCGCGAACTGGAATCGATTCTGCGCGAGGCTGGCTTGGACGAACAACGGCTGAAGGTCCGCATCGAAGAAAACGCTGCCCACAGCGAATCGGCCTGGGCAGCGCGTTTTCCGGAGGCGCTGGAGTTTCTTTATTCAACTTGATCGGAGTGAATACGCCGAGCGTCTCCACGCTCCCGGATTCGCGCGTTGCGACAAAAATACTGGCGAGCTACGCTCGCCTTGGGCAGCCGCGGGCGGCTGTCCCTAAGCGTTCGCTTCTTGCGGGGCTGCCCGGCGTGTCACACGGCGGAAATTTCTCCGACGCTACTTCGTAATCACACCGCAGGCGATGCGGTCGCCGGCATTGCCCGCGGGGTCGGTCTTCTGGTCGTCGGCCTTGGCGTGCACTACGATTGCCGTGCCTCCGTTGCTGAACAGGGAATGGCTGTCGCTGCCGAGCGTGACGTCTTTATCTTGCCACTTGAAATGCGCTTTGCCGTTCGCGCCCACGGTGAAGTTAGGGTTGTCACCGGCGTGGTGACCTTCCGGATTCTCCAATCCATGCTTCTTCGCATCGGGATTGAAGTGGCCTCCCGCGGACTTGAAGTCCGGGGCATCGCACTTCGCGTTTTGATGAAAGTGGATAGCATGTTCGCCGGGAGGCAGATTTTCGAGATCGACTTCCATCTCAATGCCCGGGGCCGATTCCCAAAGAATGGCGGAGCCTACAACCTTGCCTTGGGCATCTTTGATTTGAACCAGGATCTTGGCCGAGCTGGCCGAGGCGAGCGCGATCACGAGCAGTGCGAGCGAGAACAAGCGAGTGATTTTCATGGAAGGATTATAGCGAAATGGGCTGCGGGCCGCGAGCCACGAGCTGCGGGCAACCAGTTTTCTAGAAGCTCGTGGCTCGAAGCTCGCAGCCCCGCAACACGGAATTAGATCACTACCCTGTTACCTCTGGTCTGGCGCAGAAGCAGGAGCAATGTGACAATAGGTGAATGCAAAGATCTCTCATTAGAACCTTTCTATTGGCCGCAGGGATGATGCTGGCCGGAGATGGCTACGCCCAGCAGACTCCTGCAACAAGCACTCCGGCGGCAACGACTCCAGCGGCTCCTGCAGGCAACACTCCGCAAGCGGCCCCAACGGCGAAAGCTCCCGTGAAGAAGACGGCAACGGCAGCGACGAGCGCGCCGCCTGCTCCCCTTAAAACGCGAAAAGAAAAGTTCAGCTATGCGCTGGGAATGGACATCGGGACACAGGTTGGCGGCAACCTGAAAAAGCAGTCGGTGGAGGTGGACTGGAATCTGACAGCCGAGGGATTGAAGGACGTGATGTCCGGCGGTAAGACGCGTCTGACGCAAGAAGAAGCGAAGGCCGTGCTCGACGAGGTGCAGGCAGAGGTACGCAAAGAGCAGCAGGAGAAAATGCTACAGGCTGCGGCTACGAACAAGGCCGAAGGCGAAAAATTTCTCGCCGCCAACAAAACGAAAGAAGGCGTCGTTACATTGCCCAGCGGCTTGCAGTACAAGATTCTGAAAGCGGGCGACGGACCGAAGCCCACCGCGAGCGACCAGGTGGTGTGTAACTACCGGGGTACTCTCATCAACGGCACGGAATTTGACAGCTCCTACAAGCGGGGGCAACCGGCGACGTTTGGAGTCGGGCAAGTCATCAAAGGGTGGACGGAAGCGCTGCAGCTCATGCCCGTGGGATCGAAGTGGCAACTCTTCATTCCTTCGAGCCTTGCCTATGGTGAGCGCCCGGACCCGCGCAGTGGACTTGAGCCCAATGCGACCCTGATCTTTGAGGTCGAACTGCTCTCGATTGTGGACAAGAATGCCAGTAAAAATAAGGACGAAAAGAAAGACGACACGAGCCAAGAAAAGAAGTAGCGGAATTTCTTGTCCGGTGGAGCGCCGGGCGTCCCCGCCCGGCTGGACGGGCGAGACGCCCGTCTCTCCACCGAATGATCCATCCACTGATCTCTGTACTACGCTCCCAGATACATTACGTGGGCGTAGACTCCGAGCCTAACGTTATAGGCGAGGTACCAGCCGACGTGATCGGGATCGTCGTAAATGACGATTTCGTCTGAATCCCAGAGCCAGCCGTTACAGAAGCCGACGTCGTAGGGAGCCACGGAAAAGTAGAAACCGCCGAACCAGAAGCGGCCGGGACCACCGCCTGCGAGGCGCCAGACGTGGCCGCGCCCAAAACCGCCGGTGAAGTGGCCATGCTCCCACGGATGATCCAGATGGTAATGGGCGTCGTTGCGGCCGGTATCATGGCCCACCCATTGTCCATTGGCGTGTACGTGGGGAGCTTCGGGATGTCCTGCCTTGTCGCTGAACTTGCGGTTTTCCTCCACCGGATGCGGAGTGGTTACTTTCACAGGACCGTGCTTAGGAATGTTTTGATGACCGCCACCGACCTCTGGCCGGGCGCCGCCTGCATGTTCTCCGTGTTGTGCCAGGGCTGAGAGAGAAAACACGAAACATATCGCGAGCAATCCAATCAGCTTTTTCATTTTTTTCACCATCCTCCAAATTGCGATAACACAACTTTGAGTTAGATGTTTCTGTGGGTCTTCAATTTTAGCAGCGGAGGAGCGCCTGAGCACTATGCGTCGATACTTAGCGCTGATCGATCATGTGGATGGTTTCGAGGATAGTATCGCCGACGATTTGGAGGCTCTTGGGGCTTAGCTTGTCCATGGTGTCTTGCGCGGTGTGATGGAAGACGTTGTTGTAGCCGTAATCGAGGTCGATGACGTCGGCGCTGGGGACACCACGTTTGACGAAGGGCAGGTGATCGTCTTCGATGGGGCCCTCGCGGGCGTAGAAGTGGGACTGGTAGCCTAGGCGCTCGGCGGCGGCGTAGATGAGATCGAGCAGCCAGGGAGTGCCGATGGTGTTGCGGTCGATGTCGAGGTCGGCGTCGCCGATCATGTCCATTACCATGAGCGCNNTGATCTTCTTGAGCGTGCCGTCTTTTTCCCATTTCTCGGCCAGATGGCGGGCGCCGTAGAGACTGTCGGTGTCGGACCACTTCCGCACCGCTTCTTCGCCATCAGTCCAGACGAGCCAGACGCTGTAGCCATCGCGCTTTTTTCCGCGCAGTTGGTTGGCGAATTCGAGCAGGATGGCGGTGGAAGAACCTCCGTCGTTGGCGCCGACGTATCCGATATTGCGCAGCGGGTAGTTGGTGTCGTAGTGGCCGAGGATGGCGATGATGCCATCTTTTGTGCCAGGAAATTTAGCGATGATGTTGCGGACCGGGAACTTGCCTTCTACGGTGTCGGCGGTAAAGGCGTCGTCTTCGACCTGATCGCCTTTGAGGTGGTCAAGGATGTAGCGCTCGAGTTTCTTGTGATTCTCGCTGCCCATGTAGCGCGGGCCGAAGGCGGTGACCTCGCGCGTGTACTGGAAGGCACGCTTAGCATCGATGTGCGGGAGTGGAGCGGAGTCGGGGGGCGCGGCTTCCGGCGGCGCTGGCGTCTTCGAGGTTGATTCGGACTTTGAGGCTCCGATGGCGCTGGCGTCGGTTCCTTTTCCGCAGGCTACGGTGCTCGACAGGGCGATGGCCACGGCTATCTGCAGACAGATCTTTAACCACAGGGGACACAGGGGAACCCGGGTGAAGGACTGGCAAGCTTCGAATGCGGTGGTGGGTTTCATGGTTTTTTCTTGTTATGGGTTCCCCTGTAATCCTCCTTGCGCTTCGTGTTTAGGGATTTTTCTCCGCGCGTTTTCTGCGCTGCTTGGGATGCACTAGCCAAGCGATGGCGATGCTTAGCACATAAAGCGCTACCATGGGGGCGGCGAAGATGCACATGTTCAGGATATCGGGGGTGGGCGTGATGATGGCGGCGACGACGAAGATACCCAGGATGGCATAGCGGATGTTGCGCCACATCCAGCCGGCGCTGACGATGCCCATGAGCGCCAGGAAAAATATCACGATCGGCATCTCGAAAATTACGCCCAGGCCGACGATGATGGTCAGAAACAGAGAGCTGTACTCGCTGAGCGTGATCATCGGCTGGAAGTCTTTGCCGTAGCCGATCAGGAACACGAGCGCCTGCGGGAGCACTATTTTGTAACCGAAGTATCCGCCGGAAAGGAACAGGGCTATGGTCGAGGCCATGAAGGGCATGACGTAGCGCTTCTCGTTGCGGTAGAGACCGGGCGAAATGAAGCACCAGATCTGGTAGAGCACGAAGGGCGAGGCGACGAACAAGCCGGCCATCATTCCGACTTTCAGATAGAGATTGAAAGGCTCGACCGGATTGACGTAAACGAGCTTGGCCGACAGGCCGTTACGTTGCAGCGCGTCCATGATGGGACGCTGCATGATGGCGTAGATATGCTCGGCATATCCCCAGCAGGCAAAGAAGCCGACGACGATGGCGATCATGGAATAAACGATGCGCTTGCGGAGTTCCTCGAGATGTTCGAGAAAGCCCATAGCGGGCATTTGCTCCTTGGCGGATTCGTTCAGGGGCGAGGAGGCGGACAGCTCAGGCATCGGGCGCAACCTTCGGAGCTTCAACTCTCGGAGCGGGAGCAGGCTCGGGAACGGGTGCAGGTTCGGCTGGGGCGGCCTCGGCCGCGGCGACTGGGGCGGCGGCATTTTCGGCAGCGCCGTTTTCCCCAGCGGCATTTTCCGCAGCTTCTAGCTTTTCGGCGGGCGGTGGATTGAAGATGCGATTGGCGAGCGATCCGAGCGGGGCCTGGAGGGGGGGCAGGATCTGCTGCCGACGGCTGCTGGCGCTGCTGCTGCCGGCGTTTCTACCGTTTGTATCTGTTGTATCGAGGGAATTGATTTCGGACTCGATCTGCGAGCGGAATTCGTAGGAAGCGCGCCGGAACTCATTCAGGAAGCGCGCGACCTGGCGCCCGATCTCCGGCATTTTCTTGGGGCCGAAAAGAATCAGCGCCAGAAAAAACAGGAAGATCATCTCGCCGGAGAAGCCGAAATTCATATTTCTATCATAATGCGCGACGGGTGAAACAGGCCACTCGCACGGGTTCGGGTCGCCACTCCGTAAGAAATAAGGTCGGGCCCACTAGGGCAAAGGAGCGTCACTCACGTAATCGCCGAGCATCGACCCGGCGGCCCGGACGAGGGCGTCCGGGCCTACGTAGTTCGTGCCGATGCGGAAGCTAGTGTCGTCCGAAGGTGTAGCCGATCGATCCCCCGAAACGAGTGGCGTACGAGGAACTAAACAGCTGGTTGTTGGCAACGAGGTAGAGTTTGGCCTCGGGACGGATGAAGAAGCCGCCCTTGGCATAAAACTTGATGCCGGCGCCGAAGTCTCCCGTGAAGTGTTTGTCGCTCGAATAGTTCGTGGTATAGCCATTCCCGCATAGGGAACAGTAGATACGGGTGTCCACCGCGCCGATGCCGGCCGACAGCTCCAGGTAGGTGTGGCGGGCGAGTTTGGGCGAGTACACGCCGTTGAAGTCGAAAAAGAGTGGACGATAAGGGATGTTGGTGGGGAAAGCGGGATAATTGCTCTGGGTTGCCCTCCAGTAGACTTCGGCCCCGATGCCGAAATTGTGCCAGAAGAGCACGTCGCCGCTAAAGCCGGGATAGGTACCACCGCTGAGCGATGGGCTTGTCGAGTTGGCCGCGGGCGCTTCCACTGTGCTGACGCCGAACGCCAAGTCGAGCTTCTGAGCTTGTGCGAAGTTCGAGAGCGCCGCCAGGGCAACGCAGGCAAACGTCATGAGCATAGCGATACGAAATGTCCGTTTCAATCGAAACCTCCCATACTGGTTCTAATTTTAAGACGTTGGATGCAGAACAGGACGACGACGATGCCGCCGCGGGCAGGGAGATTTACAAGAATTTACGGTGGCCGGAAGCACATGAATTGGCGGGCGTTATCGCAATGCTAATTTGGGGGCGCGGAAAATGCTGGCCTCCATATAAGGGCGAATAGGTGGCGAATGTCTTTATCGGTCGGAAGGTTGGGGCGGATTAGTAAGCCAGCAGGATGCGCAGGTCGCGAAGATTATTTCCGGTGGGTCCGGTGATGACGGTGTCGCCTAGCGCGTCGAAAAGAGGATAGGCATTGAAGCCGGAGAGCGCGTGCCGCACGGCTTCAGCTCCGGCGCGGGCATCGGCCCGACCACTTCCGGCACGGAAGATGGTACCGCCATCGACTACGGCGCCGGCGGCAGGACTGTTGCCGTCAATGCCATCGGTGCCGGCGCTCAGCACGGTAATATCGTGTCCCGAAATTTGCTCGGCGCAGGCGAGGGCGAACTGCTGGTTGCGTCCGCCGACGCCACCGTTGCGGACGGCCACGGTCACCTCGCCGCCGGAGATCAGACAGACGCGCGATACGGTGCGGCGCAGTTCGCGCAGACGGTTGAGCAAGTAGGCGGCGGCTTTGTCATAGGGCCAGTCGTCGCAGGAGTTATCGACTTCAACGGCGAAACCGGCGCGGGTGGCGGCTACGGCAGCTTCATCGATGGCCACTTTGTTGGAGAGCACAGTCCACCAGCGAGCGCGGATGAAGGCGGGGTCGTCGGATTTTGGCGTCTCGTCGAGAGCATGCTCACGGAAAAGATCGGCCACGGATTTGGGGAGTTGATCGATGAGGTTGTACTTGGCGGCGACGAGCTCGCAGTCGTGGATGGAAGTGGAATCGGGCATGGTGGGACCGGAGGCGAGCGCGTCGGGTGTATCGTCGGGCACGTCGGAGACAAGAATCGAAACCTGCTGAGCGGGATAGGCTGCCTGGGCAAGGCGTCCGCCCTTCACGGAGGAAAGATGTTTGCGGATGGCGTTGATCTCGGCGATGGGTGCGCCGGAGTGCACGAGCGTGCGGTAGGTGGCGGCGAGGTCGGGCAGCGAGATTTCATCGTTTTTCAAAGTGTCTTTCTTAGTGACGACGGGCTTTTCGACGATGGAAGAGCCGCCGCCGGAGATCATGAAGACGGCGAGCGAAGCGGCGTCGAGAGAAGTCAGCGACTTGAGGATGGCGTCGGCGGCGTGGATGGATTCGGCGGTAGGCGTGGGATGCCCGCCTCGAAAATACCGGAAACCGTGCACCTGGCTGGCGGGTTCGACGGACGATGCGACAATGCCTTCGAGGCCGCTGCCGAGTTGGGCCTCGAGAGCGGCGGCCATGGTATGCGCCGCCTTCCCGATGGAGACGACGAAGACGCGCTGGTAGGAATCGAGATGGTGCAGGTCGTCGCCGATGCGCACAACACGGCGCTCGCAGTGCACGTTGCGGGCGAAGCCGCTTTCGATGGAGGCGTTTTTGAGCGCGGAGGTGAAGATCTCGCGGGCGACGTCGCGCATATGGCGGAATTGGCTTTCGCGCTTGGGAGTGAGATCGGGCATTGGATTTTAGGAGGTGCTTCCACAATTCATGAAAGCTGTCGAGCTCTACAAGTCCGCTGGCATTATAATCTGCGCCATGCCCGGGAAGGCTAAAGCCGCCAACAAGAAGCAGGAGTTCGAACTTGCCTTTCAGGGTCTGCGGAAGATTCTGAAACCTTACGACAAGAATCTGCGAGTGATCAAAGACGGCCCCGGCAAGTACCTGAGCGAGTCGAAGTCGATTCGGTATCTGGGGAAGCCGGTGATGTTTGCGGCCATCACCAGCAAGAGCTACGTGGCGTTTCATCTCTTTCCCGTGTACATGTTTCCGGCTTTGCTGAAAGAAATTTCTCCGGAACTGAAGAAGCGCATGCAGGGCAAGACTTGCTGGAATTTCAAGAAGGTGGAGGAACCCCTGTTCGCGGAATTGGGAGGACTGGTGGAAGCAAGTTTCCAGCGGTTCGCAGAAGTTGGCGAGCGCGACCTAACCCGCGAGGACGCCCAGGCGCTGTGGGGAAAATCGAAACGCGAGAGGAATTGAAATTTCAGCGAATGGTCGTAATCTCCCTCAGCCACGTTTCAATCGCTTCCCGCATCTCGCGCAAGCGGCCTTCGAAGAAGTGATCTCCGGCTTCAATGCGGACCAGCTTCTTGGGGTCGGCGAAAGTGTTGACGAGCGCTTCGAGTTTTCCGGCGGGGGCGAACTGATCGCGCGAGCCGCTGACGAAGAGTTTGGGCTTGACGCACTCGCGCAGAAATTCGAAATCGTAGACGCGGTCTTCAATTCGGTCTTCGACCGGGACGGCGGGCAGGCCGAGGGCGATGAGCGCGCGGACTCGGTCATCGGAATATGCGGCGCGCAATCCGACGGCGGCGCCGAAGGAAAAACCGGCGAAGATGACGGGCAGCATGAATTCGCGTTCCAGCCAATCGAGGGCGGCGCGCACGTCTTCTCCTTCGCCGATGCCGCCGGCGTGCTCGCCCTCGCTCAGGCCGGTGCCGCGGAAGTTGAAGCGCAGGACGGGGAAACCGAAGCGGTTGAGCGCTTTCATCGCGTGGAAGACGACTTTGTTGTGCAGCGTTCCACCGTACAGCGGATGCGGATGGCACACCACGGCGGCGTGCGTCGCGTTGGGCGATCCGGCGTTGAGGAGAGCTTCCAGGCGTCCGGAGGGTCCGGCGAGAAATAGCGAGCGGATGCTGGAGGTTTCGGGGAGCACGGAATCAGAGTACAACAGTGGCCAGTGGATCCCGAATCAGCCCCTAAGGGGCTTCTGATTTCTAACGTCGGACGGCGCGGCTGAATCCGCGCCCCTTCAAAGGACATCCTCGAAAGCACACCCTTCAAAGCCTCCCCTTCAACGCAATCGCGGAAGTGGCTCGGCCGCTTATCCATTAAGCGCTATGCACCAATCGCGATGGGCTGTTACGCTTTTGCTGCATGGACCTGTTTGCGCTTACCCGCCGTCTGATCGATATTGAATCCATCACTCCGAATGAAAGTGGGGTGGGAGATTTCCTTTGCGACGAGCTGCGGCGACGCGGGTTGGAAGCTCGCAAAATGCCGGTCGAAGGTGCGCGCGCCAACGTGTTGGCGGCGTGGCCGGGGCATGCGCGTCCGGAGGTTTTTTTCTCTACCCACATGGATACGGTGCCGCCTTTCATAGCATCGTCCGAAAATGACGAGCGCATTTACGGGCGCGGAGCGTGCGACGCCAAGGGGATTATCGCGGCCGAGATTCTGGCGGCGGAGAAACTGCGCGGGGCGGGCGTTTTCGTCGGGCTGCTGTTTCTGGTGGGCGAGGAGCGGGATTCGATCGGCGCGCGGGTGGCCAACCAGCAACCGATGGGCGCGCGCTTCATGATTAACGGCGAGCCCACCGAAAACAAGCTGGCGCTGGCGAGCAAGGGCGCGCTGCACGTGGAACTGGTGGCGCACGGAAAAATGGCGCACTCGGCGTATCCGGAGCTGGGTGAGTCGGCGATCGACAAGCTGGTGGAAGCGCTGTACCGCTTGCACACGATGAAACTTCCCGAAGGCGCCGACGTGGGCCCTTGCACAAAGAACGTCGGCTTAATTCAGGGCGGGCGCGCGCCGAATGTGATTCCCGATTTTGCCAAGGCCAACCTTTTTTATCGCCTGGTCGGCCCGGCGGACGCGCTGCGCCGTGAGATTACAGAGACCGTCGGCGCGCTCGCCGAGGTTCGCTTCACCCGCGAGACTCCGTTTCTGCGGTTGCGGACGCTGGACGGTCTGCCGACGATGGTCGCCGCCTTCACCACTGATGTCCCGTCCCTTACGAACTGGGGCGAGCCGCTGCTGTTCGGTCCAGGCTCGATTCACGTGGCGCACACGGAGGGCGAGTTTGTGGAGAAAGCGCAGCTACTGGAGGCAGTGGAGATTTATTGTTCGATGGCGAAGAGGCTGGCTTCTTAGCGGTCGGTTGTCAGCTCCCAGATTTCGGCCTCCAAAAACATTTCACCCTCCTCATCCTAAGCCGGAAAACTGACTTATTTCTGCTCCTAACTCGTACCCGGCCAAAATCTCGTCGAAAGGCAAAAAGTTACGAAATCCTGCTAACTCGATGAAAGCGGTCCCAAAGCCATATTTTGTTCGCGGAGTGCCGATGACGGCGTAGACAGAGTCGGCAGTGATGCCTTCGGGCAGCACACCCGCTTGGCTCCCCCAAAGTCCGCTTCATCATGCATGGCTGGTGCGTGGCACCTACCACGTCGAGGGCGGCCTGCTGAAAGACGGAACCGGAACCCTGGTGGCCGGCTATCCATTCCCGCCGCGCAGCGGAAGGCAGTCGAAAACCTTTCGGATTTGGTGACCAATGGTGACGAGTTGGGCCAACTCGAAGGAAAGCTGCCGCTCGCGACTCAGCGGATTCAATGCGATAAATGGTAGGCACGTGGGGACTCGAACCCCAGACCTCTACCGTGTCAAGGTAGCGCTCTAACCAACTGAGCTACGCGCCTACATTGAGCCGTTTCAATAGTTTACCAAACTCTTGCTGACGGCCGAAGACGGATCACATCTGTAAAACGTTACCTGTAAAACTCAGTTTACCGCGTTGGAACCGTTTCGCAAAATCGGCTGAGCTATGCAGCAGCATGCGCATTGTAAGCATTGATGGATGGTGAAGAAGTGCTGTTACCGACTCCAGAGTCGCTTGTCTGCGAGTGATCATGGGATAGCGCAACGAGAATGCAGTACAGCCCAATCAGCGTGCTAAGAAAAAGTGTACGCGGAGACATTGGCGCCTCCAAGCGAATCAGAAATTTGTCTGCCAAGCCATTGCGAGCAAGGCGAGATCGTCCCGCATGGATTGTTGCAGGTTACTGCCACTCGACTGCCTGTTTACTTGCGGCAGCAGCGGATGGACCATGAGTTGTCCGGTGACCGTGCCCGAACCGGATGCGAGGCCGTGTTGGCCGGTGGGATTGACCAACTCGAATTGTAGGCACCTCTGAACTGCGTCCCATTTGCGCTCAGGCTGACCGTCATGGTGTACATTTTTTTCGCCCGCAGCGATCCGTCGGAGTTCATTACAAGACTAGTGAACTGGACAAAGAGATTTCCGAACGCCGGACTGGGCTGCCAGATACCATGGCCGGGAGTGGCGAACATGTCGGGCAAGATTTGGCCGGGATTACTTCGCTACTAGAGCGGCGAACTGTCTGTACACTCGATCACAGACAAGAGTGCCGTGACTGCGCTACTTGTAGCGTATCCATACTAGGTGCAGATGAGAAGGGGACGACCTGTCGAGTGCTTCCCTCCTCCCCCTGTGGAAATGGGTGGACGACAGGGGTCCCTGTGGCGATGCAGCGATCCAAGTCACTCCGAGTGACACCGGGCTGCATCGCCTCTTTTCAGCACCCGCAGAATGGAGTGGGGTGCGATGGATTTGAAGCGAGCCATGGAGTGCGTTCGGGCAGACCTCGAGAGCGGCCCGACGGTCACTTTTCCGATGTCTACTTCCGAATCCTAGAGCGCGGAGCCAGCAGCACCAACGTTCACACCGCCCTCTACGAGATGCTGAAACGGGATGAGGTCAGGATCAAAGACGGTAAGTGGACTGGCCCGCGTGCCGGTCGAAGTCGACTACGCCAGCGAATGGCGCTATCGCGATCCCATCCTCGGGCCGGACACAATGACGCTCCTGATTTCGCAGTCTGGTAAAACCGCGGATACCATCGCGGCCCAGCGTGAAGCCAAGGCCAAGGTCTCGGCCAATCTGCTGGCCTGCGCGGCCCCGGCGGCGGAGTGTGCCGGGCGCGTTTTCAACTGCGCCACCGGCCAGCGCACCACGCTGAATCAAACTTTCGATGCCTTGAAAAAACTGACTGGCTATAAGGGCAGCGTCAAGTACGGTCCGGAGCGTGGCGGGGACATCCAACATTCGCTGGCGGACATTACGCAGGCGCAAAAGCATTTGGGATACAAGGTTCTGGTGAACTTTGCGGACGGCCTGCGCCCTACGGTGGAGTG
>JGI12269J14319_10001543_pt1 | contig 22813 bp, 12 predicted proteins | sample PeaSoiSIISIP2007_FD_14319 | JGI IMG/M metagenome (IMG submission 14319)
AATCCTGCAGCGGCTGCAGGTCGCTCGAAACAAAACTCGCGTCATTGTCTTGACTGCATCGGACGACAAGAATGAGTTTGTTCAGGCCATGAAGCTCGGCGTTTCGGGGATCGTGCTGAAGCAGACCGCCACGGAGTTGTTGATCAAGAGCATCCGGAACGTGCATGCCGGAGAGATCTGGCTGGATTCGCATACCACGGCAGCGGTGATCCGGCAGTTCGTGGCCAACGACGAGGCTCCCGCTCCGCAAGGGATTCCGCAGCCGGCGTCGGGAGAGCGTGAACGCACGCCATTGAGCCAGCGGGAGCGCGAGATCGTGGCGCTGGTGGCCCAGGGCTTCAAGAACAAGGAAATGGCCGAGAAGATGTTCATCAGCGAGCAGACGGTAAGGAACCATCTGCACAACATCTTCGACAAGCTGGGCGTGAGTTGGGTACATTTCGATAATCCACACAATAGGCAACGGGGACCTCGACCGTACCGTTCACCGCGCGGCCTGCCCGTTCCACAACCGGAATGGCTGCGCCCCACGATCGAGGAGGCGCTTCGCCAATTGTGGGGGGCCAGCGGCATCCCCCAAGGTTACCGAGCTTCGTTGCAGCTTGCTCTTCTGCCACTTCAGCCAAATCGCGAAGTCGAGGGCCTGATTTACCGCGCGGCGCAAGTGGCGCTTTCTAACGTGATTCAACATTCTCGTGCAACCTGTGTCGAGATGTCCCTCACGGTGAGTGGTGGGAGCCTGATCTTGAAAGTGCAGGACAACGGAGTGCGGCAGTTCTCGGCCCCGGCCGGCGTGGTGTCACGTACTGGCCTGCGTTCCATTCGCGAGCAGGCTGACTCGCTGGGAGGTGGACTCGTCATCGAAAGCGGCCCGGCGGGCACCACCCTGGAAGTTTGGGTGCCGTATTCGAAGGAAGCATGGCGAGAGGCAGTTAACTGAATAGCCTGGGAGAGCTATGGAGCCGCAAGAAACCACCGTCGTTCTAGCGGATGGTCATCCCATTATGCGCGAAGGCATTGCCGCCTTGTGTACCGCCAACGGGTTGCACATCATCGGGCAATGCGCTGACGGTCCTACGGCGTTGGACATGATCGCCAGGCTCAAGCCGGATTTCGCCATCCTGGACCTGCACTTGCCCGGAATGACCGGCGTCGAGACCATCCGCCGGCTGCACGTCTCCGGCTGTACCACGAAGCTGATGATTCTCTCCATCAGCCGCGAAGAAACCAAGGTGCGCGAAGCATTGCTGGCCGGCGCCGACGCCTACGTGCTCAAGGATGGACCCTCGCGTCACATGCTGGATGCTATCAGCTATGTCCGCGAAGGCGGCGTCTGGGTCTCCCCCCTGCTCGGCGGCGCCGGCCTCTACGCCAAGGGCGAGGTCATTCGCTCCGAAGACCCCCTAGCCGGCCTCAGCCCGCGCGAACTCGAGGTCTTTCAATTCCTGGTCGACGGATTGCGTGCCAAAGACATCGCCGACCGGCTCGAAATCAGCCCCAAGACCGTGGACACCTACCGCGCCAGCATGATGCGCAAACTGAACGTTCCCGACCTGGTCAGCCTGGTCAAATTCGCGATCGAACGGAATCTCAGATGGCCACACAGTCTTGCACTGCTGACTGCCAACGAGCGGGTGGTCTTTAACCTGGTAGTGGTGGGCATATCGCCGAATCAGATCGCAGAGCGAATGGGAATCACGGTCGAAGATGTCTACACCCACCGCTTTCGAATCATGCAGAAGCTGAGTATCCAGAGTTTTGATCCAGAGCCACCTGATCTCGCTTAAATGATCATGCCAGCTGCTTCGGCCGCGCCCCACATTCGCCACTCAAATTTCGCAGGTACGCATCAACGTTGTGACGAACCCATCCACCAGCCGTAAGTCCCGATCCGCCTGAAATCTCGACATTTCGGGCTTGGCGGCAATCTGTCAGATCCAAAAATAGCCTATGGTAAATTACGTTATCAAAGGCTATTGTGGTACAATCAGACTTGATGGAAACTCTTCCGGCTCTCCCCGCTGCCTTGCCTGAAACCATCGAACGGCTGAAGTCCCTCGTACTCGATTCCGTCCACAGCCCCGAATCGAAGCGTGCCTATGGCCGTGGGCTAGAACACTTCCTGGCCTGGTACCAAACGGAGCGCTCCACCACCGGGTTCTCCAAGGCCACCGTCCAGGCGTTCCGGGCGCACCTGATCGAATCCGGCCTATCGTCGTCCACCGTGAATCTGTACATGACGGCGATCCGACGCTTGGCTGTGGAAGCCAGCGACAACGGTTTGATGCAATCGGAACTGGCTTCAGGCATCGGTCGCGTGAAGGGCATAAAACGGGAGGGTCTCAGGATCGGGAATTGGCTCACCGCACGACAGGCGGAAGAACTTGTAACTCACCGGACACCTCCACGCTGAAAGGAAAGCGGGATCGCGCGTTGCTTGCCATCCTGATTGGCTGCGGTCTCAGACGAGAAGAGACCGCAATGCTTTCCGTAGAGCATATTCAACAGCGTGATGCCCGATGGGTGATCGTGGACATGCATGGCAAAGGTGGCCGTGTCCGAACCGTACCAATGCCTTCGTGGACAAAAGTGGCGATTGATGATTGGATGGCGGCGGCGGGTTTCACTTCCGGCAGGGTGTTCCGGCCCGTCAACAAAGGCGACAATTTAGCCAGGGAGAGCATGACCGCACAGAGCATCTTCGAGACCGTCAAAAAGTACGCTGCTGAGATCGGCATGAAAAACATCGCCCCCCATGACCTTCGCAGAACCTTCGCGAAACTGGCCCACAAAGGAAGGGCCGCACTCGAACAGATCCAGCTTTCACTCGGTCATGCTTCGATTCAGACCACGGAGCGTTACCTCGGTGTGCGGCAGGATTTGACCGACGCTCCTTGTGACCATTTGGGGTTGAGGTTGTCGAGCGCCGGATCAGGGAGTGCGGCCTATCTCTGGTAATCCTCCTAGGATTCTCGGGAGCATTCCGCCGTTCTGAACTGGTAGGGCTGGACGTCGAGGATTGCGCCTTCGGCAAAGACGGCCTGACGGTGACGCTGAGGCGGTCGAAAGTGGACCAGGAAGGCGTCGGCCGCAAGATCGGGATTCCGTATGGATCGAATCCCGAGACGTGTCCGGTCCGCACTATGCAGGCGTGGATGGACCAGGCGGGCATCGGCGCCGGGCCGGTGTTCCGCTCCATCAATCGACATGGGCACGTAAAAGCAGGTCGGTTGTCCGGTATCGACGTGGCGCGCGTGGTGAAAAAACTGGTAGATCGCGCCGGTTTGTACGCTTCCAAATATGCTGGGCACTCTCTAAGGGCCGGGCATGCTACCAGCGCTGCCATTGCGGGTGCGTCGGAACGGTCCATCATGAACCAGACCGGACACCGCTCGGTTCAGATGGTGCGGCGGTATATCCGGGACGGCAATTTGTTCAGGGAGAACAGCGCGGGGAAGCTGGGGTTGTAGTCCTCAATCGGACTCTTAACGACTGGAGGCTTGGTGCAGGGGCTCGTTGGCCCGACTACCTCTCACTGCTCAGTGACGCCCGCCGTCTTCAGCCGCCGACCTTCCGTTGCAGAATATAGCCATGATACCCGACGCGCCCACCACGTACGTCCTGGTGATCCGCTATTCAAGAACCCGCTCAATCGCGTCGGTCGCCTCGGTACACCAGCCGTGCTTAACCGGCTTCGGCCAAGATCCGGTAAATTTGTCGCCCGTATTTCTCGACGGCGCTGATGCCGATACCCGGAATCGCGAGCAACTCGGCAGCGCTTGCGGGACGCGTTTCGGCAATGGCGCGCAGAGCCTGATCGGTAAAGATGCGGAACGCCGGCACGCTGCGCCTCCGCGCCTCGGTCAGGCGCCAGGCTCGTAGCGCCTCTTCCACACGGGTATCCGCCCCTGCTGGCGAGCCCTTCACCTTCGGCGTCGCCACCTTTTTCCCTTTTGCGGCACTCCCCACCTGCTTACCCCTGGCAGCGGCTTTCTTCTTGCGCTTGCGCCCTGTTGGCGCCGCAGCTGTGTCCTTCATGACGAATTCGATCGGCGTGGTCTCGTCCGTCGCTCGGCCGACCGGAGTGAGTCTCACTGTGCGGTACGGAATCTGTCTGCCATCCTTCTCGAAAACAGCGTCGGACAGCCGCGCCAGGCCGGCCCGCGCCATCGCTCCGAGCACGTCTTCAAAGGTATCGCGGCTTATCTCACCACCCGGAAACAGCTCGGTGTGAAGCTTCCCGGTTGGTTTGTGCCCGCCCGAGCGCAGAGCCGCCAGTACTCGGAGGAGCGCCGCCCGCTCCGCCTCCGTCGCTGTGCGGAAGCGCTGGGCCACGCAATCCGCCGGAGCGCAGAAATCGCAGATCGCGCAGGCCGTCTGACCGTCGGCAAGATCGCCGAAGTGACGCACCAGAGTCGACATGCGGCATTGGTTCGTTTCGGCATACCGGATCACTTGGTCGATCTGCGCCCGCTTCTGTTCGCCTTGGGCGATGTAGGATTCGCGCCACTGGCCTTGACCGATGCTCACGTTCTCGGCGTAATCCAGTACGGCACCACCATGGATCCACAGCTTCTCCAAAGCCTTGTCAAACAGGTCGGGATCCATCCGCATCTGCTTCTGCAAGGTGGTCTTCTCCATCGGTTCGGGCCGCAACCGGGTGAATATCGCGTCTAGCACAGCCACGTCCGGGTAGTCGCGCTCGAAAAAGAAGTCGTGAGTGTAGCGGTCGGCGTAGGAGTGCATCAGGACCGCGCGGCTTGGCTTCCGATCGCGTCCGGCTCGACCGATCTCCTGGTAATACGCCTCGAGGCTTCCCGGCAGGGCGGTGTGAATCACCGTGCGGATATCGGGTTTGTCGATTCCCATCCCGAATGCAATCGTCGCCACCATCACCTCGATCTTTCCTGCAAGAAACTCCTCCTGTACCCGCTGGCGGTGCTCAGCGTCGAGTCCGGCGTGATACGCCGCCGTGGAGAAGTAACCCGCGAGTTCGGCCGCCACGCTTTCGGCCTGCTTTCGGGTGGGCGTATACACGATGCCCGGCCGGCGGGCCTCATCCAACAACAGTTCGCACGTCAGGGCGGGTCTTTGGGACGGCGCTGCCTCGACCACTTCAATCGCAATGTTGGCGCGCCGAAAACCGTGGATGAACCGCGCCGCCCGCACCAGTCCCAACTGCTCGGTGATGTCGTCTTGCACCAGCGGCGTTGCCGTGGCGGTAAGCGCAATAACCGGCGTGGGGCGCAACATCGGTAGGTATTGACCGAGCATGCGGTAGTCCGGCCGGAAATCGTGCCCCCACTGGGAAATGCAATGCGCCTCGTCGATGGCGATCAGCGACGGCTTTCGCTTCGCCAGCATTTCTGGAAAGCCGGCCACGCGCAGCCTTTCGGGCGCGATGAACAGGAACTGCAGTTTGCCGTTAAGGTAGTCGATGCAAGCCTGGCGCGAGGCGGCGCGCTCACGGCCAGAATGGATACGCTCCACGGCGAGACCCCGTTCCTTGAGCTTCGCGACTTGGTCTTCCATCAACGCAATCAGCGGGCTGATCACGAGCGTCGTTCCACCCCGCGCGATCCCGGGTAATTGGTAGCACAGCGACTTGCCCGATCCGGTCGGCATGACAAGCAGCAGGTCTTTCCCATCGACAGCCGCCTGGCAGACCGCTTCCTGATTCGGCCTGAAAGAGGAGAAGCCGAACACACGATGGAGAAGAGTCCCGAGCGTGTCGCCGGCTTCCAGCGCCGGCGAACTGGCGGGTTCAGGCAAGGCGTTGCCGATTTGCGCGTGCCCGGCTGGGACCGTGATCGCGGCCTTGGTGGGCGGCTTTACAGATCCGACCTTGCCCACCACCTCGCGCACGTACTCCTCGATGCCTCTCAGAAAAGGTCCTAGCTGCGCTTTGCCGCGATGGATTCGCGTCAGATACGCCTCCCATTGGCCGGTCATCGTCGGGCTCTTGACCTCGGGGTGCACGATGTCGATGAGCCGGATCCCCTTGTCGGTCGCCTCGAGACTCTTACCGTTCCGGATCATATAGCCACGCTTGAGTAGCACCTCGATGATGGCGGCGCGCGTCGCCGGCGTGCCCAGGCCGGTCTCCTTCATTGCGTCCGAAAGTTCCTTCTCGTCGAGGGTTTTGCCCGCCGTCTCCATCGCCGTCAACAGGGTTGCCTCCGTCAAACGCTTCGGTGGTCGGGTCTTCTTCCGTATGGCCTCGACCTCCACTACCTCCTGCGATTCGCCCTCCTTGAGACTGGACGGTAAGACCTGTTCCGCCTTCTGCTCCTCGCCGCCGGCCTTGCCTCTCCCCGGCTGCCTGGCCACCTCGATTTCCAGCACCTTCCAGCCCATCTGCTGTACCGCGGTGCCCGATGTGTGATAGCGATCGACGATATCGCTGTTCCGAATGGACGTGATTACCGTCGTAACCGACCAGATGTGATCGTCGTGCCAGGCGCTGAGCAGGCGGCGGCACACCAGGTCGTAGATCCTGCGTTCCTCACCCGACAACCCGGCCTTCTCAGGCGACGTCGCCGTAGGAATGATGGCGTGGTGATCAGTGACCTTGGCATCGTCGACGAACCGCCGTCCCAGCGGACGCTCCCCGGTGCCGGGCGCAAGGTGTGCCTGATAGGGTGCCGCGATCGCCTTGACGATCTGCGGCAGGGTGGCCGCCACATCCTGCGACAGATGCCGGCTGTCTGTCCGCGGGTAGCTGATCAGCTTGTGCCGTTCATAGAGGGACTGCGCCACATCCAGGGTCTGCTGGGCGCTGAAGCCGAACAGCCGGTTGGCGTGCCGCTGCAGTTCCGTCAGATCGTACAGGGGCGGCGGCGCCATCCTCTGGATCTCGGATTCGATCGATTCGATGGCGGCCGTGCCGGCACGTGCGCGCCCGATAATCCGTCCAGCCTCTTCCCCGTCCACCGGAAGCCGCATCACCTTCTGCAGGGTGTCCTTATCGCCCGAACGCTCCGGCTGTGTGCAAAACCAGGTGCCCTGGTAGCGGCTTTCCTTCGGCCCGCTGGTCGGGTGGAAGCTGGCTACGACCTCCAGGTAGTCTTCCGGGACGAACCTCCGGATCGCAAGTTCGCGCTCCACCAGCATCGCCAACGTCGGTGTCTGCACGCGCCCGACCGACAGGTCCTCTCCGTAGGCCAGGGAGTAGGCGCGAGACAGATTCATGCCTACGAGCCAGTCGGCCCGGCTGCGGCCGCGCGCGGCATCTGCCAGAGGATCGTAGTCGCTTCCGGGACGTAGTGCGGCAAAACCCTTGCGGATGGCATCCGGTGTCAGCGAAGAGATCCACAGACGGCTGAAGGGCTTCTCACACTTCGCGGCCTCGTAGATATAGCGGAAGATGAGCTCACCCTCGCGGCCAGCATCGGTGGCGCACACTACCCGAGAGATGCGCGGCGAATTGACGATTTTTCGCACAACTTCAAACTGATCTTTCGTCTTCTCGTATACGACCAACGGCCACTGCTTGGGCAGAATCGGAAGGTGGTCGCGGCGCCATTGTCGCCACGCCGGGTTGATCTCGTGCGGCTGGGCCAATGCCGCCAGGTGACCGATCGCCCAGGTGACAACATAGCCGTTGCCGTGCAGGTATCCGTCGCCCTTGCTGGTCGCGCCCAGCACGCTCGCGATGTCACGGGCAACCGAAGGCTTTTCGGCCAGCACCGCAACCGTTCCCGACTCCTGAGTAGCCATCGTGAGAATTCCAGTTTAGCGATGCGACGACCTTGCGGTTCGTTTGGCCGGCGAAGAGTATCGGGCGTGCCCGCGGCCACCCTCGGACCAGCAGCGGGCTGGTGCGGGTGTTCGGCACGGGAGCCTGTTCAGCGACAACAGCACGGGGAAACTCGGACTGTAAATGCTCAATTGGGCCTTTCATTTCCGGAGACTTACCTATCAGTTCGTAAAACAGTATTTGTTTACCGTGTGGGATCGCCGCATAGGAGTTTTCGGGCATCATCCGCCGCGATTGGTGCGTGGCCAGTCGATACTCCAGCGGCCGTTCGGCAGGGGGGCCCAGAAAAGGCGTTTGGCCGGCGTGGACCGCGCGTGGTGGTAGAGTGCGGCGGCGCGTTCGTAAAATCCCCGCGTGTGGGGCGTGTCCCGGAATCCGAACCGTTCGCAGTCGAGGTGGTGGCAAAACTCGTGGCACAGCGTCGAGAGAAACGTGCCGAACGAGGTGACGCGCTTCTGGACGGCCGTTCGCACCCAGACTCGGATCAGCATGTTTTCAAACTGATAATCGCCGAAGAGCTCGGTCGCACCGCCGCCCTCGCGCACTTTCAGCGGACGGGCAGCTAATACCCGAATCTGTGGCCTTGAGACGCCATAGAAAGCGGCCGCCGCGGTTAAGAACTCAAGGCATGCCTTTCGGACCGGTGCGGACTGCTCTGCGTTCAGAGCCTCTTCGATTGACCTTGCTGGCGCGCGGAGCCGATCATCCGCGGGTACTTCGAGAATGCAAAGCTGATCGCTTCTCAGGTACGCCGCCCGGAGCAGCGCCTTTTTGGGAAGACTGTCGGTGAGCATCGCAGCCGGCCTTCAACGAAGCCATTTTAGCCGTTTCGTATCACTCGGGCGTTCGAGGGCTTTCACTGACTCTTCCCCTTGGACAACTGAAGCCGCCTGTTACGGAGCATCGCCGCTGAGAGATGTCGCCCAGCTCAGACACCGCGCCGCTGCGGATAGCCAGCCATCATCCCAACCTACGGGCGTCCCTCGAGGTCGCGGCAGTCCGTCATAATCGTCAACATGGAGTGTATTGAGGCTTTGAAGACGCGACGGTCGGTTCGCGCCTACACGGGCGAACCCGTCTCGCGTGAGGTGATCGAGGATATCATCGACTGCGGCCGCCTGGCCGCCACAGCAAACAATATCCAGCCCTGGGAGTTTGTAGTCGTCACTGACGCCCAGATGCTCCGGGCGATCGCCGGGGCCACGGACTACGGGAGTTTCATCGCGCAGGCCGCGGCTTGCGTGGTGGTCTTGTGCCAGGACACGAAGTACTACCTGGAGGACGGCTGCAACGCCAGCCAGAACATACTCGTGGCCGCCTGGGCGCATGGCCTGGGCGCCTGCTGGGTGGCCGGCGACAAGAAGCGTTACGCGGAGAAGATCCGCAAGATGGTGGGCGCCCCGGAAACCCGCAAGCTGGTCAGCCTGCTCGCCATCGGCCACCCGGCCGAAGAACCGGAAAAAGAGAAGCGGCCGCTTTCCGAAGTCCTGCACTGGGGAAAATACTGACCGTCGGCACAGCCTCCAGCGGCGCCGCTCACTTTTTCAGCGTGGCGAACGTTTGCAGATGTCCTACGCCTTGGGGGCCGCCGGATAAAAAGGGAAGGTACTGTTTGTAGTGTTGCTTCGCCTCCGAACGCGGCAGAGTTTCGTGCACAGCTCTGCAAGGTTCTCGTGGACTTCCTTGCGCCGGGGATCGGCGGCCAGCGTCTTCTCGAGAAAACTCAGCACATAGTCTCGGTTCTTGAGCGCCGTCAACCTACATCACCCAGGAGCGCGAGGCTCTGTAGTCGGCAACTTTCGCAGGTAGCCAATCCTTGAGCCCCGCCGCCAAATAAAAGGTGGGCCGCAGCAGATCGTCATCGGGCGCGATCACACCTTCAGCGACCGCGGTGGCCGCGAGGTCCGTCTCTGGGTAGATCCGAATACCCACCGTGATTCTCAGTGCGTCGAGATCGAGAGAATCAGCAAAAGCGAGGCCCTCTTCGACCGTTTCCCTGGTCTCACCCGGCCCTCCCAGCATCAGAAAGCCCGTGCGCCTAATACCGGCATCCCGGAAGATTGCCGCGATGGCCCGCACCTCTTCGGCCCGGAACTTCTTGTGGAACCGCGTCAGCACACAGTCCGACCCGCTTTCGAAGCCCAGGCTGACTTCATGACATCCGGCCCGCGCCATCAGTTCCGCCAGTTCGCGATCGACCCACTTCGGATACACGATGCACCACAGGTTGATATCGAGACCCCGCCGGATGATCTCGCGGCAATACCCCTTGGCATAAGAAGGCGGAATATTGAACGTGTTGTCCACGGTGCAGAAATTGCGGAAGCCCCGCGCCGCTACCAACTCCATCCACTGCACGATGCTTTCCGGGGACCGCCTGCGGATCCGGGTGCCCTCGATCACCTTCGTGGCACAATAGCTGCAGCCCATCGGACAGCCGCGCTTCCCCTGAACCGGTATCCACAATTCGCGGCTCTCCGGGGCGGCGGGGAGCCAAAGCTCGGGCTCGGGAAGCGGCAGGTCATCGAGGCTGGTGCTGAAGAGCCTGCCGGCCGGAAGATGCTCCGGGAGGTAGACGCCAGGGAGCCCATAGGGGTCGGCGCGACTCTCCAACCGCTCCAGCAACTCAGGGAATACGGTTTCGCCTTCCCCCCGGATTCCCATGTCTGCCTGGAGGAATCGTAGCGCGCTCTCTGGAAACATACTGTATCCGGGGCCGCCCACGACGATCGGGGCGCCGGACAGTCTGCGGCAGGTTGCCACGACGTCGCGAGCCGCCGTCAGCAGGAACTTCGGGCTGGCCATGTTCTGGTCATCGACGTTGCGCACCGAAATGCCGATCACCTCGGGCCGGAATTCTTCGACACACTTCTGGAGCGCAGCCACCGGATCGCGCTCGAACATCAGGTTGAGCAATACCGCTTCATGACCTGCCCGGCGGCAGGCGGCAGCGACGAACGCCGGCCCGAGCGGCAACGGGAGGATAGCTGTCCTTTCCGTGTTCGCGGAAACCAGAAGAACCTTCATGGCGCCTCCCGTGGGGCCGCGCCCCGTTTCGCCCGAGCATTAGGAAGATGAGCGGGATGATGGCCAGGAACGGGAAGCCATGATGCCGGACATCTCTGACAAAGCTTAACAACGCCGCCTGCTGACGGACTACGCGATACAGCAGCCAGACTCCAGCTTAACCCCGCTGTGACCCAGTCCGAACCGCCACAGAAGAGTTTCGCCCGGCTCTGCGCCAGCAGGTGGTCTGTCCAGGTGGTAGCATGCCGTGCACAACCAGGGCTGACCGATGAAACGTCGCCGGGGCACGAGCGGCTTTGCATTCGACCGCCACGTTGCCGCTCTCTCCTGCCGGGCTCCAACCGCTAAGGGGAACTGCGTGATAGAATTCCGCAGCTCCGCCGAAAACCTGGGTCCACACCGTCATCCGAGTTCTGTCCGAGTGGCCGATACGGCCGCAGCTCTGTTGAATCGATTCGCTCCTCCTTGTCGCCGTCGAACAGCAGATGGGCTTTCTCAGTGTGGCGGAAGGTCTCAGGCGATTTCGATGATGTCGTGGTTCCATTTCCTCGCATACCCCCGAATAGGACAACAACGTCGTATCGCTCTGATAGTCTTGAATCAAGATGGCTAAAACAACAATGGTCCCTCCAGCGGATGAGCACGCAGTCTCGTTTCTTGGGTTCGCTGGACAATACCAGAAAGCAGCAAATCTGGTGTGCGACTCCGACAAGACTTTGGGCGTGCCGATATATTTCATGTACGCGCACGCGATAGAACTCGCGCTGAAAGCGTACCTGCGAGCCGCGAATGTCCCCATTGTGGCGGACAAAAAGAGAAAGCATCACAAGATAACCGAGTTGTTTAAGGAATGTCAGAGGCTTGGACTGAAAGATGACGTGACCGATATGGGTAATGTAGTCGCGTTACTGGATGGCGCGAACGAGGAGCAAGGTCTTCGGTACTTCAGGACGAAAGGCGCGGCGTATCCTGATCTGTCCTGGACTAGGGATGCAGTCGAAAGATTGCTTCAGGCCATTGAGCCCGCAGTGAAAAGAAAGGGCGATGTTGATGGAATCGTTCCGGGCCGCGCTGTCAAGGCCGATTTCATTTTTGGCAAGCCTCAGCCGAAAGATTGAGCTCGCAGAACTAGGGAGGGCCAATCTGGACGAAAGGTTCTTCGCTAACCTCGGCAATGTCTGCGCTACCGATGCGGGCGCCGCTTTTCCACGCTCCGCATCGCGGCCACCATCACAGTCTCGTCGGGAACGTCGCGCCCGGCCCCTGCATTATTTCGTCCAGATGGCGGCGATGTGGTCCAGGCCTCCCGTGGTGTAGCCGCTGACCAATTCCAGCCGATAGCCTTGGGCGACCAACTGGTCGAAAGTCGCCTGGTACTGGGCCGGGGTCAGGCCGTGACGTGCCTGCCAGGCCGGAGCCCCGGCGATCTGACGGAAGATCGCCGCGTAACGGTCGACGGCGCCATCACTGTAGCCGCAGACCACGACTGGCTTGTAGCCCTGGCCCGTTACCTGGTTGAATAACGCCTGGTACTGATCGGCGGTCAGACCGTGGCGGGCCTGCCAGGCGGGAATGCCGGCGTCCTTGCGCCAGATAGCGGCGTAAAGGTCCTGGCTGCCGTCGAAGTAGCCGCTGACCCAGTCCAGCGCGTAGCCCTGCCCCACAAACTGGTCAAAAGCAGCCTGATATTGCGCGGCGGTGAGGCCATGGCGGGCGACCCAGGGTCCAGTCGCGCCTTGCTGGAAGATACAGGCAAAGCGTGGGCCAGCGGCGGTCGCGTAGCCGTTCACCAGCACGGGATGGTAACCCTGCGAGGTCAGTTGGTTGAACGTCGTTTGATAATCCGACGCGGTCAGGCCGTGACGGGCCTGCCAGGCAGGCGGCGACGCGGTCTTTACCCACAGCGCCGCGTAGAGCGGCGCGGCGCTCCCGTAGCCGCTCACGTCCATCAACTGCATGCCATGGTTGCCGACGTAGTCGTTGAACGCCTCCTGGTATTGCTCGGCAGTCAGGCCGTGACGGGCGATCCAACCACCGACGGCAATCTCCGGCGCGATGTTATCCACGTAGAGGTTGGTCACGACGTCGCGAAAGAACTGGCCGGGGTTGCCGATCGGCGAATTGGCGAGCACGACCAGCTCCATGTCTCGCGGCAGGAAGTAGGCGAGGCTCTGTTCTGTCTGGCCGCTACCGGCCCCCCAGAGGCCGTTCTTGTTGTAGAGCGTGCCAAGATTGGTGGTTTCGATCAGATCGATACCGAAGCTGGCGTCAAGCATAGCCTGCGCGGCGGCGGTCGGCATGATCGTGCCCTGGCGGCGGAAGCAGCCCATCACGTCCAGCATGTCATCCACCGACATATGCCAGCCCGCGCCCCCGGACTCCGTGGTGAGGTCGCCGGAGTTCCAGCCACTGCCGGGCGGGAACGTATAGGCGAGCGCGTCCGGATCGGGGTGCGTGAGCGTGGGGCCGTTGACGCCGGCCGGCTGGAACAGGTATTGCGCGACATAAGCGGTGTAGGCATTGATGGTCGCGGAGTCCCAGGCCTGGTCCTCGATAGGCGGCGGGAATACGGTGCCGGCCGGGACCGTTCCGTTCATGACCGGCAACAGGATCCGGCAGATCCCGAAGTTCGTATTTTGATAGGAGTACTGACCGAGGTTGGCATTGGTGACCCCGCCGGCGATCAGCGCCTTCATCGTAGGGAAGGACATGTCGGACCCGACGACGCGAAAGCCCGAGGTATGCGTCATCAGTTGCTTGAACGTAATCTGGTCGATGTTCGGCCCCTTGGTCCAATAGTTCGGCAGGTAGCCGATAATCTTGGTGGTCGGCGGCAGATTGTGAGCGGCGAGCGTGCGCGTCATGGCGATCGCGGTGACGGGTTTACTACAGCTGGCGATGTGCATGCGTACGGTCTGTGCCCAAGACTCGGACCCGTCGGAGGGCCGCTTGGCCCAATTGACCTGGGCGGAAGCGATCGGCTGGCCGTGCTGCCGGAGCTGCATCACGTAGCCGGCTGTTTTGGCGGCAAGGGCGGTGTTCAGGCCGGCGACGAATCCGTCGGTGTTGAACGAGAGCGTGACACCGGCCGGCATGGCGCGCGGCTCGAGCCTGGTCCCCTCCTCCAGCCCGCGAGAACTAACAACATCGCGGGCGTGCGAAGGCTGCATAACGTGGGCAGCGGCGGCGGCCAGATCGACGGCGAAACCTCCAGGCAAGGTGATGTGTTTTGTTTCATCAGACATCGCATCCTCCTTTTTTCGGGCTGCGGCGAGCGCCGGGTTTTGGTTCGAAGTAAGCCCGCCAGAGCCGTAACGCGATCTATCATATCGTGAGCAATCCGGGAACACAAAGGGTAGAGCAGAGGTAGAGCAGAGGTAGGCGCAGGATTTCTGGCTGGCCACGTTGCACGGAGCCACAGTAGTGCCTAAAGCGGTAAAACCCAAAGCCGAAGATACCCGTTCATGCGGTCCCTGGATGGTGTGCCGGTCGTATCACGCGCTACCCTTCGATTGGCAGCTCTGCCGATGTGGCGCCCACAGCTTCCTCCGAGTGGGCGACCATCCACTCGGGGCGGTACGTGAAAGTCAGGGAGCCGCTGCCGAAGGAAGATACTATCGTCGGTCTGCGCGGGCCGCCAGCGCTGGTGCCGTTAATGGTCCTGAGTTTTGGGCTGCACGAAAACCGATAGCAAAAACGCACATGAGCACGGTACACTAGCGACCATGTGGAGGCCAATAGCGAAGTGTCAGTGAGCGGGTACGACGCCTTCATTTCATACAGCCATCGAAGGGATCGCGACCTTGCGCGATCGGTGGAACGTACGCTTTGGAAATTCGGCCAACCCTGGTATGGCATACGGGGCACCCGAACCTATAGGGATGAGACCGACCTGTCGGCTCACCCGGATCTCTGGGGCAGTATTAACCGAGCGGTGGAACAATCTCGTTGCCTGCTGCTCCTTGCCTCGCCAGACTCCGCCCGTTCCAAGTGGGTGCCTAGGAAGGTTGCAGCAGCCATTGCAAAGCACGGTCGTAATTCGGTCTGCACGCTGCTAACGGCGGGAGTCCTACCCGAAACTGACGATATCTCACCCGACAGGCTAGCGGAGCGCGAGGACAGCGCAATGGGTAAGGAGGTGTGGGATCTCCTCGACGCTGGCGAAGGGGGAACGTCGCGGACGCATTCCGCCACAGTCAAAACGTCAGCCAGCCTCATAGCCGGGACGGCCGGATGAAACCAGGCACGCTATTGGTAGTGGATGTCGAAGCGCTTGTTGGTAATAAACAGAACCGTGACATCCTGCTTCGCACTTGCGCCGTGCTCCATTACTGATCCTTCAGGGAACCAGACGAAATGCCCTGGCCCGTATTGACCATCATGGGTCACCAGTGTCCCTTCCAAGACGTACATACCGTGCGCGCATGGATGTGTATGCAACGGGTTGACGATGCCCGCCGGGTAGCGGACCAAGCGGACCTCCATGCCCGTTTCCGGATCCACGATCAGGTTCTTGCGATACAGCGAGCGGCCTATCTTCTCGTTGGGGCGCTTTTCCCAGGGGAGCGCGCTGGTGTCGATGGCCGTGAGTTTGACGTCTGGCATTTCCTGATTATGCCCGGTTGGAGGCAGATGGCGGAATCCCCCTGAAGAGCGAAGCGCCGCCTTTGGAAGAGTGGCCGACGATCCGGCCGGCACGCAGACGATACTCTTCAGGTCGCCTTTACTCATCCGCAAAGCGTTCGTTGGATCCACCTGCACTGCGCGGCGCGTCGGCGCCACACAAGCAAAAATCGCGATCGCGATCAGCAGCACAGTCAAACCCGCAAACGTTTCCGGATCCGTGGTCTTCACCTCCCAAATCTCCGACGAAATGAATCGCGTCAAAGCCGCCGCACCCGCAATCCCCACCGCCACCCCGATCGCGATGACCACCAGCGCCTGGCGGAAGATCAGCTTTAACACATCCCAACCGCCGGCCCCTAGCGCCATCCGGATCCCGATCTCTCGCGTGCGCTGCTCCACCGCGTATGCCATCACACCGTAGATCCCCACCGCGGCGAGCCCCGTTGCGACCGCGGCAAACAGTCCGAGGAGCATCGAGTAATAGCGCGGATACTGTGCCTGGTCGCCCAGATATGAGTCTTCGGTTCGCGGGTCGATCAACGGCTGGTTCCGGTCCACCTCCTCCACCGCCTTTCGCACCGCGGGCAGCGCGCTCATCGGATCGCCGGCCGTGCGCATCAGGAACGTCATTTGCAGATGCAGACCCGTGTACGGCCCGGTGCTGTGCGGCGCCGCCTGCACGAACGGGATGAAGATCGCGGGGTCCTGCTTCGTTTGCGGATGGCTGGCGGGAATGTCGCGCGCCACCGCAACGATTTCGCGAAACTGATCCTCCTCCGACAAATCGACACGAATCCGCTTGCCGATGGGGTCCTCGTTCGGAAAGAACCGCCGCGCCAGGGTCTCGTTGACGATCGCCACCCACGGCGCATGGACCGTATCGCGATCCGTGAAATCGCGGCCGTGCAACAGGCGGATTTTCATGGTGTTGAAAAAATTCGGCGTCACGGGAAAGAAGTCGGCCGCAAACTCGTCGGGGTTGGCCACATCGCGGCCCTGGATCGTGAACGCCATCGGATTGTTGCCGGTAAGCGGCGGATACACGCTACCGCCCACGGAGCCTGAGCCCGGCACGGTTTCGAGGCGCTCGAACACGCGGGTGATCGCTTCGCGCGGCACGTCGCTTAACTCCCAGATCGGCCGGCCGTGATAGGCGCCGACCGGCTTGCCAAACCGCTTTTCCGGGAAGCGGTAGCGGAACGTGAGCAGACCGTGCGGGTCGCAGCCGAGATCGGCGTTTTGCAATTGAAGGAAGCTGCGAATCAGCAGTCCCGATCCGATCGACAGCATCAGGGCCAGCGCAAGCTGCCCCGCCACCAGAACCGCGCGCAACCGGTGCCGCGCCCCGCCCACGGTTCCTCCGCGGGTGGCCGCCTTGAGCGATTCGACGAACGCCGACTTCGATCCCTGGGCCGCCGGAATCAGACCGAAAATCAAACCGGTCAAAAGGGAAATGGCGGCGCTGAAGAGGAGCACCTGACCATCGATGCGGATGGCGTGCAGCATGGGTAGCCACGTGGGAGCCATAGCCACCAGCACCCTCACGATGCCCCACGCGAACCAGACTCCCAGGACGCCGCCCAAGATCGAGAGCAGCAGGCTCTCCGTGAGGAACTGGCGGAAAATGCGGCCGCGGCCCGCGCCGAGCGCCGCGCGGATCGCAACCTCCGTCTGCCGCGACGACGCACGAGCCATCAACAGCGCTGCCGCGTTCGCGCAGGCGATCAACAGCACGAATCCCACCGCGCCCTGCAACAGGAGCAGCGGCCGTCCGATGAATCCGAATATTCCATCGCGCAAGGTCTGCATTCGAACAGTCCACGGCTTACCCTGGTCCGTCTCGCGGGAGGGAAACTGCCTGGCAAGCTGCGCTGCGATGGCATCCATCTCGCTCTGGGCTTGTTTCATGGTGACACCGGGCTTGAGCCTGGCGACGGTCGTAAGAAAACGGGCGGACCCGCGAAGTTGAAAATGATTCAACGCGAGCGGCGCCACATAGTCGCCGTTTTCGTCGGTGATGCGAAAGTCCAGCGCCATCACGCCGATGACGGTGGTGTTCTCCCCGTTCACCAGCACTTTCCGGTTCAGGATGTCTTGCGCGCCGCCGAAGCGCCGCATCCAAAGACGCTGGCTGATGAGGATGACCGGAGCCGGATGATCCACTTCATCCTCGGATTCGGTGAACAGACGCCCCATCAGAGGCTGCGCGCCGAGAGCTTGCAGGAGCCCGGGAGTCACACTCTCGCCTTGCACGCGTTCCGCGGGCACTCCGTTCTCCTCCGCGCCGAAATCCACGGCGTTGTTGAAGAGAGCGCCGATGGCTTCGAACGAGTGCGCCTGCTCCTTCCAGGCAAACAGGTCGGGAACCGAGACGCCGTTCGGCTGGTCCGGATGCCCGGGAGGGATGCTGAACAAAGTGACCAACCGGCCCGGATTCGGAAATGGCAGCGATCGCAAAAGGATGGCGTTCATGAGTGTGAAAATGGCGGTATTCAGGCCGATTCCCACAGCTAGTGAGAGAGCGATCACCAAGGTGAACAGCGGCTTCCTGGCGAGAATGCGGAGGCCATAGACGAGATCCTGCCATAAGGTGCTCAAGGTAGTTCCCCCCTGGATTGGTTGGACGCAGCGAACGGGAATTGGTCTTAAGCCGCATTGTTCTGAATGCCTTTTGGTGATGCCGTACCGTTGATCGTCTCAATCGGTGACGCGACCGCGAAAACCGTGACAATCGCCGTACGGCCGGGATCGTAGCAGGATGGGTTCGACATGGTGGCCCGGTGCTTGAGTCGTCTAAACTAGGGAGTGTCCGCCTTTCCTTTCCGAGATCTCATTTACGGAGAAGGCCACCCGCTACATTACACCTGCCAAGCGAAGCCTCTGCGGCATAGTTGTGTCTTCTGAAGTCGCTTCCTGCGGGCGAGAGCCATAAGAAAAGTTTAGACGCGGGGACAAGGGAAATGCCCAACGGAGTGGAAATCAGAACTGAATCGCGATGTGGCGGTCCAGGCGGTGATGCCGGTTTCTGGTTCCGAAGTCTTACTTTTCGCTCTTTTGGGCTGCCTTCCCCCGGCGAGAGCCGTCGGAGTACTGAAAGCGGGCGGCCATGTCGATGTAAGCCGTTCCCCATTTCTGAAGCCGGCTGACCAGTTCCGGACTTACGCCGGCCGCCCGGAACAACGGAGCGGCTTCCCATGCTTTGCCGCCGGCGATCCCTCCGAGACTCGCCGGCACAGCGTAGCCTTCCTCGGACAAGCCGGGCGTAAAGAATTGCCCCAGAGAATACTGCTGGTTCTTGTCCAGCCAGGCCGCAAGCAGCGATTCGGTAATGACCCGCCTCACGTTGCTGGGCAGCGGTTGGAAAATCGGCGCCCACACCTCACTGACCATGATGGTGGGATCGACGTTTTGTCTGGGGCGCCACCCTTGCGCGCGGTCTCCCGGTCCAATTCGTGGATCGGTGGACTGCATCGCCTTGATCACCCCCACCAGCAGGCGCGACGGTTCCGGCATCCGGGTTTCCCGATACAGGTCCAGGAACCTGCCTATCACGTAGACCCAGTCGACCGGCGTGCGGTCGCGGTGGCGGTGGTTGCCGCTGTTCAGGATTACCTGCAATTCATACCAGGACGCGTCGAAGTACTCGTTGGTCAGGCCACTGCCGCCCATTCCAGACGGGCCGTCGGGGATGTTGACCGCGGCCGGAGCGGTCGCCGCGGGAATCGTGTTGAACCAGGTGCGAGGCTCCCCATCCGGCCCAAAGAGTTCGCGCCCGCGCGCTTCCAGGCCAAACTCCTGCGTCATCTCCCACGTCTTGACGAGTTGCCAGAGCTGAGTGGAATAAGCTTTGACGCCCAAATCGCGCGTCCAGTTCACGTTCTTGCCCTCTACGAACGGTTTCAGGAATGCGCGCCGCGCGTCGCGCCACTTGTCGAAATAGGTGACAATCCGGCCGGACGAAATCGATGCGGCAAGGTCCGGCGACGCCAGAAGATTCCGCAGAGAGGGTTTCGATGCGCCGGAAGGCGCTTTCGCGCCGGCCGAATCGGGGCCGGCGGACGCGTACCATGCGGAGACGTCGCTTCTCTCAAAAGCCGGACCCCACGCGTCCACGGGATGCACCTGGGGCAGCCAGTGGCTCCAGTCCGGCAGTTGGAAGGAGATGGGGATCTCGCGTACATTCAGGTTTCCATCGGGGCGGAAGGGCTCGCGCGTGATTCGCGGTACGATCGAACTCCAGTCGATTGCCTTTCCGAAAGCGGCCTGGGGCGGCCGCATGGCGGGCTCCAGGTTGGCGCCAAGGATGAAGGGAAGCGTGCGGCTATCGTCGTCGAGCACCCATGCCAACCCTGCCCCGGCTGCCCAGTTGGCAACCGGCTGACCATCCAATCCGGGCCCGGGCTGATAAGGGGGATTCCACGGACGACCTGGGCTGGGTACCGGCAGCGTGCGGATGTAGCTTGCGATCTGTTGGCCCTGCAGTTCGGAGAGGCCATGAAAGCGGGACCTGGCGATTATGGACGCGTTGGAGAAGCAGAAGTATTTGAGATCCCGGCCATCATGGGCGTGGCAGTCCGCACAGCGGGCGTGTATCAGGGGTGAGGTCTTAAAGCCGCCTGCGGTAAGCGGTGCGTTTTCCCAAAGCTCCTTTCCGGCGCGTATCGAATCGGAATCCTGCAGCGGCGGCGCCCAGGTATCAGGATCTTCCTGGACAAATGAACCGGGCGCCAGCACGGTGCTCGAATCGCCGGCAAGAAAATTGAAGGACAGGACTCGAAAGCCGCTCACGACCCCATCGGAATGATTGAAACGGAACCGAATGGTGTTGGCGCCGTCAACCACGGCGTTCGATGGGAGGGAAAGAGTGATTTTGAGCGTCGAGAATGCACCGCCGATTCCGCCATAGCTCTTGCCCGGCTCGGCGACGGCAACGGTACCGTTATTCAGAGACAGCCAGCCGCCCGAGTTCACCTGCACGCTCACCATATCGGGATAGGCCAGCCCATGGACCTGCATCCAGAGCGACCGGATTTCGCGTGCGCGCCGAGCCGGTACTTCGACGGTGACACTCGCGGTTGTGTCGTTCTCACCCACAACCTCAATCGGAAGGGGCACGACCGCTTGGGCCATTGCGGTGTTCGTCCCGTGCCACAAGAAAACGGCGGCCGCGAGAGCGCCGGCAAAACACGCAAGCTCCGTACTGGGCTTGCGAGTGAACGACGCTCGATTGAGGCTGCCGTTGCTTCTATCCGGGATTCTCATTTGCCCTTCCGTGGCAGTATACACCTACCGCTCATCGCGCTGGAGGAGATCGGGTGTGCGGCGTGCGCGGGAGTGTGCGGGGGTGTGCGAGATCGGCTCAATGGTCAGGAGGCCGCCATCCAAGGAACGACGACCGGGCTCGACGTCCATCAGATACGGCGTTCGGGCAAACAGGTCCTGCCCGAGTTCGTGTGTGCCAGTGCCACGAGTCGGTTGTGACGGTTGCGGGTACGACAGCGTAGTCTTCCATAGCGATCCGGGACGGCGGTCGACCGGAGCGACATCCGAGCTGTGTCCGAGTGGTCGACCACACGCCCCCTGGTCAGGAAAGTAAACACTACGGCGTCAGGGAGGATGTATCCGCCGTGGCCAATGTCAGCAACGGGCGTGATACGGCAATGTGGAACGTCTTTGTGCACGTTCATCAATCAGGCATAGCCGGAAAAGGATGGCGGTTCTTACCGCTACCCCTCCACGGCCTTTACAAACTCCGCCGCCGTCGTCACCTCTCCACGAAGTGGAAACAGCCGCTCTATGAGGACCCGGTGCAGTTCTGCATCGGTATCCGCGCAGCAGTCCGCAATCACCACCGCCCGGTAATCGGTGTCGGCCGCCTCCAGCAACGTGGACAGCACTACGCCGCTGGTCGCAATCCCGAACAGCACGAGCGTGTCGATCTCCTTCGCGCGCAGAATCATCTGAAGGTCGCTTCCCGGAAATGCGCTGATGCGATGTTTAGACACCACGATGTCGTCCGTCTCGGGACCCAGCCTGGGATGGATAGCGCCCGAGGCGCCTCGAACAATTTCTGGCGCTGCGGTGACGATTTGATCGACGCAAAGAGCCTGTTCCGCATGGTCACTTCCGGCAAGCCCGGCCGGAACCCGACCTTCACGTGGATCACGGCCATGCCGGCCTTGCGTGCCCCCTGTAGCACACTCGAGCATCGCTCCAGGAACGATTCCTGCGGTTTCGCATAGATGGAAACTACGCCGGCCTGGCAGTCCATTCCGAGCAGAGCCGTATGAGCTGGATAGAAGGAAAGCGCATTTGCCATAGCGTTAGTCTATCGCGGACCAGGTCATTGATAATGCCCAGATCCCGGACTCGGACTTGCTGGCGACCAGATGGCCGCATTGTCGCCGACTCGTACTTTGGCCGGCCGGCGGTCCCGAATACGGTCTCTGGGCGGTAGATCCTCCCTGGTCGCGCAGCGTTATGCGGCATGAGCGGCATTGGAATTGAGCACCACGGTTTCCGGTCGAAACGCGTCGGCCACCCCTTTTTCGCGCGCCCTATTCCTGATACTATCGGCCGTCGTGACATCGATGACTCGCAAATTCTCCCAATTCCTCCTTGGCCTTCAGGTCCTGACGATGGCCGCCTGGCTCGCTTCTCTTCCCTCGGCACCGCTTAGTGCCGCACCGCAGGCGAAGACTGCACCGCGGGCCGAAATCACGGCCGCGCTGCCCGTCATTCCCCCGGCTAGATTCAACTTCGCCGATTATGGCGCCATCGGGGACGGCAAAACTCTGAACACTGCCGCGTTCCAGACGGCCGTGGCGGCCATCGAAAAGGCGGGGGGCGGCCATCTCATCGTGCCCTCCGGCATTTACAAGACCCTCCCTTTCACTCTCACCAGCCACATGGATCTCCATCTCGACCCCGGCGCGATCATCAAGGCTCCCGACACCTTTGAAGAGTACGGTATCCCCGATCCGAACAAAGCGCCGCCCACTCCGCCGGGCCGAGGCCGCGGCGCCATGGGTCGCCCGGCGCCTCTGATTTCCTGCGCTTCGGGCACTACCGATGTCGCCATAACGGGCTCGGGCACCATCGATGGATCGGGCGCCATGTTCTGGCTGTGGGCCAGCAAAGCAGCTCTCCGCTACGCACCCGGGCGCGGCACGGTTCCCCGTCCCATGCTCGTCGTTCTGGCTGGCGTCAAACGCCTGCACGTCGACGGCATCACGCTCACCAATTCTCCGTCCTTTCACCTCGCTCCCAGCGGCGAGGACATCACCCTGGAAAATCTCCGCATCGTCGCGCCGAGCGACTCTCCCAATACCGACGCTATCGACCCCGGCGGCCAGCGCATCGTCATCCGCAAGTGCGAGCTCGACATCGGCGACGACAACG
>JGI12269J14319_10001550_pt1 | contig 22767 bp, 23 predicted proteins | sample PeaSoiSIISIP2007_FD_14319 | JGI IMG/M metagenome (IMG submission 14319)
TGATCCGCCCGGATTGCATTTAACCCTTGCGTAGTCGGGATTCGCGCCGCCGCGGGATTGCGACGCGCGAGCCGGCCGAGGCGAATCCGGTGTGACCCAATTCCTGTCGAGCGAGATTGTGGCGACCTAGTCTCTTAACCACTAGGAGTGCACACGATGAGCAAGGAAGATTCAAAGGTCGAAACCGCGGAAGAAGCGCTGGCGCGGACACAGCCGCCGCCGAGCGGCGCGGAAGCCTACGCCCGCTGGCTCGAGCACATGCAGCGCACTCGCACTCGCCACGCTGCGATCACGCGCCATCTCTACACCTGGTCGAATTACAAGAGCTGGGCGGAGAAAGTGCGCCACGACTGGCTGGCCGAGGACGAGAAGTCCTAGAAGTCCGAAGGACCCGGGAGTCATCAGGCCAGGCGCACCGACTGCACCATGCCGGCTGGCGCGCTGCTGCGATTGGACGGCACCTCCAGCCAATCGAGCAACGCTTGCCACGACGCCAGATCTTCGGCGACGTAATACGGTTTCATCTCTTCCAGACCCAATCCCAACTCCGCGGCCCGGACGTAATTCTGCGAGTCGCGCAAGGTGGCGACGATCGGGATGCCGAGCGTGCCCAGAAATCGCGACAGCGACTGATAGATCGCGGTATTGCGGCGCACGCGGTTGGCGATTATCCCCAGGCGATTGTCATTTCGATGCACCTTCGCGATCAGCAGCAGATTCTGCACGCAGCGCGAACAGGCGTGGATGTCGATGTCCGAAGGCAGCACGGGCACCAGGATCTTGTCGGCGGTGCGGGTCAGCTCCGGCATTTCCTGTGCTTCGAGCGCCGCGGGCGTATCGACGATGACGCGGCCGGTGCCCTCCGGGATGCGCAGCTGAAAGGTGCGGGTGACACGCGGGTCGCGCTCGAACGCTGAAATCAGGTGGATAGGCGCCTGAGTCCTATTACGCTTGTGGACCCAGTGGGCCGATGAGCCCTGGGGGTCATAATCCATCAATACCGGGCGCTCGCCGTGCAGAGCAAAGTGGCTCGCGAGATTGATGGCGACGGTTGTCTTGCCAGAACCGCCCTTTGGGTTCAGCACGACGATACGCTGCATGAATGTCCCTGTCTTGCGCGGATATTATGTCGTTCTGCAATTTACGCATAGGCCGGCCGCGCCGCAAGCCGCGCGATGAGTTCTGAGAAGCGGGTCGTACGATTGCGCGTCGGATGGATGCTGCGCTGTTCACGGATCCACGCCAAAGTGGCGGGGCCCACCGTCTCATCGACCGGCCTGTGAGGCGCAACACGGCGAGCGATGGCCACACCGCCTAGCATGACCATCATAGCCTGTAACGCGGATGCGCCCTTGGAAGTATTCCTTCAGTTTTGGGACGAGATGGACGACTGGCTGAGCGCTGCCCGGCATCTCCTCGGCCGCTCGATGGCTTGAAACCTTAAGCGCCAGGCCCTATATCACCGCTTTCCCCACGAGTGGAGACGGTGGACGACATCCAACTGCGCGCGAAACGCTGGGCTTCCAGGCCGAAGTCCGCGAACTGCTGAATCTGATGATCCATTCCCTGTACAGCCACAGGGAAATCTTCCTGCGCGAGCTGATCTCCAACGCTTCGGATGCCAACGATAAGCTGCGCTTTCTCGCGCTGTCGAATCCGGAACTGCTCGGCAAGGATGGCGATCTCGCGATCTGGATCGACAGCGACCCCAAAGGCGCAACGCTGACGGTACGCGACCACGGCATCGGCATGAGTCGCGAGGAGGCGGTCGCGCATCTGGGCACGATCGCCAAGTCCGGTACCGCCGAATTCTTCAAGCGTCTCACCGGTGATCAGCAGAAGGATGCGCAACTCATCGGTCAGTTCGGCGTAGGGTTTTATTCGTCATTCATCGTCGCCGAGCGCGTCGAGGTGCTGACACGCCGCGCCGACGCCGCCCCCGAGGACGCGGTGCGCTGGGAGTCGAGCGCCGATGGGCAATTCACGGTCGAGACCATAACGCGAGCAGAGCGCGGCACCAGCGTGGTGCTGCACCTGAAGGAGGACGCGAGGGAATTCGCCGACCCCATGCGGCTGCGTGCGCTGGTACGCCGCTACTCNGACCACATCGCGTTNCCGGTGCGCATGCTCAAGCAAGGCGCCGCGACGCTCGATTACGAGGACGTCAATCAGGCGCAGGCAATGTGGACCCGGCCGCGCAGCGAGATCAAGGAGGAGGAATACCGCGATCTGTACGGCCATATTGCCCACGATGGCGCCGAGCCGTTGGCCTGGAGCCACAACCGGGTCGAGGGCAAGCGCGAGTACACCAGCCTGCTCTACATTCCGGGACGCGCGCCGTTCGACCTGTGGCAGCGCGAGGCGACGCGCGGACTGAAGCTGTACGTGCGGCGCGTCTTCATCATGGACGATGCCGAGCAGTTCCTGCCGCTGTATCTGCGCTTTGTCAAAGGCATCGTCGACTCGAACGATCTGCCATTGAACGTTTCGCGCGAGCTGCTGCAGCAGGATCGCGAGGTCGAGGCGATGCGCGCGGCCTTGACTCGGCGGGCGCTGGAGCTGCTGGCGCGGCTGGCCAAAGACGAACCCGACAAGTATCAGCAGTTCTGGCGCGAATTCGGCCGCGTGCTCAAGGAGGGATTGAGCGAGGATCCAGGCAACCGGGAGCGGCTGCTGCCGCTGCTGCGCTTCGCCAGTACCGCCAGCGCTGCCAACGACGAGACGGTAAGTCTTAGCGACTACATCGCGCGGATGCGCCCAGGGCAGGAGCGCATTTATTACATCATCGCNGACACCCTGGATACCGCGCGGGAGAGCCCGTACCTTGAGCTGCTCAAGCAGAAGAGCGTCGAGGTGCTGCTGCTGGCCGATCGCATCGATGAATGGGTCATGGGCCAGGTCACCGAATTCGAAGGCAAGCGCTTCAAGGACGCGTCGCGCGGCGGTCTCGAGCTCGGAGGTCTCGCCGATCAGGCTGAACGCGCGCGCATCGACGAGGAGCGAAAGGAGAACAAGGCGCTGCTCAAGCGCTTCAAGGATGCGCTCGGGGATCGGGTGCTCGAGGTCCGGGTCAGCGAGCGGCTCCGTGGCTCTCCTGCCGTCCTGGTACACGGGGAGGGCGAGCTGTCGGCGCAGATGCGGCGCGTGCTGGCGGCTAACGGACAGGCGCCGCCGGCGACCAAGGCAGCAATGGAGCTCAACGTCGCGCACCCCCTGGTACGGCATATGGACACGCTCAAGCCGGCGGATGAGTTCCAGGAGCTCGCGCTGCTGCTCTACGACCAGGCCACCATGACGGAAGAGGGCCAGGTCGCGAACCCGGCAGACTTCAGCCGCCGGCTGAACAATCTGCTGGTGCGGCTGGTGGTGGGCCGGTCCGAGCCTGCCGCGGGTGCCGCGGATGCCGCGGGAGCCGCAGGAGCCGCGGGCAGCGCGGGAGCCAAAGCCACGTGAATCGCGTGAGCCGCGCTGCCTGTGCCAGGCGCTGACAGGCTTGTGGCCTTTGCGCTAACCTCAGGAGCGGAAGCTCACAACTCGAGGGGGTGTCGCGATGAGCACTGAACCGCCCGACGACGCGCAGCTGCGCGCCCGACTGACGCCGCTGCAGTACCACGTGACCCAGAAGAAAGGCACGGAGCCGGCGTTTAGCGGCAAATACGCCTACAACAAGGACACCGGCGTCTATAGCTGCGTATGCTGCGCCCAGGAGCTATTCAGCTCCGACGCCAAGTATGACTCCGGTTCCGGGTGGCCGAGTTTCTGGCTGCCGCTCGCGGCCGACCGGGTGCGCACGCATGTGGACAGCTCGCATGCCATGACGCGCACCGAAGTGACCTGTGCGGGCTGCGGCGCTCATCTGGGCCACGTGTTTGAGGACGGACCGAATCCTTCGGGACTGCGTTACTGCATCAACTCGGCGGCGCTCGGGTTCGCGGGCGCCCCGAAACCTTGAGTCTGCGTCGGCCGCGCGCCGAACCGCTGCTGATCGGCGGCCCGGCCGGCGTGCTCGAGGCCGTACTGGAAGAGCCGCGGATTTCACCGCCTGGCGCCTTCGGCGTGGTCTGCCATCCGCATCCGCTGCACGGCGGCACCATGCACAACAAAGTTGTGCATACGGTGGCACGGGCCTGTCAGGAGCGCGGTATGCCGACGCTGCGCTTCAACTACCGCGGGGTAGGCGCCAGTGCCGGCAGCTACGACGAGGGTCGAGGCGAGACCCAGGATACGCTGGCGGTGGTGGCCGCAGGCAGGGCGCGCTGGCCGGATGCCGCGCTGATGCTCGCGGGTTTTTCCTTCGGGGGCATGGTCAGCCTGTGCGCCGCGGCGGCAGCAGCGCCGGCGCGGCTGATCAGCGTCGCGCCCGCGGTGACACGTGCCGAGTTTGCTTCGATCGCACGGCCGCCCTGTCCTTGGCTGATCGTACAGGGCGACGCCGACGAGATCATCGATTGTCGGGAGGTGCAGGCCTTCGCGGCGCGTTTCGAGCCGCCGCCGCAGCTGATCGTATTGCCGGGCGCAGGGCATTTCTTTCACGGCCGGCTGACTGAGTTGCGCGATGCCGCATTCGCGTTTCTGGCCCCGGCATGAATGCGCCGACAGCCCGCCGGCGCACAGATGAAGAAGCCCGGTAAAGCTGAGCCTTACCGGGCTTTCTTAAAGCAGTTCGCCTAAAGCAATGCGAACCGAAGCCTGATCAGTTCACCATCGACTTCAGGTTCTTCAATGGTAGAGCGCGCACCTTCTTGCTGGCGGGCTTTGCCTTGAACGTCATCTTCTCGCCGGTGAAAGGGTTGATGCCATCGCGCGCTTTGGTCGCGGGGCGCTTCACCACCTTCAGCTTGAGCAGACCGGGGAGAGTGAATAGGCCGTTACCGCGCAGGCTTTTCTTGATGATGCCGTTGAGTGACTCGAAGACTTCACTCACCTGCTTGCGGGAAAGTTCCGAGTCCTTGGATATCTGGGCCAGTATTTCCGACTTAGTCGGTGCCCCACCTTTTTTTGCCATTGGCGAATCTCCTGAAGTGTATGCGGACGTCTGTCTTGGTCGACGCGAAAGGATCAAAAGCGGTATGAAACGGCGCGCAACATAGCACACCGCTGCGCCAACGCAAATCTTTTTTCGGTAACACGCACTGCGCAAATGCCTTTTTTTATAGGCCCGCGCGCATCGCGTCTAGAAGCGGCGCCGCCGGTGGTGCGGCACGCGCCGACACTGCGCCGCAACTGTGCGCGTCAAGGCACCAGAATCAATAGCATTTGAATCACGATGATGGCCCACAGCGGTGACCAATCAAGTCCGCCCAGCGGCGGAATCACGCGTCGGAATGGGCGCAGCACGGGCTCGCACAGCGCTATAAGTAATCCTTGCGCCGGAGAGTAGGTGCCGGGCGCAATCAGCGACAGCAGCGCGTAGGTCAGGATCGCGAAGAAGTAGGTCCACAGCGTCGTGCGCAGGATTTCGAAGGCCGCGAGTCGCAACCAGATCAGCGCCGGGGGCGGACCTAAGCCGCTGAGCAGCCATGAAACCGATACCTGCAACAGCGCGATCACCGCAACCGCGACGCAGGAGGCCGTGTCCAGTCGTCCGATCGAGGGCAACAAGCGGCGCAGCGGCACGATGATCGGATTGGTCAGGTGAATGATCGAGCGCGCCAGCGGATTGCGGAAGTCGGCGCGCGACCATTGCAGCAGCAGCCGTAACAGAACTGCTATCAGGCACAGCCTCAACAGGGTGTCAATCAGGTAGATCAGTGCGGCCATCGATGGACTCGCGGCGGCTGGACTTTCAGCGGTGGTTTCATTGGTGCTCCGTATGCTGCGCGCTGCTCAGCATATCGGCGAGCTGGACGCTGCGCTCGCTCGCCGCCTGCAGCGCGCGCGCAATCAAGGCCTCGAATCCGCCCTCGTGGAGCACGCGCAACGCCGCCTCCGTGGTGCCGCCCCTGGAGGTAACCGCCGCGCGCTGTTCGGCCAGCGGCGTGCCCTCGTGTGCCAGCAGGCCGGCGCCGTGCAGCGTCTCGGCTGCCAGCAGCGCGGCCGTGCTGCGCTCCAGGCCCAGCGATTCGGCGGCCTGCGCCATCTGCTCGGCGAGCAGAAAGAAATAAGCCGGGCCGCCGCCGGACAGGGCGGTGACGACGTCGAGCTCGGCTTCAGTGCGTAACCAGACCGCGCGACCGACCGCCGCGCCGACCAGTTCGGCAAGCGCTCGTTGCGCTGCAGTCACGGATGGCGGCGCATAGAAACCCGTGACGCCGGCGCCGAGCAGCGCCGGCCGATTGGGCATCGCGCGCACGACGGCTATTCCAGCCGGACAGGCGCGCGCCAGGTCCGCGATCCGCAGGCCCGCGGCAATCGACAACAAGACCGGCTTGTGTTCGAGCAACGCCGGGTGCAGCGCTCGCAGCGCATTGCCGGCTTCCTGCGGCTTGACGGCCAGGACCACCAGAGTGGCGTTGCGGACCGCCTCGGCGTTGTCGCCGCTGGATTCGACCTCGCATTCGCGCTGCAACGCCGCTCGGGCCTCGGCCGCCGGCTCACCGACGATGATCCGATGCGCCGGCACGGCCTGACGCAACAGGCCAGCGATCAGCGCGCGAGCCATGTTGCCGCCGCCAATGAAGGCGATTCTGGCCGATTCCCTGGGCTGCATCCGCTGCATTCTATCCAAGGTCCGCGACGGAGCCCGCCTGATTGTAGCTGCGCGGCTCGGGCGGAATCATCGGGCCGAACCGTCAGGCGGGCTGCTCGGTCGCGGGCCGAAAATCGCCGTTCCGACCCGAATCAGCGTCGCGCCCTGCTGTATGGCCTCGCGAAAATCCGCGCTCATTCCCATCGACAGCGCATCGAGACCGCCGCCCTGGGCGTTGATCTGCTGCAACAGCAGCCCCAGGGCGTGGAAGGCGTGGCGGTTGCTCGGCGCGCTTTGGCCGGCCGGCAGCATGCACATCAGGCCGCGAAGCCGCAGCCGCGGCAGTGCGCGCACCGCCAGCGCCAGGCTCGATGCCGATCCCGGCTCGGCCCCCGCTTTGCCGCTTTCGCCGGCGATATTAACCTGGATGCACACTTGCAGCGGCGGCGCGTAGTGCGGGCGCTGTGCCGACAGCCGTTCGGCGATTTTGAGCCGATCGACGCCATGGACCCAGTCGAAGCGCTCGGCAATAAGAGCGCTCTTATTCGCCTGGATGCGGCCGATGAAGTGCCAGGTGAGCGCCAGATCGCGCAGCGCGTCAATTTTAGGCAGCGCCTCCTGCACGTAGTTCTCGCCAAAATCGGTCACGCCGCAGGCTGCGGCGGCGCGCACCTGTTTGGCGCCATGCCCTTTGCTGACCGCCACCAGTGTGACCGAGTCCTCAGTCCGGTGACCGGCGGCGGCGGCGGCGGCGATCTCGGTGCGCAGCGCCTGCAGGTTTGCCGCGATAACCTCATCGACTGGCGAAATTTGCGGAGCGATTAACATATTGGTGATCGAGTACCTCCGCTATACTGCATCGGCCGGCCGCTATCACCAGCGGGAGGAGCGAGAACCCGAATGGCTGTCGACATTGCGCAACTGCTGGCGTTCGCCGTCAAGAATAACGCTTCCGATCTACATCTGTCGGCCGGTGTGCCGCCGATGATTCGCGTCGACGGCGACATTAAGCGCATCAACATGCCGGCACTTACCCACAAGGAAGTGCACGCCATGGTGTATGACATCATGAACGACAAGCAGCGCAAGGCCTATGAGGAGTTTTTCGAAACCGATTTTTCCTTCGAGATTCCGAAGCTGGCGCGCTTCCGCGTCAATGCTTTCAACCAGAACCGCGGCGCCGGCGCGGTGTTTCGTAATATTCCCTCGGTCATCTTGAGCCTGGACGACCTGGCGGCGCCGAAGATTTTTCGCGATCTATGCATGCTGCCGCGCGGCCTGGTTCTGGTCACCGGCCCGACCGGGTCGGGTAAATCGACCACGCTGGCAGGCATGGTCGATTACTGTAACGACAATCGTCCCGATCACATCATCACGATCGAGGATCCGATCGAATTCGTCCATGAGTCCAAGCGCTGCCTGATCAACCAGCGCGAAGTCAAGCGCGACACGCTCGGCTTCAGTGAAGCGCTGCGTTCGGCGCTGCGCGAGGATCCGGATATCATCCTGGTCGGCGAAATGCGCGACCTGGAAACCATCCGCCTGGCGCTGACCGCCGCCGAGACCGGCCACCTGGTGTTCGGCACCCTGCACACGAGTTCGGCCGCCAAGACCATCGATCGCATAGTCGATGTGTTCCCGGGCGAGGAGAAGGACATGGTGCGCTCGATGTTGTCGGAGTCGCTGCGCGCGGTAATTTCGCAGACCTTGCTCAAGCGCACCGGCGGCGGCCGCGTGGCCGCGCACGAGATCATGATCGGTACCCCGGCGATCCGTAATCTGATCCGGGAAGGCAAGATCGCGCAGATGTATTCATCGATCCAGACCGGCCAGTCGGCGGGCATGCAGACGCTCGATCAGTGCCTGAACGAACTGGTGGCGAAGGGCGTCGTGAGCAAGGAAGAAGCCCGGTACAAGGCATCCAACAAGGACGCGATGTGATAGCGCTGCTAACGCGGACCTTAAGGCCTAAGCACGCATTAACGAGGCTGTCATGGATCGCGACCAAGCCATCAAGCTGATGCAGGAACTGCTCAAGCGTGTCGTGGAGAAGACCGCTTCCGACCTGTTCATCACAGCAAATTTCCCGCCGGCGATCAAGGTCGATGGCGAGATTCGGCCGCAGATGGAGCGTGCGCTGACCGCCGAGCAGTCGGGCATGCTGGTGCGGGCGATCATGAACGACCGCCAGACCAAGGAATTCGACGCCACCAAGGAATGTAATTTCGCGATCGCGCCGCCCGGCATAGGCCGCTTTCGGGTCAGCGCGTTCGTGCAGCAAGGCCACGTCGGCTGCGTCATCCGGCTGATCAACGCCAAGATCCCATCGTTCGAGGAGCTCGACCTGCCCTCGATCCTCAAGGAAGTCGTGCTGTCGAAACGCGGCCTGGTGCTGGTCGTCGGCGGTACCGGCTCGGGCAAATCGACCACGCTGGCATCGATGGTCGGCTACCGCAATGACAAGACCCGCGGGCATATCGTGACCATCGAGGATCCGGTCGAATACGTGCATCAGCACAAGGGCTGCGTAATTACGCACCGCGAGGTCGGGGTCGACACCGAATCCTGGCACGCGGCGCTCAAGAACACCCTGCGCCAGGCGCCCGACGTGATCCTGATCGGCGAAATCCGCGATCGCGAGACCATGGAGTACGGCATTCAGTTCGCCGAGACCGGCCACCTGGTGCTGGCGACACTGCACGCCAACAGCTCGAACCAGGCGCTCGATCGCATCATCAATTTCTTCCCGGAAGAGCGGCGCGAGCAGCTGCTGATGGATCTGTCGCTCAATATTCGTGCACTGATCTCGCAGCGCCTGATTCCGCGCGAAGCCGGCACCGGCCGCATCGCCGCGATGGAAATCATGCTCAATTCGCCGCTGATCCAGGACCTGATCTTCCGTGGCGAGGTCGCCAAGATCAAGGAAGTCATGTCGCGCTCGAACCGAATCGGCATGAAGACTTTCGACCAGGCGCTGTTCGAGCTGTACGAGCAGGGCCACATCTCCTATGAAGATGCCCTGCGCAATTCGGATTCGAAGAATGAGCTGCGATTGCGCGTGAAGCTGGAGAGCAAGCGCGAGAACAAGCCGGTCGAGGCCGACGGCGACCTCAGCATCGCCGAAGAAGTTGACGGTAAGAATTTCTAGGTCCGGCATGTCAGCAGATCCACTCGAAATCACCGGCCCCGGCACACAGCCGGCGGTCAACACCAGGCCGCTGTTCAAGCTGATGGTGGAGCGCAAGGCGTCCGATCTTTTTTTTACATCGAACGCGCCGATCAAGATCAAGATCGAAGGCCAGATCTACCCGATCAACAAGCAGGTATTGCCACCGGCGGCGGTGCGCTCGATCTGCTTCGGTCTGATGACGCCGCAGCAGATCGAAGCGCTGCAGCGCGAGCTGGAGATCGATTTCGCGATTTCCGAGCCTGGTCTGGGCCGCTTCCGCGTCAATATCTTCTATCAGCGCGGTTATCCGGCCATGGTGCTGCGGTACATCACGGCCGATATGCCGCGACTGGATTCGTTGGGCCTGCCGGACACGCTGATCGAGCTATCGATGCTCAAGCGCGGCCTGATCCTGTTGGTCGGCGCTACCGGATCCGGTAAATCGACCACGCTGGCGGCGATGATCAACTATCGCAACGAGAACGCGTCTGATCACATCGTCACGATCGAAGATCCGATCGAATTCCTGCACACCAACAAGCGCTCGATCATCAACCAGCGGGAAGTCGGTCTCGACACCAAGAGCTACGATCGCGCGCTGCGCGGGGTGATGCGCGCCGCGCCCGACGTCATCCTGATCGGCGAGATCCGCGATCGCGAAAGCATGCAGGCATCCATCAACCTGGCTGGCACCGGACATCTGGTGCTGGCGACCTTACATGCCAACAACTGCGCCGAGACGTTCGACCGCGTCATCAACATGTTTCCCCTCGACCAGCACAAGCAGGTCACCCTCGACCTCTCGCAATACCTGCGCGCGGTACTGGCGCAACGGCTGGTTATGGGCGTCGACAACAAGCGGGTCGCGGCGGTGGAGGTCATGCTCAACACCCCGCATATCTCCGAGCTGATCAAGCGTGGTGACGTCAGCGGCATCAAAGAATCGATCATGCGGAGCGGCGACAGGGAAGTATTCAGCTTCGATGCCTCGCTGCATAAGCTCTTCCAGGAAGGCCGCATCAGCCTGGACGAGGCGCTGGCCCACGCGGATTCGCGTACCAATCTCGAGGCCAAGATCAACTTCGGCTGAACCGGCTGCTTAGACGCAGCGGGCGGAACCGGCCCCCCATGCAGATAAGGACTACCTGGCGCGATTTTTAATTATAAAAATCGCGCCAGGTAGTCCTTATCTGCGTAGGTGATCGACGCTCCCGCTATGCCTAATCAGCCGGTTCAGCCGGGAAGATAGCGTTGGCCTCGAATACGGGGCCATCGACGCACACGCGTTTCATTGCGGGCCCCGCCGGCGTCTGCACCGCCACCGCGCAGCCGGCACAGCCGCCTACCGCGCACACCATGAATTCCTCGAGCGCGACCTGGCAGGGCACAGAGAATTCACGCGCCAGACGGGCCGTGGTGGCGAGCATCGGCGTCGGGCCGCAGGCGAAGATTTCTGTTTCGGCGAGCGCGATCGGCGACAGCGCACGCAGCCAGGCGCGCGCAAGCTCAGTCACGTAGCCGTCGAAACAGCCCGGAAAGCCCGATAGCGTGGCCAGCCTCGACGGCACACCCCATTCTTCGAGCACCGGCATGCCGGCGATCACCGCGTCGGGCATGCCTGGAATCATGATGGTCGAGGGCCGCGTGCGGAACGGGAAGGGGATCTCCGAGCCCATCAGCACCAGGGGTTTCCAGGCGGCCCCGGCGCCTGGGCGCAGCTGCTCGGCCAGGAATACCATCGGCGGAATGCCGACGCCGCCGCCGACCGCGAGCACGCGCGGGCGCTGCGGATGCAGCACAAAACCCTGACCTATGGGCCCGAGCACGCTCAGCTGCTGTTGCGGCTCCACGCGGGACAGCGCGCGCGTGCCGGCCCCGACGACCTTGTAAAGCACCTCGATCCAGCCAGCGGCAGCGTCGGCGCGCATGATCGATAGCGGCCGGCGCATCGGCAGGTCAGCGGCGCAGCGCAAATGTACGAAGCTGCCGGGTGTGGCCCGGGCCGCACAGCGCGGCGACTGCAGACGCAGCACATGCTGCTCGCCTTCGAAGTGGGTATGCGCCAGGACCGGCGCGTCTTCGAGCATGATCGTGCCGCGATGGGGCCGGGCGGCTGCGGCGGCCGCGGCGCCATTCACTGGGGCCGCGACGCTCACGGCGCCAATCTGCCGGCGACGGTCTCCAGCAGCGCCATACGTACCGCGACGCCGTTGCTGACCTGGGAGCGGATCACCGATTGTGGTCCGTCGGCGATTTCGGAGGCGATCTCGATGCCGCGGTTCATCGGCTGCGGGTGCATCACGATCGCATCGGCGCGCGCGCGCGCCAGGCGTGCCGGCGTGAGTCCGTAGCGGTTGAAATACTCTTCGCCGTCGGGAATTGCGGTTTCGGCAAAGCGCTCCTTCTGAATTCGCAGCATCATCACCACATCGACGCCTTCGAGTCCCTGCTCGAGGGTCTGGAAGCGCGGGCAGCCGCCAAACTCCTGCGGCTCGGGCATCAACGCCGGCGGCGCCACGATGCGGATCTCGCGTGCCTGCAGAATCTGAAAGACCTGATAGGCCGAGCGCGCGACGCGCGAATGGCGGATGTCGCCGACGATGGCGATGCGCAGCGCCTCGATGCTCCCCTTGTGCTGGCGGATGGTCAGCGCATCGAGCAGGCCCTGGGTCGGATGTGACAGATGGGCTTCGCCGGCCGAGAGTACGCTGACCCTGGGGGCGACATGCGCGGACACATGCGCGAGCACACCGGGTTCGGCATCGCGGATCACGAACACGTCGAAATGCAGCGCCTGCAGCGTGAAGATCGTGTCGAGCATGCTCTCGCCCTTGACCCGCGAGGACAGTTGCAGCTCGAGATTGACCACTTCGGCACCGAGCCGCCGGCCCGCGAGTTCGAAGGACACGCGCGTGCGTGTGGACGGTTCGGTGAATAAATTCGCAATGGTCACGCCCTGCAGGGTGTTGCCGGTCGGCGGCCGTTCGCCGATGCCGCGGGCGAAATGCTGCGAGCGCTGCAGCAGCGCCTCGATTTCGTCGCGGCGCAGACTCTCCAGCGTGATCAGGTGACGCAGGGAGCCGTCTGCGCGCCTTTGCTCAATCATCGATGCGGCCTTCACCTCTGAGCCAGCGTTCGAGAATGATAGCGGCTGCGGCGCTGTCGATGTCAGCATGTTGGACCCGGCGACGCCGCTGCCTGCTGGCGCGCTGCCGCTTGAGCTCGGCCGCGGCCTCGATCGAGGAGGCGTATTCGTCGGTGCGGTGCACCGGCCGCTGCGCACGCGCGGCAAGAGCGGCGGCGAATTGGTCGGCGCGGGCGGCTAAGTTGGACAGTGAGCCATCGGCGTGGCGCGGACTACCGACGACCAGCAGCTCCGGTTGGTACTCGTGCAGCAGGCGCTCGATGGCGGCCCAATCGATGCCGCGGTCGGTCACACGTACCGCCGCACGGGGTGCAGCGGCGTTGCTGACGGTATCGCCCGAGGCGACTCCAATGCGACGTAGACCGAAATCGAAGGCCAGGACGACCCCGCAGTGAAACTGACGCGGGAGCTGTCCACGCCGAGCAGCTGCCACGCTGCCTGCCAGCGATCTTCGAAGGGCAGCTCAAACACGATGCGCTCGTCGATCGGCAAGCTCAGCCACGCGTTGTCCAGCATTTCGCGCTCGAGCTGTCCGGCATCCCAGCCCGCATAGCCCAAGGCCACGACAGCGCCATGCGGGCCTTCGCCGCACGCGATCGCCGCCAGTACGTCACGCGAGGTCGTGACCTGCACGTTGTCGGAGATCCGGTGGGTGGAATCCCAGGAGCCGCCCGGCCGGTGCAGCACGAAGCCGCGGTCGGTATGCACCGGGCCGCCACGCAACACCGGTTGCTCGCTGATGCGTATGTCGAAGGGCTCGAGCTTCATCTGCGCCATCACATCGCCGAGCTTCATGCCCATAGGCTTGTTGAGCACAATGCCGAGCGCTCCGCGATCGCTGTGTTCGCATACGAGCGCGACCGTCTGGGCAAAGTTGCCGTCCGACAGTGAGGGCATCGCAATCAGGAGATGATTGGCTAACGATTCGGTAGTGCCCATATAAGCGAGTATGCGGGCAGTACCGCACGCTCTCAAGGTCCCGTTGAAGTATCTGACGATACGGTCACAGCCCCGGATTGCAGCGACCCGGCGACGAAATCCCATTGATAAGCGAAGCGCAATTGTGAGTATCCGGCGGCCAGATCGGCGGGGAACGGCTCGAACGGGCTCGCAAGCTTCAAAATCGTGAGCGCCGCCTCATCGAGGGCGCCGGAGCCGCTGCTGCGCCGCACACTCGCCTGCTGCAAGCGACCGTTGGCGGCGATTTCGACCTCCACCACCGGGCTACCCGATAACCCGGCATTGCGGACGGCGGAGGGTAGGTTCACGTTGCCCACGCGCTCGACCTTACGCTTCCAGGCCGCCAGATAGGGTGCGAGCTTGGAGGTGCGGGTGTTGGGTGTGACCCAATGCTCATCGTTGGCCTTGCCCCGAAGCAGCAGCTCGACCGCATCGCCACGGCCACTGCGGGCCTCGCCCACTGTGTCGCCGATGAATTCAGGCATTGCATCGGCGCCCGGCGCCGCCGCCACCGCGTCAAAGTAGCGAATGTCCGCGCTGGGCGCGCTGCTGGCGAGCACCGGCTTATCCACACGGTTGGCGTGGCCGGCGTTGCCACCGCCGTGGCCTGCGTCCNGGCGTGGATAGGGAGCACCGCGGCTGGCGGGGCTCGCAGANGGCAGCGGCACGTCGGTGTTACCGCTGCCGANCTGGGTACGCTGCGCGAGGTAGACCGCCTGATCGTTGGATTGCGCCTCGGGGACTTCGTCCGTGACTAACAGCACGTCGAGCTGTGGCGTATCGCCGCCGCCGCCGTGCCCTACGGTGGCGAAGGTCAGACCGAGGATCACGGTCGCATGCAGCAGCGCGGCCAGCAGCAGCATCGCCGTCAGCCGCTCGCGCACCGGAGGTCGGCCCTCGCGTAGCGGCAGACCCGGCGTGCCCTGCTTGAGCTGCGAAGAGGCCGTCACGCCGATGAGTATAGCCGCCAATCAGGCCTGTTCAGCGCGCCCGACTCGACAACCGGCGCTCGATAGCGCTCATCAGCCCGCCGCCGATGTCGAGATCGAACTGGCGGTCGAGCTCGCGCACGCCGGTGGGACTGGTGACATTGATCTCGGTGACGTAGCCGCCAATGACGTCCAGCCCGGCAAACAGCACACCGGCCTCGCTCAAGGCCGGACCGATCTGCTGGCTGAGCCAGCGGTCACGCTCATTGAGCGGCCGGCCGACGCCGGTGGCGCCGGCGGCGAGATTGCCACGGTTGTCCGCGGCGTCCGGGATGCGCGAGAGCGCATAGGGCACCGGCTCGCCGTCGACGAGCAGCACGCGCGAGTCGCCGCCGACCACAATGTCGGGCAGGTACTGCTGCACCATCGCGAAACGGCTGCCCCCATCGGTAAGAGTCTCAAAGACGACGCGCGAATTCTTATCTCCCGGCTCGAGCACGAAGATCGAATGCCCGCCCATGCTGTGCAGCGGCTTGCAGACGATCTTGCCATGCGTGCGCGCGAACGCCGCCATCTCGCGCATATCGCGTGTGACCAACGTCGGTGCGCAGCATTGCGGGAACCAGGCGGTGTAGACCTTTTCGTTCATGTCGCGCAGGCCGCGTGGGCGATTGACCACCAGCGCCCCGGCGCTCTCGGCGCGCTCGAGGATGTAGGTGATGTAGACGAATTCGGTATCGAAAGGTGGATCCTTGCGCATCAGAATGACATCGAAGGCGCCCAGAGGTTCCACCGCCGGCGGACCGAGCGTGTGCCAATGCTGCGGATCGGCCTTAACCGACAGCGGCCGCACGCTGCCTTCCGCCACGCCATCGCGCAATCGCAGGTCGCCGGGCTCGAGATAGCTCAGCGCCCAGCCGCGCCCCTGCGCCGCGAGCAACATCGCCAGAGTGGTGTCCTTGGCGAACTTGATGCGCTCGATCGGGTCCATGACCACGGCCAGGCGAACATTGGTGCCCATCGTTGCTCCTTTGAAGCCAGAACCCGCGCCGCAGCGTACAGGGGAACGGGCTTCGTAAGATTATGTTCCGCGGAGCGCTTCTGGGCTCTCAAAAACGTGACGGAGACGGCATAGCAGGGGTTGTGCCGATATGTTAAAACACAACGCTAACTGCGCGCACGCCAGGGTAGCGCTTGGAGGGGTTTTAAGGCCTCGAGTGTCTGGCTCTCCCGGAGGTTCTTTGAGCATGGGATCGACGACAGAAGAGCGGGCTGGGACGGCCACGCCAAGCGGCGGCTCGACGCTCAAGGGCCTGAAAGTCCTGGTGATCGACGACAGCAAGACCATCCGCCGCACGGCGGAGACGCTGCTGGTCAAGGAGGGCTGCGAAGTGTTCACGGCAGTCGACGGCTTCGACGCGCTCGCCAAGATCGCCGACCATCAACCGGATATCGTCTTCGTCGATATCATGATGCCGCGGCTCGACGGTTATCAGACCTGCGCGCTGATCAAACACAACAAAGTCTTCCGCGCCATCCCGGTGATCATGCTGTCCTCCAAGGACGGCCTGTTCGATCGTGCCCGCGGACGCATCGTCGGGTCGGAGCACTACCTGACCAAGCCGTTCACCAAAGATGAACTGCTCGGCGCGATCGAGTCGCACGTCGGGAGATGAAACCATGGCATTGATCCTTATCGTGGATGATTCGCCGACCGAAGTGCATGTGATGCAGAAGGCGCTGGAGCGCCACGGTTACCGTACCGCGGTCGCCGCCGACGGTGCGGAAGGCGTCCGGCTCGCCCGACAGATGCGTCCGGATCTGATCTTCATGGACATCGTGATGCCGGGAATCAACGGCTATCAGGCGACTCGGACGCTGTTGAACGACCCTAACACGAGTGCGATTCCGATCGTGATGGTCACGTCGAAGGGCCATGAGGCTGATCGCGTCTGGGGGCTACGGCAGGGTGCGGTCGACTATCTGATCAAGCCGGTGTCGCCCGACCAACTGGTCGAGAAGGCACAGGCGACGCTTGCCGCCTGACATGCAGGAGGGGGCAGCGCTCAAGAGTCTGCGCGATCGGCCGTTCGAACTGCTCGCCGAGCTCGAGCGGCGTGGTCGCGCGGTGACCGCGAGCGCCGCCGCCGATGCGGCGCAGGCCGGCGAGTGGGTAGGGGTGGCGCTGCGTATGGCCGGGGAGCTTTATTTGGTGGCACGCGAAGAAGCGCGTGAGGTGCTGGGAGTGCCGGCACCGCTCACGCGCGTACCTGGCGCCAAGAGCTGGATTCTCGGCCTGGCCAACGTTCGTGGTCAGCTGCTGCCTATCATCGACCTGCGCGCCTATCTCGGCAGTGGCCCGACGCCCAATGCACGCGCTTCGCGCGTAATCGTGGTCAATCACCGTGATATTCCGGCCGGTCTCGTGGTCGATGAAGTTTTGGGCTTTCGGCGATTCGCCGATGCCGAATTCACCGCCGATGTGCCGCCCACCATCGTGCGCTGCGAGCGCTACATCGCCGGCTCGTTCCGACGTGGCAACGAACAATGGCCGGTGCTCGGTTTGCGCGCCCTGGTCGAAGACCCGGCCTTTACCGAGGCCAGTACATGATCGGCGCCGGCGGTACGGACCGCGTCCGGCGGCCGCAGCGGCTGGCGCTGATCGCGGCCGTACTGGTGGTGCTGGCGGCGAGCGGCAGCGTGGTACTGTCGCTGCTGCGACTGCCGCAGGCGCTGGCAGTGTTGCCCGCGCTGCTGGCNTTGCTCGCGCTGGTGCCGATCGCCATGCTGTTCTCGCATCTGCGCCGTGCTGCCGAGATGGCCGCGCAGGCACAGCGCGTGGCCGAGACGCAGCGGCTCGAGTCTGAACGCAATCAACAGGCTATCATGCGTCTGCTGGACGAGATGTCGAGCCTCGCGGAGGGAGATCTGACGGTGCAGGCGACCGTGACCGAGGACATCACCGGGGCGATCGCCGATTCGGTCAATTACGCGGTCGAGGCGCTGCGCAAGCTGGTGACGACCATCAGTCAGTCCGGAATCCAGCTCGACGGCGCTGCGCGGCAGACGCAGGCGCTGGCCTCGCACCTGGCGCGCGCCAGCAATGCGCAGTCCAAACAGATCGGCTCGGCGACCGAATCGATCGGAGCGATGGCCTCTTCGATCGAAGAAGTCTCGGGCAATGCGGAGCGGGGCGCCGATGTGGCGCGCCACTCGGTGGACGTGGCGCACAAGGGCGGCGATGCGGTGCGGCGCACGATCGATGGCATGAACACGATTCGGGAGACCATTCAGGAGACCAGCAAGCGCATCAAGCGGCTGGGCGAGAGCTCGCAGGAGATCGGCAACATCATCGAGCTGATCAGCGACATCGCCGAGCAGACCAACATTCTCGCGCTCAACGCCTCAATCCAGGCGTCCATGGCCGGTGAGGCCGGCCGCGGCTTTGCGGTGGTGGCCGACGAGGTGCAACGTCTGGCCGAACGCGCCGCCAATGCCACCAAGCAGATCGAGGTGCTGGTGCGTACGATTCAGACCGATACCAATGAAGCCGTGGTATCGATGGAGCGCAGCACTACCGATGTGGTCGGCGGCGCGCTGCTGGCGGAAAATGCCGGTGCCGCGCTGCAGGAGATTGAGCAAGTGTCGAATCAGATCGCCAGTCTGGTGCAGAACATTTCCGCGAGCGCGCGCAGTCAGTCCACGGCGGCACAGAACATCGCACGCAACATGCAGGTGCTGCGCGAGATCAGTGCGCAGTCGGCCGATTCGACCAGCGCCACCTCGCACGCGATCGCCAAGCTTGCCGATCTGTCGGCGTCATTGCGCAAGTCCATCACGGGCTTTCGCCTGCCCAGCGGCAATGAGATGAGCGGCAGGCATCGCACTTTGCCGGATCCCACCCCGACCCAGACCGCGAGGTCAGGAGCTACCGGTCTATCCGCTCCCGCAGTGCCCTCGGCCCCAGGTGCCTATGCGAACCCAAAGGTCAAGGTGCTCGGCGGCTCCTGAGTGCCGCGCCGGCAGCCAATGAATATGCAGCATGACTGAGCTGGCAACGCAAACATTGCACACCGTCGCGCGCGAAATCAGCGTTGCGCTCGCCGATGGCCGCGCAGCGCTCGAGGCGCACGTCGAGCAGCCCGGCAACATGGAGCTGCTCGAGCGTTGCCGCCACGAGCTGCACCAGGTACAGGGCGTGCTGCGTCTGCTCGAGATCTATGGCGCGGCGCTGCTGGCCGAGGAAATGGAGCAGGTGGCGCGCTACCTGATCAGCCTCGGCAGCGAACGCAAGAATCAGGACGAGGCACTCGACGCGCTGATGCGCTCGATGGTGCAGTTGCCCGGCTATCTGGAGCGCGTGCTCGCGGGCGGCCGCGATCTGGCGTTGGTGCTGTTGCCGCTGTTGAATGATCTGCGGGCAGTGCGCGGCAGCGCGCTGCTGTCGGAAGGCACGCTGCTGCTGCTCAATCTCAAGTCCGATCGCCAGGCGCAGCCGGCGGCACCGGCACCGGGCGAGCCGCCGCTGTCGGTGGGGCAGTGGGCGCGGCGGCTGCGTGCCCGTTTCCAGACCGGCCTGATCGGCTGGATACGCGGCGAGCGCACCGAACAGAGCCTTGAGATCATGGCCGCGGTCGCAACGCGCCTGGAGCAGGTCGCGGCATCGCAGCCGGTGTTCCAGTTGTGGTGGGTGGTCGGGGCACTGATCGAATCGCTGCGCGAGAATGGCATCGATGGCAGTATCTCGGTAAAACGGCTGCTTGGCCTCGCCGATCGCGAGATGAAGCGGCTGTTTGATCAGGGCGAGGCACGCTACGCGCAGCACCCGCCGGTAGAACTGCTCAATAACCTGCTGTATTACATCGCCCGCTCCGACAGCGGCGGCCCGCGGGTCGCGGCCGTGCGCGCCTCGTTCCGGCTCAACGAGTTGTTGCCGGTCGACGAATCGATCGAGCAGGAGCGCGAAAATCTATCCGCGCCCTCGATCAAGCTCATGCACACCGTGGCCGCGGCGATCCGCGAGGATCTGTCGAAGGTCAAGGATGTGATGGATATCTATGTCCGGCGCGGCGGCGGCCAGGCCGAAGAGCTGGTCCCCCAGGTCGCTATGCTGAAGAAGATCGGCGACACGCTCGGCGTGCTGGGCCTGGGTGGGCTGCGCACCCGCGTGCAGGAGGCAACCGCAAAGCTCGAGGGCATCATCGCCGGCACCGAGACCAGCGGTGAGTCGGCGCTGGTGCAGGTGGCGGCGGGCCTGATCAAGGTCGAGGATCATCTCGACGACGACCTGGTCGGACTGATCCTGCCGCGCAATAAGAGCGCGCCAGGCGATGGCGAGTCGTCCGACCAGGACTTCCAGCAGGTCCAGGGAGCGGTGCTGCGCGAGTGCGTGGTCAATCTCGCACGCATCAAGGAATACGTGGCGCAGAATGTCAGCGGCACGCTCGATACCGCCGGCTTCGACAATTGGCCGGAGCTCATGCGCGGTATCAACGCCGGCTTGTTGATGCTCGGCAAGTCGCGCGCAGTCGAGATCATCGAGGAAATCACGCTGCACCTGAAGCGCGTGATGCAGCCCGGCGGCACTAACCTGGCGCCCGATTATCTGGATCGGCTGGCCGACGCGATTGTCAGCATCGAGTACTACATCGAGACCCTGCAGGCGGGTCGCAGTGATCCCTGGTACATGCTCGACAACGCGCGCAGCTGTCTTGATGCGCTCAAGCGCGCTCCGGAACGCGTCCTGCCCACGGTGACGGCGGCCACCACCGGCACTTATGCCAAGACACAGCTGATCGACCGGCTGCCGCCTTCGGGCGATACCACCGATATAGGCCGGCTCGAGCTGCAGGCGATGTCGCCGCCATTGCTGGCCGCCGCCGCCGCCGGCTCGGCCTCGCCCCTCGCCGAAACGATACCGGATCCGGACCTGATCCAGCTGTTCGTCGAGGAAGCGAAGGAGGAGCTGGCGAAGATCCAGCAGCAGTTCCCGATCTGGGACCACAATCCGCTCGAGAGCGATGCGCTGCTGATCGTACGGCGTTCGTTTCATACGCTCAAAGGCAGCGGCCGCATGGTCAATGCGCGCGCCATCAGCGACTTCGCCTGGGCGACCGAAAATCTGCTCAATCGCATCCTCGATGGCACGCTGCAACGCTCACCGGCGGTGCTGCAGACGCTGCGTGAGGCGATAACGGCGCTGCCGCAGCTGGTCGCAGAGCTCGAATCCGGAAGCGCCGACCGCACCGACCTGACGCCGCTGGCTGCACGGGCACATGCGCTCGCGAGTGGACGCGAAGACCTCGCGGTTGCTGCGGCAGCCGCCGCGACCGCGGCCCCGGGCCCGGCCAGGGCGCCCGATGCGACCCCGCCCAGCGCCCGGCACCACGTGGAGCCGCCGGAGGCGGCGGTCGCCGCCGCCGCGCCCACCGCCGCGCCCGCGCCACCGGAGCCTGATACGGCGCTGCGCGAGATCTATGCCCGTGAGACCGCGAGTCACGTCGGCACCGTGCGTGCATGGATGGTGCGTGAGCGGCGCGTGGGTGGGCCGCATGTCCTGCCCGAAGAGGTCTATCGTGCCTGCCACACGCTGGTCGGCAGCTCGACCATGGCCGAGGCCCGCCACGGCATACGCCTGGCCGATCCGATGAACCATTGGTTGCGCAAGGCTTTCGATAGCGGCGTCGGCCTGGACGATTCTGATCTGCTGCTGCTCGGCGACTGCATGATCGCGATGGAAGCGGTCGCCGGCCACCTCGACGAAGGCACCGGCTTCTTCGTGCTGCACGACACGGTGCGCGGGCGCATCGCGCGCGCTGAGCTTGATCTGGACCGCCGCATCGCCGAGGCCAATGAGTTTGCCGGGCGCAGCAGCATCAGCCTGTCGGTACCCCCGCTGCTGTCGGAGCCACTGCCATCGACGCCGCCACTGTTTGGGGAAGCTCCGCCGCCGGCCGTCATGCGGCCGTCGCCGGCCACACCTCCCGCGCCGGCCATGACAGCGCCGGTCGCAGCTCCCATGCCGGTCGCACCCTTGAGCGAAGTGGAGCATGCGGACTTCGACCCCGAGATCGCGGCGATCTTCAGCGAAGAGGCCGTCGAGCTGCTCGAAGCAGCGGAATTCGCGCTGGCCGCCTGGAACGCGGCGCCCGGCGACCGCGAGCAGGCGGCGGCGTTGCGCCGGCCGCTGCATACGCTCAAGGGCGGTGCGCGCATGGCCGGGGTCAATGCCATGGGTGAGCTCGCACACGAACTCGAAAGCCTGATCGGTCGCATCGAGCTCGGTCTTGCCAGCGCCGATGAAGGCGCACGCGCCGTGGCGCAGGAAGCGCTCGACGAACTGGCGCGCATGCGCGAGGCCACCGCTTCGGGTAGGCCGGCAGCCGGCGCGCCCGCGCTGGTCGCACGCATTCGCTCGGTTGCCGCGGGTGAGAGTCCGGCGCCGCCCGCACCACCGGCGGTCGCACCAGTCATGCCGGCCACAGCGCCTGCGCCGCTCGAGGCCATCGGTGCTCCGGTCGCCGCCGCGCCAATGCCGACGCAACCGACGCCAGAGTTGCAGCCGACGCCAGAGTTGCAGCCGACGGCAGAGTCGCAGGCGCCGCCAGAGGTGCAGCCGGGGCCAGAGGTGCAGCCGACGCCCGAGCTTCAGGCGATGATGGAGCCTCAGGCGATGATGGAGCCTCAGGCGATGCCAGAGCCTCAGGCGATGCCAGAGCTGCCGCCGACGCCGGTACTTGAGATTCCCGCGGCAGCGAGCGCCGCGCAAGGCGATATCGAAATTCCGATCAGTCGCGATGTGTTCAGCGCAGCGCCATCGCTGCTGGTCGCGCCCGCGGCGCCTGTCCCGCCCGCGGAACCGCTGGCACCGACGATGCCGGTGGAACCAGCGGCACCGATGGAATTTGTGGAACCGACGGTAGTGCTGGCGCCGATC
>JGI12269J14319_10001551_pt1 | contig 22761 bp, 17 predicted proteins | sample PeaSoiSIISIP2007_FD_14319 | JGI IMG/M metagenome (IMG submission 14319)
CTGGCGCATCAACGAGCGCGTCGTAGCTCGGGGCAATGTAGTCCGCGGAGTGATGGCCGGCGCTCGCTCCGGTTGCGTCCAGCTCGACCGCCACGCGCCAGCCCTCGGGCACGTCATCAAACGACACTTTGGTGTCCTCGGCCCTGCGGTTCTGTACGTACAACAACACCATGGCAAAATTGACGAACGCGTGATCCATATTCAATTGCGACGCAAAGGGCCCCGGCTCGTCCCACAAAATGGGATAACTCACGGTGACGGTGCCGTTCCCCGAGACGCTCCAGGTATCTTTGTCAAGCTTCCGCAGCGGGAGCGGATGTCCCTCGTCATCCGTGGCGCTGACCTGCATCGTGTGCGAGGAAAAATCGCGAATCTGGTAGAGGGCGTTCCAAGATGGCATCTGAAGCGTCACTTTATCGCGCACCTTCGGGATGCGCATCGTCACTCCGAAAATATGCCTCTCGGGATGGGAGAGTGAAACCGTGTAATCGATGGTGGCCTGCGCGGGCGACGCAAAGTAGAAAACCGCCGCCAGGATCGCGGCGCGCGGCCAGAAGCGAGAGTGGAAATTCATGCCTTGAATTTCCCCACCGGGGCGCCGCGTTCCTGCAGCCTGCCGAGCAGTTTTCCGCAGAGCCCGTCAAAGCTGCCGTTGGACATCACGAGGACGAGATCGCCGGGCCGCGTTTCGGCGGCGAGATATTCCGCGATCTCTTCGGCGGAATCAAATCCTTTCGCCTTGCGGCCGGAACCGCGGATCGTTTCAAGAACACGAGTAGGAGACATTCTCTCTTCATCGCTCAGTAGATTTGCCCTGTTCACAGCGCCGAGGACGGCTGCATCCGCTGACGCGAGAGACGCGGCCAAATCGCTTTCGAAAACCCTGCGCCGCATGGTATTCGAACGAGGTTCGAACACGGCCCACACTCTCCGGCCGGGCCAGCGATGGCGCGCCGCGTCAATCGTCGCGCGGATCGCCGTCGGGTGGTGCGCGAAATCGTCGACGACCAACACTCCGGACGATTCCCCTTTCACTTCCAGGCGCCGCAGGACGCCTCGAAATTCCGCCATCGCGTCGGCAATCGTTTCGCCGCTTACGCCGCGACCGTGCGCGATGGCGATGGCCGCAACTGCGTTCAGGACATTGTGGCGGCCGGCAAGGGACATCCTGACGCGTGCTACTTCGTTTCCTTGGCGCGAAACACGGAAGCGCGTTTCGCTGCCAGAAATTTCCAGGTCGCCCGCGAGCCAATCCACGCCGGGCGTGAAGCCGTAGGTCTCGACGGGACAGAACGCTTTTTGCACGACCCCGCGAACGGTCTCGCTTTCTCCCCAGGCCACGATCCGGCCACGCCGTGGCACCAGATTCACCATGCGCCGGAATTGCAGCTCGATGGCGGCAAGATTGTCGTAAATATCGGCGTGATCGAATTCGAGCGAAGTGATGATGACTTCTTGCGGATGATAGTGCAGGAATTTCGGCCCTTTATCGAAAAACGCGGAATCGTATTCATCACCCTCGAGAACAAATTCGTCGCCACCACCCAGGCCGAAGCTGCGCCCAAAATTTTCGGCCACACCGCCGATCAGGAAATTCGGATGCCTCCCCGCATGATGCAGAATCCAGGAAAGCATGGAAGTCGTCGTAGTTTTTCCATGCGTGCCGGTGACGACGAGTGAGTCGTGGCCCGGCAGAAAGAAATCCTCGAGCGTTTGCGGAAGCGACCGGTACGGAATTTTGTGATCCAGCACCGCTTCGACTTCCGGGTTGCCGCGCGACAGCGCATTGCCGAGGACGACGATGTCCGGCGCAGGATCGAGATTGGCGGCGTTGAAGCCGTTCGACCAGCGGATCCCCAGGCTGTCGAGCAGCGTCGATGCAGGCGGATAGACGCCCGCGTCCGAGCCCGTCACGCGGTGCCCGCTTTCGGCCAGCATCCCGGCGAGCGGCGCCATGGCCGCGCCGCCGATACCCGAGAGATGAAAATGCATGGGCCGCGTCATGCGCGCACCGCCGGTTCAAGAATTTCGAGACGCCCTTCGCCCGAGGCCCGAAGTTTCGCCCGAACGCCGAGCGGAATGGTCAGCATCGGGCGCGTCGTGTGGCCCACCGGCGCTCCGTAGACCACCGGAAAGCGCAGAGGGCCGAGAATGCGCCGGCAAACGTCGGCGACCGTCACGGAGCTGCCTTCGGGAGGGTCGGACTCGGGAAATTCTCCGAGGACGATTCCGCGGACGCCTTCAAACTTTCCCGCCTGCTTCATGTGCAACAGCATGCGATCGAGCTGGTATGGTTTCACTCCCCGGTCCTCAAGCAATAAGATAGAGCCGCGCGTATCGAGCTCCCACGGCGTGCCAATCGAAGTTTCGATCAATGTGATGCAGCCGCCGAGCAATGTTCCCTCGGCTGCGCCGCGCGTGAACGTTTCGCCCTCGAGCGGCGCGGTCCAGCCGCTGTTCGTCGCCGTCATCGCCCACATAAACGTGTCCGGATCGAAGCCGCCCGTCGCATTTGGGCCCGCATCGAATCCTCCGGCCACCAGCGGGCCGTAAAACGTGACCCAGCGAAGCTTCTGCCACAGAAAAATATGGACCGACGTCAAATCGCTAAACGCGCAAAAAATCCTGGCCTGTTTGAGGCGCGCCGTGGCGAGCCCGTCCAGAATTTCCGTGCTGCCATACCCGCCCCGGGAACACAAGACCGCTCGAACCTCAGGACGCGTCAAAGCATCTTGCAAGTGTTTGCGCCGCTCCGCGAGCGGCGCCGAAAAATATCCCTCCGGCTTGTTTTTCGACGCGTATCTCTTCACCCGGTAGTCGAGCCGTTCCAAAGTTTCGCAGCCGCGCTGAATGCGTTCTTCCTTCGCGGAACTTGCCGGCGCAACCACGGCGATTGTGCTCCCCGGGACGAGCGCCGGCGGCTTGCGAGGTTTCGGCATGGAAGGGGGCGGCAAAAAGGAAGTATACAACGGGCCAGCGAAGCGCAAGCCCATTCAACGCATCGAATGTTGCTCCGATTGCAATTCGGCCTGGGCTAGCGCAAAGCCCGTTACAGGGTGAATTGCGTCATCTTGTGAAAATGGCGGGCCCTGGCGCTGATTTCCGACTTTTTCAATGCCCGCAGGCGCTCCAGTCCGAATTTTTCGACTGCAAAGCTGCCCATCACGGAGCCATAAACCATGGCGCGACGCAGCGCGACATCGTCCACTTTGCGCGCCGTCGCGAGATAGCCCATGAAGCCGCCGGCGAACGAATCCCCCGCTCCGGTGGGGTCGTGCACCTCTTCCAGAGGGAATGCGGGCACATTGAACGTTCGATCTTGATGGACCAGCATGGCGCCGTATTCGCCGCGCTTGATGACCAGCGCTTTGGGGCCCAGCTTGAAAATGTGCCGGGCGGCGCGCAGTAAGTTGTGCTCGTTCGAGAGCTGGCGCGTTTCCGAGTCGTTGATCACCAGGATGTCGGTATGCTTGAGCGTCTCGCGCAATTCCGCGGGCGTGCGTTCGATCCAGTAATTCATGGTGTCGAGCGCGACCACCCTCGCTCGGCGCTTGACTTGGTGCAGCACCGAGGCTTGCAGCGTCGGATCGATGTTGGCCAGGAAAATGTGCGTCGAGGACTGGTACGGTTCGGGCAACCGCGGCCTGAATTCCGCAAACACGTTCAATTCCGTCGCGAGCGTCGTGCGCTCGTTCATGTTTTCGCTGTACTTCCCGGCCCAAAAGAAAGTCTTTCCATCCGCGCGTTCCAGGCCCTGGATATCAATGCGACGGCCCTTGAAGATCGACTCGTCTTTCTCCGTGAAATCGATGCCCACGATTCCGACCAGATTGACGTGCGTGAAATAACTTGCGGCAACGGAAAAATACGTGGCCGCGCCGCCGAGCATGCGGTCCACCTTGCCATGCGGCGTTTCCACGGCATCGAACGCAACCGATCCAACGACGAGTAAGGACATTTTCAGCGGGCTCCCGGAGTCAGGTATTTTCCGGCAATCACGCTCAGGCGCTTGCGCGCCGCGGCCGGAATCACGGCGGGGTCGGTAATGATCGCGTGAGCGAGGGCGCGTCCGCACTTGCAGGTACGTTCGGCAGGTACGGCTCGCACGGCTTCGCGGATCACGTTCTGCGCGTTTTCCGCGTTTTTGTTCAAATTGGAAATGATTTCTTCGAGAGTGACCGAAGCGTGATCGGGATGCCAGCAATCGTAATCCGTGATCATCGCCACCGTGGAGTAGCAAATCTCCGCTTCCCGCGCGAGCTTGGCTTCGGTCAGATTGGTCATTCCAATGACTTCAAAACGCAACTGACGATACACATGAGATTCGGCCAGCGTGGAAAATTGCGGGCCTTCCATGCAGATGTACGTGCCGCCCCGGTGGACGCGCACCTTGGCGGAGTCGCAAGCAGCGCCGAGAATTCCCGCAAGCACCGCGCAGACCGGCTTGTCAAAGCCCACGTGCGCGACTACGCCGTCTCCAAAAAACGTGGAGACCCTGTGGCGCGTGCGATCGTAGAACTGGTCGGGAATGAGAAAGTCGAGCGGCTTCAAATCTTCCTGCAAGGAGCCGACGGCGCTCACGGAAATAATTCTCTCGACTCCCAGTTGCTTCATCGCGTGAACGTTGGCGCGATAGTTGATTTCCGTCGGAAGGAAGCGGTGCCCGCGCGCGTGCCGGGCAAGAAAGGCGACACGCTTACCCTCGAGCGTGCCCACGACGAGCGCGTCACTCGGATTCCCGAACGGCGTCTTGACGCGCACTTCGCGCGGCTTCTCGAGGCCGGGCATGTTGTAGAGGCCGCTTCCGCCGATGATGCCGATGCGGACCGCGTCGGTGCTCGCGCCTCGCCTCTTTGCCGCCTGCGTCTTCTTTGCCATTCCCATATCCTCGCGTGAAAGCAAATTTAGACGTCGATCATCACTGGTTCAAGATCGTATTTTCCCTGGCGCTCACGCAAATATCCCGCCGGGGTCCTCGCCTCGTGCCCGAAAATGACGAGCCACTCGCCACGCGCCGCTTGGGAAACCCATTTCTTCTTGTTCTCCAGCGTCGTGAGCGGGTACAAATCGTACCCCATGATCCAGGGAAATGGGACATGGGCCGCCGTGGGAATCAAGTCCGCGGTGAAGAAAACTGTCTTCCCGTCGCCAGTCAAGCGAACGCACATCATGTCGGCATTGTGGCCCGGCACACGAATCACTTCCACTCCCGGAACGATTTTTGTATCTCGATCGAGCAGCAACCATTGCCTTGACTTTTCCATCGGCAAAAAGTTCTCTGGAAAATAGCTGGCGCGGTCGCGGTCCGTTGGCGCTTTGGCGTGCTCGAATTCACCGCGCTGCACATAGTAGCGAGCATTCGGGAACGTCGGGATCGCTTCCCCATTTACGACTCGCGTATTCCAGCCGCAGTGATCGAAGTGGAGATGCGTATTGATGACGATGTCGATCTTTTCTGGTGGAACCCCGTGCGTCACGAGCTTATCAGGCAGCCGGGGCAGCCCTTCAAATCCGTAAATGTCCGAGCGCTTCGCGTCCCATTTGTCGCCCGCGCCGGTTTCGACCAGAATCCATTTTTCACCAGCGCGGATCAGCAGCGAATTCATGGCCATGAGGATGCGATTGCGCGAGTCGGCCGGCGCAACTTTTTCCCACATCGGCTTGGGGATCACGCCGAACATCGCGCCGCCGTCCAGCCGGAACGTGCCATCCGTGAGCAGCCAGAATTCGAGGTGGCCGAGTTTCATGCGCTCTTCCGCGCGCCGTCCGCGCGCGCCAGCAATTCGCGAACGGCTGCGTAGGGATCCTTTCCTCGGCTGGCTACTTCGCGCGCCAATCTATCGAGCGCGGCTTCACCATCCGCGCCAGAAACCGCGCGCTTCAAGACAGCTTCCCCGGCGAGCGCGAGAAGCCGCGATCTCCAGTGTTCGATTTTTCGTTCCTGCCGCTCCACGCTGTTGCCGAAGCGTTCCCGGTACTTGGCGATCGCCGCAGCAAGCTCGTCCACGCCTTTATTTTCCGTGGCCACGGTACGAACAATCGTTGGCTTCCAGCCGTCGCGCTCCGGGGCGAGTTGCAACATCGCTTCCAGCTCCGCCTCCAGGCGTTCCACGCCGTCGCGATCCGATTTATTCAAGACGAAAATGTCCGCAATCTCCATCAGGCCGGCCTTCATGTTTTGCACGTCGTCGCCCATGCCGGGAACGAGCAGGACCAGCGTGCAGTCCGCGAGGCGCACGATATCCACTTCATCCTGGCCGACGCCCACGGTTTCGACGAGCACATATTGCTTTCCCGCGGCGTCGAGGACCAGCGCGACATCGCCCGTCGTCCGCGCCAGGCCCCCGAGAAATCCGCGCGTTGCCATCGACCGGATGAAAATTCCCGGGTCGCTGGCGTGGCCTTGCATCCGTATGCGATCGCCCAGAATTGCGCCGCCCGTGTAAGGACTTGTCGGATCAACCGCAATAATTCCAACGCGATTGCCCTGCGCTCGATAATAGGCAGCCAGACGATCGACGAGCGTGCTCTTCCCCGTTCCAGGCGCGCCCGTCACTCCAATCACAAAGGATCTCCCCGTGTCGGGGAAAATCCGCTGCAAGAGATACTCCGCTTCCGGGTCGTGGTCTTCTACCGCCGTGATCGCGCGGGAAACGGCGCGGACATCTCCAGCGCGTATTTGCTCGGCCCACGTTTCGATGGATGCGGACATAAAAGACGGTGGAGAAATTACGAACGAGCCCATGTAAACATGGAATTTCAAGCCCTAGAGTGAAGCAAGGAAGTTATCACAACCGAGGTAATGCCCGCACACGAAAACCGAATCAGCGCGCGTCCAGAATCTGCCGCGCGATCACCATGCGTTGAATTTCGCTGGTGCCTTCTCCGATAGTGCAGAGCTTGGAGTCCCGGTAAAACTTTTCCACGGGATAGTCCTTCACAAATCCGTATCCGCCGAAAATCTGCACGGCTTCGTTGGCCACGCGCACGCCGACTTCGCTGGCGTACAACTTTGCCATGCTGGATTCTTTCGTGAAGCGCGGGCCTTTCTGGTCCGCGAGCCATGCCGCCCGGTATACTAGCCAGCGCGCGGCGTCGATCTCGGTGGCCATGTCGGCAAGCTTGAATTGAATGGCTTGAAACTCGCTGATCGCTTTTCCGAATTGCTTTCTTTGCTTCGCATATCCGGCGGCAGCTTCGTAAGCCCCTTGGGCCATTCCGAGCGCCAGCGCTGCAATCGAAATTCGGCCTCCATCCAGAACTTGCAACGTGTTCACGAAGCCGAGGCCTTCCTTGCCCAGCAGATTTTCCCCGGGAACGAAGCAATCGCCGAAAATTACTTCCGACGTGTCGCTCGCGCGCATGCCCAGCTTATTTTCCTTTTTGCCCGCGCGAAAACCGGGGTTGCCCCTCTCCACGACAAACGCGGAAATTCCTTTCGTTCCCTTCGGCTTGTCGGTCACAGCCATGGCCACGCAAATGTCCGCGTAGTGGCCATTGGTGATGAATGTTTTCGAGCCGTTGAGAACCCAGCCGCCATCCTTGCGCACCGCGGTGGTCCGAGCGCCCCCGGCGTCGGAGCCTGCTTGCGGCTCGGTCAGCGACCAGCAGCCAAGTTTCTTCCCTTGCGCCAGCGGCGTGACGCAGTTCTTGCGCTGTTCCGGCGTGCCGAATTTATAGATGTGATTCGTGCACAGCGAATTGTGAGCGGCCACGATCAGTCCGATCGAGCCATCGACGCGCGAGAGTTCCTCGATCACCGTCGCATACTCGACGTAGCCAAGGCCCGCGCCGCCGTACTCCTCTGGAAAAATCACGCCCATCAGCCCCATTTCCGCGAGTTTCGGAATCAGTTCGGACGGAAATTGAGAGGCTTCGTCCCATTCCATGACGTGCGGTGCGATTTCCGATTCGGCGAATTCGCGCACGCTGCGCCGCAGTTGCTGCTGTTCGTCAGTGAAGGAAAAGTCCACAGGTCCTCAAGTAAATTACGTCTCGAATAACGCTCATTTCCTTTATACCACGGGCATGTAGTGAGCTTTTTTGCGAGGGTTGCGAGAAGTTCCGAAGACGCAAGGGTTAAGTAGCACAGGCTTCAGCCTGTGGGGTTTCGTATCCATATGCGGGAAAATAACCCCACAGGCTGAAACCTGTGCTACTGATGGGGCTAATTCCACCCCACCTTGTGCCCAGCGTTTTGCTCATCGAGCCACTTCTTCAGCGGCGCGAAGTAATCGAGCATGGCGGTGGCATCCATCCGCCGCTCGCCGGTCAGGGCTTCGAGCGCGTCCGGCCACGGGCGGCTCGCGCCCATCGCCAGCATTTTGGCAAGCCTCGCTCCCGCGGCTTTATTTCCGTAGATCGAGCAGCGATGCAGTGGGCCCGTGTATCCCGATTCCTTGCACAAGGCGCGATGGAATTGGAATTGCAAAATGGTAGCGAGGAAGTAGCGCGCGTAAGGAACATTGTCGGCCACGTGGTACTTTGCGCCGGGATCGAAATCGGCTTCACTGCGAGCGACAGGAGGCGCGATGCCCTGATATTTCCTCCGGAGTTCCCACCACGATTTGTTGTAATCCGCGGGCTTGATTTCGCCCGAAAAAACTTTCCAGCGCCATTCGTCGACGAGCAATCCGAACGGCAGGAATGCTACTTTGTCCAGCGCGCGATCGAGCAGTAGTCCGATGTCCGCCGAAGGCGGCGGTACGTTCTCGATCAGGCCAATCTGCTTCAGATATTCCGGCGTGACCGACAGCGCGATCGTGTCGCCGATCGCCTCGTGAAATCCGTCATTCGCGCTGGTCTGGAACAAGGGCGAGAGATCATTGTAAGCGCGCTGGTAAAAGTTGTGGCCGAGTTCGTGGTGAACGGTCGTGAAATCCTCGCCTGTGGGCTCGATGCACACTTTAATTCGCAAGTCGTCCTTGAAGTCGATGTCCCAGGCGCTCGCGTGACAAACCACCTCGCGGTCTCGCGGCTTTGAGAACAACGACCTTTCCCAAAACGTTGCGGGCAGAGGCTCGAAGCCGAGCGACGTGAAAAATCCCTCCGCGTAGCGAACCATCCCCTTCCCGTCCACATTTTTCGCGCGCAACGCGGCGCCAACATCAGTTCCTGACTCTGCGTTTAGAGGCGCGAGCAGCGGGTAGATGTTGTTCCATTCTTGCGACCACATGTTTCCAAGGAGGTGCGCCGGAATCGGAGCGTCTTCGCGAACAAGCTCCTTTCCATATTTCTCCGCCAGCTTCCAGCGAGCGTAGGCATGCAGCGACACGTACAGCGGACGGACCTGCGCCCACAGGCGGTCAAGCTCCCTGGAAAAATCATCGGGCGGCATGTCGTAGTTCGAGCGCCACATGGCGCCCACATCGGGAAAACCCATTTCCCGCGCGCCCTGATTGGCAAGATCGACGAGGCGGACGTACCGCTCGCGCATGGGCGGCGCGACGGCGTGCCAGCCTTTCCAGGCGTTCAAGAGTTCTTGCGGGTCGCGGCTGGTGGCCATGATTTTTTCAATGTCCGGCAATTCCTTGCAATTTTCCTTTTTGTTGTCCACACACCACGTACCTTTGCCGTAGTCGCTGTCGAGTGAAACGGCGATCTTGGCAAGCTCGGCCTGCGCAGCCGGATCGCGCGGCGCGGGAATATCAACCGACAATTTCAGAAGCTTGAATTTGCGCGCCACGTCAGGAGGAAGAGGAAGTTTTTCATACCGCAAGGCCTGGCGCGCGAGGTCCGCCGTCGCCGCTTTCACGGCTGCTTCGGCGTTCGCCGAAATCGTTTCGGTATCGTCCGTGATGAAATTTTCCGCAACCCAGGACGCGCGTCCGCCCTTGATCCATAGCTCCAGCAGGCGGGTTTCCGCCTGCGAAATAAAGCGCTCCGCCTCGGCCACCGTAGGCGCGGGACCGGCAACTTTGTGAGTGGGAGAAACATCTGCCTTGGAGGCCGCCGTCTGTCCATTCGCGACCGGTGCAATCGCAGCGATTGCCGCAGCAAGTAAACCAAAAAACCGGACGGGCGATGCGTTCGAAACGGCAAGGGCCACAGCCATGCGCTACGCCTTCCCTTCCTACTCCAAGAGATGTACGAACACCTCATTCGAAACGGTCAAATGTTCCGGCGAAAGCCGCAGGCGCGGCCCGTCCCATTCGACCAGCCCCTGCGCCAAGAGTTCCTGCACCCGGGGGCGCAAATGCGCTCCATATTTTTCCTCGATACCTTTTAAATCGATCCCTGCAAGCTGCCGCAGCCCCAAGAACAGCTCTTCTTCCAGCGCCTGCCCGCAAGACACGTTTTCCAACTGTTCGACCGGGAAACGCCCTTGCAGGACGGAATCCGCATACGCGGCAGGATCGTGGGCATTGGCCCAGCGCTGCGAACCGTTGAACGAGTGCGCGCCCGCGCCGAATCCAAAATATGGTTCGCGCCGCCAATACTTCAGATTGTGACGCGATTCGAAACCGGGCAAGCCCCAATTCGAAATCTCGTAGTGGCCGTACCCGGCGGCGGCGAGTTGGCGGCACCCATGTTCGTAGTAATTGGCCATCGCATCGTCAGAGGGCAGCGCCTTCGCGGAATAGCGCTCCCCGCTTTGCAGTACTTCCAGTCCCAAGCGGCTTCCTTCGTCAATTTCCATCATGTAGATGGATACGTGCTCGGGCCGCAGTTGCAGCAACTGCTCGACCGACTCTTCCCAACTGCGATCGGTCTGATGCGGGAGTCCGGCGATCAAATCGAAGCTGAGATTGCTGAATCCCGCGGCGCGCAGAATTTTTGTTGCATGGAAAACATCGGCGCGGCGATGCATCCGCCCCGCGGCGCGCAGTTCGGCGTCGTCGAAGGATTGCACGCCCATGCTGATGCGGTTGAATCCAGCTTCCCGCCACGCAGCTGCTTTTTCAGGCGAGATCGTTTCCGGATCGGCTTCGAGCGTCACTTCCTCGAATTGCGACGGGAAAGAAGCGCGAATCGCCGTGATGATTTGCGCGAGGCTTGGCGGTTCAAGAAGGCTGGGCGTTCCGCCGCCGAAATACACGGTGTCGACCACGGCCTCCGGGACGTTCGCAATCTTATTTTCGTGGAGCAGGCGCGGGAATTCGGCGATCTCGCGGCAAACCGCGCTCACATAGGGGGCGTACAATTCTTTTGAAAATACGCCGGTGTGGAAGTTGCAGTAGGTGCACTTCGTCTGGCAGAACGGAACCTGCACGTATACGCCGAGTCGCGTCATCTGCCGTAGAATTTAGCATAGGAGAGAACGGCGGCGCTTGGTTGAGCGAACAGTTGGAATGGGCGAGCTCTTGTGTGTGAGCCCTTTGTGCCGCCCCTGGCGGGGCTAGTGTGCCAGGGTTTGCACGTTTTCCCACCCCGACCGGGTCGGGGTGGGCTACGGTATGACGTCCCTCCGGGACCTCTGCCATCAAGATGTTGATCTATTTCGCGGACGGGCAAACAAGCACTATGCCAATGCCGAAGCCGAAGTGGCGCCGTAGAAAGAGAACCACGGCTTCGCAGCCGCCAGCCGGCTGTTGACGTTTTTGATGTTCTTCACGCCCTGATCGCCGAGCCACTCTTCGAGCGCCTTCACTCCGTACATGCCGTACACGGGGATCGCGTCTTTCCACGTGGCGCGCCCGCACAGCACGCCGGAAAAATTCACGCCGCTTTCCGCGGCCAGTTCCAGCGTCTCCGTGAACGTTTCGTTGCTCACGCCGGCCGAGAGGTAGATGAACGGCTTTTTTGCCGCCGCGGCAGCTTTGCGGAAATGATCCTTGGCTTCGTCGCGCGAGTACACCGAATCGCCCTTGCAAGCTTGCGTTCCCTTGACGAACGCCATGGTCACGGGAACCTCGACTTTCAATACGTCCACCGCGTATTGGGGGTTGCTGAATTCCTCCATGCTGCGTATCACGCACTCCGGCTTCTTTTTTGCAAATGCCGGCCCCTTTTCGTCAACGCCCTCTTCGTAGCCGACGAGTTCCAGAAAAAACGGAACATCGGCAGCCGTGCACTCAGCGCCGATGCGTTCGACCCAGGCATGCTTGGCGTCGTTGATTTCCGCCGAATCAAACGGCGTGTAGTAGAGAAGAATCTTGATGCAGTCGGCGCCATCGGCCACCAGGCGCCGCACCGAATAGTGATCGAGCAAGTCCGGCAATCGCCCGGGGCGCGTGTTGTCATAGCCGCTATTTTCGTAAGCGAGTAGCAGGCCGGCGTTCCTGGAGCGCTGCTTGGCCGCCGAAAGGCCGTATTCCGGATCGAGCAAAATCGCGCTGGCGTGCGGCGTCAGAACGCGCGTGACGGCACCCTTGAATTCCTCCATCATCGCTTGCGTGACAGCTTTCTTATCGATGCCCTTGTCCTTGGCGATCGCGCTCTTGAGCGAACCGCGCTGATCCATGGCCGCCGCGGCAATCACGCCGCGCGAATCCGATACCGCTTCGAGTCCCTTGCGCTTTCCAGGAGTAAGTTTCATCCGAAATTCCTCCGCTCATGAGCTTGTAAAATGGCCGCTGATTGAAAATCTTACCACGCCAGCATACTCCGGAACTCTTTGTCCTGACGGCATTCTTGCGAGGCTGGAACCAAAAATACATGGGTTACGAAATACTCATTTGGCGGCGGGCGGCAGAAACAGAAAGCAATGCTCTCCGGTGCCTGCCTTGATGTGGCCGTCGAGATGATCGAGAAGCTTCGGTCCTTCCGCGGCGAGAAAGGTGAGCAATCCGAAGGACCGCTCCTGCAGGGCGTTATTCGGAAGCAGCGAACTGGCGATTTCGTTCTCATGCGTATTCAGGACGCCCGTGCGGAAACCTTCGGCGCGGCCGGCTTTTGCGCGCAACCCGGCAAGCTGATACAGCATTTTCTCGGAAGCGTTGTCGAGCGCGCCCACCAGTGTCTGATCCAGCCTGGTGATCGGTTCGCGTAGGCCATCGACGAGAGTTTTGATCGCTCGTTCGCCCTCATCAAAACGCGCCGAGAGCGCTTGCGGCAGCGCCTCGGCCTCCAGGCGCGCGCGGAGTTTGTGGCGTCCCTGAAGGATTTCCCGCGCGTCCAGATTGTATTTCTTGAGCAAATTGGAAACGTGAGATGGCACGAGCGTGAAACCGGCGCGCGGCAAAACCGCGGGGGCCCGTCCGAGAAGCTTCTTATAAATCAGCGAAGTTTGCGCATGGTAGGCCACTTCCGCGGCGCCGGCGATGAAGGCAACTGTCGGCAGCAGCGTGTCCTGAATCACGGGGCGAAGCAGCGCGCTGGGGCTGAAATCTTCCGGGCGCTGTTCCAAGGCTTTCAGCGTCTCGTCGATCGACTCCGTTTTGTTCCCGGCCGCGAGTCCGCCATTCACTGGTCGAAGGGGTAATCGCTGCCCATCGACGATGCGAAAGATGAGCGTGCTTTGTTCAGTGACCTTTACCTGCGCGTGGAAGCCGGCTTTCTCGAGCGCATCGGATCGTGCAACAAGTTCAGTAGCAATGGCTTTGTGTTCTTTCACCGCACGAAGCATCGTTGGCAAGGACAGACGGTGCAAGTCCGGCGACATGGGATCGAGAAAAATGAGGCCGCGCCCGGCGAGGATGCGCGTCATCAATTTCCCAAACGAGGAACCGAACGACTCTTCGGGCGCATAACATTCGATGATCCACTGGCCGATTTCTTCAGCGTGCGGTCCCTCGAGGAGCGCGGCCAATTGCGCCGCAAGGCCCGGTACGGCGTTGCCCAGATGGATGTCACCGACGCGCCGGTCGGCAGGGCCAGAGGTTGCAAGATCGAAGCGCTCGAAGCCGCCGCGCTTCGGGAAGAAACAATGATCCACCTCCGCGAGATCGTGGTCCTCGGTCGCGAGCCAAAAAACCGGGACGGCGTTTACGCCGCGCTCGGTCAATTCGCGCGCCACGTGAATGGCCGTAAGCGCTTTGTAAATGCTGTACGCAGGGCCGCCAAACAATCCCACCTGCTGCCCTGTCACCACAGCGAATGCGCCGTCCCGCAACCGGTCCAGATTTCGCGTGGTCGCATCGTCCGCGCCAAACGATCGATTCTGGTTTCTCAGAACGTCCTCGACGGAACGGCGACCGGAGTCCTCGAGCCGCATCTCGCGGATCGAATCGTCGATTCCGTTTGCAGTGGGAGGATGGCGATAAAAATCGGAGACGCGTGAAAAATCGGAAAGAAATGCGGAATAGAGGTCCGTGGCTCCAGGCAATTCGGCCGGTGAGATCCAACTACACTCCATCAGGCGTTCCATCCTTGTGTCCGCACAGCAAACCCGCTTGGCACATTCGCAAAGGCTATTGGATGACGTGGAATTCGATCGGATTCAGACTGTAACCATCGAGGGCGCAAGCATTGCCACCAGAGATTCAAATACCCTCTTCTGCGCTTCCTTGAGTTGTGTGTAGCACAGCCACTCTTGGCTGTGCGCTTTTCGTTACTTTCACGAATCCACCTGTTAGCAACAATCGCAAAACCCACACAGCCAAGAGTGGCTGTGCTACTTGAACTCAGTCGCCCGCGGAAGGAAGTTGCGGCGCTGCCGCTTTCTTGGAATGAAGCGATTGCAGCGGCGAAACTTCCAACGTTTGCTCGACGAGCGCGCGAATCCCGCGGGCGGCCGCATTCGCGGCGGACAGCGTGGTGATGCACGGAATGTTGTATCTGATCGCCGCGCGCCGGATCGATTTCTCATCGTAAAACGATTCGCGGCCGAGCGGCGTGTTGATGATCATGTCCACTTTGCCGGTCTTCACCAGGTCCACGATATTTGGCCGGCCTTCGTTGACTTTGTACACGGGCTCCGCCGGAACTCCCGCCGCTTCGAGCGCCGCGGCGGTGCCGCGCGTCGCGATCAAGCGGAATCCGAGGGCGTGCAATTCCTTGGCAAGTGGAGCGCAGTGGCGCTTGTCGTGGTCGCTCACGCTCAAGAAGATGGACCCTTTGCGCGGCAGGCGCTGTCCCGCGGCGAGTTGCGCCTTGGCAAACGCCTGGCCGTAGCTTTTGGCCACGCCCATGACTTCGCCCGTCGAGCGCATCTCAGGACCGAGAATCGTATCCACGCCGCGAAACTTATTGAACGGAAAAACGGGAGATTTCACTGAGTAATAATCCTTCACCACAATCTCCGCCACGCCGTCGGTCACAGTCACGGGAAGATTCATGTCGCGCAGTTTCCGGCCCGCCATTAGCCGTGCCGCAACTTTCGCCAGGGGCACGCCGGTCGCCTTGCTGACGAACGGGACGGTGCGCGAAGCGCGCGGATTCACTTCCAAAACATAGACCGTGTCGCGCTGAATCGCGTATTGCACGTTCATCAGGCCAACGACTTGCAATGCCTTGGCCAGCCGCTTCGTGTAGTCGCGGATGCGCGCGAGCACCGAAGGCGACAGCGTAACCGGAGGCAGCACGCACGAAGAATCTCCCGAGTGCACGCCCGCCTCTTCAATATGCTCCATCACGCCGCCGATGATCACGTCCTCGCCGTCGGCCAGCGCGTCCACATCCACTTCCGTCGCTTCTTCGAGGAACTGATCGATCAGCACGGGCCTCGCCGGGCCCATGAGCGCCGCCTGGGCCACGTATTCCTGCACCGTATTCAAATCGTACGCGATCACCATGGCGCGCCCGCCTAGCACGTAACTCGGGCGCACCAGCACGGGGAAACCGATTTCGCTGGCGACGCGAGCCGCTTCTTCCGGTACGAGCGCCGTGCCGTTCTTGGGCTGCGGAATTTTCAATTCATCGAGCAGCCGGCCAAACCGCCGGCGGTCTTCCGCAAGGTCGATCGATTCCGGCGCGGTGCCGATGATGGGCACGCCGTTGCGCTTCAATTCCAGCGCCAGGTTGAGCGGAGTCTGTCCGCCAAACTGCACAATCACTCCCTGCGGCTTTTCGCGATCGACGACGGAGAGAACGTCTTCGAGCGTGAGCGGCTCAAAGTAGAGGCGATCCGAAGTGTCGTAGTCGGTCGAGACCGTCTCCGGATTGCAATTGATCATGATGGTTTCGTAGCCGTCCTCGCGCAGGGCGAAGGACGCGTGGCAACAGCAATAATCGAATTCAATTCCCTGGCCGATGCGGTTCGGGCCGCTGCCCAGGATGGCGATCTTCGGACGATCGGTCGGCTCGGACTCATCCTCATCTTCGTATGTCGAATACATGTACGGCGTGAAGGACTCGAATTCCGCGGCGCACGTATCGACGCGCTTGAACACCGGCGAGATGTGCGCCTTGGCGCGGCGATGGCGCACGGCCGCGGGTGTGGTCTTCCACATTTGCGCGAGTTGCTCGTCGCTCGTGCCGATGCGTTTGCCTTCGCGCAGCAAATCTTCAGGCACCGTTTCCACCGTGACCGAAGCAAGCCTGCGGTTGACCGCGATGATTTCCTGCAACTGCTCGATAAACCACGGATCGATCTTCGTCAGCTCGACCGCTTCTTTCGCGGAAATTCCCCGCTCCAGCGCAACGAACAGCCAGTGGATGCGGTCCGGACGCGGCGTCGCGATTTTTTCGCGCAGAAGCGACACCGGCGTATCAGCCGGCGCGCGCCACGGCGAGCTCGGCTCGAGCGACCGGATGCCTTTTTGCAGCGCTTCCTTGAACGTGCGCCCGATAGCCATGACTTCGCCGACCGACTTCATCTGCGTGCCGAGCGTTGAATCCGCCCCGTGAAACTTCTCAAATTGCCACTTCGGAATTTTGGCAACGACGTAGTCGATCGTAGGCTCGAAACAGGACGGCGTTCTTTTCGTGATATCGTTCGGAATTTCGTCGAGCGACATTCCTACCGCAAGCAGCGCCGCGATTTTCGCGATTGGGAAGCCGGTCGCCTTGGACGCCAGCGCCGAACTGCGCGACACGCGCGGGTTCATCTCGATCACGATCATGCGCCCCGTCGCGGGATCGATGGCGAACTGGATATTCGATCCGCCGGTTTCGACGCCCACTTCGCGAATGATCGCCGCCGCGGCATCCCTCATCCGCTGGTATTCCTTGTCGGTCAGCGTCTGCGCGGGCGCCACGGTGATGGAATCGCCCGTGTGCACGCCCATGGGATCGAAATTTTCGATGGAGCAGATGACCACGAAGTTGTCGCGATAATCGCGCATCACTTCGAGTTCGTATTCTTTCCACCCCAGCACCGATTCCTCGACGAGCGCCTCGTGCACCGGACTCGAGTCAAGCGCGTGGGCGATGGCTTCCGAAAATTCCTCGCGATTGTAGGCGATCGATCCGCCCGTCCCGCCCAGCGTAAATGAGGGCCGGATCACGACGGGATAGCCGAGCTGGTCGGCGAGCTTGAGCCCGTCCTGCGCATTGTTCACGAGGGCCGATGCCGGAACGTCGAGCCCCACCTTGCGAATCGCGTCCTTGAACCAGAGCCGGTCCTCGGCGACCTTGATCGCGCGCAGCGACGCGCCAATCAACTCGACTCCATATTTTTCGAGGATGCCGCCTTCGGCAAGCTCCACCGCAAGATTCAAACCGGTCTGTCCGCCCACGGTTGGCAAGAGCGCCTGCGGCCTTTCCACGGCGATAATCTTTTCGAGATATTCTTTTGTGAGAGGTTCGATGTAAGTGCGGTCCGCAATTTCCGGGTCGGTCATGATCGTCGCCGGATTCGAGTTCACCAGGACGACTTCATATCCTTCGCTCCGCAGCGCCTTGCATGCCTGTGTCCCCGAATAGTCAAACTCGCACGCCTGCCCGATCACGATCGGACCGGAGCCGATGATCATAATTTTCTTGATGTCCGCGCGCTTGGGCATGAAGTTAGAGGGCCTTTGCCTGTCCGCGCTTCAATGCGCCGGATAATTTCCAGTTTTTCATGGTGTCCGTGAATTGCCGGAACAGGTAGTGCGAATCGTGCGGCCCGGGGGACGCCTCGGGATGGTACTGCACGGAAAACAGCGGCAGCGTGCGGTGCCGCAATCCTTCATTCGTATGATCATTCAAATTCAAGTGGGTGACTTCGACGTCGCTCGATGGCAGCGAATCCGGGTCCACGCAGAAACCGTGATTCTGGGCAGTGATCTCCACCTGCTCGGTCAAAAGATTCTTCACGGGATGATTCGACCCGTGGTGGCCGAATCGGAGCTTGAATGTCTTCCCGCCAAGCGCCAGCCCGCAGAGCTGGTGCCCCAGGCAAATTCCGAAGACGGGCACGCGCCCGAGCAAACTGCGAATCGTTTCAATCGCATAGGTGGCAGGCTCCGGATCGCCCGGGCCATTCGACAGGAAAACCCCGTCGGGTTTCAACGCGAGCGCGTCTTCCGCCGACGTTTTCGCCGGGACCACCGTCACTTCGCAATTGTGATCGATGAGCAGGCGAAGAATATTCTGCTTGATGCCGTAATCGTAGGCCACCACGCGAAATTTCCGCGCTTCCCCGGCGGATTGCGCCTCGCCCATCGCTTCCTGCCACGGAGAAGCCGTCAATTCGATGGAGCCCTTTTCCCAGCCATATTGCTTTTCGCAGGAAACGCGGCTCGCCAGTTCGAGTCCCGCCATCGAGGGCAAGGCCCGCGCTTCGGCGAGCAGAACCTCGGCGGGCGTTCCGTCGGTTGACACCACTCCGCGCAGCGCCCCCATTTTGCGGATGTGCAGGACGAGCGCGCGCGTATCCACGTCCCAAAGAACCGGAATGTTGTGCCGCACCAGATAGTTCTGCGCGGATTCGCCCGAACGCCAGTTGGAAGCGATGGCGGAAAATTCGCGAACGATGAGCGACTCGATGTGCGGGCGCGGAGACTCCTCATCATCGATATTCGTTCCGACGTTTCCGATGTGCGGATAGGTCAGGCAGACGATCTGCCCCGCGTAACTCGGATCGGTGAAAACTTCCTGATATCCGGTGAGGCTGGTATTGAAAACGACTTCGCCGCCGTGCCGGGTGATCGCTCCCCCCGCGCGGCCCTGAAATATTCGCCCGTCTTCGAGCGCAAGAATTCCCTTCCGTGCTTCCGCTTCCGACAGTGGATCCTCTTCCTTCCGCCTTCGCCCGGGCACCATGGCGGGCTTGTCCGCCGTAGCTCCCGTGAATTTCCGGAGCGAAGGCGGAGTTATTTTACGGATTCGGCAAAAACCGGGATCGAACCGAAGTGATCCACCGGCCAGTACGCAAAGACAGCCTTGCCGTAGATAAACTTTCGCGGCACCGGCCCGAAAATCCGCGAGTCGTTCGAGCTGGTGCGGTGATCCCCCATTACAAAATATTCGCCCCTCGGAATTTGCGTGGGCGGATACGTTCCGAAATCGTCAGACTCCGGCGGGATATAGGGCTCCGTCAGGAGCTTGCTGTTCAGATAGACTTGCCCGTCGCGAATTTCGACCGTATCCTCCGGCAAACCGACAACGCGCTTGATGAACGACTTCGAGCGGTCCAGAGGATACCAGAAAACGACGACATCGCCGCGCTCAATCGGCTCGAACCGGTACACGAACTTGTTGATGAAAATTCGCTCCTGATCGGAGATCAGGGGAGTCATGCTGGTGCCTTCGACTTTCACCGGTTGGTAGAAGAAAATGATGATAACGATAGCGAGGCTGAGCGCAATGACGAGATCGCGCCCCCAACTTCGAAGCTCGCGCCGCAGCGGTTGCGCCGCTCCGGGCGCGACAGTCGTGCTGATTTCGGCGTTCGGCTCCATGTGCTTACGTGAGAACAACTAAATTTATACCACGCCCTTTCGCTCCGCGCCAGTCCTACGGAAGCGAACGTTGTATTAGATTCCGCTATGGCTTGTAAGTCTTTCGTTCCGATGGGGTGAAATCGAGCCGTCAGGTTGGAAGTAAAAGTGGCACGGGCTTCCAGCCTGTGGGGGTTAGTCCTTCCATGAACCAAAACCCGCAGGCTGGAAGCCTGCGCCACAAACTCCTCAATTCGTTTTCAACACCAAACGCACTTGGAATATTCGGATCTATCTACCAAATGAAGCTTCTCACTTGTACGCCACCAGCCGCAGCCTCCGGTAATCGGCCCACCATTGCCCGTCGCGAAATAATTTAGGCCGCAGCATCTCTTCGACTCTGCCGAGGAATTCCTCGCGCCTCGCCTCACCGGCTTTCGCCAGATAATCCGCGCCAAACATGACGATCCAGTTCCGCATCCCCGCAGCGCCATCCGCCAGGCCCGTCGGCCGGTCGAACAGCGTGATGAACCGCACTTCGAGTCCGTTCTTTTCCGCAAGCGTCGAGTATTCGCTCACGCTAGGGTAATACCATGGGTGGACTTCCCCAGCCTTTGCGGCGCCAAGCTCCGCCAATGCAAGATCAAACGCATCTTGCATCGCTCGAATATTTCCCTTCCCGCCAAGTTCCGCGACAAATCTTCCGCCAATCCGCAGCGCCCGGCAGACGCCCTGAAGCACGAGTTCGGGTTCATGAATCCAATGCAGGGTCGCGTTCGAGAAGACAGCGTCAAATTCCTCCCGAAACGTCAGATTCCTGGCATCTGAAATTCCAAATTTCAAATTTGGATACGCCAATCGCGCCGCGGCCACCATTTCGGCGGAACGATCCACACCCGTAACCCGTGCTCCAGACTCGGCAATCTGCGAGGTTAAATGCCCCGTCCCGCACCCCAAATCCAGGATGCTTTCGCCTGCCTGCGGATCGAGCAGCGAAACCACATCGGAGCCATATTTCCAGACGAAGTCGTGCTTCGCGTTATATAGTTTCGCGTCCCATTCCCCGCTCGCATCTTTCTCCTTGCCGCTCATGCACTCTCCAGTCGGACGGTTAAGTGGCGCATGCTTCCAGCCTGTGGGGGTTAGTGCTTGCAAGGACCAAACCCCACAGGCTGAAGCCTGCGCCACCGAGAACAGTTGCTACTCACTTGTTTTTGAATCCTCATGCCCTTCGTCCGGCCGGAACGCTCCAAAAGCATATTGCACCGCCGCAAGCGCCGCGCACACTGCCGTCTCCGTGCGCAGAATATTCGCTCCGAGCGCAACCTCTACGAATCCACAAGCCGCGGCGGAAGCGAATTCTGCGTCCGTCCATCCGCCTTCAGGCCCGATCGCGATGGCCACGCGTTTTGCATCGTTTTCGCGACGTGGCGCGGCCACGGGCTCGAGTACTTCACGCAAAGGCCTCGCACCGGGTCGCTCGGAGAGCAGCAGTCTTAGCGGAGCCGCTGACGCCCGAAACGCGTCGCACGGTTTCGCGGCGTCCTTCAGGACCGGGATGCGCAAGCGCCGCGCCTGCTGCGCGGATTCGGCAAGGATTCGCTTCCAACGCTCGGCGCGCTTCCGTGCCGCAACAATCAGGCCCTTTTCGCTTCGGTCGGCTGTGAGCGGCGCGATTTCCTCCGCGCTGAGCTCGGTTGCCTTTTCGAGGGCCCACTCGAACCGGTCAAACTTCACAATGGCCAGAAGCAGTTCGATCCGAACACACGCAACTGGAACTGGCAACTGCTCGACGAGCGAGAATCGGACTTCGTCCCGTCCCACGCTCTCTGTCCGCGCCAGCCACACGCATTGCCCGTCGCTCAGTTCGTATAGTTGCCCGGTCTCGGCGCGCAGCACGCGCCCCAGGTGGTGCGCCGCCTCGCCGCGCAGAGTTGCAGATCCCGCCTCAAATCCTTCCACAAAGAATCGCCTTCGCATGTGCCGCTATGTTATATGAATCGGATGGCATCGCGCGCCCAGCCCGCCTGCGCCTCGCTGTACACGGCCCTGTTGACTCTTCTCCTGGTAATTCTCGCGTCCTTTTGTCCGGCGCAACTCGCTGCCCAGGCCCCGCCTCGGCCCTCGCCGCTTCGGCGCGCCGTGATTGTCGACACCGACGCCGGCCCCGATGACCTGATGGCCATCGCGTTTCTGTTGTCCCGCCCTGACGTTCACGTCGAGGCCATCACCATTGCTAATGGGATGGCGCATGTACCGGCGGGGGGAAGAAATGTGCTGCGCCTGCTCGCACTCGCAGGGCGGAACGACATCCCCGTCTTCCTCGGCAGGGAAACCCCTCTCTCTGGAAGCCAGGAATTTCCCGCGGAGTGGCGCAGCTCTTCCGATGAACTCCCCGGAATAAATCTTCCGGACCCAAAGCGTTCCGTCGAGCCGCGCAGCGCGGCAGACTATTTGCTCAAACGTTTATTGGATGCCGCTCACCCGGTACAGTTGCTCGCGCTCGGCCCTCTCACCAACCTCGCCGAAGTATTTTCTCGCACGGCCCGCACGGGCCGGCAACTCGTCCTCCTGGGCGGCGCCGTCCGCGTGTCCGGAAATTTGGGAGACGGCGGAGCTTTCCAGACGAACAACGCGTCCGCCGAATGGAACATGTTTATCGATCCAGCCGCGGCAAAAATCGTGTTCACGTCCGGCGCGCCGATTCTTCTCGTGTCTCTCGACGCGACGCAGCGCGTACCCATGGACATGGCGCTACTGGAGCAATTCAAGTCGCGCGCCAACACGCCGCTCGCAAGCTTCGTGGCCCAAGTGCTCGCCACGGACCGGGAACCGATTCGCCAGGGATACTACTTTGCAAGGGATCCGCTCGCGGCCGCGGCCCTGGTGAATCCCGCGGTCGTCACGTTCCGCCCGCTAGCGATCGAAATCAGCGACAAGCCGGGGGAGTTGGGCCGGACCGTGGAGGTCAAGAATCGCCGCGCCAATGCCCAGGTCGCGATCGACGCGGATGACTTAAGATTTCGCGATGTTTTTATGGCCGCGCTAGGAGTGCGATGAGCGCGTTCGTGCCGTTTTGTAGCGCTCGCCTTAAGGCGAGCACCTGCACGAATCCACAATGCCCACCTGAAGTGTA
>JGI12269J14319_10001556_pt1 | contig 22743 bp, 37 predicted proteins | sample PeaSoiSIISIP2007_FD_14319 | JGI IMG/M metagenome (IMG submission 14319)
GAGCTAGGCAATGGCGAAAGAGAAATTTGATCGTAATAAGCCGCATTGCAACGTGGGGACGATTGGTCACATTGACCATGGCAAGACCACGCTGACGGCGGCCATCACCAAGGTTTTGCAGAAGCATAACCCGAAGATCGTGTTCCGGTCTTTTGATTCGATTGACAACGCGCCGGAAGAAAAGGCGCGCGGGATCACGATTGCCACGGCGCACGTCGAGTATGAAACCGCGAACCGGCACTACGCGCACGTGGATTGCCCGGGGCACGCGGATTACATCAAGAACATGATCACGGGTGCGGCCCAGATGGACGGCGCGATTCTGGTGGTTGCGGCGACCGACGGTCCGATGCCGCAGACACGCGAGCACGTGCTGCTGGCGCGGCAGGTGGGCGTGCCGTACATTGTGGTCGCGCTGAATAAGTGCGATGCGGTCGACGATCCGGAGTTGCTGGACTTGGTCGAACTGGAAGTGCGCGAGTTGCTGAAGAGCTACAAGTTTCCGGGCGACGATGTGCCGGTGGTGCGGCTGTCGGCGCTGGGCGCACTGAACGGCGAAGCGAAGTGGGAAGCGCAGGTCGACGCGTTGATGGAGGCGGTGGACAAGAGCATTCCGCAGCCGGCGCGCGAGTTGGACAAGCCGTTTCTGATGCCGATCGAAGATATCTTTTCGATCTCTGGGCGCGGCACGGTGGTGACGGGGAGGATCGAGCGCGGCAAGGTGAAGGTGGGCGAGGAAGTGGAGATTGTGGGCTTCCGCGACACGCGCAAGACGGTCGTGACGGGCGTCGAAATGTTCAAGAAGCAATTGGACGAAGGCCTGGCGGGAGACAACGCGGGGTTGTTGCTACGCGGCATTGGCAAGGATGATGTCGAGCGTGGCATGGTGTTGGCGAAGCCGGGATCGATTACGCCGCACACCAAGTTCAAGGCGGAAGTTTACATTCTGACCAAAGAAGAAGGCGGGCGGCACACGCCATTTTTCAAGGGATATCGTCCGCAGTTTTATTTGCGAACGACGGACGTGACGGGCGTAGCGGAATTGCCGGCGGCGACCGAGATGGTGATGCCGGGCGACAACGTGAGCCTGGTCATTGAGCTAATCACGCCGGTGGCGATGGAGAAAGGTTTGCGCTTTGCCATCCGCGAAGGCGGCCACACGGTAGGCGCAGGCACGATCAGCGAGATTGTGCAGTAGACATTTAGGAAAAATCTGCGGCCTGCACCTTGCCGCCAGTTCTTTCTTCCCGGACAGCCGGGAGGGGTTAGCGAGAGTTCACAGTGATTGGAAAAGAAAGAATTCGTATTCGGTTGAAGGCTTACGACTACCGCATCCTGGATCAGTCCACGGGTGAGATCGTCGAGACCGCGAAGCGCACGGGCGCGCAAATTGCGGGGCCGATTCCTTTGCCCACGATGAAAAACAAGTACTGCGTGCTGCGTTCCCCACACGTGGATAAAAAATCGCGTGAGCAGTTCGAGATCCGTACGCACAAGCGCTTGCTCGACATTCTCGAGCCGACACAGCAGACGGTCGACGCGCTGATGAAGCTCGACTTGCCCGCCGGTGTCGACGTCGAGATCAAGGCGTTTGGCAAAGAACATAAATAGCTTTCAGTCGTCAGCTCTCAGCTTTCAGTTTGAAGCGAGAAGCACCAGCCAATAGCCGAACGGCCACGCTGGGTTAGCGGAGAAAAAGAGATATGGCAAAACTAACTGGAATTCTCGGCAAGAAAGTCGGCATGACGCAGCTCTTCGACGACAAGGGCGACGTTCATCCCGCGACCGTGCTGCAGGCTGGGCCTTGCGTGATCACGCAGCATAAGACGCAGACCAAAGACGGCTACGTCGCAGCGCAGATCGGCCTGGTGGAGTTTGTGAAAGAGTCACGGCTGACCAAGCCGGCTCGCGGGCATTTGGGCAAGAACAATCTGCCGCCGGTCAAGTTCATGCGCGAGGTTCCAATTGAAGTCGAAGAGAAATCAGAGGCCAACGGCGATGGACTGGTGAAAGCTGGAGATCGGGTGCTGGTCGACATCTTCGACGGCGAAAAATTTGTGGACGTGGTAGGCATTAGCAAGGGGCGCGGCTTCTCCGGCGTCGTCCGGCGGCATCATTTTGCCGGCGGTCCCAAGTCGCATGGTTCGATGTTTCAGATTACAGGATCGATTGGTTCGTCTGCATTTCCGTCGCGCGTGTTTAAAGGCATGCGCATGTCGGGACACATGGGCGTTGATCGCGTCACGGTCCGCAACCTGCGCGTGCTTGGCATGGACAAAGAAGACAACCTGCTGGTGGTCGAAGGCAGCGTGCCTGGCCCCCGGGGCGGATACCTGGTGATCACGAAGGCAAAGAAACCGCCCAGAGAGCGTCGCGGATTTGCCGGATCGGCTACGGTGGATCCGTTGAAGGCAGCTAAACGCGCAGCCAAGAAGGGCTAACGGAATCAGGATCAGAGCGTTATTAGGACAGATCATGGCAAGCATTGACATTCACAGTCTGAGCGGAGCCAAAGTCGGCAGTCTCGAACTGGCTGACGAGGTCTTCGGCGCGGTGAACGAGGATCTGTTGTGGGAGGCGGTGAAACATTACCGCGCCTCGCACCGGGCCGGGACGCACGCGACCAAGAACAAGAAACTGGTTTCCGGAGCCGGCAAGAAACTTTGGAAACAGAAGGGCACCGGACGGGCTCGCGTAGGTTCGATTCGTTCGCCGCTGTGGCGGCATGGTGGCACTGTGCATGGTCCGCAGCCGCACTCTTACGACTACGCTTTTCCGCGGAAGAAATTGCTGGGAGCGTTGCGGTCCGCGCTGGCTTCAAAATTCGCCGATGGCAAGCTGATCATCGTGAATGCGTTTGACGTGAAGGAACCGAAGTCCAAACAGTTCCGCGAGGCGCTGGATGCGCTCAAAGTGGATGGAACGGCGCTCTTGGTCGAGGTTCCTAAGCATGAGAATCGTAATCTGGCTTTGAGTTCGCGAAACCTTCATGGCGTCGAACTAGTGAGCGGCAACGAGGTTCATCCTTATCATCTGCTGCGCTACGACCGTGCGATTTTCTCGCAACCTGCGATTGAGAAGCTGCAGATTTCGCTGAAGAGTTCGATTTCGAAGCGGCAGCACAAGCCTGCAGAAGGCGAAGGGGCAGCGCGGAAGAAAGCGACGCGTTCTCCGCGGCGCCGGACGCGGCATGAAAAAGCGGCGGAGGTAGCCTGATGAAATCCGCATATCAGATTCTTCGGCGTCCGGTCATCACGGAAAAGGGTTTAGCCATCAAGGAAAACCAGAACACGCTGGTGTTTCAAGTGGCGACGGCGGCGACCAAGACGGAAATTAAGGAAGCCGTGCAAGGTATTTTCAAAGTGAAAGTGCATTCGGTCCGCACCGCCACGTATCCGGGAAAAGAACGCCGGCGGGGAAAATTTGCCGGCTACCGTCCGGATTGGAAGAAGGCGTACGTGCGGCTGAAGGCGGGCGAGAAGATGCCGGAGTACGCGCAGAACTTGTAGCCGTTGGTCGTTCGTCGTTGGTCGTTGACCAACCCGAGTGACGGCAGCGGCAAACAAAGAGCTAGAAGCTTAAGAGCTGATTTATGCCAATCAAGACTTACAGACCGACGACCGAGACGCTGCGTTATCGCACCACCCTGGTCAACGACGATATTACGAGCACATCGCCGCACAAGCCGCTGCTTGAACCCAAGCCGCGGACTGGTGGTCGGCGCAATTCGGGCCAGACCACCATGCGATTCATTGGTGGCGGCCACAAGCGCAAGCTGCGCATTATCGATTTCAAGCGCGACAAGGTCGGCATTCCGGCGACGGTTGCTACGATCGAATATGATCCCAATCGCTCGGCGCGCATTGCTTTGTTGAGTTATGCCGACGGCGAAAAGCGTTACATCCTCCAGCCGGACGGGTTGAAGGTTGGGCAGAAAGTTTTGAGTGGCCCCGACGCCGATATTCTGGTGGGTAATGCTTTGCCGCTGCACAACATCCCTCCTGGGACCACGATTCACAACGTCGAATTGAAGCCGGGTAAAGGCGCGCAGATGGTGCGTTCGGCAGGTGGCGCAGCTCAGTTGGTCGCCAAGGAAGGCGAGTACGCGCTGGTCAAACTGCCTTCGGGCGAAATTCGAAAGGTTGCGCAAGGCTGCATGGCGACGATTGGCCAGGTGGGCAATCTCGATCACGAAAACGTTACGATCGGCAAAGCCGGTCGTTCACGATGGCTGGGGAAGCGACCGCACAATCGAGGCGTTTCAATGAACCCGGTGGATCACCCGCACGGCGGCGGTGAAGGCAAGACCTCCGGAGGCCGTCATCCGGTGACTCCGTGGGGCCAGCCGACCCGCGGATACAAAACGCGAAATAACAAGCGCACGGACGCATTTATCGTCAACCGGCGCGGCAAGAAATGACGCCGTTTTCTGGGCGTCCGAGCCCAGTGGCGTCATCCCGAGCGGAGCGAAGGATCTCCGGAACTGAGAGCTAAACTTTATGGCACGTTCAACAAAAAAAGGGCCGTTCGTAGATGGCTTCCTGCAATCGCGGGTGGAAGGCATGAACTCGCGCAACGAGAAGAAGGTGCTGCGCACCTGGTCGCGGCGCTCAACCATTGTCCCAGAAATGGTGGGCCACACTATCGCGGTGCACAACGGCAAGAAGTTTATCCCGGTCTACATTACCGAGAACCTGGTCGGCCACAAACTCGGCGAGTTTAGTTTCACCCGCCAGTTTAAGGGGCACTCGATGCGGGCGGCAACGGAAGTCGCAGCCAAGCCAGCGGGTATTCCCGGCGGTCCGGGCGCGCCCAGTCCCGCGGCGGGAGCGGCTCCGGCTGCCCCGGCGCCGAAGGCGTAAAGGAGACGCAGAATGGAATTTCGAGCTCAAGCACGTTTCATGCGCGTCTCGCCGCAGAAGGCTCGCCTGGTGCTGGATCTGATCAAGGGCCGCCGGGTCGAGGATGCGCTGAACACGCTGATCTTTACCAAGAAGCGGGTTGCGGCCACGGTTGAAAAGTTGCTCCGTTCGGCACTGGAAAATGCCAATTATCTGAGTTCGGAAAAAGGCATTGACGTCGACGTCGACAAGTTATATGTGAAGCGCGCCGTTGCGAACGATGGGCCGCGGATGAAGCGGATACGCCCGGCTCCGATGGGTCGCGCTTATCACTATGTGCGGCGCATCGCCCACATCGAGATCGAATTGGCGGAACGCGGCAAGGACGGCGAAGCGCTGGCAAATGTGGTTGGCGCCGAGAGAGTAAGCGCTACGTCATCGGGTGCCTCGAAGCCAAGAGCTAAAGGCAAAGCGAAAGCACCGGCAGGGAAGAGCAAAGCCAAAGTTGCGAAGAAGTTTGCGGGAGCACGCTAGGATTCGTCAGGGTGGTTAGGAGAGACGATGGGACAAAAAGTTCATCCGTATGGTTTTCGCCTCGGCTATACCAAGCCGTGGAAGTCGCGCTGGTTTGCCGAGCGGGACTATGACAAGCAGCTGCTCGAAGACGTCAAGCTGAAGAACGAGCTCAAGGACAAGCTCAAGTCCGCGGGCGTCAGCTCGATCGACATCGAACGTCCGGGCAACAAGCTGCGGGTCATCATCAAGACGGCGCGTCCCGGAATCATCATTGGACGCAAGGGCGCTGAGATCGACAAGCTCAAGGCGGATGTGCAGAAGCGGATGAATGGCCGCGAAATCTATATCGACATTCAGGAAGTGCACAAGCCCGAACTGGATGCGCAGCTGGTATCGGAATCGATCGCGCTGCAACTCGAAAAGCGTGTGGGTTTCCGCCGGGCGATGCGCAAGGCGGTGGATTCGGCATTGCGTTTCGGTTGCAAGGGGATCAAAGTCCGAGTTAGCGGCCGATTGAATGGAAATGAAATCGCGCGCTCGGAATGGTATCTGCAGGGCCGCCTGCCGCTGCACACTCTGCGCGCCGATATCGACTACGGCTTCACCGAAGCGCGGACTACGTACGGCGTAATCGGCGTGAAGTGCTGGGTGTACAAAGGCGAGATTCTACCGGCGGCGAAAAAGCGCGAGCCGCAGCAAGTCGGCGGAGCATTCTAAGCTGTAGAGACGTAGCTGGCTGTGTCTCCGGTACGCCGCGAGCAGAGACGTTGCAAGCAACGTCTGTAAAGAACGCTATCGTACCAAGAGAGATTGACTTATGTTGATGCCAAAGAAAGTAAAGTACCGCAAGCAGCAGCGCGGACGCATGACCGGCAAGGCCTGGCGCGGCAGCGAGCTGGCTTTCGGCGACTATGGATTGAAGGTGCTCGAGCCGGGTTGGATTACCGACCGGCAGATCGAGGCCAGCAGAGTAGCCATGACGCGTTTCGTCAAGCGTGGCGGAAAAATCTGGATCCGGCTATTCCCGGACAAGCCCGTCACCAAGAAGCCCGCCGAAACTCGTATGGGAAAAGGCAAGGGAGCGCCGGATCACTGGGTTGCGGTGGTTCGTCCCGGCAAGATTCTTTTTGAAATGGAAGGGGTCACGCCGCAGGACGCGTCGGAAGCGATGCGTCTGGCTTCGCACAAGCTGCCTTTGCGGACGCGGTTCGTAAAACGAGAATCGGCCGCCCACTAAAGAACTTAGGACTGACTTATGAAATCGGACAAAATCCGCAACTTGACTGACGAAGAGCTTCTTCACCAGGAGCGCGATCTCAACGATCAACTCTTCAAGCTGAAGTTTCAGCTCAACATGGGACAGACTGAGAGCTTGAAGAAGATTCGCGGTATGCGGCGCGACATCGCGCGGGTGAAAACCATTGGCCGTGAGCGTGTACTCGCCGCCACGGGCAAAACGGGGAGCAAGTGATGCCAGAGACAAACACACAGCAGAGCCAGCCAGCGGCTGCGGGGCGGCGTAAAGAAATCGTCGGCGAAGTGGTTTCCAACCGAATGAAGAAGACCATCGTGGTCGAAGTCGTGCGCAAGAAGTCGCATGCGTTTTATGGCCGCGTGGTTTCGAAGGCGAAGAAGTTCTACGCTCACGACGAAAAGAACGAGGCTCGCATCGGCGATGTGGTGCGATTGGAAGAGACTCGTCCGCTGTCCAAGTTGAAGCGCTGGCGCCTTAAGCAGATTGTTCGTAAGACCGCGCTGGTGCCGGAGATCGTGGCCGAAGTTAACGTAAGCGCCGTCAAGTAAGCCGGAGCCTGAGGGAGACTGAATTATGGCTGTGATGATGAGAACTTGGCTCGAGGTCGCCGACAACTCCGGCGCCCGCAAACTGCAGGTCATTCTGCCGCTGGGCGGCTCGACCGGACTGCGGGCCGGCCTGGGCGACGTGGTCACTGCCAGCGTCAAAGAGGCTTCCCCCGACGGTCAGGTGAAAAAGGGAACGGTGGTCAAAGCGGTGATTGTTCGGACTCACAAGGAATATGGCCGCCGTGATGGCACCTATATTCGCTTTGACGAGAATGCGGCGGTGCTGATCAACGAAGGTGGCGAGCCGGTGGGAACCCGCGTTTTCGGGCCGGTGGCCCGCGAGCTCCGCGAGAAAAAGTTCTTGAAGATTGTGTCTCTGGCGCCAGAAGTACTGTAGAGACGTAGCGAGCTACGTCTCTGCCGCGAGTAAGTGGAAGGGTTTGAAATGAGAATTGTAAGCACCGAACATAAGCGAGTCGATATTCGGCGTAACGACACCGTAAAGGTGATCACGGGCCGCGACAAAGGCAAGGAAGGCCGCGTCCTGCGCGTGTTTCCGAACGATAACAAGATTCTGGTCGAGCACGTCATGATCGTCAAAAAGCACGTGCGTCCGAACCCACAGCGTAACGTGAAGGGCGGGATCGCAGAGCAGGAGAGCCGGATCGCACTGTCGAACGTGCAGTTGGTCTGTGGGACTTGCGGGCCGGTGCGCATCGGTCACGAAATGCGTGGCGACCGCAAGGTGCGCGTATGCAAAAAGTGCGGAACTACGCTGGACAAGTAGGTACAGAGCAAAATGGCGAAAGATAAAAAAGAAAAAAAAGGCGGACAGCAGGAAGAGCAGAAAGCTCCCGCGGTCGCGCGTCATAGCGCGAAAGAAACGCCGCGGCTGAAAGCGCGCTTTCAGAAGGAAGTCGCGCTCACGCTGATGAAGGAATTCGATCTCAAGAATCCCATGGCGGTGCCGCATCTGCATAAGATCGTGGTCAACATGGGCGTCGGCGAAGCCACGCAGAATGCCAAGATTCTCGATCCGGCGGTGAATGAACTGGGCCAGATTACCGGTCAGAAGCCGGTAGTGACGCGGGCCAAGAAATCCATCGCGGCCTTCAAAGTGCGCGAGGGCCAGGCAATCGGTGCGATGGTTACCTTGCGCGGTGACCGCATGTATGAATTCTTCGACCGGCTGGTGAATGTTGTGCTGCCCCGAGTTCGCGACTTCAAGGGAGTCTCGACAAAGTCATTCGATGGCCGCGGAAATTACACTCTGGGTTTGCACGATCAGTTGATTTTTCCCGAAATCGATTATGCCAAGGTGGACAAGCAGAAGGGTATGAACGTCACGATTGTGACCACCGCCCGCAGCGATGACCAATCGCGGGCATTGCTGCGTCATCTGGGCATGCCGTTCCGGGCGCAGTAAAGGTTTTTTGAGTCTCATGATTTCAGAGTTCGACGACAAAAGTTTTCTAAGGATCGCATGACTACAGCAAAACGAGTTAAAGACAAAAAGATCCAGGAGACGTTCCAGAAGGCGCGCGACAGCAAGGAAAAGCGGCCCAAGTTTTCCACGCGCCGGCACAACCGTTGTCAGATCTGTGGACGCCCACGCGCTTTTCTGCGCAAGTTCGGCCTCTGCCGTTTGTGTTTCCGGGGCTTGGCGTTGCGCGGTGAAATTCCAGGAGTTTCGAAGTCGTCCTGGTAGCGATATTGGAAGGGTACGGCTTTAGCCGTGCCGCAAAGAGTGCCTGACGATGTGGGCTTCAGCCTCTGAGGTTAGGCGGAATACGTCGCCGCAGGTTCTTCGGCGCAGGGCAAGAATGGCCGAAGCAAACGGGCGATTGAGGAGAAGGAACGCATGAGGTTGACCGATCCGGTCGCAGATATGCTGACGCGAATTCGCAATGCGATTAGCGCCCGGCACCAGAAGGTAGATATTCCTGCTTCCAAGCTGAAGCTGGAGATTGCCCGCATCCTGAAGGAAGAGGGCTATGTCTCCAATTTCAAGGCGACGGAAGAGGAAGGACACAAGATCCTGCGCATCTACCTGAAATACGCCAGCAACAACGAGGCGGTGATCTCGAATGTAAACCGCGTTTCCCGGCCGGGTTGTCGCGTGTATGTGCGGCGGACGGAGATCCCCCGTGTGCTCGGCGGGATGGGCATCAACATTCTCACCACCCCCCGCGGCGTAATGACGGGACGCCAGGCGCGCAAGCAGGGCCTGGGCGGTGAGTTGCTCTGCGAAGTCTGGTAGAGACGCAGCTGGCTGTGTCTCGAAACGTTGCAAGCGACGTTTCTACAGCGAAGGTTGAGAGCTGAACTTATGTCACGAATTGGAAAAAAACCGATCCCGCTTCCCAAGGGAGTTACGGTCAAGATTGAAGGCAACACCGTTGCCGTGCAGGGGCCGAAGGGCAAGTTGGACACGACGTTGCCTGCTGGAATTAAGGTCCAGCAGCAGGACGGAACTCTGTTGGCGGTGCGCGAAAATGATTCTCAAGCCGCGGTCCACGGTCTGGCTCGCGCCCTGGTGAATAACGCCGTCGAAGGCGTTACCAAGGGATGGACTCGGGACCTCGAAATCGTCGGCATCGGCTACCGCGCGGAAATGAAGGGCAAGAATACAGTCGTCTTCAGCCTGGGTTACTCCCATTTGATTGAGTATCCGTTGCCTGTCGGCATTGAAGCGACTGTGGATCCCAAGCAGACCAAGTTGAGCGTCACCGGGATTGATCGCCAGAAAGTCGGACAGGTCGCGGCCGAAATGCGAAGCCTGCGTCCGCCCGACCCGTATAAGAATAAGGGTGTGCGTTACGCGGGCGAGCGCTTGAAGAAGAAAGTGGGCAAGACCGGAGCGAAATAAACCGTCGTCGGTCGTTGGCCGTTCATCGTCGGCCAANCAGGCGGTTTGTGATTTTGACCAACGACCAACGACCAAGGACGAACGACCAAGGACATTTTTTATGCTCTCGCGAACATCGAAAAACATAAACCGTCGGCACGTGCACGAGCGCATCCGTAAGAAGATCCTCGGAACTTCGGAACGGCCGCGACTGAACGTGTACCGATCACTGAATCACATTTATGTGCAACTGATCGACGACCTCCAGGGCAATACGGTAGTCTTTGCCCATTCTGCAGAAGGCAAAAAGGGCGAACGGCGCACGGGCGGGAACGTCGCCTCGGCCAAGGAAGTCGGCAAGTTGATCGCGGAACGGGCGAAGGCCAAAGGAATCAGCAAGGTGGTGTTCGATCGCGGTGGTTACATTTATCACGGGCGAGTGAAGGCCTTGGCTGACGCAGCCCGCGAGGCCGGATTGCAATTCTAGATTTTGTGTGGAGCTAGGTCTCGGGCCGACCAGGTCTCAGACCCGGTTGGGTCGAGCGAAGCTCGGCGGAGAGAAGAAACGAGAATTAAAGAATGCCAACAGTCATTAAGAAGCTTGATGCGGGTTCCTACCAGCTGAAAGATCAGGTAGTGGCCATTAACCGAGTCACGAAAGTCGTCAAAGGCGGCAAGAATCTATCCTTTGCTGCTCTGGTGGTGGTCGGAGATCCCAGTTCCGCCGTCGTCGGATATGGCTCAGGGAAGGCTAAGGAAGTTCCCCAGGCTATCCGCAAGGGAATTGAGTCGGCGAAGAAGAACCTCATGAGAATCAACCTCACCCAAACCAGCATCCCGCATCTGGTGCTGGGGCGCTTCGGTTCGGGGATGGTTCTGCTGAAGCCCGCACCCGAAGGCACGGGCGTAATTGCCGGCGGTGCCGTGCGCGCCGTCATGACCTCGGCGGGCATTCAGAATGTGCTGACCAAATCGATTGGCACAACCAACCCGCACAATGTCATCAAGGCGACGTTTGATGCGCTGAAGAAACTGAAGAACCGTGCCGATGTGGCCGCCATGCGCGGCAAGACAGCGGAAGAGTTGTAGGAAGACGGAGTCTCGAAATGACGGCAAAGAAATCGAATGCGGGCGGCGGCAAAATCCACCTGAAGTGGGTGCGCTCCGCGATTTGCGCCCCGACAAAACAGAAGCTGGTGGTTAAAGGACTGGGTTTCACGCGATTGAACCAGGTGATCGAGCGTCCGGACAACTCTGCCATTCGCGGCATGGTGGCCAAGGTCCCGCATCTGGTCGAGATTGTGCACCTGTAATTTTCCGTAGAGATGCAGCTAGCTACGTCTCTACAACGAAGAGCAATTATGAATCTGTCGAATATTCGAGCACCGAAGAAGGCGAACTCCGGCAAGAAGCGCGTCGGCCGCGGCATGGGTTCCGGCATGGGCAAAACCTCCACCCGCGGACACAAGGGCCAGCGTTCGCGCAGCGGTTCGCGCATGATGCGTGGCTTTGAAGGCGGCCAGATGCCGCTGCATCGCCGCATGCCCAAGCGCGGTTTTACCAACATCTTCCGCAAAGAGTACAACATCGTAAATCTGGAAAAATTGACGGCGCTCGGTGAGACGACGATCACTCCCGAGGTGCTGCGCAAGGCTGGCGTCATCAGCACCAAACATCCGGTGAAGATTCTGGGCAACGGCGAGATCTCGATTGCGCTGACCGTGCACGCGCACAAATTTTCCAAATCGGCCCAGGAGAAAATCACCAAAGCGGGTGGCAAGTTCGAGGTCTTGCAGTAATGCTGGAGAAATTAGCCAACGTATTTCGCATTCCCGATCTGCGTAAGCGCATTGGTTTCACCCTGGGGCTGTTAGCGGTTTATCGCCTGGGCGGGCACATTCCCACCCCCGGAGTCAATGCCGACAAGCTGCAGCAGTTCTTCGAGCAGAACAAGGGCACGTTTCTGGGTTTTGTCGACCTGTTCTCCGGCGGCCAACTCCGCCGCCTGACCATTTTTGCGCTCGGCATCATGCCGTACATTACGGCATCAATTATCCTGCAACTTCTGACCGTGGTCTACGAGCCGCTGGCAAAACTGCAGAAGGAAGGCGAACTGGGACGCAAGAAGATTACCCAGTGGACGCGATATCTAACGGTGGTTCTGAGTGCGGTTCAATCGCTAGGCATCGCCATCAGCCTGGAAAAGTCAGGCGACTTCGTGGTCAAACCTGGAGTCGGCTTCACTCTGATGACCATGCTGACCCTGACCACTGGCAGTGCATTCATCATGTGGCTGGGCGAGCAAATCACGGAACGTGGCGTCGGAAACGGCATGTCGCTCTTGATCTTCGCGGGCATTGTCGTGGGACTTCCGCGCGGCGTCGCTGACCTGATCGACAAAGTCCGCACCAATGCCTGGGGCGCCTTTACCGCGCCGGCCATGATTCTGCTCGTGGGCGTCATGATTCTGGTAGTTGCGTTCATTGTGTACGTCGAGCGCAGCGAACGGCGCATTCCGGTGCAGTACGCTAAGCGCGTCGTCGGACGCAAAGTCATGGGAGGCCAATCCACACACCTGCCGTTGCGCGTTAATGCCGGCGGCGTGATGCCGGTGATTTTCGCTTCGTCCATTCTCACCATGCCCCAGACCATGGGATATGGCTTGCGCAACAACCGCTATTTTGGCGACCTGATCCATTGGCTGGGCTGGGGCGAACCCCTCTATACATTTCTGTATGCCGTGGGAATTATTTTCTTCGCCTACTTCTACGTGTCGATTGTTTTCAACCCCAACGAAGTTGCCGACAACATGCGGAAGTATGGCGGATTTATTCCGGGCATCCGGCCGGGCAAGCGGACCGCCGATCACATCAATGAAATTCTGACGCGAATTACGCTCGTCGGCGCGCTATACCTGATCATCATTTCTTTTATTCCGGAGTGGATGATCACGGGAATCCATCTCAACCATTTGTATGGACCGATCGGAGCATTTTTCGAGCGCCTGCCCACCTGGATGACTAATGGTCTGGGGGTAACGTTTTATTTCGGTGGCACATCGCTGCTGATTGTGGTTGGTGTTGCGATGGATACAGTGACGCAGATTGAAGCGCAGCTCATCATGCGGCACTATGACGGATTTACGCCACGCAGCGGCCGCATTCGCGGCCGCCGTAGTTGGACATAACGAAGGTTGAGGTTGCCGTACCGCCCGGTCGGCGGGTGGTTATGGAGCTGGCCGCGTGCGCCTGGAATCAGGGAACGTACTAGGGTCAGTTCGATGGAAACCTCGCAAAGCATCGGGCCAATTGTGTTGCTTGGGCCGCCGGGCGCCGGTAAAGGCACCCAGGCCAAGCGCATCGCTGAGCACTACGGCATCCCGCAGATTTCGACGGGAGACATTCTGCGGAGCAACGTGCAGAGTGGCACCGAGTTGGGCATGCAGGCGAAAGCCATTATGGCTCGCGGCGAACTGGTTCCCGACGACTTGGTCTGCGACATGGTGGCCAGTCGGCTCCATGAAGGGGATTGCGAACGGGGGTTCATCCTGGATGGATTCCCGCGTACCGCGAAACAGGCGGGCTGGCTGGATGCGTTCTTTGAGAACGAGCTCTTTGACAACTCACGCGGAGGCAAGTGCCTGCCGATTGTGGTCCGCATCGACGTGGACTATAATCAATTGGTGCGGCGCCTCACTGGGCGCCGGACCTGTCTCGCCAACGGACACATCTATAACGTTTATTTTCAGGCACCTCGCGTCGCCGATATTTGCGATGTTGACGGTTCCCCGCTGATAATCCGCAGCGATGATCGTGAGGAAGTGATCCAGGAGCGTCTGAAGGCGTACGACCTACAGACCCGGCCGGTGGCGGAATACTATGAGCAGAAGGGCCGCCTGGTTTCGGTGAATGGCGATCTGGAAGTCGGCGAAGTTACGGGACAGATGTTCTGGGTGATTGAGCATCGGGATGGCAATTGTCTGTAAATCGACGGCCGAAATAGAGAGGATGCGAACCAGCGGTCGCATCGTTCGCGAGGTACTCGATCACGTTCGCGCGCTGGTCCGGCCCGGGGCGACGACCATGGATCTGGAACGCGCCGCCGAGAAAAAGATTAAGGAACTGGGCGCGAAACCTGCATTCAAGGGTTATTACGATTATCCCTGTGTGCTCTGTACCTCGGTGAACGAAGAAATCGTGCACGGCATTCCGTCGGAAAAGCGGGTGCTCAAAGCTGGCGATATCGTTTCCATCGATTGCGGCGTAGTGCTCGACGGATATTACGGCGACGCTGCGATCACGGTTCCGGTCGACGATACGGTCAAGCCGGAAGTTCGCAAGCTGCTCGAGGTAACCGAAGCTTCGCTGTACAAGGGCATCGAGCAGGTGCGAGTTGGCAATGCGGTCGGCGACGTTGGCGCGGCCGTGCAGGAATTCGTCGAGGCCAACGGCTTCAGCGTGGTGCGCGAGTTCGTGGGACACGGGATCGGGACCAAGTTGCACGAAGAGCCGCAAGTTCCGAACTTCGGAGCCCGCGGACACGGCGCCCGGCTGCGCGAGGGCATGGTTCTCGCGATTGAACCGATGGTAAATTTTGGCAAGCCCGGAACCCGCGTGTTGGACGACAAGTGGACAGCAGTCACCGCCGACGGAAGCTGCAGCGCCCACTTCGAACATTGTGTAGCAGTGACCAAAGACGGCCCGATGATTTTGACGCAGTAAGAGCTTCTAGCTGCTGGTTCCTAGCTAAGAGCGCAGTAGCTTAGAAGCTAGTAGCGAATTTCTAAGGAGTCGATGAGCAAAGTTGAGGCGTTTAGCGGGCGTGAGCGAAGCGGGAGCCCGCTGCCGAAATCCTGAGCATCGCGAAGGAACTCGGAAAACAAAAAGTCAAGGAGTGCATGAGCAAAGAAGACGCGATTGAGGTGATGGCAACGGTTCTTGAGCCGCTGCCCAATGCCATGTTCAAAGTCGAACTCGAAAACAAGCACCAGGTGCTGGCGCACGTTTCGGGCAAGATGCGCAAGAATTTCATTCGAATTCTGCCGGGCGACAAGGTTGCTGTTGAGCTTTCGCCCTACGACCTGAATCGCGGACGCATTGTGTATCGCTATAAATAAATGAGTAGCGTCGGGCAAAGCTCGGCAGTCGGCTAACGACGAACGACCAAGGACTGATTTATGAAAGTACGAGCATCAGTAAAGAAAATTTGCGACAAATGCAAGGTCATTCACCGCAAGGGTGTGGTGCGAGTGATCTGCGAAACCACCAAACACAAGCAACGCCAGGGATAGGTAAAGGACAAACATGGCACGTATCGCAGGTATCGACTTACCGCGCGGGAAGCACATCAACATCGCGCTGACCTATATCTACGGAATCGGCAATCCACGCGCTGCCCGTATCCTCGACCAGGCTAAAGTAGAGCCCATGAAGAAGGTTCAAGACCTGGGCGAGGATGAGGTCAACCGCATTCGTCAGGTCATTGAGGCCGAGGGTCTGGTGGAAGGCGATCTGCGCAAGGAAGTTTCGATGAACATCAAGCGGCTCATCGAAATCGGCTCCTATCGCGGATACCGTCATCGCCGGAATCTGCCGGTCCGCGGACAACGCACGCACACCAACGCCCGCACCCGGAAGGGTCCGCGCAAAGGCACAGTCGCGGCCAAGAAGAAGACAGCCACGAAGACATAAAAGCTGTCGTTGGCCGTTAGTCGTTGGTCGCGCGCATGAAATGACCAACGACGAACGACGAACGACCAAGGACGATTCACTATGGCAAAACCAGTAGCAGCCGGCGGCCCCGCCGCCCCAGAGAAAAAAGGCAAGAAGAAGACGTTCAAGAAGAAGGAGCGCAAGCACGTCTCCCACGGCATTGCGCACATCCAGGCTTCGTTCAACAACACGATCGTGACCATCGCCGATCAAGCCGGGAATGTTCTGTCGTGGAAGAGTTCCGGCTCGCTCGGTTTTCGCGGATCGCGCAAAGGCACGCCATTCGCCGCGCAACAAGCCGCCTCGAACGCGGCGGTGATGGCGCGCGATCACGGCGTGCGCAGCGTCGAAGTGCGAGTCAGCGGCCCCGGTTCAGGCCGCGAGTCCGCAATCCGCGCGCTGGCTGCGTCTGGCATCGAAGTGCGTAACATCAAGGACGCCACGCCGATCCCGCACAACGGCTGTCGTCCGCCAAAGCGCCGAAGAGTTTGATCTTTAATCTGTAGAGACGTAGCTGGCTACGTCTCTACCAACAGCAAAACCGTCCGGGATGAAGGGTGAAGCCAAACCTGTAAACCGGTCATCTAAAGGAGAAGCAACTTGGCACGTTACACTGATCCCGTCTGTCGTCTCTGCCGCCGCGAGGGCATGAAGCTATTCCTCAAAGGCACCAAATGCTTCAGCGATAAGTGTCCCATCGAGAAGCGCAATTTTGCTCCTGGCCAGCACGGCAAGGACCGCAAGTCGAAAATTGTAGGATACGGCCTGCAACTTCGTGAAAAGCAAAAGACCAAGCGTATTTACTTCGCCCAGGAAGGCCAGTTCCGCAACTATTTCGAGAAGGCCGCGCGCGCCAAGGGCGTTACCGGCGAACTTCTTCTGCAGCAGCTTGAGCGCCGCCTCGACAACGTCGTCTACCGCTTAGGATTCGGCGTGTCTCGCCGCCAGGCTCGCCAACTCGTGCGCCACGGCCACGTTCAGGTGGATGGCCGCAAAGTCAACATCCCCTCGTACCAGGTAAGTGTTGGCGAGGAAATCGCCATCCGCGAAGGCAGCCTGAAGTTGGCAATTCTGGAGCCGGCGAAAGAATTCGCCAGCCACCAAAACGCGCCAACGTGGCTGGAGATTGATCGCGACCATTACAAGGGAAAAGTTTTGTCGTTACCGAAGCGTGAAGACATTCACCTGCCAGTAAATGAGCAGCTGATTGTCGAACTGTATAGTAAGTAAAGCGTAGTCGTTGGTCGTCAGTCCTTAGTCGTTAGCGAGACCAACAGCGACTAAGAAGCGACGTCGTCCTGAAACTGGGGTTGACGTCATCCTGAGCGAAGCGAAGGATCTCGCGAATTGTGCGTTAGTCGTACGTCGCTGGCGACAAGCCTAGGACGAACGACCAACGACGAACGACGAACGACCAACGACGGTTTTTCTGGTCCACATTTCGAGCCAGATCAGCCTGTCCCGGCGCCCGACCTGAACGCAACACGGACCAGTTCAGGGAGTCAGGACTGAGCCAAACGGCCGAAGGAGAATAACGAATGCTTTGGAAAGGTTTTCAAAAACCGAAACGTCTGGCGGTCGATACATCGACCCTCACCGATAAGTATGGCATCTTCTGGGCCCAGCCTTTTGAACGTGGCTTCGGCACCACTATCGGCAACGCCCTCCGGCGCGTTCTGCTGTCTTCTATCGAAGGAGCCGCCGTCACCGCGGTGAAGATCGAAGGCGTGCTGCACGAATTCCAGTCGATCCCCGGCGTAGTCGAGGACGCTACCGACATTATCCTGAACCTGAAGCAAATTCCCTTCAAGCTCAGCGGCGACGCGCCCAAAGCCATCTACCTGCGCGCCGATCAGCCGGGAGTTGTCACTTCGGGCATGATCGAAGCGGACGCCGACGTCGAGGTGCTCGACAAAGACGTTTACGTTGCCACCGTCAGCGAAGGCGGCAAGCTCGACATGGAAATGCGCCTCAAGCGCGGTCGCGGCTACACCTCCGCCGACAAGAATTTCGATGAAGACCTCGGCATCGGTTTCATTCCCATCGACTCCGTACACTCCCCGGTGCGCAAGTGCAATTACACCGTGGAAGCCGCGCGTCTCGGGCAGATCACCGACTACGACAAACTCACCCTCGAAGTGTGGACCAACGGCTCCATCACGCCGGCTGATTCTATCGGCCTGGCGGCGAAGCTGCTGAAGGACCACATGAACATCTTCATCAACTTTGAAGAAGACATCGAGACTTCGACGTCGTCGGAAGAACGCAAGCCCGAAATCAAGAACGAGAACCTCAACCGTTCCGTGGAAGAACTCGAGCTTTCCGTGCGCAGCTACAACTGCCTGAAGAACGCGAACATTCAGTCGATTGGCGAACTGGTACAGAAAACCGAAGCCGAAATGCTCAAGACCAAAAACTTCGGCCGCAAGTCGCTGAACGAAATCAAAGAAATTCTAGGCACCATGGGATTGAGTCTGGGAATGAAGATCGACGAGCAAGGCAACGCCGTACCCGGCCCGACCTCGAACCAGATTCTACCCGCGTCAGCCTACGGCAACGACAACGATTTGTAGAAAGCTTCGTGGGGACGGGTCTCTGACCCGTCCCTCCAAAATTTTGTCACTCCGAGCGGAGCGAGGAATCTGCGTTCCTCCGCCGGAACAAAGGATTCAGCCATGCGCCACAAAGTAGCAGGATGGAAACTGGGACGTAACACCGCGCACCGTCGCTCGTTGCTGCGGAACCTGGTCACTTCGCTCATCCTCGAAGAGCGAGTCGAGACCACCGTCCCCAAAGCCAAAGCCATGCGCCCGCAAGTCGAGAAAATGATCACCCTCGGCAAGCGCGGAGATCTCGCCGCGCGCCGTCAAGCCCTGGCTTACCTCATGACCAGCGCCGCTGTCGACAAACTGTTTGACACCATCGGACCGCGCTTCGGCGATCGCAACGGCGGCTACCTGCGTATCATCCGCACCGGATGGCGCAAAGGCGACGGCGCCGACAATGCCTTCATCGAACTTCTGGGCAGCGAGAAACTGCTCGATGAAAAGCGCGAGAAGCGCAACGAAGCCCGCTCCAAACGCGCCGCTGAAACCAAGCGAGCAATGGAAGAGGCTGAAGCGCAGCAAGGTGTCGAACATCCAGTCGCAGGCGCCGAAGGCGAAGACAAAATCAAATAGATTGGAACAGGTGCGAGCGGAATTCGCCGGGAAGTTTCAGTGAACCCGCCGTCGGCCGTCAGTGAACCGGTCGATAGATGAGGCCGATCACGATACCGGTGGCCACCCATTCCACGAAGTAAGCGACCGCTTGTTCAACCGTCAGCTTCAGTCCGATGTTGAGGTTGACGTAGTTGTGTACGACAAAAGCGCCAATCGCAAAAACACCGATCAACCCTCCGAAAATGGCACCCAATCGCGCCCCTTCAGCGATGCTTGAAGCGCCCGAGCCGAGCATCGCGTAAATTACCGTGAGCGCCAGTATCGACAGAAACATGGCCACCATTCCAGACGGCATGTGGCTCATCTGTCCCTGCTGGGTGCGGTAGACCACGGGATACTTGAGGAACTCATCCTTAAGCGACGGTATTAAGGCAAACGAGAGACCTCCGAGGACAAAGTACGTCACGAAGCCGCCAAGGGCTGCAAGCGCGATCCGTGCCAGGTTCATTCGCAAATCCTTTCCAAGATCAGACGGCGTACCGAATGGTTTCACAAAATGCTCGTCTCGCCGCTGCGGCAGATCTCTTATGAAACACGCTCCAGAGCCTGGCTTGCCAGCAATGAATCGAGCTTATCGAACGATTCCTTAGTGCCCTGCGAAACTGTCTCGCAAATGCTCTGCCCTGGAAATCCAGCTTGCGTTAAAACCATCTTCGTCTGCGCGCCTTGTTCGAAGAATTCGACGACCACTCGCGTAGTGGTGGGGCCAAAATCAGCGTGGTACGCGATCTTTGCTGGTTCGACTATCTCGTCATATTGACCCTTGTACGAAAACTCGCCCGCCCCAGTAATCTGCATGACGCAAACGAAGAACCCGCCAACACGAAAATCCATCGTGCAGTCGACCTTGGTGGTATCCTTGCACCCCCACCATTGCTGCAGTCGGTCGACTTCTTTCCAGTACGCAAACACCAGATCTCGCGGAGCATCAAACAAGCGTGAGATCTGCAATCGATTGTCGCCAACCTTCACTTCGGATTTCATCGTGTCTTCTCCTTTTGTTGCGCCGTCTTGAGCAACTCGTCGAGAGTGTCGAACCCGGACTCCCAGCCTGCCGCGCACTGTGCGATCCAGTTTTGCGCCGCTTCCAGACCGGCGGCGTGTGAGCGGATCAGATGCTCGCGTCCATGGCGCTGGCGCTTGATCAGTCGGGCGCTCTCCAGTACGCGAAGATGCCTCGAGATCGCGGGCAGAGAGATGTGAAAGGGCTTGGCCAAAGCCGTCACCCGAATCTCACCCTGCCCTGAAAGACGTTGCACAATCCGCCGACGCGTGGGGTCCGCCAACGCTGCAAAAACCGCGGTAACCTTCTCTTCTTTGTTAACCACCGGGTTAAATATATCGATGGTCGCCTTTGAAAGTCAAGAAAATAGTTGTCCTGCAGGTTAAATATTACGAGTGCCAGCTCGGCCAGCTGGGGCCGTCGGCTGTGACTGGAGCAAGGCGACCCCTTGTAATGCCGCGAAGTGGAGTAGGCCTTTTCCAATCGTACATGTCCTTGTGCGGGTCACCGCCGTAACCTACCACCCGTTCCTCATCGCGTTACACTTGCATGAGAGTATGGGATTCTCCCGCGTACAAATCGCGATCGCCGTGGGTGCCGGCGTGCTCGTTCTAATGATCTTTTTTGGCTACCTGATGTGGCTGAATGGTCAGGGCCCGGTGCTGTCGGTTTCCGAAGATCGTGATCCTCTTTCCGGCACTCCAAATTCCATCTCGCTGAACCCCTTACGCGATCGTTCCACCGAGCGTCTGGCGGCGAAATATCTCGATGCCTTGCGCGACGGACACTGCCAGGAACAACTGGCCGAATGGGAAAAGGATTATCGCAAGAAATACGCAGCTTTCATCTGCGCCTCCGAGGCCCAACACCCGCTGATTTCCTGGAAGATAGTGGATTGGGAGGACGCACCACCGCTCCGCATTCTGCACTATCGTGGCAAACGCTTGAACGCTCCCGGCCAGCCGGGAACCTACAAGGAACTGTTCTCGGTCACGCTGGAAGACAAAAGCGGCGAGTGGGTAGTCACGAAGTACGATGCGATGTACTGACTACGAACGTTGAATGTTCATCGGGTGCTCGGCTTTGCCTTCCAGAGAAACGGCCCTCGCTCGAACCGAGAAGCGTTAGTCGCCGGCAGTACTCATCCGCTGGGATTTCCAGCTCAAGAAAATAAATATCAGGACTTGCGCCGTCAATGCCGCGGAACTATCCAACATGACATCGCTGATTGCACCCGTGCGTGAAGGGATGAAGGTCTGATGCCACTCGTCCAGGCTGGCCACCAGCGCAGACATGAAGAAAGCAATCGTAGCCCACCGCAGCGCCCATCGCGGAGCCCAAGGCAAACGCAGCGTCGCCCGCCAAGCACGAAACAGAAAAAAACTCAGCGTAAAGTAGCCAACAAAATGACCGCATTTCCTGATGTAGTGATGCCAAACCGCGAAGCGGGCCAGATCCAGTCCGATGAGGAAGTGAAGAATAGGATACAGAAATCGGCCCGTGTGTTCAGCCGAAAATGTATCCGTGGACTCGATCGCGATCAGCGTCATCCACAAAACGGCGGCAATCCAGGTCTTGACTAACTGATTTCGATCGGGGGTCAAGCGCGAGCTTCCCTCACGGGTTGTAAGAACATGGGTTGGAAGAACATCGATCCTTTCAAAGCGCAGATCAACCCGCGGATCAGACTAAAAACCTACTCCACCGCATAGTTCGGAGCCTCTCTCGTAATGAGCACATCATGCACATGGCTCTCGCGTAGGCCTGCCCCACTGATGCGCACGAAGCGCGTCTTCTGCAGCAATTCCGGAATGCTTCCACACCCGCAATAACCCATCCCCGACCGCAACCCACCCACCATCTGGTGGATGCTGCTCGCAACCGAGCCGCGGTAGGGGACTCGGCCTTCGATGCCTTCGGGGACTAATTTTCCCAGGCGGTTTGAATCTTCGCCCATCATTGGCATGGCGGTCGACGAGTCGTCGGTGTTTTGGAAATAGCGTTCGCTTGAGCCCTGGGCCATGGCGCCTAGTGAGCCCATGCCGCGGTAGGATTTGAAAGTTCGTCCTTGATAGAGAATCAGTTCGCCGGGGCTTTCATCGGTTCCGGCGAAGAGTGAACCGATCATTACTGCGGCTGCGCCTGCTGCTAATGCTTTCGTGATGTCGCCTGAATACTTTATTCCGCCGTCGGCGATTATCGGGACGCCGGAGTCTTTAGTGGCGCGATAGGCTTCGGCGATGGCTGTGATTTGGGGCACGCCAGCTCCGGTTACCACGCGCGTGGTGCAGATCGAGCCGGGGCCGATGCCGACCTTGATCGCGTCTGCGCCTGCCCGCGCCAGTTCGCAGGCGCCGTCGAAGGTCGCGACGTTTCCTACGATCAAGTCAACTTCTGGAAGTCTGGATTTCACTGCTTTTATGGCATCGAGGACGCGGGTGGAGTGGCCGTGAGCGCTGTCGATGGCCAGCAAATCTACTTTGTATTTCGCCAGTTCCTGAGCGCGTTCGAGGAAGTCTCCGGTGGCTCCGATGGCGGCGGCGGCGCGCAGGCGGCCGTGCGAGTCTTTTGCCGCGTGAGGATATTTCAGTTTTTTCTGGATGTCTTTTACGGTGATCAGGCCCTTGAGGTTGTATTTGTCGTCGACCACCAGAAGTTTTTCCACGCGATGTTCATGGAGAATCTTTTCCGCTTCTTCGAGCGTTGTGCCGACCGCAACCGTGATCAGGTTTTCCTTGGTCATGACCTTGCTGATGGGAATATCGAAGCGGGTTTCGAAGCGCAGGTCGCGATTCGTAAG
>JGI12269J14319_10001558_pt1 | contig 22731 bp, 17 predicted proteins | sample PeaSoiSIISIP2007_FD_14319 | JGI IMG/M metagenome (IMG submission 14319)
CCACAACACAGGCTGGGTCGGCGATTACAAGAGCGTTCCCATGTTGTTCGCAAGACACGATGGCACGGCGCTGGCCTTCGCTTGCTCGTCGCCGTGGTTGAGGAGGTCCGTCGGCTTCGTCGGCTACTCCGACGGTTGGCAAGACGTGTCAAAGCATTTCCAGATGACTTGGAACTACACCCGTGCCGAAAACGGCAATGTCGCGCTTACAGGAGAGATTGATCTGGCTGCCTGTGGCGGCGAGTTTGTGCTGGCGATTGGTTTCGGGGCAATGTGGGCTGCGGCAGGACAGGAAACCCGGTCGAGTCTGTCGGAGCCTTTTGAGGAACTCCTCGAGCGCTACGTGATGCATTGGAAGAACTGGCAGGATGGACTGCTGAAACTGGACGAACCGAAGCGAGAGTGCGATCTGTATCGCGCCAGTATGGGCGTGCTTCGCACCCATGAGTCAAAAGATTTTCTCGGCGGCGTGATCGCCAGCCTTTCCATTCCGTGGGGTTTCAACAAAGGCGATGAGGATCTCGGAGGATATCACCTGGTTTGGCCGCGTGACCTGGTGGAGACAGCTTTCGGATTTCTCGCCGCCGGCGCCAAACAAGATGCGGTCCGTGTGCTCCGATACCTCGAGTCCACCCAGGAGGCCGACGGCCATTGGGCACAGAACATGTGGCTCGATGGACGCCCGTACTGGCTCGGCTTGCAGATGGACGAAACTGCGTTTCCAATTCTGCTGGTGGACTGCTTGCGGCGGGAGGCGCCCGCGGCTCCGGGAGACCTGCAACGCTGGTGGAACCTGGTCCACCGCGCGGCTGGGTTCATCGCACGCAATGGCCCGGTCACGCAGCAAGACCGCTGGGAAGAGGATGCGGGTTATTCGCCCTTCACGTTGGCAGTCGAGATTTCCGCATTGCTGGCCGCCGCTGATCTCGCCGACGCAGTCGGAGAGAAAAAGATTGCCGGCTACTTGCGCGATACGGCCGACGACTGGAACGAAAACATCGAGCGCTGGACCTACGCCACCGGAACCGACCTTGGGGGGCAGATGGGAGTCGAAGGCTATTACGTTCGCATTGCACCGCCGGAAGAGGATGGCGCGGCATCACCGATAGAAGGCTTTGTGCCCATCAAGAACCATCCCCCGGGGCAAAGCTCACAAGTGGCCACCCATCTCATCAGCCCGGACGCATTGGCCTTGGTGAGGTTTGGACTGCGTGCGCCGGACGATCCGCGAGTCTTGAACACGATCAAGGTCATCGACGCCTTGCTGCGGGTGAATTTGCCGCAGGGGCCATGCTGGTATCGGTATAACGGTGACGGTTACGGTGAGCATGCAGATGGCTCTCCTTTTGACGGCACTGGCATTGGACGCCCCTGGCCGCTGTTGGCCGGTGAGCGTGCTCACTACGAATTGGCCGCCGGGCGGCCGATGGCCGCCGAAGAACTTCTCCGCGTAATGGAGTTCTCGACCGTGGGAGGCCGTCTGATTCCCGAGCAAGTCTGGGATGCCGCCGACATCCCCGAGCGAGAATTATTCATTGGGAAGCCTACCGGGTCAGCCTGCCCGTTAGTGTGGGCGCACTCTGAATATGTGAAGCTGCGCCGCTCTCTGCACGATGGAAAGGTGTTTGATCAGCCGCCGCAAACCAGACAAAGGTACGTGGTCGAAGAGAAACGCTCGACCGTCTTTGCCTGGCGCTTCAATAACAAGTGCCAGACCATGCCTGGTGGAAGGAAGCTGCGGATCGTCCTTCTCGCCCCGGCCCGGGTGCATTGGAGCGTGGACGGCTGGAAGGCGGCGCAAGACAGCCACACGCAAGAAACCGGTTTGGGGACCCACGTGGCCGATCTACCGTCTGAGCAACTGGTTGCAGGCAGCCGCATTGACTTCGCCCTATATTGGCTGAACGAACAGCGATGGGAGGGGATAGACTTTCGTGTGGAGGTAGAAAGGTAAAGCTCGAGGCGAGTATTTCGTCTCTTCTGAAAGTAGGCGGCAAGAGGGATAATATTGTCAGGCCGTGGCAGGAGGAGCTATGGCGGTACACGCATGGCGAGGAGAAGAACACGCAGCTCAAAAAACCATGCGGTTTCTGCAGGAACTGCTGCGCGACTTCCATCCGCGTGACTTCGCCATCGAGCTGTGGGACGGTACCCAATGGGGGCCGGAAACCAACCAATTCCGGCGTTTCACGTGGCGGATCAACGACCCTGCAGCTCTGCGGACTGCTCTCGAAGCGGCCAACCAGGTTTCCCTCGGCGAGGCTTACATCCACGGCGCCTTCGAAATTGATGGCGACATCGAGGCAGTCTTTCCGCTGGCAGAGTATCTTGCCAACAAACATTGGAACCTGAAAGAGAAAGTGTATCTGGGGGCCATGTTGCTGGGTCTGCCTTCTTGCCAGCCGCAAACCAAGCTCAGTGCGCCTGAAGTGCGTGGCGCGGTTCATTCCAAGCAGCGCGACCGGCAAGCAGTCAGCTATCACTATGACGTCTCGAATGAATTCTACGGCCTGTGGCTCGACCGGAACATGGTTTACTCCTGCGCCTATTTTCAAACACCGAACCAGGACCTCGACACAGCTCAAGCGCAAAAGCTGGACTACATCTGCCGCAAGCTGCGCCTGAAAACGGGCGAACGGCTGCTGGACATCGGCTGCGGATGGGGTGGTCTGATCATTCACGCGGCTCGCGAGTACGGCGCGCGAGCTTCCGGGATCACGCTGAGCCAGCGGCAGCTTGAGTTTGCACAGCAGCGCATTCAGCAGGAAGGCCTGACGGAGCGGTGTGATGTCCGCCTACTCGATTATCGGGATGTGAATGGTCCTGCCTACGACAAAATCGTGAGCGTGGGAATGGTGGAGCACGTCGGCGAGGCCAAACTGCCCGAGTACTTTGCTAACGCCTTTCGGTTGCTGCGCCCGGGAGGGGTTTTCCTATGTCACGGAATCGGAAGGGCGGGCGATCGACCCAAAGAGTCCGAGCCGACATTCACCGATGTTTACGTTTTTCCCGACGGCGAACTCCCGCCCATCAGCACCACGCTGCGAGCTGCGGAGGAAGCCGGTTTCGAAGTGCGCGACGTCGAGAACCAGCGCGAGCATTACGCCCTGACGCTGCATCACTGGCTGCAGCGGCTGCAAGCTCACTCAGTCGAGGCGCAAAGGCTCACCGAGGAACTGAAGTATCGCATCTGGCGGCTGTACCTGGCGGGATCGGCCCACTACTTCCGCTGCGGCAAGTTGGATCTGTATCAGACCTTGCTGGTCAAGAGTGACCAGGGGAAGAGTGGATTGCCATTGACGCGCTCAGATTGGTACTGATGCGTGGATCCGCCGGATTCCCTCGGGTCGAATCTTACCCGGTATACACCAATTCCACCACGGTGCAGTCGTCGTTCAGGGGGGTGCCGCTGCAAAAGGTGGAGATTGCCTTGAAAATATCCTCCAGGGTCCCGGTTTTCGCCGCCAGTTCCAGGCGGGAGTCCTCGAAGAAGTCTCCTTCCGCATTTTCCGCTTCGGTTACGCCGTCTGTGACCAGCACCAGACGATCGCCCGCCTGCAATTGCACCTTGGCGCTTTCGTACTGGGCATCCGGGAGCAGACCCACCGGAAGATTGGCGTGCGTCAGGCGCTGGACCTGCCCGTGGGAAACCACGAGCGGCGGGATGTGGCCGCAGTTCACATATTCCAGCTCACCGTTGCTATGAGTGCAGGCAATGATCAAAGTGGCGTATTTTTCGCCGATGTGCTTGCCGGCGAAGAAGCGGTTGACGCCGGCGACGATATCCGTGAGGGGCATGCCGGCAGTGACCTGCGAGTAAATCATCCCTTGCAGCATCGAAGCCAGCAGAGCGGCGTGAACTCCCTTGCCGCTGACGTCGGCCAGCACCACAGTCAGGCCTTCGTCGGTGTTCACCGCGTCAAAGAAGTCTCCGCCAATTTCCTTACAGGACAGGTTCCTTCCGCTCATCCGCGCATACGGCACTTCGGGAATGGTCACGGCCATCAGGCGCTGTTGAATGGAAGCAGCGATGGAAAGTTCCTGCTGGTAGCGCCGCGCCGCCTCTTCCGCCTGCACCAGCCGGGCGTTTTCGATGAGCGAAGCCGCTTCGGTCGCGATGGCGTGGAGAATGTCGTTGCTAACACCGGAAATGTCGCGCGAGGCAAAGCGCGAATCCACATACAACGCACCCATGGCTTCTGCGCCAGCCATCAGTGTTCCACCCTCCGCCTCACGCGCGGTTTGCACCTGTGGCTTCCGCAATGGAACGCAAATCACGGTGCGCAGATCGTAGGCCACGATACTTTTGCGGCCGGTCAGGTCGAGGGAGCGGCTGGTGTCGGTAAGGATAAACTCAGAATTCGACTTGAGCGCGTCTTCGAGAATCGAGTGGGAGATGGTGGTGTCTTCCAGCAGCGGTTCTCCCTTGGAATTGCGCCCCGCGGCTAGCCGCAACACACCCTGATCGTTCTTCATGAAAACGAAGGCGCGCTCACCCCGCGTCAGCTTCAGGGTCACGTCCAGCAGGGTCATGAGAATTTCATCCAGCACACCCACGGTGTTGAGCTTGCGGGCTGCCTCGAGAAACAGAATCAATTTCTCCAGGTCCGTGGTCTCGTCCGAGATGTGCATCCCGGAAATCTGGCTGAGAAATTCCCGCGCCGAGTTAGTGCTGGAATGCTGAGGATTGAAGATTACATACGCCGATTCGCGTACACCAAACTCCAGCCGGTCATTCCGCTCCAACTCCTTGCGTTGCACCCGCTCGCCGTTGACGAAGGTCCCGTGCTTGCTACCCTGGTCTACGACACTGAATTGACCGCCTTCAGACACAATCACGGCGTGGTCACGGGACACACGCGGGTCAGCGATCACCAGGTCCTTATCCACCTTGCGACCCACGCTGAAGGGACTGTGGTCCAGGTTGATGATGCGCTGTTCGTTGCCCTGAACGAAGACCAGCGTGGGGAAGATCCCCGAACCCGGTTCCGGCGTTGGACTGATGATGGTCTGAAAGGCCATGTGACGACGGTTGCGCTCCTCAAACCGCAAACTGCGCTAAGAGAATAATGACAGCATCACGCGTCGCTGGGAAGAGGCAGCAAGAATTTTTGAATGACAATCAGGGAGCACCGCAAAAGAGCGTCTGCCGCTCATCCGGAGCTTTGGCAGGCGGCGATCGCTTGCTGCTCGGTTTCATAGACCTCGAAAACCGTGGCCAATTTGGTGATTTGAAGAACGTCCCGCAAACGCTGGCCCAGACCGGTCAATTTAATGTCGGCGCCCGCGGCACGCGCCGAAGAATACACTCCCACCAGGGTGCCGAGACCGCCGCTATCGATATAACTTACCCCGGAAAGGTTCAACACCACCTTCCGGCTGGAGCTCAACACCTCTTTGAGCCGCTCGCGCAAAGCGGTCGCTTCTTCCCCAAAGATAATGCGGCCCTGGCAGGCAACGATGGCGACGCCGTCAGCTTGCCGGGTCTCACATTTCAAGTTCATCTCAGTCCTCCAAACTTCTTCCCAACCAATCGCCGGAGAAGCGTAACGCGGGCACGAGGGGAAAGCAAGTTGGGCCGCCCCTGGTTCGGCTACGGCCGCTGGGGAAGCGCAGAGGCGTCGTCGGACCGTGCCGCGTAGAACGCCAAAACCGCGACTGCCAGTGGAATCGCCAGGCTGGTGTAAACCGGCGCCACCCATGCCTTTTGCACTTCGGCGGCAGGCAGGAAAAATGAGGCGACGGCGATGGCAACTGCGGCCAACCAGGGCCAGACGATAATCAGAGCTGCGATCGTCAGAGAGACGCGCGATAGGAAACCCTTGGTCCAAAGAGCTGGCAATTGCCGAACAACAAGCAAGATCGGCGGCAACAGCAGCACCTGGTTGTAGGGGGCCTCTTTGGGAGCAATCACGATGGTAGCCGCCAACACCAGTGCCAGCAATCGGCTGAATGTGGGCGCACGATTGGACACCCGCCGCGCTTTCCAGCAGACCACAGCCAACCCCAGCATTACCGCGATAATAAGCACTCTTCCCACCGCTGGCGTGAACAGCAACTCCAACGCAGACTCGGCTCCGTTGTTGTAACGGCGATAAGCGATGACGGCCTGGTAAAAGCGTCCGATCCAACCTGGCAAAACAAGTTCGCCCGCCACGACCAGGGCAGCGATAGTGCCGCAGAATCCCCAGATAAAGTTCCTTCGCTGGCGCCAATCATTGACAGCCCAGAAGAGAAGCCAAGCTGACAAAGGCAGGGTTAACTGAGGTTTAATGCTTGCCAGTGCCAACAACACTCCGGCCACAAGCAGTTGTCCCTCGACCAACAGCAGCGCACATCCCGCAATCAACCCGCTGACCAGCAGAGTTAGTTGTTGCAGCTTGATCCCCTGCAATACCTGAAAACTGCCGAGTGTCAGCACGATCACGACCGCCGTCGCGCTGGACGAAAGCCGCCAGCGCAGAGTACGGAACCAGAGCGGGACCGAGGCGCCAGTCAAGGCGATGAGAAACCATCGAAATCCAATCTGCACCGCGGAAAACGGCAGCCAAATCGTTGGGGCAAGAAGAAAAACGACGTATACCGGATAAGCAAAACCCTGCTCATCGGTGGGATCGAGAGGGCGGCTGGGATCGATGGCGCGTCCGTAGTAACCAACCTGGATCTCACGGGTCACTTCCGCGCTGTAGGGATCGCGGTGATGCAACAATAACTCGCGCGCGCCCAGCCAGCGGGGATAAAGATCGGAAAGGTTTCCGCGGGGAATCTCATGAGCGGTGGCGTAATTTGCCTGATGACGAATCAGGACGTCCTGCATATAGAACCACATGCTGCCTGCAAGGAGCAGGGCCACCGGCAAGGCGAACTTGGAGACTCTTGTCAATCGTCGGTCTTCGAGTACCATTGTCCTTGAATCGCGGGCATTGCGCACCCGAGATGCGGAAACTGCGAACCTAGTCAGTGAACCGAATGTTGAACTCGGCCAGAATCAACTATCGTGTCCTATTATTCGTGTCCGCGTTTCTGGCGTTCTGCATGTGGTTTTACGTGGACCGCATCTGGGGTCCTACGTGGGAAATTCACTACTCAGATCTGTACCCCCGATGGTACGGGTCACGGGAAGTGCTGTTACAAGGCCGAGACCCATACAGTCCGGAGGTGTCGCGCGAAATTCAAGTATGGAGCTACGGGCATGCCGTGGACCCTGGGGAGCAAAAAGACGAGGATCGGTTTGCCTATCCGCTATATGTGGTTTTCCTGCTGGCGCCCACGGTGACCCTTCCGTTCCCACAGGTTGTGCGTCTATTCCGGTGGATTCTCCCTCTCACTGCAATGATCAGCGTTGCTCTATGGGTATACATGCTCCGCTGGCGCTGTAGCCGACCCTTGCTCGGATGTTTGACTCTGTTGAGTTTTGGCAGCTTCCCGGTGCTGGAAAGCATTTATTTGCAGCAACCGGCCCTGGTGGCGGCGGCATTCCTGGCCGGAGCCGGAGCTTCTCTCAGTGCAGGGCGGCTTGGTTTGGCGGGCGCCCTGCTTGCCTTCGCGACCATCAAGCCTCAGCTCACCGCACTGCTGGTGCCTTGGTTGCTCGTGTGGGCCGCTAGCGAGTGGCGCGTGCGACAGGCGTTGATCTGGGGCTTTGGCTTGACGATGCTTGTGTTAATCGGAGCCTCGGAAATTCTTGTGCCGGGATGGATCCGAGAATTCCTGGCTGGAGTTGTGGCCTACCAACGCTATACAGGTAACTTTTCCATCCTAAAACTGTTGTTGGGGGCCGTAGGCAGCGCGATTGCCAGTTGGGCATTAGTAGCCGGCTTAGCAGTTGTGAGCTGGAAGATGCGACGGAAGCCGGTGGCATCGCGCGAATTCACAGCTGTCTTCTGCGTGGTGCTCATCGTGACCGTGGTGGTCATTCCCACGCTTTATCCCACAAACCAAGTCGTGCTTCTGCCTGCAATATTTTTTTTGCTTCGGGAATTAGCTGTGTTATGGAGGCGGGGACGGGCAGCGCGTCTGGCCTTGTTCGCCAACTCATGTCTCATTGCCTGGCCCTGGCTGGGGGTTTTGACGCTCATGGTCTTCGCTGCGTTCAAGCCGCTGGATCAGATTCGAAGACTGTGGCTATTCCCGGTGAGCTCAATCCTCCTCGTTCCGCTTTCGCTATTGATCGTGTTCGCTGTTCTTGGCCCCGTCTTATTTGAGGACTCAACGGCAGACCAGCACACTGCCTCCATGATGCACGCTGGCGGGGACGCCTGAATATGAATCGAGCACGGGGAGTTAAAGCTGTGATGGTCTAACCATGAGAGAACTGCTTCAAACCCGGCGTCTGTTTGTCGTTGTTCTTGCGCTTGGCCTCTTCATCCTGGCTGCGCGCAATGTGACTGATCCTGATGTCTGGTGGCATCTGCGCACCGGGCAACTGATGCTTCAGAATCACGCTGTGTTTCATAGCGACCCTTATTCCTTCACCAAGGCCGGTCAGCCCTGGGTAGATCATGAGTGGCTGTCGCAAATTCTCATCTTCGGCCTGTACCGGGTGGGGGGATGGGGCGGGCTGATCGCAGGTTTTGCCGCATCGCAGGTTTTGCCGCCGTCACCGCGGCTGCTTTTCTTATCGTCTTTCTGCGCTGTCCGGGGCGTCCCTATGTGGCAGGTGCAATCACGACCTGGGGCGCGCTGGCTTCGGTGCCGTGCTGGGGTGTACGTCCCCAGATGCTCACGCTGCTCTTGGCCAGTGTGTTCTTGCTTATTCTCGAGCGCTCCGCCAAGCGGCCAGTTCTTTTGTGGTGGGCACCGCTGCTCATGCTGCTTTGGGTAAATCTCCACGCAGGCTGCGCAGTGGGCATCGCGTTCCTGCTGGTGTTTCTGGCAGGGGAGGCGCTCGATGCTGCCGTCGGTTATAGGGAAACGCCTAACCTGACGGGACGGCCTCGAAACCTGTGCCTTGCCCTGATCGCTTGTCTCGCGGTGGTTCCACTCAATCCCTACGGGACGAAGCTGTATCGCTATCCCCTGGAAACCATCCACTCGCGAGCCATGCTGGCCTACATCGGGGAATGGCTGTCGCCTAACTTCCACTCCTCCATGTATGCGGCCACGCTGCTGATGATGCTTGCGGTGCTGGTGGCCCCCGCGCTTTCTCCGCGGCGGCTGCATGCGCGCGAACTACTGCTCCTCGCCATGACCATGTATGCGGCCCTGCGCTCGGTCCGCCACATTCCAATCTTCGTGCTGGTGGCGGTCCCGCTGCTCAGCGCCATGATCCAGGCCCGATTGGAAGAAAGCGGCAAGGCCGGCATATTTGGCTTTTCTCTTCGACCCCTGACGCAAACCAAGATGGCGGTGAACGCGCTGTTGCTGGCAGGTTTTGTGATTTTCTCTGCGATCCGCTTCCGCTATGTGATGGGACGACAGGCGGAAAGCGAAGTCCATGAGTTCCCCGCGGCCGCGGCGGCAGTTCTGGCGAAAACACCGGCCCCTGGTCCGCTTTTGAATCACTACAACTGGGGTGGATATTTCATCTGGAAACTGTACCCGGAAGACAAGGTTTTCATTGATGGCCGCGCCGACCTTTACGGAGACCGCTTCATGGACGACTTTGCCTCCACCTATCATCTGACCGGGCCTTCCTGGCGCGCGTCGCTTGATAGCTGGAGCATTCGCACGGTCGTGCTGCCACCGGATGCCCCATTGGTGACAGCCCTGCAATCCATGCCAGAGTGGAAGACGACTTTTGCTGACCGTCAGGCAGTGATTCTGACCAGGACGCGCTAGGACTCCCCTGAAAACCCAGACTAGCCGTACGAAACCACGGAATTCACGGCATTCGCCGCGAAAAGCAGCACTTTGGTGTTCGCGACCATCCATTTCTCTTGACCTGGATCGGCGTCTTGGAAACCATAGTTACAGGAAGGTGTGTCTCCGGGCACCGGCAAACAAATTGCTCGCACCCAGGGCCACGCCGGGTTATTATGTGCAAATAGAAAGCGAACTGTTCCGCTTCGCAAGCTATTGATTCGGAACAAGCAATCAAGTTGGTGCTGCCGCGTGACCGAAGCGGAAGAACCGGATTTGGTTGAGGCAGAGTGTGGGTTCGGGGCGGGTACGAAGGAGGCAAAATGAAGGAAGTTGTGCGTAAGTTGTGGCTGGAGGATGAGGGGCAGGACATCGCCGAATATGCGGTAATGCTGGCCGTGATCCTGGTGATCGTGGTGGGAACCATACGGCTCATTGGGGGCAACGCCAACAACGTCTTCTCCTCCGTTTCGAGCGCAATTGCGCAGTAGATTGACGGAATGAAGGGCAAGTGTCGCGGGCTTCGATATGGTTGGCCATTGCCATGGGTTCGCCGGCTGCATGCGTGGTGAAGCTGCGTTGCAGGCAGCAGCCCCAGTCCGTTCGCGTCTCCGATTCCGTTGGCAAACGGCGTTATCCGGGTGAAGGTAATCCTGTGAGGAATAGTAATGAATCGTAACCGGTTCCTGATGATTGGAGTCGTCGCGCTGATAGTCGGCGCCTTCGTGAGCTTTGCGGTCTATAAGAACCTGCGGTCAGGCCGCGGCTCCTCCAGCGGGCCTGAGGAAGAGGTTCTGGTCGCGGCCGATGACCTGCAGGTGGGAACCAAGATCGAGGACAAAGACTTGAGGGGAGTGCGTTTCCCTTCTGCTAATCTGCCGGCCGGAGTCTTTCACATAAGAAACAAGGTGATCGGCCGGGGGGTGGTTGTTCCCATCGCCCGGGGTGAGTTCATTCTCACCAACAAGCTGGCCGGGGAGAACGCAGGCTACGGGTTGCCGGCGCTGATCCCGCCCGGGATGCGCGCACTTTCGGTGCGCGTGAATGACACAACTTCGGTCGCGGGTTTCGTTTTGCCGGGAACACGCGTGGATGTGTTACTGACGGGAAATCCCGCGGGAGCGAGTGAGCAGGAGACGACTACAGTGCTGGAAGACATCGCGGTACTCGCCACGGGGCAGAAACTGGAACGCAACTCCGCCGGTGAGCCGCAGACGACGCCCGTAATCACCCTGCTGGTGTCCCCGGATGATGCCCAGAAACTGGCCTTGGCCACCAATCAGGGCCACATTCAACTGTCGTTGCGAAACCCGTTGGACACGAAGCAGGTGGAATTGGCTGCGGCAAGGTCCCAGTCACTGTACAAGATTGCGTCCGCACCCGCGACGCCGGCGCCCCCTTCGCGGCCAAGGCCGAAGCAGGCTGCGGCGCCGCCCCCTCCCGCCGCCCCTCCTGCCTATACGGTGGAAGTCTACAAGGGTGACAAGAAGGAAGAGGACAAGTTCTGAGCACAACTCCGGTTTCGAGGATAGAAAACATGTCGCTTCGCTCCCGCGTAGGGGAGTACCGAGAGATGCAATCCTGCCGGCGGTGGGCAAAATCGCTGGGCGTTGTGCTCATGATTTGCCTGTCGTCGGCGCTCATGGCGCAGCAGCAATCCGCGCCGACGGCGCCCGGCCCGGACGCGACCGCACAGGCGCCGCCGCCGGAAGCAGCAGGATCTGCTCCGCTCCGCGTCATGGTGGGGAAGTCGATCCTGATCAATACCACCGAGCGCATCAAAAGAGTTTCCGTGACTGACGCAGCGGTGGCCGATCCGATCGTAGTGGCGCCTACGCAGATTCTGGTGCATGGCCGCTCCGCTGGAGAGGTGTCCCTGCTGATTTGGGACGAACTCGACCGCTCCCGCAGCTTCGATTTACGCGTGGACGTGGACGTCAGCGCTGCCGCTGAGGAAGAGAAGCGCGTTTTCCCGGATGAGCAGATCGTCGTCACTCCCTCCCGTTCCGCGATTGTTCTCTCCGGACATGTTTCGACAGAAGACGTCGCCAAGCGTGCCGGCATGATCGCCGAGGCGTATTCCAAGAACGTGGTCAATGTGCTGACCTTCGGCCCGGTCGGGGCCCAGGAAGTTCTGCTGGAGGTCAAGTTCGCCGAAGTTGACCGCAACGCGGCATTGCAATTGGGAGCGAACTACCTTACTCCTGGCACCGGGCACACCACGGGCACATTGAGCACCGGACAATTCGGCGGGCAGTCGATTTCTACCTCTTCTGCCACCACGACCACCACTGCAACGACGACCACGACGAGCGTCGCGCCCACTCCTCCAACCATCAATGTGACCAATCCGTTGAACTTGTTCTTATTTCGCTCCGACATCAACTTTGGGGTGGTGGTCGAGGCGTTGCAGCAGAAGAGTCTGCTGCAGATTCTGGCTGAACCTAACCTGATCGCGGTGAACGGCAAGCCCGCTAGTTTCCTGGCTGGCGGCCAGTTCCCCTTCCCCATCGTCCAGCCCGGCCAGGGATTCACGGCTGTTACAATCTCATTCAAGGAATTTGGTGTAAGGCTCGAGTTCACTCCCGTAATCATGCCGAACGGCAACATTCACCTTAAAGTAGCGCCAGAAGTCAGCACCTTGGACTTTGCCAACGCGCTGCAGATCTCCGGCTTCACCGTGCCGGCCTTGAGCACGCGCAAGGCGGAGACCGAATTTGAGTTGCAGGATGGACAGAGCTTTATGATTGCCGGACTGCTGGACAATCGGGTGACTGACTTGTACAACAAGATTCCCGGGCTGGGCGACATCCCCATCCTTGGAAATCTTTTTAGGAGCAAGAATTTGCAGAAGAGCAAGTCAGAATTGGTGGTGCTGTGCACGGTGCACCGCATCTCACCCAGCACGCAGCCTGCGGAGACGCCGAAGAATCCGGAGCCATTTTTGAATCAGGATAAGTTTGATCCCAAGAAGCCGGCGAGCGGCGCGCACTGAAGACCGGCAACGGATGCGCCGGAAGTATGAGATAGAGCCGGAAAAAGGAAAAGAGAAGTAGGGGTTCATGGCTGAGCTTTCGGTGGTCATCGTCGCTACGGACAGCGAACAACGCGCCGTGCTGCAGGTACTGGTGGATGGAACCAGCGTGGCCCATGCGGTGCACACGTGTGCCACTTTCCCGGTGGCGGCCACCGACCCCGTGGTGCGCCGGGTGCAGAGCGCGCATCCCGACGCTGTGCTGGTGGACATCCCCGCCGACAATCCCCTCCCGGCATTGCACGCCATCGAACTTCTGCATGGAGAATTGCCCGACGCGGCGATTTTTGCCGTGGGCGCCATGTCGCAGCCACAGGTGATTGTGAACTCCATGCGGGCAGGGGCAAGCGAGTTTGTGGAGCGTCCGGCCACCACCACCGACCTTCTGGAGGCGTTCGTGCGCCTGACGACGGCGCGGCGCAAGCACGGCCGGGAAGAGTCCCGCGGCAAGATCTTCGTCGTCGTCAACGCCAAGGGTGGCAATGGTTCCACCACGGTCGCGGTGAACCTGGCCCTGGCGCTGCAGGCGGCCCATGGCAACACGGCATTGGTCGATATCGCACCTCTGGGACACTGCGCCCTGCACCTGAATTTGAAGCCGACGTTCACCTTGACGGACGCCATCCGCAACCTTCACCGGCTTGACAGCTCACTGCTGGAAAGTTTCATGACCCGCCATGGGGGAGGATTGCAACTCCTGGCCGGCCCGGTTACCCCGGTTGGGCTGGAGCCTTCGACGGCGGAATACGCCAAGCTATTTGACCTGCTGGTGGGACATTTCCGCTATGTTGTCGTCGATGCGTCGACCCGGGTGGATGCGACCACGCGGTTGGTGTCGAACCTGGCGCAAACCGTGCTGCTGGTGGCGCACACGGACGTGGCATCGCTGTGGAGCGCGGCCCGCGTGCAGCAATATCTCAGCGAGGGCGGTAACCGCGAAAAGGTGTGCCTGGTTCTGAACCGCTTCCGCAAGATCGCCGGTTTCAGTGAAAACGATGCGGAAGCTGCGGCGGGCGCGAAATTACTGTGGAAGATCCCCAACCAATATTTCGCGGTTTCTACCGCGATCGATCGCGGAATCCCGCTTTTGCAGCAGAACCATACCGAGATAGCGCGCTGCTTTACCGGGCTGGCGGCACGCCTGACAGAAGATGATCTCGATGTGAAGCGTAAGACGTGGTCGTTGTTCAAGACGGTTTAATTAGGTTTTATTTGGCGTAGCTATGGCGAATTTGGAGACTTTTGAGCGGACCGAGTACCAGCAGGTCAAAGCGGACCTTCACCGCAAAATTCTTGACCGGCTGGACCTGGAGAAACTGGGGCGGACTCCCGGTGACGCGGCCCGCGATGAAGTCCTGCTGCTGATTCGGAACACGGTCAACAGCGAAGCCGTGCCGCTCAGCTTTGCCGAACGCGAACGGCTCTCGCGCGAGATCCTGGACGAGATCTTCGGCCTGGGTCCGCTGGAACCTTTGCTCAAGGACCCCACGATCTCCGACATTCTGGTGAACCGTTACAACCAGGTTTACGTGGAGCGGGCCGGGAAAATCGAGATGATCAGCGGCATGAGCTTCAAAGACGACGCCCACCTGATGCAGATCATCGACCGGATCGTATCGCGAGTGGGGCGCCGCGTTGATGAGTCGTCGCCCATGGTGGATGCGCGCCTGGCCGACGGCTCGCGTGTGAACGCCATCATTCCGCCGCTGGCCATAGATGGGCCGTGCTTGTCGATCCGGCGTTTCGGGCGCGATCCCCTCACCGCCCGCAACATGATCGAAAACAAGACGCTGACCGAGCCCATGTTGGAGCTGCTGTCCGCCATGGTCAAGGGCCGGCTCAATCTGCTGGTTTCTGGAGGTACTGGCGCGGGCAAAACCACTCTACTCAACGTGCTCTCCGGTTACATTCCCAACTCCGAGCGCATTGTGACCATCGAGGACGCCGCCGAACTTCAGTTGAAGCAGGAGCACGTGGTACGGCTCGAAACCCGGCCTCCGAACATTGAGAACAAAGGCGCCATCCGGCAAAGACAGCTCGTCATCAACAGCCTCCGTATGCGTCCCGACCGCATTGTGGTGGGCGAGGTGCGCGGCGAAGAGGCGTTTGACATGATGCAAGCCATGAATACCGGCCACGAGGGCTCACTCACGACGGTGCACGCCAATTCGCCTCGCGACGCTCTGGCCCGACTCGAGAGCATGTTTTCCATGGCCAATCTCAACCTTCCCGAACGGGCCATGCGGCACCAGATTGCTTCGGCCATCCACGCGGTGGTGCAGATCGCGCGCATGTCGGATGGCACGCGCAAAGTGATCTCCATTTCCGAGGTGACAGGGATGGACGGCGAGGTCATTGGCCTGCAGGATATTTTCACCTTCGAGCGAACGGGAATCGATGAGAGCGGGAAGGTGCGAGGGTTGTTCCGGGCCACAGGTACGCGGCCGCACTTCGCCGATCGCCTGGCCACCGGCGGTTGCCGCTTGCGCCCCGCTTTGTTCGAGTCCAAGATGGAGGTTTAGGGAAGCACTCCCCCCGCTGTTTTTGATCAGAAATCCATGCTGGCGCTGATTTCCATTCTCGTGTTCCTCATGGTGGCGGTCGCGGTATTTGGCCTGGGCGCCTTCCTCGACCAACGCCGGGCCCAGGCGCGCCTGTTGCGCGAGCGCCTTTCCAGCGTGCAGAAAGAGGCAGCCGGTCAGCCCAACGAAGAACTGGCCCTGTTGCGCGACGAAATGCTGTCGCAGATTCCCGCCCTGGACAGCCTGCTGCGCCGCTCCGAGCGCATGACCAATTTCCAGAACTTCCTGGATCAGGCGAACCTCAACATCCGCGCGGGAAACCTGTTGCTGGTGTGTGTGGGTACGGCCGTGGCCGGCGGCGTGCTGGGGTTCCTGGTGGCTGGTTCTCTGCCGCCAAATCAGGCCATTTTGTTTGTCTTTTTCGGAATTGTGCTGGGCGCAGTCTTTCCTTACACCTACGCTTCCTACCGCCGCACCAAGAGGTTCCAGAAATTTGAGGAGTTGTTTCCCGATGCCATCGATACTCTGGCCCGAGCGGTGCGCGCCGGCCATGCCTTTACCACCGCGCTGGAATTGATCGCCGCCGAGATTGCCGAGCCGGTCGCGTCTGAATTTCGGAAGCTGTTTGAAGAACAGAAGTTTGGTTTGCCGGTGCGCGACGCGCTTTTGAACCTTGCCGCCCGCGTTCCCCTGGTGGACGTGAAATTTTTCGTGACTGCCGTGATGCTGCAGCGCGAAACCGGCGGCAACCTGGCGGAGATTCTCGATAACCTTTCCTACGTGATCCGCGAGCGCTTCAAGATCCAGCGCCAGGTGCGGGTTTACACCGCTCAGGGGCGGCTTACCATGATGCTGCTGATGGGATTGCCGCCACTCATCGTGGTGGTGATGCTGAGCACCAGTCCGGGATTCATCCGGCCGCTGTTCGCCGACCCCATCGGTCATACCCTGATCGTGGCTGGGATTGCGCTGCAGACCGTCGGTTATTTTGTGATCAAGAAGATTATTCAGATTCAGGTTTGAAGTAATGGCCATTGCTCTCGCCATCCTCGTGTTCCTGACCATCGCGCTGGTGGTGTTCTCCTTCGGCGCTGCCGCCTACGCACCCACCTCGGTCCTGGGGGCCCGTTTGCGCGCACTGGGCTGGCAGCGTGCCAAACCCGAGGAAAAGAAACCTGCGATCAAGGAGCGCCTGGAGCAGGCCCTCGACCCGCTGAGCAAAGCCATTCCGCTGTCGCCGAGCGAAGTCTCACGCGCGCGGAAGTGGCTCATCCAGGCAGGTTATCGCGACCCACGCCACCTCACCATTTACGTTGGCAGCCGGCTCGCAGCCGCCTTGTTCGGGTTTGCGCTGGTGGTGGCTTCCAGCGGTTTTAATTCTCCCATCTTGCTGGCCAGCGTGACCGCCTTCGGGTTCTTTCTGCCTCGCTTTGTATTGAAGCGCATGATTCAAAATCGTCAGCACCGCATCAAGCTTGGATTACCGGACGCCCTCGACCTTACGGTGATCTGCGTGGAAGCCGGATTGGCGCTCGACCAGGCCTTGATGCGCGTGGGCGAGGACCTGCAGCACGCCCACCGCGAGCTCAGCGATGAGTTTCACATGGTGAATCTGGAGATGCGGGCCGGCAAACCCCGCGCCGAAGCCTTGCGCAACCTGGTGGAGCGCACCGGCGTGGACGATATTCGCTCTCTGGTCGGAACCCTGATCCAGACCGACCGCTTCGGTACCAGCGTGGCCCAGGCGCTGCGCGTGCATTCGGATTCCCTGCGCACCGAGCGGCGGCAACGCGCTGAAGAGCAAGCCGCCAAAACCACTATCAAAATGGTCATCCCCCTTGTATTATTTGTCCTCCCCTCGATTATCTTTGTCACGCTCGGCCCGGCGATTATCCAGTTGGTCCGGACACTGATGCCGGAGGCATCGCACTGAAAGAGCCGCTGCTCAAGGAGTGAATCCAGGAGTTAAGATGTTGGGAAGGGAATCCACGGGGTATGCGTTCAACCGGACGCGTCAAACCTATCTGGCCACAGATTTGTCGGTCGCTGCGACCCATTGGTCGCGTTTCCGTGGCTTGATGTGCACGGATGCGGCAAGTTTCCCCCGCGGGAAAGGTCTCTGGATCGTGCCGTGCCGCGGGATTCATACCCTGGCCATGAACTTCCCCATTGATGTCGTTTATCTTGATGCCGAGAAACACGTGGTGCACGTGGAGGAAAATCTGAAGCCTTGGCGAGTAGGCCGCGTGAGTTTGCGCGCAGCGTCGGTACTGGAACTTCCGGGTGAAACGGTAAGAGCCAGCGGCACTAGGATTGGAGATGCAGTTGAAATCGGGCAGGGTGAAGCGCGAGTAGTGGGCAAGGGATGAACGACGATCTCATGAACGATGAGCTCCAACTTCTGGTGCAGTGGTCGTCGCCGTGGCAGGAGTTTGTCACTTCGATCCGGCCCGCGCTGGCCAAGTCCGCGCGTCCGTTAGCAGGAGAAGCCCGGACCGGACCGGTTCATCGCCGTGAAATGTGGATGGCCTGGGCGTTGGAGGTAGTGCTCATCGCCGCCGCGATTGTGGTGCCGTCCAAGCTGGCCATCTTGCATCCAGCGCAGTTGCCTGCCATGCCGAAGTGGGACGTCATCTATTTTTCCGGAGACGAATTGCCGCAGACGGAAGATCGTGGCGGCGCTCGTGCTGGCCGCTCCGGCCGCGCCGGCGGCCACGAAGCTCACCACCGCAGCCAGGTCATTCGCGTGGCGCGCGGCGAAACGGTGCAAGAAAAAATTGTGGACGCTCCGAAACTCAACCTGCCGTTGTCGAGCTCTGCAGTTGCAAACTTGCTTGCTTACAAGCCGCTGCCTGGGCCCGCGCCGGCCGAGGGATTGCGGCCTTCCCTGCGCGCTCCGGCTCTCGCATACACGCCTGTCGCTCCAGCGCCTGACGCAACCCGCACCAAGATGCGAACTGCTCCATCGATGAATGCCGCCGTGATTCCGCCCACGCCCGATGCGCCTCGCGAACGTATGCGGACTGCACCTGCGATGACTGCTTCCGTCGTTCCGCCCAGTCCCAGCGCTCCGGTTGAAATCACGCCGGTTCGCGTGCCGGGGAATCAGATGGTCGCGGTCGTTCCGCCGCCGGTTTCTGCGCCGGAGCAGATCACGAATTTGAATCCGAAGCTCACGCTGCCCGCGCCCGGCGTGGTCCCCCCACCGCCTACTCAGATCACGAAAGACATCAAACCCGGCCCGGGATTTGGCCCAGGAGACTTTCAAAAGCAAGTGGTGCCGCCGCCAGTCCAGGTCAGCGGGACGTCGTCGGACCGCCGCGGTTACAGCGGGCTGGGCAACGCCAATGTTGTCCCGCCTCCCGTCACCGTGAACGGCGCACAGGGAGGGCGAACTCTTCTCGCCAGCCTGGGAAGTCCCAACGTGGTCGCACCGCCGGTGAGCGGCGCCGATCTGAATGGCAAGGCCGATGGGCGGCCTCGCACGGCAACTCTGGGAACTCCGGGCGTCGTGCCACCTCCCGTGCAGGTTGGCGGGGGATCGTTGTCCGATCGGAACACTGCAGGGTTGGGTAGCGGATCAGTCGTTCCGCCTCCGCCTAACGCGGCAGGCGTCGCCTCCGAGTCAGGATTGGGCCGTGGCAACCGCGGCAAAGGATTGGGCGGCCCGCTCGACGCCGGCTCGGCGGCTAGTCCGCCAAGCAACACCGGCGGCAGCGCGCCCGGCACTGGCGTTGTGGTCTCAAACCAGCCTGGCGCCGCGATTGGACTGCCCGGCGGGGCGGGAGCAGGATCTCTTGCCATGTCTCCGGCGGGAGGAAAGCAACAGGGCATCGGCAGCGGAACCGGCGGGTCAGGCATCAGCCGCGGTGAAGGCCCAGCCGGCGGCCTGCTGAAAGGCGGAACCGGCGCGGCCGCTTCTGGCAGCGGCCCCGGTGCTGACCCGGCCACGGCGGGAATTTCGCCTTATCCCGGTACTGGCGGGGCCGGCACCGGCGCTGTCAGCAAGCCTCCGATTCCCGGAGTTTCCGTGCACGGCGGCAGCGACATCATTACGCTTCCCAGTTTCGCCGCCGACGCCAGCGCTGCTTCCACTCCCGGCCGGTCTTCTAAAATTAAGGAGCGTGAGGGGCCGGATATCACCGTCGTCGGAACTTCGCGTTCGGGCGGCGCGTTCAACTTTTACGGCACCCTTAAAGGCGACAAGGTTTACACCATCTACATTGACACTGCGCTGGGCACCGCCGTGATGGAGTATGCCGATCCGGCTTCCGCAACCCATCCCTATGCTGGAGACCTGACGGCGCCGCAGGCCCTGCGCGCCGACGTGCCGCCCAACCTGAAAAAATCGCGGCTGGTGATCGCCTGTGTTCTTGACCGCTCGGGACAACTGCGCAATCCGAAAGTGCTGGAGCACGGCAGCAGCGAGATGACGGCGAAAGTGCTGACCGCATTAAACAGCTGGAAATTCCGTCCTGTACTTCGCGGCGAACAACCCATCGAGGTCAACGCCATTCTCGGCTTCGACATCGACACGCGGTAGAAGCTCTCACCGCCGAGAGCGCCAAGCAAATCCTCGCGGACTGCCAACACCTTACCACTTGTCATTCCCAATCGCTTCTGCGATGAGGAATCTGCTTTACTCGTGTAGGCACGCGCGTTTGGTTCGCTTCCCTGCTAAACTCTGCGTCCTCGGCGACCTCTGCGTTAAAGCTCTTACCGCCGAGACGCCGATTTCATGCTATAGTGATCAACTGCAGTGGGTGAGTCAGCTCCGGCTTGCCCTGTCCCTGGTTCCTGTCCGATTTTTCCGCACGGAGGTAAAGACGCCATGCAAAACACATTCTCTCTGAGCCGCTCTATCGCGGTTTGCACCATGGCCTTGATGTTAACAACCGCCTCCTGGGCGGCGGAACAGGTATTCCATCGTTTCGGAGCCTACGCGAAAAACCCGGCTGCAGGCCCGCTTTTCGACGCTGCCGGCGACCTCTACGGCACCACCCAGTTCGGCGGTCCAAACAACGTTGGCACAGTTTGGGAATACGGCCCCACACCGGTGGGCGTCTACACGACGCTTTACGAATTCAAAGGCGGCAGCGACGGAGCAAACCCCGTGGCCAGCTTGATCTGGGACAACTCTGGCAACCTTTACGGCACGACCAAGTTTGGCGGTCAGTTTGGACGTGGCACGGTTTTCGAGCTTTCTCGCCAACAAAGCGGCCCCTGGACTGAGACCATCCTATACAGTTTTGGCTCTCAGCAAGGCGATGGCTCTCGTCCATCCGCGAACCTGGTTTTTGATTCTCAGGGCAATCTCTATAGCACCACCCTGGGCGGAGGCTCAACCGGAAATTTTGTCACCGTGTTTGAACTCACACCTGGATCTAGCGGTTGGACCGAAAGCGTGCTTTACAGCTTCCGTGGCGGAAACGATGGGGCGATTCCCGCTTCTTCCTTAGTGCTCGACAGTGCAGGCAACCTGTATGGCACGACGGTCGTAGGCGGCGCGGGCACCGGCACCGTCTTCGAGCTATCGCCCTCCGGCGGTGGCTGGGTGGAACGTGTCATTCATGCTTTTCAACCTTCGGGTTCGGGTGATGGATCGGGTCCGACTGCAGGCGTGATTTTCGACTCCAACGGAAACCTGTACGGGACCACCGAGTGGGGCGGCGTGGAGGGCAACGGTATCGTATTCAAGCTGGCGCCGGTTCAGGGCGGATGGACAGAGAGCATCATCCACAGATTCAAACCTGCAGAAGGCGATGGCGCCAAACCCAGGGCAGCTCTTACGTTCGATCACTACGGCGTCAATCTATACGGAACAACCAGCCTCGGCGGCGCCTATAACTACGGGACCGTTTTCGAGTTTTCCCCCAAATCGGATGGCAATTGGCAGGAGACAGCACACCACAGTTTTACCGGCGGCAGCGATGGAGCCTATCCGTATGGCGCCGTGATCCTGGACGGGTCATCCGATGTGTACGGCACGACTTTCAATGGCGGCATCGCGCAGGGCTCGGCCGGGAACGGCGTGGTCTTCTGGCTTTTTTAGCTGCGTACTCAGAGTTGTCATCCTGAGAGCCCGCGCTTTTCTTCGCGGGCCGAAGGATCTCAGTCTCCACGGCTTTCCGGGTAAATACGTCCTCTTACCGCCGAGACACCGATTTCATGCTATATCGATCAACCTCAGTGGAGGACCATCCCCCGGTCCTGCCGTTCCTGCCAGAGTTCCGTACGGAGGTAAACACGCCATGCGAAACAGACCCGCACTGAAACGCTCTCTCGTTTTCGCGATAACTCTGATGTTAACGACCGCTGCTTGGGCTGCGGGACGCGAAAGGGTGCTACATACGTTTGGAAACTACGCGAAAAATCCAGGCACCACTCCGATCCTCGATCCGGCGGGTAATCTTTTCGGCACAACGCAATATGGCGGAGTCAGTAACTCCGGCACAGTCTGGCAGATTAGTCCTGCGCCGGCCGGAACCTTCAGCGTGCTTTACGCGTTCAAAGGGGATGTAGATGGCTTCACGCCATCATCGCTGGTTCTTGACGACGCGGGAAACCTTTACGGAACCACCGCGGGCGGCGGTAAGTTCGGAGATGGCACGGCCTTCGAGCTTTCACCAATGAATGGTGCGTGGCTAAAGAGCACTCTTTACACCTTTGGCGGTTACGTAGGAGATGGTAACGGACCGGAAGCGGGTCTAGCCGTTGACTCGGCGGGAAATCTGTACGGCACCACAGCGTCCGGAGGCCAATTCGGGTTCGGAACCGTGTTTGAGCTGATGCCGACGTCGGGAGGAGGCTGGACGGAGTCAGTAATCTATAGTTTCTTCGGCAACGGCGTTGATGGGAAAGAGCCGCTGGCGCCCGTCACGCTGGATGAGGGAGGCAACCTATTTGGAACGACTTATGACGGCGGTGAGTCCGGCTACGGTATCGTTTTCGAACTCTCGCCGGCCGCTGGAATCTGGCAAGAGAGCGTCGTCTATACCTTCCAGGGGGGCGCGGATGGTTCCTTTCCGCAGGCACGCGTGACCTTTGACAGCAGCGGCAACTTATTCGGTACCACTGAGCTTGGCGGCAGCTCGGATTCTGGGACGGTGTTTAAGCTGACGCCATCAGGCGGAACGTGGACCGAGAGTGTTATCCATTACTTTCAGCCCAGCGCCGGAGACGGTTCGAATCCCTTTGCTGGTGTCGTTTTCGATGCGGCTGGGAATTTGTACGGTACTACGGCTTACGGCGGCGGCAGTTACGGAGGGGGGACGGTCTTCAGGATGTCAATCGGCTCCAGCGGGAACTGGATGGAGACAGGACAGCATTCCTTCACTGGAAGTGGCGACGGCAGTACACCCCGAGCCGGCGTCA
>JGI12269J14319_10001561_pt1 | contig 22708 bp, 18 predicted proteins | sample PeaSoiSIISIP2007_FD_14319 | JGI IMG/M metagenome (IMG submission 14319)
GCGGACGAGGAAGCCGGTGTCGATGTCGCCGGCGAGGAACTCGGGGTGGCGCAGGATGCGCACCAGGAGGTCGCGGTTGGTGGTGACGCCGTGCAGGTGCGCCTGGTCCAGCGCGCCGGCCAGGGCGCGGGCCGCCTCGGCGCGGGTGGGAGCGTGCGCGATGACCTTGGCGAGCATGGGGTCGTAGTGGACGGGTACGTCGGATCCGTCCTCCACCCCGCTGTCGACCCGCACCCCTCCGATGACGGGGAACCGGAAGCGGTGCAGCCGGCCCGCCGAGGGCTGGAAGCCCAACGTGGCGTCCTCGGCGTACAGGCGCGCCTCGATGGCGTGCCCCGTGATGGTGGCGTCGAGGACCTCGGGGGGAAGCGCCATGTCGTCGGCCACCAGGAGCTGGAGCCGCACCAGGTCGAGCCCGGTGACGAGTTCGGTGACGGGGTGCTCGACCTGCAGGCGGGTGTTGACCTCCAAGAAGGCGATGCGCCCGTCGGGGAGGACCAGGAACTCGACGGTGCCGGCATTGACGTAGCCGATGGTGCGCGCCACGGTGACCGCAGCCGCTCCCAGCTCGGCGCGCCGCTCGGGGGTCAGGGCGGGGGAGGGGCACTCCTCGATGATCTTCTGGTGCCGGCGCTGGATCGAGCACTCGCGTTCGAAGAGGTGCACCACGTTGCCGTGCATGTCACCGAGGATCTGCACCTCGATGTGGCGCGGACTCGCCACGTACGGCTCGACGAACACGGTGCCGTCCCCGAAGGCCGAGGCCGCCTCTCGTTCGGCCGACGCCAGCGCGTCGCCGAGCGACTCGGGGCCCCCCACGACGCGCATGCCGCGACCGCCGCCGCCGGCCGACGCCTTCACGAGCACGGGCCACCCCAGGGCCGCCACCGCTTCGAGGACCGCGTCGGGGAGGGCCGTGCCCCGAGGGCCCGCCCCGGCGCCGGTGGGGATCTCCACCGTCGGGAGCACGGGCACCCCCGCCGCTGCCACCGTGGCCTTGGCGGCCAGCTTCGAGCCCATGGCCTCGATCACCTCGGGCGGAGGGCCCACGAACACGAGCCCGGCGGCCACACAGGCCCGGGCGAACCCGGCGTCCTCGGACAGGAACCCGTAGCCGGGGTGCACGGCGTCGGCCTTGCTGGCCAGGGCAGCGGCCACTACGGCGTCGGTCTTGAGGTAGGTGTCGGCCGGGGCGGCGCCAGGCAGGCGCACGAACTCGTCGGCCTCCGACACGTACGGGGCGCGGACGTCGGGATCCGAGCACACCGCCACGCAGGTGATGCCCAGTCCGTGGGCGGCGCGGATCACCCGACGTGCGATCTCGCCCCGGTTGGCGACGAGGAGCTTGGCGATCACGGTCTCACGTTCACATCCGGAACACGCCGTAGCCGCGCGTCCCGTGGATGGGGGTGTTGTGGATGACCGAGAGGCACATGCCGAGCACGTGGCGGGTGTCGCGGGGGTCGATGATGCCGTCGTCGTAGAGCCGGGCGGTGAGGAACAGGGGAAGAGACTCGCGTTCGATCTGTGACTCCACCATGGCGCGCATCTGGGCGTCGGCGTCCTCGTCGAAGTCCTCACCCCGGGATGCGGCTCCCTGGCGGGCCACGATGGACAGCACTCCGGCCAATTGGGCAGGGCCCATCACCGCCGAGCGTGCGTTGGGCCAGGCGAACAGAAAGCGCGGGTTGTAGGCCCGCCCGCACATGCCGTAATTGCCCGCCCCGTAGGACGCCCCGATGTTGACGGTGAGGTGGGGGACCTGGGAGTTCGAGACGGCGTTGATCATCTTGGCGCCGTCTTTGATGATGCCGCGCTGCTCGTACTCCTTGCCCACCATGTACCCCGTCGTGTTCTGCAGGAACAACAGGGGGACGTCGGTCTGGTTGCACAGCTGGATGAACTGCGTCGCCTTGTTGGACTCCTCGCTGAAGAGGACGCCGCGGTGGTTGGCGAGCACCCCGATGGGATACCCGTGGATCGACGCCCATCCCGAGACCAGGCTCGGTCCGTACAGCGGCTTGAACTCGTCGAAGCGTGAGCCGTCCACCACCCGGGCCAGGACATCGCGGGGGTCGAAGGGGACGCGCAGGTCGGCCGAGGCGATGCCCAGCAGCTCGTCGGGGTCGTGGACCGGCTCGTCGACCGGCATCGAGGGCGCCACCCCCTGCTTGTGCCAATTCAGCCGGGACACGATGGCGCGCCCGATGCGGATGGCGTCGGTCTCGTCGATGGCCAGGTAGTCGGCGAGGCCGCTCACCCGGGCGTGCATGGACGCGCCCCCCAGCTCCTCGTCGTCGGACTCCTCGCCGGTGGCCATCTTGACCAACGGGGGCCCTCCCAGGAACACCTTGGAGCGGCCTTCGATCATCACGATGTGGTCGCTCATGCCCGGGACATACGCGCCGCCCGCGGTGGAATTCCCGAACACCAGGGCAATGGTGGGAACGGCGGCCGCGGAGCGTTGGGTGAGGTCCCGGAAGCCGCGCCCCCCGGGGATGAAGATCTCGGACTGCGTGGGCAGGTCCGCACCCCCCGACTCGACCAGGCTGATCGAGGGCAGCCGGTTTTCGAGCGCGATGTCGGCCAGGCGTGACGACTTGCGCATGGTGAAGGGATTGGTGGCGCCCCCGCGCACCGTGGGGTCGTTGGCCGTCACCAGGCACTCGACCCCACTCACCACGCCGATGCCCGAGACCAGGCTCGCCCCCACCGTGTAGTCGGTCCCCCACGCCGCGAGGGGGGCGATCTCGAGGAAGGGGGAGTCCCGGTCCAAGAGCAGCTCGACACGCTCGTGGGCGAGCATCTTCCCCCGCCCCTGGTGGCGCTGCACGTAGCGCGGGCCTCCGCCGGCCCGGGCCACGGCCAGCTGTTGCTCCACCTCGGCCAGGGCGGACTCCATGGCCGCCCGGTTCTGGCGGTACGTCTCGGAGCCGGGGTCGATCGTCGAGGTCAGGAGGGGCATCGGGCGGGGGAGGGCCTGCTCCGAGGCGCATCGGGGGCGCCCGAGGTGGTCGTGGACTGCACTGTCCCCCCCGTCATCGGGTGACAGACTAAACCTCATGGAGACGAGGCCGCTGTCTGCCGTGGTGCTCGCCGCCGGCGAGGGGACGAGGATGCGCTCGACGCGCCCCAAGCCCCTCCACCGGTTGTGCGGGCGCCCCATGATCCTGCACGTCCTCGACGCGCTGGCCGAGCTTCCCGTGCACAAGGTCGTCGTGGTGGTGGGACATCGCGGGGACTGGGTGACCAAGACGCTCGTCGACCACGCGCCACCCTCGCTCGCCATCGAGTTCGTCGAGCAGACCGCGCAGCTCGGCACCGGTGACGCCCTGGCCGTCGGCCTCACCGCCCTGCCCGACGGGCTCCTCGACGCGGACGGCGACGTCGTGGTGCTTCCCGGCGACACGCCGCTCGTGCGCCCGCCCACGCTCGCCGCCCTGGTCCGCCACCACCGCAACGCGGGCGCGGCGGCCACGCTGCTCACCGCCGTGCTGCCCGACCCCACCGGCTACGACCGCGTGGTGCGGGGCAAGGACGACGCCGTGGTGCGCGTCGTCGAGGCCGCCGACGTACGCGAGGACGACGCCTTCGTCGACGAAGTGGCCACCACCATCCACTGCTTCCGCCATGCCGTGCTGGCGCCGGCGCTGCGCCGGCTGCGGCCCGTGGTCCGCACCGGGGAGCACTGCCTCACCGGCATCTACGAGGTGCTGCACGACGCCGGGTACGGCGTCGAGTCGCTCGTGGTGGGCGACCCCATGGAGGCGGCCGGGGTCAACGACCGGGCCCAGCTGGCCGTGGCCGACGCCGAGCTGCGCAACCGCATCAACGAGCGGTGGATGCGGCGCGGCGTGACGATGTGGGACCCCGAGAACACCTACATCGACGCCAGTACCCGCATCGAGCCTGATGTCGTGCTCCTCCCCGGCGTCGTTCTGCAAGGGGAGTGCATGCTCGGCGCCGGCGCCGAGGTCGGGCCCGACTGCCACATCGTCGACAGCGCCGTCGGGGCGGGCGCCAAGGTGACCAAGAGCACGGTGCTGCGCGCCGAGATCGGGGAGGAGGCGCGGGTGGGGCCCTTCGCCGTCCTCGGGCCCGGTGCCCACGTGGCCGGCGGCGAAGTCGTGGGACCCTTCACCCGTCTGGGGGCGGACTTCGCCGCACTCGACTGACCCGACGGCTCCCACCGGCTCACGCCGGAGGACTCGCGGCGAGACCGGCGGCTCCGGAGTCAGGTGGTCTGGACGATCATCACCGAGCACGGCGCCTGGTGCGCCACCGAGTTGGGGACGCTGCCGAGCACCCTGCGCACGCCGGCCATGCCCTTGTTGCCCACCACGATGAGGTCACCCTTCTCGCGCTCGGCGACCTCCACGATCGACTCAGCCGGGTCACCGGTGCCGGTGTGGCCCTGCACTTCGATCCCAGCCAGGCGGGCCCGGGCGCATTGTTCGTCGAGCACGGCGTCGGCCACGGCGCCGGGCCCGAGCCGCTCCCGGAATTCCTCGGGGACCGTGGCNGCTCGCACCGGCTTGGGCTTGTAGGCCGTGACGATGTGCAGCGTCGCCCCGTAGAGCTTGGCGATCTCGATGGCCCGGCGCACCGCCTCGCCGGCCGTGTCCGAACCGTCTGTGCCCACCACCACGGAAGAGAACATGGCATCGACCCCCCGCCTGTATTCCGGGCGCACCTTATCCCCTCGTCCTTGTTCCCCGGGGCTAGTTTTCGAGTGGTGCCGACGATCTGTGCCTGTCGCGGAGAGGCCGCGGCCCCGGAATCTGTCGAGTGCTCTCGCATCGCGACATCTCGATCTGTTACCGCTGCCTGGACTGGAGGACATAGACGACGCAAATTCGACCAGGCCCACAGCGGGCCGGCCAGGGTCGTGGCCGTCGAGCCGATCTTCACCGTCACCGACGCGCCCCGCTCGCGTGCTCACTATCAGAAGCTCGGGTTCACCACCACGGAGCACGACGACACGTACGCGTTCGCTCACCGGGACAATCTCACGGTCCATCTCGCCCGGACCGACACGAAGCGACCTCGGAGGGCGGGGGCGATCTACATGCACGTCGAGGACGCCGATCACGTGGCGGAGGCCTGGCGCAGAGCGGGTCTCGACGTAGCCGGTCCCGAGGGATTCGACTACGGCAAGCGCGAGGGTTCCCACACCGATCCCGACGGCAACCTCATCCGGTTTGGGTCCCCCCTGCGGCCGGACCCGGCCTGAGCGTCGCGGCGCGTGCGGGATCCGGCCTGACCCCGCACCGTGGCGTCGGAATGGACGTCGCCCCATGGGGGGATGATGGAACCGGGTTCTCCTGCCAGCCCAACACGTTGCGAAGTGAGTGACGCCATGGACGTGGCGATTCTGGGAACGGGCAAGACGGGAGCGGCCGTCACCCGGCGCCTGCACGAGCGAGGACACACCGTGCATCTGTGGAACCAGACCCCGGACCGGGCCGATCGGGATCGGCACGACCCACGCCACCCCGGCCCAAGCGGCGGGCGCGGCCCAGGTCGTGCTCAGTGTCCTGACCGGCACCGAGGCGGTGCGGCAGGTCTATCTCGGCGAGCACGGCGCCCTCGAGGCCAGCGGGGACAGGGTGTACGTGGACATCACCACGGTCAGCCCCGAGGTCCCACGTGCAGGTGGCTGCCGGATCTTCACCCGGGCCGCGCCACGCTTTTCCGAGCACGACCTCCCGGCGCTGGGCGAGGTCTTCCGTGGCGAGCGGCGGGCCAGTCACCGGCTCCGGGACCCCATCACGCGCCACCCCGGCAGCGATGTAGCGTGCGCGTATGGAGCTGGTCCCCCGTCGACGTCTCGAGCTCGTGTCCGGGAGGTCGCACCCCGCCCTGGCGCACGAGATCGCCGCCAATCTGGGTGTCGACCTCGGCGGCGCCAACCTGCGCGAGTTCGCCAACGGCGAGATCCACTGCCGCTACGACGGCTCGCTGCGGGGCAGCGACGTCTTCATCGTGCAGACGCACTCGGGCCCCGTGAACGACTCGATCATGGAGCAGCTGATCATGATCGACGCCGCCAAGCGGGCGTCCGCCAAGCGCATCACCGCGGTGTGCCCCTACTACGGGTACTCACGCCAGGACCGCAAGGCCACGGGACGAGAGCCGATCACCGCCAAGCTCGTCGCTGACATGTTCCAGGTTGCGGGGGCGGACCGTGTCGTGAGCGTCGACCTGCACTCGGGTCAGATTCAGGGCTTCTTCGACGTCCCCTTCGACCACCTGACGGCGACGCCGGTGCTCGTCGAGGAGATCCGCCGGCTGGGCACGAGCGATCTCGTCATCGTCGCCCCCGACGCCGGCCGGGTGCGCGTGGCCGAGCGCTTCAGCCAGCATCTGGGTGCGGACCTCGCCTTCGTGCACAAACGCCGGCCCCGGGGCACCCAGAACCAGGTCGAGGCCCTCGACGTCGTGGGTGAGGTCGAGGGGCGCCACTGCGTCCTGATCGACGACATGATCGACACCGCCGGCACCATCTGTGCGGCGGCCGAGCTCCTCGCCGAACGGGGCGCGGCCGACGTCTCGGCCATGGCCACCCACGGGGTGCTGTCAGACCCGGCCATCCAGCGCCTCGAGAAGTCCCCACTGTCGCAGGTGGTGGTGACCAACACGTTGCCCATCGCCGAGGAGCGCCGCATTGAGAAGCTGAGGGTCCTCTCCGTGGCCAAGCTCATTGCCGATGCCATCGACGCCGTGTTCGAGGACACCTCCGTGTCGGAGATCTTCGGGGGCGACAACCTCACCTAGCGGGCCCGGCTAGCGGGCCGGGCGCAAGGGCCCGGCTGAAGGGCCGCTGAAGGGCCCCGCTGAAGGGCTCACCGAAAGGCGCTGGTGGGCGCCGGCTTCCGCCCCCGCCCCCGCGCCTTCTATGCTGGGTCGCCCGTTCGCCGCACCCGAGGAGCTCTTCACCCCCATGGCTGAAATCACCCTGGTCGCCGCAGCCGGTCGTCCCTCGGGCTCCAGCGCGGCGCGCCGGTTGCGCCACGACGGCCGGATCCCGGCGGTCGTGTACGGGCCCGGGGTCGCGCCCATGCCGGTCTCGGTGGCGGCGCGGGACCTGCGGACCGCGCTCAGCACCGACGCGGGCCTCAACGCCGTGCTGTCGCTCCAGGTCGACGGCAAGAAGTTCCTCACCATGGCCCGCGAGCTCCAGCGCCATCCGGTGCGGGGGAGCGTGACGCACGTCGACTTCCAGGTGGTCGACCCCAACCGCGAGGTCACCGCCGAGGTGACCATCACCCTCACCGGCGAGGCGCTCGAGCTGCACCGGGCCGACGGGGTGCTCGAGCAGCAGATGTTCTCGCTCACCATCAAGTCGCGCCCGGCCGACATCCCCGCCCACCTCGACGTGGACATCAGCGATCTCGTGATCGGCTCCGCGGTGCGCGTCTCGGACATCGTCCTCCCCCCCGACGTGATCACCGAGGTCGACCCCGAGTCGATCGTCGCCGCCGGCCAGCCGCCGCGCGTGCAGGTGCTCGAGGAGGGCGCGGCCGAGGGCGAGGCGGCCGAGGGCGAGGCGGCCGAGGGCGCGGCGGCTGCCACCGGGGAAGCCGCCGCGGAGGCCGGGGGCGAGTCGGGCGGGGAGAGCTAACCCCTGCGGCGCCTGCTGCCCGCGTCCGGCAGAGGAGCCCGGGGAGCGGCGGCCGACCTGCTGGTGGTGGGCCTCGGCAATCCGGGAGCCGAATTCGAGCGCACTCGCCACAACCTCGGTGCCGAGGTCGTCGAGCTCCTCGCCTCGCGCCTGGGACTCCGGCTGCGGCCCGAGAAGGGCACGCGGGCCCTGGCCGCGTCGACGCACCTCGACGACCGGCTCGTGGTGCTGGCCGTGCCCCAGACGTACATGAACGAGTCCGGCCAGGCCGTGTCGGCCTTGATGCGCCGGTTCCGCCTCCCGGCGACGGATCGGCTGGTGGTGGTCCACGACGAGCTCGATCTGCCCACGGGCAGGGTCAGGGTCAAGGTCGGGGGCGGCACGGCCGGAAACAACGGGCTCAAGTCCATCCACTCCCATCTCCACGACCCGGGATACGTGCGCGTCCGCATCGGCATCGACAAGCCCCCCGGGCGCGAAGGCGGGGCCGACTACGTGCTGCGCCGCCCCACCCGTGCCCAGCGCGACGCGCTGGACGTGGCCGTGGCGCAAGCTGCGGATGCCGTCGAGGTGATCGCCCTCGAAGGTGCGGACGCCGCCATGCTGCGGTTCAACGGCGACCGTTAACCTGCAGGGGTGAGCCTTCGCTCGCTCCCCTCCCTGCTCCGCACCGAGCCCGCCATGGTCGACGCCATGGCGGCGCGCAGCGGCGCGCTGGCGGTGCCCGACGCCGCGGTCGCCTTCGTGGTGGCGGGGATGTGCTCGCTGGGCGAGCGCCGCCCTCTGCTGGTGGTGACGGCCACCGTCGTCGACGCGCAGCGCCTCGGCCACGACCTCGGCGCCTTCCTCGGCGACGACGCCGTGGCGCTGTTCCCGGCGTGGGACACCCTGCCCTTCGAACGCGTCAGTCCCGAGGTGTCGACCATGGGGCGGCGCCTGCGACTGCTGTGGCGCGTCCAGGACCCCGAGCGCGCCCCGGCAGTGATCGTGGCCCCGGTGCGCGCCCTGCTGCAACGCCTGGGCCCCTTCGAGCAGTCCGCCGTCCCCGTGCACGTGGCACGCGGCGATCGTCTCGAGATGCACGAGCTCGTGGCCCGGCTCGTCGCCCTCGGCTACCGGCGCGAGTACCAGGTCGAGCACCGGGGTGAGCTCGCCGTGCGGGGCGGGATCGTCGACGTGTACCCGTCGACCGCCGAGCTGCCGGTGCGGATCGACCTGTGGGGCGACGAGGTCGACCGTCTCACCGAGTTCGACCCCGGGGACCAGCGCTCGGTGGGGGACCTCGGTGACATCGAGCTCTTCGGGTGTCGCGAGGTGCTCCCCACCGAGGACGTGCGTGCCCGGGCGGCCGCCCTCGTCGGTGCCGAGCCGTGGGGACGCTCGCAGTGGGAGCGGCTGGCAGAGGGCCAGATCTTCGACGGCATGGAGTCGTGGCTCCCGTGGCTCGTGGACACCGAGCGCGTCCTGCCCGACCTCGTCGGCGCCGGCGGGCGCATCGTGCTCGTCGATCCCCGTCGCATCCGTGACCGCGCCGCCGAGCTCAACGACGAGGAGGCGGCCCTGGCGGGGGCCCTCGCCGTCACGTGGGGCGTCGTACAGAGTGCCGACGCCGGTGGCACGCCCGACGGCAGTGTCCCCTCGGAGCGGTTCCCCCGCCTGAACGTCCCCTACGAGCGCCTTCTCGAGGGCTCGGCGGCCCCCGTGCTGTCGATGGTGCCGGTGGCCGACTCGCCCGCCACACCCTCCGTCGTGGCGCGCGGCATCGAGCCCGTGCACGGCGACCGTGCCCTGCTCGCGGCGCGGCTGTCGGAGCTGGTGGCGGCGGGCTACTCGGTGACGGTGTGCGCCGAAGGCGAGGGCTCGGCGTCGCGTCTGGCCGCCGTGCTGGCCGAGGAGGGCATGGTCGTCCCCGTCGTGGCGGGCGCGGGCCGCGACCGGGGGGACGGCGCCGGCTCGTCCGACGGGCTCGAGCTGACCCGCCCCGGCATCCGGATCGTGGTCGCCCCCCTCGAGCGTGGTGTGGTGGTGCCCGGGGCCAAGGTGGCCATCCTCGCCGAGGCCGACTTCACGGGACGCCGCCGCGCCCATCGTCCCGCCCGGGCGAGGGCGCGACCCACCGACGGGTTCTTCGACGACCTGGCACCGGGCGACTACGTCGTGCACCGCCAGCACGGCGTGGCCCGCTACGCGGGGATGGTCACGCGCGTCGTCAACGGCGCCTCGCGCGACTACCTGCTGCTCGAGTACCGCGGCGACGACAAGCTGTACCTGCCGTCGGATCAGATCGACGCGCTCACCCCCTACAGCGGGGGCGAGTCACCGACGCTCAACCGCCTGGGCGGCTCGGAGTGGCAGCGCACACGGGCCAAGGCGCGCGCCGCGGTCCACGAGATCGCCCAGGAGCTCGTCGAGCTGTACCGGCGGCGCCTGCACGTGAAGGGCCACGCCTTCGCACCCGACACGCCGTGGCAGCGTGAGCTCGAGGACTCCTTTCCCTTCACCGAGACCGTCGACCAGCTCCACGCCGTCGAGGAGGTCAAGGCCGACATGGAGGCGGACGTGCCCATGGACCGCCTGGTGTGCGGGGACGTCGGATTCGGCAAGACCGAGGTGGCGGTGCGGGCCATGTTCAAGGCGGTGCAGGACGGCAAGCAGGCGGCGGTGCTCGTCCCCACCACGCTCCTGGCCCAGCAGCACGCTCAGACCTTCGCCGAGCGCTACGCCGGGTTCCCGGTGCGTGTGGAGATGCTGTCGCGCTTTCTCACTCCGGCCCAGGCCCGCGACGTCGTGGCCGGACTGGCCTCGGGCGCGGTCGACGTGGTGGTGGGTACCCATCGGATGCTGGCCGGCGATGTCAGCTTCAAGAACCTGGGGCTGCTCGTCGTGGACGAGGAGCAGCGCTTCGGTGTCAGCCACAAGGAGACCATGAAGCAGATGGCTTCGGGTGTGGACGTGCTCACCTTGACGGCCAACCCCATCCCCCGCACCCTCGAGATGGCCCTCACCGGCATCCGCGACCTCTCCCTCATCAACACGCCCCCTGCGGCGCGCCAGCCCATCCTCACCTACGTGGGTGAGTTCGAGGAGGCCGCCGTGGTCGAGGCGTTGCGCCGGGAGCTCCTGCGCGAGGGACAGGCGTTCTTCGTGCACAACTGGGTGCAGAACATCGAGGCCGTGGCGGCGCGCCTGCGCGAGCTCGTCCCCGAGGCGCGCGTGGCGGTGGCCCACGGGCAGATGGACGAGGGCACGCTCGAGCAGGTCGTGCTCGACTTCTGGGAGAAGCGCTTCGACGTCCTGGTGTGCACCACCATCATCGAGTCGGGCATCGACATGCCCACGGTCAACACGCTCGTGGTCGACCGCGCCGACCGTCTCGGGCTGGGCCAGCTCCATCAGCTCCGAGGGCGGGTGGGGCGCGCCGGGCAACGCGCCTACGCGTACCTCCTCCATCCCGCCGACCGCGTGCTCTCGGAAGCGGCTTACGAACGGCTGCGGACCATCGGCGAGCAGACCGAGCTCGGTGCCGGGTTCAAGATCGCCATGCGCGACCTCGAGATCCGGGGGGCGGGCAACCTGCTCGGGCGCGACCAGTCGGGCCACATCGCCGCGGTGGGATACGACCTGTACGTGCAGCTCGTGGCCGAGGCGGTGGCGGAGATGAAGGGCGAGCCGCTGCGGCCCCCCGTCGAGGTCACCATCGACGTCCCCTCCGACGCCCACCTCCCCTCCGACTACGTGTCCCGGGAGGACCTGCGCCTCGAGGCGTACCGGCGCCTGGCCTCGGTCACCGCCGAGGCCGAGGTCGACGACATCCGCGCCGAATGGCTGGACCGCTTCGGCCCTCTGCCCTCGCCCGCCGAAGGGCTCCTCGCCGTGGCCCGGCTGCGGGTCGAGTGCCTGCGCACGGGGGTGCGCGAGGTGTCGGCGATCCCGGCGCGCCCGGGCCAGGGGGCGGGCCGTCCCGGACGGCGCGGCCTCGTGGCCCGCATCGCTCCCCTCGAGCTGCCGGCCTCGGCCCGGGTGCGCCTGCGGCGCCTGCGTCCCGAGGCCGTCGTCAAGGAGGAGACGCACCAGCTGGTGGTGCCCCTGGACCCCGACGAGTGGCCGGTGGACGCGTTGACGCAGCTGATCGGTGAGCTCGTGCCCGTGTCCGGCCCCCTGGCCGGAGCCGAATCGTCTGGTGCGGGGGCGCGCCGGTAGAGTGCCCGTTCCGTGAAGCGCCTCCTGGCAGTGGTGGTCCTGGGAGCGCTGTGCGCGGGGGCGGCGGGATGCGACCTGGGCCCCACCGCGGCCACCGTCGACGGCCGCACCATCAGCCAGTCCGACCTCCAGGACCAGCTGACCGTCGTGTCGGGCAGCTCCGTCGCGCAGTGTGCGTTGTCCATCGAGGAGACCCAGAGCGGGGGCACGTTGCCGACCGTGGCGGGCACCGGCGACGCCACGGTGTCGACGCCGTTCGCCGCCTTCGCACTCAACGGCCTCGTCGAGCAGGCCCTCGAGCAGGGCGCCCTCGCCCAGCGCCACGTGACGGTGAGCTCGTCCGACATCGCCACCGCCCGCCAGGACTACGAGAGCCAGCTCGAGGCCGCCTCGTCCCAGACGGGCTCGCCGTGCGGCCTGACCGGCCCCACCCTCGTGAGCGCGTTGCCCGCGAAGTTCGTCGACGAGCAGGCCCTCTCCCTCGCCTACCAGGAGAAGCTCGAGGAGGTCGTGGGACATGTCGACGTGAGCCCGACCGCCCTGCGCGCCTACTACGACTCCCATCTCACCGACGTCACCCAGCTGTGCCTGAACCTCATCATCGCCACCGACCAGGCTTCGGCGCAGGCCATCCACGACAAGATCGCGGCGGGATCGAGTTTCTCGACGGCCTCGCAGGGGGCGGGCGTGAACGCCAACAGCCCTGTCGGGGGGGAGGGCCCGTGCGTGTACCCCTCCGACGTCGTGGCCCAGCTCGGCTCGGCCGCTGCCGCCGCCGTCGAGGCGCTGGGGGACGGCCAGTTGGCGGCGCCCCAGGGCATTCCCGTCGCCGGCAGCACGGGGACCACCACGGTATGGGTGGTCATCGGGCTCCGCCAGCGTCACCTGGTGTCGTTCGCCGATTCCGAGTCCGGGTTGCGCCAGGGGCTGCTGGGCATGGGCGGGGCGAAACTGACCGCCGCGCTCACCCGCGTGGTGCACAGCGCCCGGGTGGAGCTCGACCCCCGCTACGGAACGTGGAGCACGGGACACGGCGTGTCCCCCCCGACGCCGCCCAAGCCTGTCTTCGTGCTCAACCCGGCCGTCGACCAGGCCCCGGGCACGTCGATCCTGGGCCCGAGCGGTCAGGCCGGCGGCTGACGCCGCGGTGGGCCCGTCCGCACCCGGGGGGGTCGGTCGCCCGCGGGTGATAGTGGTCGGGCTCGGACCGGCCGGTCCCGAGCTCGTGCCCGCCGCCGCCCTCGACGCCCTGCGGGGCGCGGCCCGCTGTCTCCTCCGCACGGCGCGCCATCCTTCCGCGCCGGTGGTGGGGCAGGTCGCCACCGGGCCCGTCGAGGTCCTCGACCGCCTCTATGACACGGCCGCCGCCTTCGACGACGTCTACGCGGCGATCGTCGAAGAGGTCGTCGCCTCGGCGCATGCTGTGGCTGCGACCGGGTACGTCGCCTACGCCGTTCCCGGTTCGCCCCTCGTGGCCGAGCGCTCGGTGGTGCTGCTGCGCGCCGACCCCCGTGTCTCGGTCGAGGTCGTGGTGGCGCCGTCGTTCCTCGACCTCGCCTGGGAGCGCCTGGCGGTGGACCCCGTGGACGCCGGAGTGCGGCTCGTGGACGGGACCGTTTTCGCCACCGAGGCCGCCGGCGAGCGCGGCCCGCTCCTGGTGGCGCAGTGCCACAGCCGTGCCGTGCTCGGCCAGGTCAAGCTGGCCGCCGACGACGTGGCGGGGGAGGACCCCGAGCGCAGCGCCGTGCTCCTCCATCATCTGGGGCTCCCCGACGAGCAGGTCGTGGAGGTGTCCTGGGCCGACCTCGACCGCACCCTGGAGCCCGACCACCTCACCGCGCTGTGGGTGCCGCGCCTGGCTCCACCGGTGGCCGCCGAGCTCATGGCGCTGGAGGAGCTCGTCCGCACGCTGCGGGCGCGCTGTCCCTGGGACCGCCGCCAGACCCACGGGTCCCTGGCGCGCCACCTCCTCGAAGAGGCCTACGAGGCGCTCGACGCCATCGAGGTGGTCGCCGCCACCGAGCCCGACGTGGCCCCCGTCGACGTCGCCCACCTCGAAGAGGAGCTCGGTGACCTGCTGTTCCAGGTGTACTTCCACGCCCTGCTGGCGACCGAGGAGGGCCACTTCACCCTGGCCGACGTGGCCCGGACCCTGCACGACAAGCTCGTCAGCCGCCACCCGCACGTCTTCGGCGACGCCGTGGCGGAGACGCCCGAGGAGGTGGCCGCCCGGTGGGAGGTGCTGAAGAAGGCCGAGAAGGGCCGCACCAGCGTCACCGACGGCATCCCCCGGGCGCTGCCCGCCCTTGCGCTGGCGGCCAAGCTCCAGCGCAAGGCGGAGTCCCTCGGGATCGACACCGGATCGCTCGACGACCGCCGGCGCCAGATCGTGGCCGGCCTGGACGCGTTGGCCGACCCCGCCCCGGTCCAGGGCGGTCCCGCCCGGGCCGCCCCGGAGTCCTCGGGCGAGACCCTGGAGGCCCCGGTCGCCACGGTCGACGCGCTCGGGGAGATGCTCTTCGCCCTGGCCGACGCGGCACGGCGCCTGGGCGTCGACCCCGAGACGGCGTTGCGGGGCTTCGCCGGCGCGTTCCGGAGACACATCGAGGCCTCCGAGGCACGATCAGGCTGAAAGCGCAGGCCAACACGGGCGCCCGACGGCCTCATGCCGGCGGGCCGCACACCCGCCCCACCACCAGGCGCGCTACCGGGCCACCCCGGCGCGCCTCCGCCTTCGGACCGGGGTCAGCGAGTAACTTCTACAACACTTACAACAGGGACAACAGATGACTGCCATCGAGAAGATCGAAGCGCGCGAAGTCCTGGATTCTCGCGGCAATCCCACCGTGGAGGTCGAGGTCGTCCTCGACTCGGGGGCGGGCGGCCGCGCCGTCGTCCCGTCGGGCGCGTCGACGGGCGTGCACGAGGCCACCGAGTGGCGCGACGGGGGCGACCGCTACGGCGGCAAGGGGGTCCTCGGGGCCGTCGAGCACGTCAACGGCGAGATCGCCGAGGTGCTCTCGGCATTCGACCCCTACGACCAGCGCGGCATCGACATGGCCCTCGTCGACCTCGACGGGACGCCGTCGAAGGGCCGGTTGGGGGCCAACGCCGTCGTGGGGGTGTCGTTGGCCGTGGCCCGGGCCGCGGCGGTCGACGCCGAGATGCCCCTGTTCCGCTACGTGGGCGGCGCCAACGCCCACGTGCTGCCGGTCCCCATGATGAACGTCCTCAACGGCGGGGCCCATGCCGACAATTCCGTCGACTTCCAGGAGTTCATGGTCATGCCCGTGGGGGCGGCGTCGTACTCCGAGGGACTGCGCTGGGGCGTCGAGACCTACCACGCCCTGGCCAAGGTGCTCAAGGGCCGTGGTCTGGCGACGACGGTGGGCGACGAGGGCGGGTTCGCGCCCGACCTGCCGTCGAACGCGGAGGCCGTCGCCATCCTCATGCAGGCCATCGAAGATGCCGGTCGCGTGCCCGGCGACGAGGTCGCCATCGCCCTCGACCCGGCCACGAGCGAATTCTTCGAGGGCGGGACCTACAACCTGTCGGGCGAGGGGCGCCGGCTCTCGCCGCAGGAGATGGTCGACTACTGGGTGGAACTGTGTGATCGCTACCCCGCCATCGTGTCCGTCGAGGACGGCATGGCCGAGGACGACTGGGACGGGTGGATGGCGCTCAACGCGGCGTTGGGTCGGCGGGTGCAGATCGTGGGCGACGACATCTTCGTCACCAACCGCGAGCGCCTGGCGCTCGGCATCGAGCGCGGCGTGGCCAACGCCATCCTCATCAAGGTCAACCAGATCGGCACGCTCACCGAGACCCTCGACACCATGGCCCTGGCCACGCGATCTTCGTACGCGTCGGTGATGTCGCACCGCTCGGGTGAAACCGAGGACACCACCATCGCCGATCTCGCCGTGGCCACCAATTGCGGGCAGATCAAGACCGGTGCGCCGGCTCGGTCGGACCGGGTGGCGAAGTACAACCAGCTCTTGCGCATCGAGGAGGAGCTCGGCGAGTCGGCGGCCTATCTGGGGCGCGCCGCGCTCTCCAACGCTCCGGCCGGAGGTGGATCGGCTCGGTGATGCTCAGCCGGGTGAAGCGTCGGCCCCTGCACGCCGCCAAGCGAGCACCGCGGGTGCGCCCGCACCTGCATGTGCACCTGCCGCTGACCCGGGTGCCGCGTCCGCACCTGCACATTCCCCGACCACACCTGCACGTGCCGTCGTCACCGGTGCCGGTGATGGTGGGCGCCGTGGCCCGGTGGCGAGTCCGCCGGGCCGACATGTCGCTCGAGCGTCGGCGCGCCCGCACCATTGTCGGCGCGACAGTGGTGTTCGTGTGCATCGTGCTCCTTACGAGCTTCCCCCTCAGCGGGGTCCTCTCCCAGCGCTCCGCCTTGTCGGGCACGGCCCACCAGCTCGCCACCATCGAGGCCCAGAACCGGGCCCTCGCCCGCCAGGTCTCGGCTCTGGCCGATCCCGCCGCCGTCGACGGCCTCGCCCGGCACGACTACGGGTTCGTCCCCGATGGCCAGCGCGCCTTCGACATCCTGCCGTCGTCGAGCCCGTCGGGCTCGGACCTGCCCGGCTCGGGCCAGGTCCCCTTGAACGGGCCGGTGGTGGTCCCCGGCTCGGCTCGCTCACAGGCCCTCATCGGGATCGTCGCTCCTGCCGGGAGCGCCCACGTCTCGGGTGCGACCGGAGGCGCCGGGGCTGGAGGCTCCCGGCGCGAGCAGGACACCGAGCCGCGCAGCTACTGGGCACGGGTGGTCCGAAGCCTGGAGTTCTGGAGCTGATTCCACCCCCGCGCCCGCTCGGCGAGTCCGATCGGGAGGCGGTGACCCGGCTGCTCGGGCGCTCGCCTTCGGGTGAGTTCACCGTGGCCGTGCGCCGTCGCGACGGCCGGCCGGCCGTCATCGTCAACGCTCCGTTGCTCGACGACGGGAGGCCCATGCCGACCCGGTACTGGCTCGTCGACGCCGAGCTGCGCGAGGCGGTGAGCAGGCTGGAGGCCGCCGGAGGCGTGCGCCGCGCCGAGGCCGCCGTGGACCGCGACGCGCTCGCCGACGCCCATGCCCGACACGGCGCCGAACGGGACCGGGCTCTGCCCGTCGGGCACTCGGGCCCGCGGCCTTCCGGTGGTGTGGGCGGGACCCGCAAGGGCGTCAAGTGCCTCCACGCTCATCTGGCCTGGACGCTTGCGGGCGGGGACGATCCGGTCGGACGCTGGACGGTCGAGGAGCTCGGGCTCGACATGTCGGACCTCGTCGTGGAACCGGAGCCGGGGGGGTAGACCAAGGCGATGCAGGACGAGTCCTCGAAGCCCGTCGCCGCCCTCGACTGCGGGACCAATTCGACACGACTGCTCGTGGTGTCCCCCGACCGCACCGTGCTCGAGCGGGAGATGCGTATCACCCGCCTGGGCCAGGGGGTGGACGCCACCCACTCCCTCTCACCCGATGCGCTGGCGCGCACCGTGGCGGTCCTGGGCGAATACCGCAGGCTCATGGACCACCATGGGGTCGGGCGAGCGCGACTGGTGGCAACCTCGGCGGTCCGTGACGCCTCCAACGCGGGAGCCTTCCTTTCGGCGGCCGAAGGCGCCACGGGGGTGCACCCCGAGGTGCTGGACGGTGTCGAGGAGGGTGCGCTCTCGTTCGCAGGTGCCACCGCGCACGTCCCCGACGAACGCGTCGGTCCTGGTCCAGTGCTCGTCGTCGACATCGGCGGAGGGTCGACCGAGCTCGCAGCCGGAGGGCTGGGCGCACCGCCCCGTGGCCCCGACGCGGTGTCCGCCGTCTCGCTCGACGTCGGCTGCGTCCGGGTGACCGAGCGCTTCTTGCGTCACGACCCTCCCCTCCCCGACGAGCTGCACCAGGCTCGGGGCGTGGTGGACGCCGAGCTGGTCGGGGCGCGGCGCGTGCTCCCGGCGCTGGCGCGGGGAGGCCTGCTTATCGGGCTGGCCGGCACGGTGTCGACGCTGGCCGCGCTGGAGCGGCGCCTGGCCCACTACGAACGGGCCGCCATCCATCACGCCGTGCTCACGCGCCGCCAGGTGGCGCAGTGGCTGGACACGCTGGCCACGGAGGATCGCCACGCTCGCCTGGCCCGTGCGGGGATGGTGGAGGGCAGAGCCGACGTCATCGTGGGCGGCGTGCTCATCCTCGATGCGGTGATGGACGCCTTCGACCGGGACCAGTGCCTGGTGTCGGAGGACGACATCCTCGACGGATTGGCGGCCAGCCTGCTGTGATCGCCGCCGCCCGCGCCGGGCGTGCAACGGGCTCGGTTAGTGTCCCTGCACCTTCGGTCCTTGCATCCGCGGCGTCTGGTCGCCGGGTCCCTGTGGAGTCTCGATGTCCTCTCCGGTCGCGCCGCCCTCTCCGTCTTCGTCCGGGCTCGTCGGCGACATCGCCGTGAGGAGGCCGATCTCCTGGACCAGCGCGGTCTGCCGGGCCGACAGCCGGTCGACGCTGAGCGACAGCTGGAACACCAGGACCAAGAGGAACAACACGGCGAGGAGCAACACGAAGGCGGGCGAATACGCGATCCCGACCAGGTCGGAGATCCGGGTCAACAAGCCGGTCCGAAGCGAGACGCTCACGAGGACCATGACGACGCTGACGAGCAACCAGAGCAGGGCCGTGTGCTCGCGCAGCCGCTGGCGACGCATGGCGAAGATGGACACGACGAGGAAGGTCGCGCTCAGGGCCATCGACAGTACGAACGCCTTCACACCCAGGACCACCGACAGCAGGGACAAACTCACGTGGCCTCCTTCTCTGTTGGCCTCTCTTCGTTGAGAGTACCGATCACCAGTGCGACGGTCACCCTTGCCATGTAGTAGGCGGAGCGGAAACCGGCGATGCTGGACTGTCCGTGCCCCCGGGGCGACATATGAACAGGGACCTCCTCCAACCGCATCCCGTTGCGGCTGGCCAGGACGAGCGACTCGACCTCCGGAAAGTCGGTGGGATAGGTCCGGGCGAAGAGCTCGATGCCCTGGACGCCCACGGCACGAAAGCCCGACGTCGTGTCGGTGAAGGTGGTCCCGGTTCGTCGGCTGACCAGCCAAGCGAGGAACCGCATGGCGACCCGGCGCCCGGTGGTCGCCACATAGTCTCCGCGGCCGAGCCACCGGGACCCGACGGTCATCTCCGCTCGGCCTTCCCGGATCGGTGCCAGCAGCCTTTCGATCTCGGAAGGATCGTGCTGGTCATCACCGTCGACTTGGATGGCGATGTCGAACCCGTGACGCAGGGCGTAGCGGTAGCCGGCCTGAACGGCGCCACCGATGCCGAGGTTGACGGGCAGGGTGATGACGGTGGATCCGGCTCGGAGCGCCCGCCGGGCCGTGTCGTCCTCCGAACCGTCGTTCACCACGACCACATGGGCATCGGGGAGCGACAAGTGCAGTCGCTCGATGACCCGGGCGATGGAGCGGGCCTCGTTGAAAGCTGGGACGACGATGCAGATCCGAAAATGGTGGACCTGCGGAGCCTGGGCCGAAATGGCTTCCGTTTCCGCCACGCGATCCCCCGCGCCGAACTCCTGTCGGGCCCCCTTCTGCTCCGGGGGCGGGGCCTCTGGAGCAGAAGCCGCTTCGAGCGAGTCGGCCCTGGTCTTCGAAACTGACCGGCCCACGCGTAAAGACGACCGGGCTCGGGACGGGCTGGCAGACGCCGAAAGACGCTTGTTTTCGCCAGGCGACACCGCTCCCCCTTAGAGCGCAAGAGACTCTCGTTCAAGGCTACTCGTCAAGGTCCCATTTCGGGAAGTTGCGCCCCGGTCCGTGGTCGCGAAACGGCCTCGATTACCCCGAATTCCTGCTGTTCCCGGGCAACGATCGGCGGTTCTTCAGGCCCGATCGGATCAACCCCTGCTAATCTGAAATCTCTTGGGGGGAATGAAGACGTCATGGCGACACCATATTCATACCCGAAACTCGGTATCGTCATTGTCGCCTACGGAAATCACGATCAGGAAATAGCCAGAATGCTGGACCTGGTCGAACAAGAAAAGAGCCCGGGGGACCAGGTCGTGCTGGTTGACAATCATCCCGACCTTCGCTGTTCGAAGATCGCAGAAGGCCACCCCGGTGTCGATCATGTCCTACGCCCGGGCAATATTGGTTTCGGCGCAGGTTGCAACCTGGGTGCGAAATGGCTGGGCGACCAAATCGACGTCTTGCTGTTCTTGAATCCTGACGCATTTCCGAGGCCTGGTTCGATCAAGGTCCTTCGAGAGGCTTCAAGGCGGGGTTGGGGAGCCTGGATGGGATTGGTCCTCCTGCCGGACGGCCGGGTCAATTGCGCCGGCAACGTCGTGCACGTGTCGGGCCTCGCCTGGTGCGCTGGATATGCGGAGCCCGCCGATCGCTATTCCAAAGAAGAAGAAATACCCTGTCTTTCCGGGGCGGATCTTGCGGTCGATCGAAGGGTGTGGGAGGACATCGGTGGCTTCGCCCCTGAGTACTTCTTGTATTACGAAGACATCGACCTATGTTTCCGCCTGCAGTTGAAAGGTTACAAGACAGGAATACTGCCGGGGTCACACATCGAGCACGACTACGACTTTCAAAAGAACGAGCGCAAGTGGTTCTACATCGAGCGCAATCGATACCTGTTCATCATTCGGACCTGGCCTCTCAGCGTCATTGTGGCCCTTCTGCCCATGCTGCTCGTCATCGAGGTGGGGCTTTGGCTCATAAGCGTCGTGCAAGGCCGCTTCTTCCTGAAGGTTCGGTCGACTTGGGCGTTGCTGAAGGTCCTTCCTTTTGCTCTTCGTTCGAGACGTGCAATCCAAGAGAGTCGCACGATCGGGCCGATGGAATTCTTCGACATGTTGGCGTACCGGATCGATACCCCGCTCATACCCTCCTTTGCCCGACACAAGATAGCCAATGTCATGTTGAGCCTTTACCACAAATGTGCCCGCAAACTCCTGAGTCTATTTTCTTGACGATGACGCTTGGTACTGAAGGACCGAAGGCGTGTGCACAGCGCGATCAGCTGCTCATAGCCGATCGGTTGTAGATGTACGTCGGCGTTCCTTCGAAGGTCGTCTTCGTGTCGAGCCGGAGACACGAATAGGTCAAGGGCGATGCAGAGACCACGAATCCCACACCGAGTCGCCCCGCGGCCGAACCACAGGGGTCGATGGTGATCTGCACAGCCGCCTTCAAAGACCCGATGACCTCCAGATCCGGGGGTGCACCTCTCGGGGCCGGGACGAAGAGCAGACCGGCATAGCGATTCCAGACGTTGGCGTGTTTGGGACCGAGGATCCCCCATGCTTTGGCGTTGGGGTAGAAGCTCGGAGCGCTCAGTGTCTCGAGGCCAGAGGCGACGAGGACCGGGTTCAGGTTCGAGAGCCCGAAACTGAGCCAGGCACGATGAGCCGAATCGGGGGGCTTGGACGCGACTCGGGTGAAGGTGGAGAGGATGGGCGAAGACATGAGCGGCCCGAGTCCCTGGTAGAGGGGGTTCACCGGCACAGAGATGACGGCGCCGAGGAGGACCAAGGCCAGACCGCCCCAGATGACCTTGCGTGCGGAGATCAAGAACACGACCACGGCTGCCGCGAGACTCATCGCCCCGGCTTTCCACAGGCTCAGGCCCAGGCCGGGTGCGAACTGCCTGAGACTCCGTCCGGCCCAGAAGTACATCCCGAAGGCCAGTCCCCCACAGGCCACCGCTCCGGTGACGATGCGCTGTTGTCGGTCGTCCCAAGCGCGAGGTCTGTGATCTGCGGAGGACTGCCCGGGCGGTTCCTTGTCGAACTCGGCCGCGCAGAAGATCGCCATCAGGAGAATGCCGCCCAGGCCCACACCGAGAATGGCACGTCTGGCCTCGACTCGACTGAGGAGAAGGAGAGACGCCAGGACCGGGGGAAGGCTGATCAGGTACCAGGCCGTGATCGTGATGAAAACCGCGGCCGTTCCAACCAGGAGCAAGCGCCAACGGCGCGCGAATTCCTTGAGGCGTACGCGCTGCATCTGGAGGAGGGCGAAGGGGCCGAGAAAGACGAACGACGAGATCTCCGACTGGTTCAGCGCGGCGGGCAGAGAGGTGCCATGTCGGGCGAGAGTCAATCCGAACGGCGCCGACAGGAGCTGCAGAAGCGAGGTGCCGCCTCCGCTCACCCGACGGTGGCCCGGGTACACCGTGCCGTCGATGGCGACGATCGTGGACCGGGAATGGAGGTAGAAGGCGCCCAGTGTCCCGCCGATCACAATCGCCAACGCAGCGAGGTCGATGATCAGTTTTCGAGTCGTGACTCCGAGCTCCCCCCAATGACCGACGACATAGCAAGCGCCCACCACGCCCAGGACGAGCGCTGTCGGGATCTGGAAGGGCGGATAGAACAGGAGACCGAAGCCGATGGCCGAGTACGCCGCCAGCGCCAACCAGGCCACTCGGCGAGGTGCCGATGAGGCGCGCAGCGAGTAGAGGAATGCACCTACGGACAGCATCCCCATGCCGACTGTGTCCAGGCTGCTCGGCACGTACCACCACTGAAAGAATGGCGACAGCCAAAGAGCGAGGCTGAAGAGCACGGCGATTGCGGTGCGGTCGGTGAGCGCCAGCAGTAGCACGTAGGCGCCCAGGAGCAGGATCAGGGACATCATCCACCATCGGAGGGCGAACCCGTGCTCGACATCGAGGGTCAGCATCGGCACGTCCCAGGGCTTGAAGAACGTCGACCAGTCGGTGGTCGGGACGTCCGGGATGACAGTGACATCGTGGGTCCCGATGCTGTCCGCCGAGATCGGTGACCACCCATGGTGGCTCTGCGCCACGATAAGCGGAGTAGCGATCTGCCACTCGTCAGCACGGACGCCTCGTGGCGTTCCCGCCACAAGAGCGGGATCAGG
>JGI12269J14319_10001562_pt1 | contig 22707 bp, 21 predicted proteins | sample PeaSoiSIISIP2007_FD_14319 | JGI IMG/M metagenome (IMG submission 14319)
AGGGCACGTACAGGCTCGAGTTCATCGTGGCCGATGCGGCGAATACCACCCCGTGTCGTAGTCACCCCGAAGATGACGGCCGCGACGGCCCACGCCCACAGCCTGAAGGAAGCTTTTGCGGCTGGCGGTAACATCGACTAGCCTACGCGCCGAGGCAGCATCGTCGCACAGGACGCCGGGAGCTCAGTGAATGAACGACTCGCCCACATACACGCCGCCGAAAGTCTGGAAATGGAACAAGGAAAACGGCGGCCGGTTCGCGAACATCAATCGCCCGATCGCGGGACCAACACATGACAAAGAACTGCCGGTCGGCCGCCATCCCCTGCAGCTCTATTCGCTCGCCACGCCGAACGGCGTGAAGGTCACGGTAATGCTGGAGGAGCTGCTGGCGCTTGGCCATAGCGGCGCGGAGTACGACGCCTGGCTGATCCGGATCTCTGAAGGCGATCAATTCGGTGGCGGCTTCGTGGCCGTCAACCCAAACTCCAAAATCCCGGCGCTCATGGACCGTAGCGAACCGACGCCAATCCGGGTGTTCGAGTCAGGGTCGATTTTGCTGTACCTTGCCGAGAAGTTCGGAGCGTTCCTGCCGACCGACGCAGCGACTCGCGCTGAATGCTTGTCCTGGCTGTTCTGGCAAATGGGCAGTGCGCCTTACCTTGGTGGCGGGTTTGGACACTTCTACGCCTATGCGCCGACGAAGATCGAGTACGCTATCGATCGTTACGCGATGGAGGTGAAGCGCCAGCTCGATGTTCTCGATCGGCGGCTGGCGCAGTCTGAGTATCTGGCAAGCTCAGACTATACAATCGCCGATATGGCAGTCTGGCCGTGGTATGGCGCCCTGGCGAAGGGCCGGCTCTACGAGGCGGGCGAATTTCTGCAAGTGCAAGAATACGCAAATCTCCAGCGCTGGACCGACGCGATCGCCGAGCGCCCCGCCGTGCAGCGAGGGCGCAAGGTCAACCGCACCCGGGGCGAGCTTTCAGGTCAGTTGCACGAACGTCATGACGCCAGGGATTTCGAAACAAAGACGCAAGACAAGGTTGGGGATAGCAAGACTACGACCGGCGGATGATTCCACCGGCAATAGCGCAGAAATCGAGGCGAGGGGCTGTGCGGAAAGCAACGGTAGAACTTCCGCCTGACGATTTGATCCGCGTCCATACGGCGGAGACGCTCGCGCGTGCGCGCCGTCGTGGATCGAGCTGCGAAAGACAGGTGTTCGTGATTGCCATGCCGCGATCGGGCACTTCACTTGTCGAACAGATCGCCGCGTCGCATCCGGCTGCGGCAGCAGCCGGAGAGCTGAATTTCTGGAACATCGCCGCGAAGCGACACGATGCCGTGATGCGGCGTCGTTCTCACCCAGTCTCGGCCATAATCGGTCTACGAGACACCCTGACTCGCCGCCGTAAAGGAGGCGTTCACGGGTACGCCATTACCAAAAAATAATTGAAAATCGACGAGGCCGGAGCCAGGTTCAAATTTTCACACTTTTGTTAGCCCAATGTGCTTTCGGTCGGGCCACATACGGAACCGGCCATAGAAGCGTCGAATGGGTCCGCGGCAAGGTGAAGACGCTTTCAACCAAAGGCCCCACCAACGTAGCGGCGAATACTACAGCCAGATGGATGGCGAAAGCACGCGAGCTGGCGGCGCCACTGGACTGTTAACAGGAGCTGTCCGTGAGAACGATCATCGAGCCGTTTCGGATCAAGGCCATTGAGCCGATCCGCATGACCACGCGCGACGAGCGCCGAGGACTGCTTGAAGCGGCCGCGTGGAACCTGTTCGGACTGCGGTCCAACGATGTGATGATCGACCTTCTCACGGATTCCGGCACGAGCGCGATGAGCGCCGAGCAGTGGGCCGCGGTAATGCGCGGCGATGAGTCCTACGCGGGCTCGCCATCTTACTACCGGTTCGAGTCCGCGGTCCGCGAACTGATGCCGTTCCGGCACGTGATCCCGACGCACCAAGGCCGCGCCGCCGAGGCCATCCTCTTTTCGATCGTCGGCGGCAAGGGCAAGGTCTTCCCGTCGAATACGCACTTCGACACGACCCGCGGCAATATCGAGGCCACCGGCGCGACCGCAATCGACCTCGTGATCGCCGAGGGAAACGATCCACAAAGCCTGTATCCGTTCAAAGGCAATATCGACCTCGACCGGTTGGAGAACCTGCTCCGGAGCGCCGCGAACCAGGTGCCGCTTGTGATGCTCACGGTAACCAACAACGCGGGCGGGGGCCAGCCCGTGAGTCTCGAGAACATCCGCTCGGCCGCGGCCGTCTCGCACCGCTACGGTAAGCCGCTCTTTATTGACGGCTGCCGCTTCGCCGAGAACGCTTGGTTCATCAAATGCCGGGAGTCCGGCCAGGCGTCGAGAACTGTGCCCGAGATCGTGCGCGACATGTTCGCGGTTGCCGACGGTATGACCATGAGCGCCAAAAAGGACGCCTTCGCCAACATTGGCGGTTGGCTCGCCGTCAACGACGACCGGCTCGCAGCATCCGCCCGCAACCGCCTGATCCTGACTGAGGGCTTCCCAACGTACGGTGGCCTATCCGGGCGCGACCTCGAAGCGATCGCGGTTGGTCTCCACGAAATCGTGGACGAGCAGTATCTGCGCTACCGGGTTCGCACCAACGAGTACATCGGCGAGAAACTCATCGCTCTCGGGGTGCCGATTGTTCGACCGGTCGGCGGGCACGCCGTGTTCGTCGACGCGCGTGGGCTCCTACCGCACATCCCGCCGCTCCGCTACCCGGGGCAGGCCCTCGCAGTTGCGCTGTACGAGGTCGGCGGCATCCGCTCGTGCGAAATCGGCACTGTGATGTTCGGCCTCAAGCCGGATGGAACCGAGCAGCCCGCGGACATGGACCTTGTGCGCCTCGCGATGCCGAGACGCGTCTACACCCAGTCGCATGCAGACTATGTTGTCGAGGTATTCGAGGAGATCGTGCGGACTCGGGACAGCCTCACGGGCTTGCGCATTAAGTCGCAGCCGCCGCAGTTGAGGCATTTCACAGCCCAGTTCGAGCTTGTACCCTGAACCGCGCACACTGCGGATCTCTTCCAGGCGCAAGTGCGACCAAGTGCATGGCGGAAGTACCGATTGCCAGGAGCACCTCATCATGCAATGGTAAGAGGCCAAGGCAGCGTCGCGCCGGCCACGCTGGGCGGCGGCAGGAGGATCACTACCCTCGCCAAGGTGAGCCAGTCGCAGAGCGGCTTCCTGAAACAGGCGCCCGGTACGAACATCCCCTGCACGATCGCCGACCTGCCCCGTTCACGCTCAGGGGATTACGATGATGGAAATGAACGTTAAACCAATTGCAGGAGAAAGATCATGGGAATTCGGGAAGAATATCAGGCGCTGATGGAAAAGCAGTTGCACGCGTGGAAGGCGCAGACCGAAAGCTTCAAAGCTACGGCCGAGCAGATCGAGGCGCACGCCAAGGCTCAGTATGAAAAAAATCTTGAGATACTGCGCACGAAACAAACAGAAGCATGGGACTACTTCCACAAGCTGAAAGGCGCTAATGAGAGCGCATGGGCGCAGTTGAAGGCTCACATGGATAAAGCCAGTGGAGAGGTAAAGGACGCCGTCGAACGTATGACGACGAAATTCAAACAATAGACCGACCTCCCATTGGCCACGGCTCGGGCGCGAAGACATCAATGCGCGCCCCTCAAAACGTCTGCTTACGCCTGATTCTGATGTCCGCAAGGCAGCCGCTCGCCACTGTCCGCGTTCGACCCAATTGCCTGCATTCAGGGATGCGAATGGCCTGCCCAGAAGCCGACACAACGTGGCGTCTGGATGCGGCTCGACCCCTGCCGACCTTGTGACTATGCTCGCCGAATGCCTTGGCAACACATCCGTATCTCCCGGTTCGGCGGCCCCGAGGTCCTAAAAATGGCGGAACAGCCGACCATTCCCGAACCGGGCCCTGGGGAGGTTCGCATCAAGGTGATTGCCGCCGGCACCGGCTTTACCGATACCATGATCCGGCGCGGCCGCTATCCGGACTTCAACGGGCCGCTACCGTTCACTCCCGGCTACGAGATCGTGGGCGTCGTCGAAAAGACCGGCCCCAGCGTGGATGCGCCGCACGAGGGCCAGATGGTCGCCGATCTGTGCATGGTTGGCGGCTATGCCCAGTATGCGATCCGCCCAGCGCGTTTCCTCGTGCCTGTCCCTGATGGCATCGATCCAACCGAAGCGGTGTGTATCCCGCTCGCCTATCTGACCGCCTTCCAGATGCTGACTCGCTGCCGCCACCTACCGCCGGGTGCGACGATTCTCGTCATAGGCGCCTCCGGCACGGTCGGCACGGCGCTGCTCGATCTGGCGCGCCATCTCGGCCTCAAGGCGATCGGCACCTGTTCGGCCGCGAACCTGCCTGTCGTTGAGCGCCTCGGCGCAACGGCGATCGACTATCACGCCGGCGACTTCGTTGCTTCCGTGCGCCAAATTACTGCAGCCCGCCCAGGCGGCGCCGGCGTCGATGCCGCCTTCGATGCGATAGGCGGCGCGCATTTCGACCGCTCGTTCGCCTGCCTCGCGTCCGGCGGGCTGCTCGTCGGCTATGGATCGCAAACCATGGCAGTCGGCCGCGAAGGGATCGTTTCCGCGGCACTCGGCTTGGCGCGGCTCAAGCTCTGGAACACGCTGAGCCTCCTACTGGGGGGCCGTCGGGCCCTGTTTTACAGCATAACGGCCCGCCGCTCGACCCACTCGGAGGAGTTCAAGGCCGACATGGCCGCGCTGTTCAAGCTGCTGCGCGAAGGCGCGATTCATCCCGTCGTGATCGCGCGCCTGCCGCTCACTGCCGCGAGCGAGGTCCATGCACGCATCGACGCCGGCGGCCTTGGCGGCAAGATTGTGCTGCTGCCCTGGCCCGCGTCGTAGTCACGGTTTAGGTTCCGACTGCGCAGAAGGCGCGAGGTAGTGGTGGAAAGCGCATCTCAACTGGAAGCGTGGACTGATATGCGCTATCCGGCGAGGCGATGTGTGTCCTGCCCGCATACTTCGGACGCGGCGCATCGCGAGGTGCGGAGGCAAACGGCACCCAGAGGGGGGACTGCGATGAGCCTAGATGCCGAGGCTCCTCGCGATGAGGTTGCGCTGGATTTCAGCAGTCCCGCCGGCATAGAGGGCCAGCAATGACTCTCGGAGCCGACGCGGCATTGGCGTGTCATTCAAATATGCCTTTGCGCCCAGCAGACGCATACCGTATGAAACGATCTCATTGATTCCTTCGCTCGCGAAAACCTTAGCCATGCTGACTTCTTTTACCGCCGCCACGCCCTGCGCGACCTTCCAGGCAGCGGAATAGGTGAGCAAACGCATCGCCTCGGTGCGAGTTGCCATATCGGCGAGCTGGTGCTGAATCGCCTGAAATTGTGACACCGGCTGACCGAATTGCTCGCGCGCGGTAACGTGGGCAAGCGCCTCGTCGAACACGGCACGAGCCATCCCTACACAGCTAGCCGCCACGCTCAGTCGCTCAAGGCTGCCGCCAAGCATTAGAACGCTCCAGCCTTGGTGTTCTCCGCCCAGGCATGCGCTCTGCACAATGCGGACATCCTGGTAGTCGACCCGGCAGGACGCAATATTGTTGCCGGCGATCTTCTCGAGTGGCGTGACCGTCAATCCGGCGCTTTGCCGGGGAACGATCAGCAGGCTCGTGCCGCGGCTTGCTTTGCCTTCCATGGCTGTACGCACGACGGTAAGGATGAAGTCGGCGTCGGCAGCGCCGGTCGTGTACAGCTTGGTTCCGTTGATGACGTAACTCCCGCCATCGCGAACGGCGCGGGCCTGGATGCCGGCCGCATCCGAGCCGGCGCCGGGCTCAGTGAGGGCGAACGCAAACCGCAGACGGCCCTGCGCAATTCCGCTGACATAGTGCTGTTTCTGATCTTCACGACCAGCCAAGCTGATCAGCGCAGCGCAAATTCCGTTGATGAACAGAATGTTGGTAGCGCTGGTGCTGTGACGGCCGAGTTCTTCGTTGATCAGGCATAACTCGACGGGTCCACCACCGCTGCCGCCGTAGGCTTGGGGCAGACAATAGCCGAGAATTCCCGCTTCAGCCATCGCTCTGTGCAGGTCGGAAGGATAGCCTCGTTCGCGATCGCGCGTGGCTTCCTGCTCAGGCCGGCAGTGCATCCCGCAGAAATCGGATACGCGCTCGCGCAGCGCGGTTTGTTCCGTAGACAGAGCGAAGTCCATGAGCGTCTCCAGATCCCGACTAAGCTATTAGTCCAGAATCGCCGGCCAGAGCCTCTGGCGCCTCCCTGCCGCACCGGGGCGATATTCGTGGATGCTATCCGCGTTGGCAACACACTCGCGGTATGGTCGCGGCGCGACGCTCACTGTGTGCGGCGCCGCACCGACCACTGCGACGTGCAGGTCTACTGTGACGATCAGCGAATCGCCTGCCGCCTCAGCGCATCACCGGCGACTCGCTCGCAGGGTTCCTCAGTCAGTCAGTCGACTCGGCGGCACTCCCGCCTTCTGCTGACCCCTCGGAGAAACTCAATGAAATCATCCAATCGTGTCGCCACTTACATTCTGATGGCGAGCCTTCTTGCACTCTCGGGCTGCGTGTTTGGCCGCGGCTGGGGTCACGACGATCGCTACGGTGGCAGGCGCAACCTGGCGGATGAGCGACCCGGCTCGGATGCCAGTCAGCAATACCGTGGCGCTGAACCCGACGTCCGATACACGTAACAGCAAAGCGGTATCCACGGCACCGCGAACGCTGCCGGTTTAATTACTGCTGAAAGGACTGCCGCCCGGCTCTACGACACAGGGCCGCGCGGTCCATTCGAGCCGCCGACAGGCGTTCAAGCTAAGGGATGGCGTCCAAATGTCGCTCACTGAGCGACTGAAATTTCAGGCCTTCGCATAAATCCGCGCGCGCGTGATGACATTTTCGGATACTCCTACCCAGCGGACTACAGGGGGCATCCGTGAGCGAGGCCAAGCAGCAGTTACTAGCCTGGGTGGAGCAGCATACGGCGGAGCTGTCGGGCTGGCACCAGATACTCTGGGGCTACGCCGAGCCAGCATTTCGCGAATACAAGTCGAGTGCGTGGTACGTCAGTCAGCTGCGCGCCGCGGGCTTCACGGTCGAGGTCGGTTCCGGAGGCATGCCGACGGCCTTCGTCGCGACATTCGCCAATGGGCCAGGACCCACACTCGCCACCTACGCTGAATACGACGCCGTGCCGGGCAACTGCCAGGCTGCCGCTACCAGCCGCCAGCCTCGGCCAGGTCTGTCGAAGTACGCGCCCGGCCATACGGACCCCCATTCGGCGCTCGGCATCAGCGCACTCGGCGGCGCACTCGCCATGAAGGCTGCTATGGAGCAGCACCGCATCGGCGGCACACTGAAGCTGTTCGGGGAGCCGGCGGAGAAGCTGCGCGCCTCCAAGCCTATTCACGCGGCGAAAGGGTATTACACCGGCCTCGACGCCGCCGTGAGCTTCCATCCGCACTACTTCTCGCCGCTGTGCAATACGGTGGCGTGGGACACGCACTGTGGGGTGGGCTACAACTACATCTATACGTTCACGTGCAACGATCCGGAGAACTGGATCGCCGCCGACCGCAAGAGCCCGATCCCGCAGAATCATCTCAGTGCGCGCGCCCCCGGGGCGAACGACGCGCTCGTCCTGTTCTATCACCTGAACGAAGGCCTGCGGCGGTCGATGCTGCCAGCGACGGGCTTGTGGAGTTTCAACGAGGCGATTTTGACGGCTGGGCAGGCGACGGCCGACAATCTCGCGCCGCATCTGGCCCAGATCGACTACATGGTGCGTACCGACTCGATCGGCCAGGCGGACATCATCAGTGGAGTAATGGACAACAACGCCGAGGCGGCGGCCAAGGCGGCGTTTTGCCGATGGCAAAAAACCTGGGTATCGAAGTCGCGCGGCGGCCTCGCCAACCACGCACTGGCCCGCGCCGCCTACCGCAATCTGGCGCTGGTCGGTGCTCCGCGCTGGAGTGGTGAGGCAGTGCGCGTCGGGCGTGAAATTCAGACCAACCTCGGCATCGAGCCGGCCGAGCACCCATTTTCCGCCGACAGCGAGCGGCTCATCGATCCCGAGGAGTGCGAGCGCCAGCTGCGCGGCCTGATGCCGGCGTGGCAGCAGTTTCTGACCTCTGATGACTACACGGAGTACTGCTGGCATTGCCCGACAGTTCGGCTGCTCGTCGCTAGGCCGACACTCGCGGCTCCGGCGGGCTTCGTCTATCCCTCGTGGGTGGCGAACGCGCTCGGAGGCATTCCGGCGACGATTGATCCCATGATCATGGTTGCCGCCAAAACCATTGGCGCGACCTTGCTCGACCTATTCACAGAGCCCACGCTGCTCGCGGCCGCGAAACAGGAATTCGAGGAACGAACGGGTGGCGGCATAGGTGGTGCGCGCTGGCAGGCGCCATTGCTGCCGGCGGATTTCAAGGTGCCACACCGGTATCGCTGGCCGGAGTACATCACGACCGCGCGAGGGGTGGAGTGGACGATCCCGTGGCGCGACGATGAATGAGCACGCATCGGCTGACTGGCGCAGGGCTCACCGAAACCTAGCGAAAGCTCTCGCTGATAGTCCTACCCGCGATTGATTCGACCCGCGTGGCAGCGAAACTACCGGACACCGGCTGGATCAATCCAGCCAAAGGCGACACCGCCAGACTCACCCGCACAGTCGATTGCTCGCTAATCTCGTGAACCCAGGTGCTTCAACGTCATTGACACAACACGCCGTTCACGGTCTGACCCGGCATACAACTGCACACGTCGTTTGAGCACGTATTACCGGGTGCGCAAACATTGCCACAAGCGCCGCAGTTCTTCGGGGCGGTCTTCAGGTTCACGCAGCGCGCGCCGCACATGGTCTTACCCGTCGCACAACTCGAAGAAGCAGCTGCGCCCGCCTGGGGGGGGTAAAGCCCCTGCCCGCTCCCCAACCAAACAAGGGTACTTGCTGATTGGGCTGGCGGCTGGCCCCGAGGCTCCCGTGGGCAGGGCTTAAAAGCGCACGCCCGGGCAGCTGCTGCGGTGGTGCTGTCGGCGTTGCCTTAGGGGGTCCTGGCTTTGCTGTGGCCGCTCGCAATGCTTGCGGTCAAGTGCACCCACTTTTCTGGTAGGTTGAGTCGAGAAGCTCTGCGACAAGACATCGCGTGCTTCCCGCATTCCCCCAAGTCAAGTTGAGCTAACGGACCTGCAGACCCGCTGACTTTTCACGCCGCCTGTCATCAGAGTTTTTCAATGGAATAGGACTCTCAGCAGACATTCGATAACTCCGCCCGCCGCCGGTTTTGGTCGCTGATCCAATGAGGCGGATGGTCCTATTTCGCGTTCTGCAACTCAACGACCATGACTTCAATGGGTTTGTCACCGACATTAATGTCCTGATGCCGGGTGCCGGGTGCGTTGGCAGGCAGCCAGTATGCCTTTCCGGTCTGCCACTCATGCATTTCGCTTTGACCGGTTTCCTCAAGAATCTTCATCGTGCCGCCGCGCAGCGCGACGATTACACGAGGGTGTTCATGTCGGTGGAGCGGTAATGGATTGTTGGGTAGCACGAGAGACTTCCAGACCTTTACCTCGCTATTTTCGAATTGAGGCTCACGACCGGTCTGCGTCATTGTCTGTGCGACCGCGAAACCCGCGGCGAAGGCTAACCCTGCCAGAGTCAATAGTAATCCAGCTTTCTTGACCATCTCATCTGCTGCCGTGGCTAAACCAGCCAAAATTGTACCAAGAAGTGCATCTCAACTGTCATCCCGAATGTTTCCAGTTGGCCTATTCTGTTGAGAAACTCCCTCGGGCAGGCCGACCGAAAGCTTCTAGGGCGCGAGACGGTTCGCGAATCGAAGGACGCGAGGGGGGTAGTGCCTTGCGGCGATGTCCCACCACATCGCCTAGGTTTCGACTACGGTTTAGTTCGCTGCGGATCGTCGGCGGCATACTCTTCCGCAGAAGCTCGCCGTGGTAGCGCGCATCGGCACTATATCGCGGATGCGATCTTGAATGCCGGTCCATTGTTGCCGTTGACGCTCACCTCGCCGGGGCCGAAGTCGTAGGGTTTGAGCCCTGCGCGCAACTCGGCTTCCCTGCGCAGCAGCAGTCCTTGTGAAATCGCGAGCTTTGAGGCGAGCATGCGATGGTGCTCGTCGCTCCAGGAGTTCATGCCGTGGCTGACATAGACATACAGATAGGGCATGGCGGGGATGAACCCTAGCCGCCCGCGCCGCCGCAGGGCGAGGGCCACCTGCAAATCTTCGCCAAGACACGCAACGGTACCCTCGGTCGGATAGTGGATTCCGGCAGACCGTCTCACCATTAAAGTCGCTGTGTGACCGCCGGCCTCTGTGGCCTTCCAATTCGTGCAGTACAACGAGCGCGTCTGCGGGAAGTACTGGAGCACCTCACTGAGAAGGACGGCCTCATGATGACCCGTCGTGAGCGCCGTAAATTGCCGCTCGAGCCGTTCCGGATGGTGGAGATCGTCATCGTCCCAGTGACAAAGGACATCGCCGGTCGCATTTTCAACGCTGATGTTTCGAAGCTGTCCGAGATTGAGTTGACCGGGTGGCGTCAGGACGCGAATGTCGCTGCGCTGGAGCGAAGCGACGTACTCCAGCAGCCTCGCGCGGGCGCTGTCGGGGCCGCTGTCTACGACCATGACCAGTTCCTTTCGCGGCAGCGTCTGGGCGCAAAAAGCCGCGATACTGCGCCTGCAGAAGTCGAATCGCTGGGGAACGGGCAGCGTCACCATGAGGCAACTGACCCTGGTGATGTCGATCTCGGAGTTTCTCGCCGTTGGGGTGACCACACCGATTCCCGGTCTCGCACGAGCCTTGGAGACGACTCCGAGTGTATCCTGCAGCAGGAACGGCGGCAGCGGTCTGGCGGTGAGACCGATTCCTCGCTGCCGAATCACTCGCGGTCGAAACTGGATGGACGGCCTTGATTCAGCAGCAGCTGGGAAGTCGGATGGAGGCTCGGTACCGGACCGTACCCGAGTCGCGTCTGCTGGATGTGTTGCTGCTCGGAGGCTGGGCCTTTGAACTCGAGAGCGGCCGTCACGCGGCGGCGCTAGCGAGCACTCAGGCGGCGTTGGAGTCATGGATCGCGCTTGGACTGCCGTACGCCCGATCCGAGCGCGGCGAGCGGCTGTACGATCCGGTCGAAGCGTTGAACTTCATGAAGTGGGCTGGGCTCAAGGGTCTGGACCGGTTCTGGCTCGAGCGCTATGTCGGGACCGGCCGCGCCCTGGTCTGCGGGTGGGCTGACCGCGACGATGGCGCATGCTCCCCTGACGGTTACGGCGATGCGCGCTTCCACGTGACGCTCCAGCGCACTTTTGACATCCGTCACGTTTCGCCCGGAACCAAATTACGGCTTCGCATGCCAGTCCCATTGTCCACCGCCTATGTCCGGGATATCGACATTCTACCGCTCGTGCCGCCCGAGCTCCGAGCCGACGTCATGGTGAGCGATGGCCGCATCGACGCGCGTCTGGCCGCCGGCGGAGGTCCTACCCTCGAGATCGGCGCGCAAGTTTCCTTCATCGCCACGCCGCGCCCCACCGGCACGGTGACGCCGCGGGATCGGTTGGATCCAGCCGAGGCAGCCTTTTATCTGCGCCCAGCGGATGGCCTTGTCCGGATCACCCCGCGAATCCAGACACTGGCCGATTCGCTGGCTGGGCCCGATAACGATCCCTGGAGCAGCGTTCGATCGTTCTGGAACTACATGCTCGATGAGCTCACATCCGGTTGGGTGCACTACGATCAGGTCGATCCCCATGCGCCCGGCGATTGCGTTTTGGAGTCCGGTTGGTACGACTGCCAGTTGGGATCGGCGCTGTTCGTTAGCCTATGCCGCGCGCGTGGAATTCCGGCGCGGATCATCGGCGGCCACTTTCTTTATCGGCTGGCACCGACCAATCACTATTGGGCAGAAGCATGGATCGACCGGCAAGGCTGGCTCCCCTTCGACTTCGTGTGCTGGGATCTGTCCGCGGGAGGACGGGATCTGAAGTGGCGGGACCACTTTGCCGGACGTATCGACTACCGGATGGTCACACAGTGTCTTCCGAAGTCCTTCACCGGTTCGATCGGCGTCCCTATGCCGGCCGCCTGGCACTTGCTCCAGACCTGCTCCGGCGAGGGGACCGATATCAGCCTGGTGGGACTCGACGGACGATTGGCCTACCGGGATCGGGTGACAGTCCATTCAGGAGCGCGTGTGGCCGGACCGTTGCACGTGTAATCGCTTTTGGATCAAAAGCCTGGGACTTCGCGGTCGCGAAGCACGTGATGAAATTCCCGCCGCTGTGCTTCGAGCAGCTCACGCGACGCGTGCGCACCGTCCGGCACGTGCCTGACGCCGAGGTCCGCAGCCAGCGCATCGGAGTCGATCACCGAGACATTGGGCGCGCGCGTCAGATCGGACAGCATCAGATTGGCTTCCGTAGCGATGACCGGCAAGCTCTCGCTGAACGATTCGCCAAGCCACGCGTAGTTGGATACCCGATTGAGAGCACTGGAGGCCACGAGATTCTGCACCAGCAGCGCAGCGCCCGTGCGCTGTCTGACCTCCTCGGCCAGCGCGGCGAGGTCCCGCTCGATTTCCGACACCGAGCGCCGCACGGGCTCGAAGTCGCGCCGCAGCCAATCGAGGATGCCGGAACCGATGTAGGGACCAAAGCGAAAGCCGTGAATCGCGATCATCCAGCCGGTGCGTCGATGCCGAAAATGAGGTGCCAACTCGCTGCCCAATGAAAGCGCGATCGCATCGGGTGGCTCGAGCTGTACAAAACCGCGGCGCGTGAGTACATCGCTGCGCTCGAGAATCGGACAGGTCCCCACGGCATGCCCCAGCAGATGCAGCGCGAACAGCAGATCCTGCATTTCGGGCCAGCGGCCACCCGCGTGTCCTCGCGAGGCCTCAGGCTGGAATGCCGGAAATGCGCCGGGCTGCAGCCCTGTCAGGCGCTCCCCGAACCAGCCTTGCACCGCATCGGTGATCGCCAGCGCATCGGCCGGCGTGCGGCGGATGTGCTGCAGCAATACCGCCGAGGAGTGCACACAACGCTCATCGGCGACCGCTACGACCTGTGCCGGACCGGGCGCGCGGGCAAACCAGGACAGGAACGCCATATCATCACCGCGAAAGATGCCCGTCTGCTCGCAGGTCCCGAGGGATAGGACGGTGCCGAAACGCCCCGAGCCCTCGCCCTCCCAGAATGCCCGCGCCCGCTCGTGCCATCCGGCAAGCAAGCCGCCGCGTCCCTCGCCACTCTCGAAGCCCCGGCGGCCGGCCAGCACCAGGGCCACGAGTTCGCCCGGTTCGTCGGGTGAATCGATTGAGCCCACGACCGTGCCCTCGTCCCAGTCGGTGCTGCCGACCAGGTCCTGGTAACCGCCGTGCGAAAGATCGGTGCGATATTCGACCTTTCCTGCCGTCGGCGACGCGAGCACGACCTGCAGATCGTGCTGGTCTTCCGCCAGCGGGACGATCGAATGCCGCTCTCGGGAGCCCGACAGTCGCAGGTGACAGACCGCAAGCGGCTCGCGTGCTCCGACATGATCTCCCGTACGGCGAAGGCACTGCAGTCCGGAGCGCAGCAACCCAAAGGGACGTGCGCTCAGAGGCGGCATGCGAAGTGGGTGCACTCTCACGCCTCCGGTACATCGAAGCAGCCACGCTCCTCGAGGATGCGCACTACCTCTTCGGCCACGAGCCGCAGCCCTTCGGGTGTGAGATGCACCATATCGATCTTGAGGCGCTCCGCGCCGGCGCAAGCCGCGATGCGCTCGACGTCGACGATCGAGAAGTCNTGGCGCGTCGAGAGCTCCAGCAAACCCAAATTGAAGCGGCGCACACGCAGNCCGAGGGCATCTTCGGCACCAAGCCAGCAGTGCGTCCGCTCGCCCGGAATCACCGGCGAGAGGTTGTACACCAGCACGGGCGCACCTAGCCGCTCCTGCACCGCGCCGATCAGCCGTTCCAAGCGACGCAGCGTCGGTTCGATCGGCGCCGGACCGGCGTTCTCGCATTCGCTCTCGAGCCAAGAACGCGACGCGGTGTCCCAGGTGTCGAATGCTTCGGGAAGGAGAAGCCAGCCATCGCGCCGGTGACGGACGAGGGAACTGAGCACTGCGGACTGCAGCGAAAAGATGACCGCATCGGCGGGCGCATCGAACAGCGCGCTGCGGTGCTGCCGTGCGATCGGGTGCGCGCCGGAGGGCAGGCGCCGCGCCAGCTCCTCTGGCGGCGAGGGCAGCGTCTCCCCGGGCAGAGGAATCAGATCGATGCGCGCGCAAGTCTCGTGCCTGATCTTGGCGATGACGCCGGGATGCCGCGCGCGCAACACCTCGTTGATGCCATTCCATTCCAGCACACCGCCGACTCGGGACCACAGCAACGAATCCCGCACGTCGGTATTGCCGCGGGCAAAGATACGAATGACACGCGCCACCCGGCTCACCCCGCTGGCCGCGGCGCCAGCGCGTCGGGCCGCATGCGCTGGCGCAGCAGCGCATCCGCGGCCTCGAGTGTCATCACACGTTCGGCCGGCGCGATGCTGCGATCAGCCGCGAGGCTGCGCCAGAGCTGCAGCATGACCTGCGTCTCGAGTGGGTGATGTCTTGCGAAGACTTCCTGCCACGCGACATCGTCGGCCAACGGGTCGCGCCAGCCCTCGCGGTGCGTGATGTGAATCGAAATCGCCCCCTCCACCACCACCACCCGCGCGCCGCGGCGACACATGCGAAGCGCCAGTTCGCGATGTTCGTTGATGGAAATGTCCTCATTGAAGCCGCCCACCGCCTCGAATGCAGCACGCGGCACGGAGAAGTTATGCCCTGCAGCGGCCATCCACTCGGCGAGCGGCGCGGTGCGCGCGCGCAGCGCGCTCATCTCGAGATCGTACAGTTTGCGCGGCGCCGCGCCCGGATAGATCGCCGTTTCTGAGCGCTCCACCCAGCGATCGAACGGCACCTCATCGATCATCTGCTCGGTCACCAGGCGCGATGATAGATCGCCGAGGCTGCGTACCAGCGCTTCCTTTCCAGGCCACGGCGCCCCTGTGCGCGGATCGCGAAAGAAACGCGTGCCCCGCAGGTGGCGTTGCTCTCCGCGGCCGAGCTCGTTGGGTCCGAGTCTGCCGTGGCGTATGCCCGCCTCGGGCGCGAGCAGCACATCGCCATCGAGGAATAGCATTCGCTCGCCGCGGGCCACGCCGGCGCCCGCATTGCGCGCGGCCGACCGGCCGCGGCTACGCTCGTGGCGGATGATGCGCGGCGTTGGCAAGTCGGGGGGAATCTCTGCCGATCCGACGGCCGGGGCCGATCCGTCATCGACGATGATCAACTCGGCATCCCGCTGCCAGTTCACGGCCTGTCGCGCGAGTGAGGCCAGACACAAGCGCAACCGCGGCTGCTCGTCCCGGGTGATGATGATGAAGCTGATGTGCACCGACGGGGCGCTCAAGTCGAGAGGGGGTCCACCTGAATCGATACCGAGGTCGTGCGCAGAGCGCGCACGGGACGTCCATCGAAGGCTTCCTCCGCTGTCGTCGTGGCGAGGCCGATCGGTGCCGCACCCTCCAGTACGTCTCCGGGTGCGACCGACAGCGTGCGAAGATACGCGCGCTCGGTGGCAATGAGCCGATAAAAGATCGTTGCGGGACAGTCCCGCGCGTTGGCCTCATCGAGATCGACGCGGACCTCCAGCAGTGGCACGCCCGGGCGCAGCGCATCGCCTGCGCGCGCGATCACACGACGCACGGTGCCCGGCCGCGTGAGCTCGCCCATGCGCGGAAATGCCACCGAGAAGATCATTGTGCCCCCACCGACACGAGCTCATCGGGCAGGGCGTCGGCGATGAGCGCGACAAGCTCCTCCACTGCGAGCTCGGCAGCATCCGCCGCGCCACCGAAGCAGTCGGCGCCAAGTGGGCCGCCGCCCCGCTCCGCCAGCGGCCGATCCAGATCGAGCACAAAACAACCGGTGCGTTGTGAAAGGCGCGCGACCTCGAGATTCGTGCGCCTGACGAGCTCGCGCAGCGCCGGCGGGCCGCCCATGAGCCGATGCTGCAGCGGTTCCTGAACGTGGCGAAAGGCGGTCGTCAGGGCCACCGCCGCGCCGCGCTGCTGCAACCGCTCGATGATCGGCTCGAGAGCGGCGGCGGCAGCCTGCGGGCAGAGTGGCGCCTGCACCGTGCATGTGGCATCGATCGCTGCGGCCTCCTCCGCACACCATTGGGCGCGCAGTCCCCGATGCTCCAGGAACCGATCGCCGCTGCTGTGCCGAAGCGCCCGCACGGCCACCGCGGGCAGCAGAGAGAGGATCGCGAGACGATGCGGCTGCTCGAGCAGATCGCGCGCGTCTCGAACCTGCGGCAGGCCGCGTCCCCGCACCGGCTCGGGCAGCGCGGGCGCTTCTGCCTGCAGCCAGTCCGGCCGGGACATCCAGGCTCGAACCAGTTGCACCTCCCGGTCGGGAAACACGGACTGGAGCGCGAAGTGCGCATCGGCGAGCAATCGAGCCTCTGCATCGCCCTGCAGTAGCAAAATGGATAGGGTACCTGGCACCGAAAGCACAGTATTGAGACAGACCCGGCCCCGTCAAGCTGTGGCGTTCGAGAGTGCGCGCGCCTTGCAGGGACCCGGCCATTACGTCACATCAAAAGCCACCAGCAGGTCCTCGGCCGGCGTATCGCCTTCCGCGGGCAGCGGCTCGCCGGATTCATCGCTGAGCCATGCCACCGTGTCTCCGGGCTTCATCCACTCGCCTTCGCGGTAGAAGCAGCGGCGCAGCACCGCGGGCTGCGATGCTGAAACCAGCACCAGCGCCTTGTCGGTCTCGAATTCTAGCAGCGCATCGCCGGCTCCGACCTCTTGGCCCTCGGCCTTGCACCACAGGAGCAGCCGCACTTCGATGGCTTCGCCCAGTTCCATTGGGATCAACAGTTTCTTGACCAAGGCTGTCCGCTACCCCTTTCCTGAATTAACCGTTCGCCGCGCGCATGAGAAGGCCATGCGCGGCACGCACTATGGCCTGCGCGTCCGGAATCGTATAGGCCTCGAGCACGGGGCTCGAGGCCACGGGCGCACGGCGCGCGCCCAAGCGGGCGACCCGCAGCTCCGGAATGCGTTCGCGCAGGCCAAACGCGAGTTCGGCGCCCACGCCGCAGACTACCTGGCCCTCCTCCACGACGAGCAGCTGACCCGTGCGGCGCGCCGAGTCGACGAGAGTCTCCCAATCGATGGGCCAGAGCGAGCGCAGATCGATGACCTCCGCCTCGATACCCTGGGCAGCGAGCAGCGCCGCCGCCTCCAGCGCCAGGACGCTCATGTACGAGTGTGCAACCAGCGTCAGGTGCCGGCCCTCGCGTCGAACGGCCGCACTGCCGATAGGGATGAGCTGTTCCTGATCGGGGACGAACCCGCCGCGCGGGAAGAGTTTCTTATGATCGATGAACACGACCGGGTCGGGTGCGCGCAGCGCTGTCTTGAGCAGCCCATACGCATCCCCCGCGGTCGAGGGCGCCAGCACGGTGAGTCCCGGCACATTCATGAGCCAGGCCTCGATCGATTGCGCATGCGTCGGTCCCTGACCCTTCGCGCCCGCCGTTGCCTTCACGACGATCGGCGCGGTCAGCTGGCCGGCGCTCTTGAAGCGCAGTTTCGCGGCGTAGTTCACCAGCGCATCGAGCCCCAGCATCAGGAAATCCAGATATGTGATGAAGGCCATGGCTCGCAGGCCTGCGGCGGCCGCGCCAGCCGCAAAGCCCACCGTCATCGCTTCGGCCACCGGGGTATTGCGCACTCGGGACGGCCCGAAGCGCTCGAATAGTCCGCGAGTCTCCGCATAAGACCCGCCGTGCTGGGCAATGTCCTGGCCGAGAAGGAAAAGTCGGGGCTCGCGTTCCATCTCTTCGCCGATTGCCCGTGCCAACGCCTCGCGGAAGAAGACTTTAGGCATCGAGCAGCGCCCTCTCGGCATCGGGCCACGGAGCGGTGTGGGCAAATCGCTCTGCCGCGGCGATTTCGGCATCGACTTCCGAGCGCATCCGCGCCCAGAGCGCATCATCCAGGATCCCCGCGCTGCGCAGACGACGCTCGTACAGCAGCAGCGGATCGCGCTCGTTCATACGATCCAATTCAACGGCTGCGCGCTCCTCGCGCGTCAGGTTCGAGTGGGTCGCCAAACGTGAACACTGCAGCTCAAGGAAGCAGGGGCCCTGCCCTGCACGCGTCTTGGCCACGGACTGCGCCGTGAACGCGGCCACCGCGTCGACGTCGGTGCCATCAACCGATGCGGCCGGAATGCCGAAGGGAGCGGCCAGATCCATCAGACGAGCGGGCGCAAGGGCCTCGCGCACAGGGGTCGAGACCGCATAGCCGTTGTTATTGCAGATCAGCACCAGCGGCAGACGCCAGAGCGCCGCGATGTTGAGTGTCTCATGCAGCACGCCAGCGCCGCAGGCGCCATCACCGAAGAGGCAGCACGCGACCGCGCCGGTTGCAAGCTGCTGCTGGGCAAAGGCCACGCCCGCGGCGACCGAGAGATTGCCGCCGACTACGCCGTGGGCGCCGAAGAAGCCGATGGACGGCATCGACAGATGCGCGCGCCCGGCGCGACCGCGGTTCGGACCCCCCTCCTTGCCGATCAGCTCCGCCAGCAGCGGGCCCGGAGCCATACCGCGCGCCAGCGCAGTCGCGATGCTTCGACCGCTGCAGAGCAGCGGGTCGGTGCGCTCAAGCGCTGCGCAGACGCCCACGGCCACGGCTTCCTCACCGCGGGAGAGCAGCTGGAACCCGGGCTTTGGCTGCCTAAGAAGTGCCGACTCGAAACTGCGCAGCAGCAGCATCGATTTCAATCGGCGCAGCCGTTGTACATAATCCCCCGGGTCGGGCGGCATATATCCGGCGGCCGCGACCATTGAGCAACTCCCACAGTACTTTTGCGACTTGTGCCACTCTAAGCCCACAATCATGGTAGCAGATGAAACCACGAGACCCGACGAACCCGATAAGGAGCCTGCCGATGCCGTGCTCGCGCGCTTTCTGTCGAGCAGTCCGGCGGCTCTAACGGCCGCGGGCTCGCTGCGTGATGGCGCCGAAGTTGCCGTGAGCTTCACCGACCTGGCAGGCGAATGGCGCTTCTACTCGGACGAAGGCAAGCCCACGATGGCGCCCGGCAAGGCCAAAGATCCGGATTTCGAGCTACGCATCGCTCCCCGAGCGCTTGAGTCGATCTGCGAGCGTTCGGACGCTAACATCGGCGAACTCGGCATCGCCTTCTTCGAGCACGTCGTTTCGCGCGAACCGGACTACCGGATCCGCGTACAGCTGCGCAGTGGATTGCTCAAGCTCACGCAACGCGGCTGGCTGGCGCTGCTGGCGCGCGGTGGTCCCAGTCTGGCCGCTTGGCTCGCGAAAAAGGGGCTTCGCGGCTCCGGCGCTGTCGTGGCGGCCATTGCGCGGCTAAAGAAGCCTTCATGAGCGTCGGATCGAAGCGATAACGCTAGCGGGCCGGCGCGAAACCGATCTGCTCGTGTACGCGCTCAATCAGTTCCATGCACGCGCGGCTGCTGTGGTACGGGCATCGCCACAGAGTCACCTTGGGCCGCCGTATCGGCGTCCCGTCACGCCGCACTTTCTCAATCCAGTCGCCGTAAACTCGATCGACAAACTTCGCCTCGATATAGTCCCAACTGCGGCGCGAGGCTTCGAAGAGACGCGAGTCACCCGAGATCTGGAAAGCATTGTAAAAACCAACCGCCGCCTCCGCCTGCGACCACCACTCCTTGTCTGTGCTCGTGTAGCCAGCGGGTCCACCCGCACTGATCACGCCTCCGTCCGTATCGACCCCCTCCGCATTCGTCACATTCGCGATCGCGAGCGACACGGACTCGACCACCGCAATCAGCGTCGCGTCGTCGAGCACAACCGCGGCCTCCGCCAGCAACCAGCTCAGCTCGATGTCGTGACCATAGGAGACACCGTCCCCAATCGGCGCCCAGGCCTCGGTCATAAACGGAATCGAATGATGCGTGCACGGATCGATGAAGCGTTCTATCAGCACCTCCACAAGCTCGCACTGGCTGGCCCGCAGGTTCGGATCTCCCCAAGCCCGAAGCAGATTTGTATAGCCTTCCAGAATATGCAGATGTGAGTTCTGAGATTTGGGACCCGTGCCCAAAGCATATTGCTTGGCTGCGCCCAGCCTGTTCCAATTCCGGTCCAGCGCGTCGAAGTAGCCGCCATAAGTGCGGTCGCGCGCATGCGCCTCGATGAGGTGGTGGATCGCGATCGACTTCGCGAGGGCGAGTTTCTCGCCGGTTGCCCGGTAATATTCCGCGAGCGCATAGATGCCGAAGCCCTGCAGGTAGACCAGTTTTTTGGCCTCCTTGGGTCTTCCGTCCCCCTCGGAGATCGTCCAGAAAAGGCCGCCGGCTTCGGGATCCCAAAAATGATCCACGAGGTCCCGGTAGGCCCAGGTCGCCAGTTCGAGATACGAGAGGTCGTGGTAGCGGCGGTACGCCGCAGAAAACGTCCAGAGAATGCGGCACGTCAGAAGCCCGCCACGTGCCGCGCCTTTTCGGACCACCATGTCGGCATCGATGAACCCGAAGAAGCCGCCATTTTCGACATTGCGGACTTTCGTAAGCCAGAAGGGCAAGATGTTGCCCTTCAACTCCCGCTCTGCGCGAGTCGCCAGAGCCGCCAGATCGGCTGAAGGCACTTGTTGAGCAGTAGCTTGCGGCAGTGCCAATTTGACGCCTCGTAGATAACTGCTGGCGATGACCTTGTGACGCCCTCGCCTGCCAAGGTCACCGCTCACTGAAGTTCCGCGTTCCCCGTCGAAAGCGGTCGTTTCCGCCCACCCAGCGCGACCCGCCGTCGCTGATCAGTGTGTGCGGTTAAGGTTTCAAGGCTGTAACCCTTTTTGATTGTAGCATTGCCCAGGAGAGGGCTGTTTCCAGGTTGGTTATGGTCGCTTACACTGACATCAAATCTGCACCAAAATAAACGGGTCAGTCAAACGCATAACGATAGGCTCGAATCAAAGTTAAAAGCTTGCAAGGTAGCAAAAAAGGCCAACTAAATTTATGGGCGCCCGCATGATCATGATCTGCCTCGATGGGGCCGATGGCAAGATGCTCGATCAATACAGCATAGATGGCTCTCTACCCAACCTTACGGCTTTACGCCTCAAAGGAGCTGCCAGGTTACTTTCAGCTCCTCTGGGCAGTACGGACGACGCTCTTTGGGCATCATTTCAATACATGCTACAGGTGGGCGAACATGGTAGATATAACTTTGCAATACCGCAAGACAATGGTCGACTCGGTATGGCGCATGAAGCAGAAACAATACCAACTTTTTGGGATGATCTTTCACGTCAAGGTATGCAAGTTGCCATTTTGGACGTTCCAAAATGTCGCGCACCACGACCGTTAAATGGTATCCAGATCCTCGATTGGTTGACACACGGAGAATACTTTCCATCTCCTAAAAGTTTTCCATCATCTCTTATTGATGAAGTTTTACAACATTTTGGCTCAAGACCTCCGCACCAATGTGGGTATCTGGATTTAGAGATCGATAGGAAGGAGCCGAAGAAGTTTGTAGCCGACATGATGACGGAGATTTCTATGAAACGCTCCGCCGGGCTTCACTATCTTAATTCAAGGGCCTGGGATTTATTTTGTATTGGATTTAGCCAGATGCATTGCATTAACCACAGATTTTGGGATCTTGATTGCATCCCTTCAACCAGTGATTTAAGAATTTATAACAACCCAATATACACAATACTGCAAAGTCTTGATGAAACAATTGGGACTTTCATTTCATCTGCCGGACCATCGGCCGAATGCGTCGTCTTTGCTCCTACGGATTTTCAACGCAATGGCTCACTTGAGCATTTGATGCCAGAAATTATTTCACGTATCAATATCAATTTATCCAAAAGATTTAGGGGGCATGAACCCGTAAAATGGCCATTCAATCTTAAGGTGTCAAAAAGGATTACAGGGCACGATCCAGAAACATGGCCGTGCAAGATTCTTCCTTACAGCGATAACTGTTTAGCCCTTCGAATTTGCACATCAGGTGAGGGTAAACTTTTTAGAAGCCCTTTAGCGGCGCGTCCTGAAAATTATCTGTTAGATGCGGTTGAAAAAGAACTTTTGGATCTTCGTGATGATATTGATGGGGTAAAGGTGACATTTGCTATCACGCGTCCTTCATCAGTTCACAAGGGGCAATATGCAAACAATCTGCCAGATTTATTGATTCATTACCCCAGTGGATATTTTCCGAATGCCATACAATCGCCCAGCATCGGCAGAGTTGAGATACAAAGCCCATTATGGAGAAAGGGCAACCATAGAGATGGCGGTTTTATCTTTGCTTCAGGTCAATTGTCTGAACAATTCATCCCCCATGTCGAAAGGATTTCGGATATTGGAAAATTGGCCGAGCGTGTTTTGCTGAATAAATTAAGCGTCTAACGCCTCGCGACCGCAACCGGCGAGGTTCCTCTGAGCTGCCCCAGATTTAGTGCCGGGCAAAAGCTCCTAAAGTCCTGACCCTAATCGTCTACTGCGAAACGTTTCCGCCGGCATTTGTACCGCCGTCTGTCACATAGGCAC
>JGI12269J14319_10001563_pt1 | contig 22705 bp, 20 predicted proteins | sample PeaSoiSIISIP2007_FD_14319 | JGI IMG/M metagenome (IMG submission 14319)
GAGTCGGCGGGGGCGCTGGACGGGCGGCCCCAGACGGGCTGTGCCGGTGGCGGCCCGGGGCAGGACCCGGGCCGCCGGCACCAGCAGCACGCGGGCGCCGTGGTGCTCGCCTCCCACCACCTCCACGAGGGCCCCCCATTCGGGGATGTTCTCGACGAGACGGAAGGAGGGGATCACCCACCCTGGATGGGCCGGACCCAGATGATCTCTTCGGCCGTGGGGTCGAAGCTCCGGATCCGTTCGGCCTGCTCGACGGGGGCGCCCAACGGGCGNGCAAAGGCCATCTTGGCCTGGGCGGCCTCGCGCTCGAAGATCTCCTCGGCGGCGCGCAGGGTCGTCTCGTCGTCGAGGTCCCAGATGACCGCCGTGTCCCCCGACTGGTCGAGAATGCGCATCGTGCCCATGGCTGCTCCCTTGGTTGGTGACCTGGTTCTTGGGGGCCCGAGCTCTAGTGCCGGGCTCCAAGGGACTAATCGAACACCTGTTCGCCTGTGGGGATCAAGGGGGACTTTGCACTTGATCGCCCATCTGCACCAAAAGTCGGAGGTCTGCACCAGAGGGGCCGTTGATCCTGAGTATGACCTTTGGCCCTGGTGCCCACATGAGGGGCTGGGTACAACTCGGAAATGGAGTGGCCTTGTCCAACCTGGGGCTGCCGCGGCCAGGTATTCACCGAGGATGCGCCTCGGCACAATGAGCTTGCAAGGTGCGAACAGGCACCTGGGAAGCAGGACCGCATCTGCGGNCGAGAAATGCGATGGCATGAGGCTCGGCAGCGTTGGGAGCCGTTNGGCGACATCAGCTTTCGGTAAACGACCGGAGGAGTCCCCTGGGAATTCGCTGAGGACTGGCATATCGTTGGCGGGTCGGCGGGTGGCGCCATGCTGCCGACCGCGGAGGTGCGGGCGGGCGTCGGGTCTCTTACTCACTCCATCGGACCCACCCCGCCACCCCTCCATGTCAGTGTCGAGTCACGGTGGCATTCGGGACTGTCTCCAAGTCACAACTGCCCTTCAGGTGCTCGGTCGCGATGCCGATGCTGCCGAGGAGATCCGAGATTCCGGTCTCACGGGGAGCGCAAACGTGGACGTCCAGAATGTCGTCCTGAATGTCCCACCACTGGCGAGGACCGCCCGCCTCAAGATCCAGCGCCACCGCTGGCAGATCCGCTACCAATGGCAGGTCGGAATCACCGAAGGCCACGTCGAGATCCGAAGCATCGACGCCCACATGCTCCGCGCCGATGACGTGGACCCGACAGATACGGCTGCCGTCGTTGCTCACGTCGAGCATCGGCTACAAGCTGAGGGCTTCATCCTCGATGATCGCCCAGGTGAAGAGGAGTTCTGCGTCGCGAGTTGGGGGATTGGACGCTAGGCCTTGGAGGCACTCGGCGGGGTCCAGGCCGAGGTGGATTGCCTCCGTCGTCCCCCACGTCGCCGCGAAGGGTGGGCAACGATGAGACAGAGGGGGCTTTGCACCTAAACGGGCTTTTCTCGTCTCCCCGGGGGAAACCTCAGGGAATGATGTCGGCCACCGACGGGAGCAGCCTGGCTTCGGTGTCCAGCCACTGGCGCAGAGCCGCGGTGGCGCGCACGTCGTCCTCGTTGTACTCGAGGATCCAGCGCCTGGCCGCGGCCCGGACCTCGGGGTCGGGGTCATCGACTGCTTCGGCGTAGCGGACGATGGCGAGCCCGCCCCCGCCGTCCTCGCCCCGCCACTCGAACCCGGCCAGCTTGGCCACGGTCTTGAGGCCCATGGCGGTGCCGGTCACGAGCTGGTCGCGCACCACGGCGAAGAGATCGATCCAGTCGTCCGAGGACAGGAACGCCTCGACCTCGTCCTCGAGTCCGAGGCGGGCGGCGATGCGCCGCATGTGGGTGCCCTCGGCGCCCTTGTTGTAGCAGTAGACCCGCAGGGACCGGCCCACCTCGGCTGCCTCGGCCCGCCGGGCCCGCAGCCAGGCCCAGAAGCGGCTGAAGGCGTCGAGCTCCCCGGCGAGGGTGGACCGGTCCCACGAGACGAAGGGCAGGTACGTCACGGTGGGGTTGTCTTCGTCGTGGTGTGTGGTGTGGAGCACCCCCCACAGGTAGGTGCCCAGCTCGCCGTTCTCCATGTCCACGTCGACTTCGACGTCGCCCCGGGGCACGTCCAGCTCGTCGATCCCCCTGCCGCGGTAGGCGGGGAGCGGGCCGAGCCGGGCCCGGGCCCGGTCGATCTGCTCAGGGAGGTCGCCCATGGCCGCGTCGCGGTAGCGGAACGTGTCCCCGAGGAGCCCGTCGAGGTCGCCGGCGACGTGGAGCGACTCGCGCGCCAGGTCGGCGATCTGGCGCCGCCGACGGGGAACGATTTCGGCGATGGGCGTGGTCCGGTCGACCACGGCGGCCCGCACGAGGAGGTCGTCGAGGTTGACGGACCCGGTGAGGATGCGGGCCGTGCGGTCGTCGAGGCGGGCCAGGGCCTCGAGGTCGGTGACACCCCGGTCGTGGTGCAGCCGGCGCTTGCGCATGCTCATGCCGGGAAGAAGGCTCAGGTCCGCCGCCTCCTCCAGGACCGGGTAGCACCACACCCGCCAGCCGCATTCGGGGCAGGCGGAGATGGACACCGGCTCGGCGAGCAAGGCGACGGTCGGGTCCCGGCGGTGGCGCCGGGCGGCGTCGATGACCGCCAGCCGGTGGGCAAAGGCGCCGTCGTAGGTCTCCATCGTCGACAGCGGGCCCTCCACCCGCTCCTCGAGGTACTCCGACCAGTCCCAGCGCGGCGCGTCGAGGTCGTACCAGGCGAGGAGCTGCCCGACACCGACGATCCCGCCCCACCGGCCTTCCTCGGCCTCGTGTCCACATGCCTCGAGCAGGCGTTGGTAATGGGCGAGCTGCAGGAGGTCGCCCTGGTTGCAGCGCGCCGACGCACTGGTGTTGGCACCGCCGGTCTCCACCCAGGGTGCGACCGAGAGTGATGCCACGGCAACGGCGGTCGACTCGTCGACGCCGTCGCGGACGATGTGGTGTTTGACGTCGACGGCCACGTACGCCCACAGCCCGTCGCGCTTGGGGCCGTCCCCCACGCGGACGAGGAGGTCGGGCTGGCCCACCCGGAGCCCGGCGCTGTCGACGGGCAACCGGCCGCCGACCACCAGCGGTGCCCCGTCGCCCATGGCCCGGGCCGTGAGTGCCTCGCGGCGGTCCCGCTCGAGGGCGCGGTCCACGTCGACCGCGCCCGCTACCGACGACCGCAGGCTGTCGAACACCTCCGCCTCGAAGGAGACCCCCGCCCCCGCCAGCCTGGCCATGAACTCGGAGCGGGCCAGCGGCTCGACCGGTCGGAGGACCTCGAGCTGCACCGCCTCGGGGCACTGCTTGGCCAGGTAGCCACCCTGCGGGGCGATCCTCAACCCGTCGAGCGGCTCCGGTCCCACCGTCGTCCATGCTACGAGCCGGGCCCCAGGCGACCGGGATGGGGACGGGCACCCCGGGGTCGTCGCGCCCGGTCGCGCCTACCATGCGCCGGGTGGAGGAGGCCGAGCGTGACGTCGCCGCCCGGGTGGCGCTGCGGCTGCTCGTCGACACCTACGCCCACCACGTCGACCGCGCCGACACCGACGCCGTCGCCGAGCTGTTCGCCGAGGACGGCAAGCTCATCGCCCACTTCTACGTCGGTCCCGACGGGACGCCCCCTGTGCGGACGGGACGCGCCGAGATCAGGGCGGCGTTGGTGGCGGGATTGGAGCGCTATCTCGGGACCACCCACGTCGTGGGAGGCCAGGTCGTGGAGATCGACGGGGACCGCGCCGCCGGAGAGACGGTGTGCCTGGCCCACCACATCTACGAGCGCGACGGTGTCCGGCGCCTGCTCGTCATGGCCGTGCGATACGACGACACCTTCGTGCGGCAGTCCGGCACGTGGCGGTTCGCCGAACGCCAGCTCCGCCTGGACTGGCGCGACGACCGCCCCGTCACCGAGCGTTGAGGCCGGCACAACGCCGCGACACCGGCTCGACAAGGAGGACGCAAGGACGTGACGACATTGAAGGTGGCGGCACTACCGCCCGTGCGTTCGGGCGTGTGCGCCGATCCCGACTGGATGGCGGGTTTCTGCCGGCACATCGAGGCGCTCGGCTTCGAGTCCGTGGTGGTCGTCGAGCACCCCCTCGTGATCGGCGACTACACGAGCCGCTACCCCTACGCGCCGTCGGGGCGCATGCCGCTGCCCGACGACTGTGCCGTCCCCGATCCCATCGACCTCCTGGCCTACCTGGCCGGGGTCACCTCGACGCTCGGGCTCGCCACCGGCGTGGTGGTGCTGCCCGCCCATCATCCCGTGGTCATGGCCAAGCGCCTTGCCACCGTGGACCGGTTGTCGAAGGGCCGGGTGCGGCTGTGCATCGGGGTGGGCTGGATGCGCGAGGAGCTCGAAGCGTGCGGGATCGACTTCGCCAGCCGGGGACGGCGTACCGACGAGTGCATCGACGTCATGCGCGCCCTGTGGGCCGACACCGAGCCCGACGGAGCCTCCTTCGAGGGCGAGTTCTTCGGCTTCTCCCACGCCCACACCCATCCCAAGCCGTACCGGGGCGAGGGCGTGCCCATCCACATCGGCGGGCACAGCCCGGCCTCGATCAGGCGCGCCGCCCGACGGGGCGACGGCTGGCAACCCCTGGGGTTGTGGGGGGACGAGCTCGCCCAAGCGCTCCACCGGCTCCACGACGAGACCGTGGCCGCCGGCCGCGACCCCGACGCGCTCGAGCTCACCATCAGCGCCATGTCGACGCAGGCGACGCCCGACACCCTCGCCAAGCTCGAAGCACTGGGGATCCACCGCCTCGTCGTGACGTGCGGACATGCCGAGCTCGACGCGGCCCGGGACGAGATGTCCGAGGTGGCGGCCCGCATCAGCCTTGTCTCGCCCGAATGAGGCGCCGGTACGCTACGACGATGACCGTGACGCCCGCGTCAGCCACCGTTGCTGACGTTCGGGGGCTGCTCATGTGCCTGTTCATGTGGCAGCGCGGAGCGGCGCGATGAGGGTGGCCGTGCTCGTGAAGCAGGTCCCGCGCGCCGAGGACATGGAACTGCTCCCCGGCGGTCGACTCAAGCGTGACGGCATCGAGCTCGAGATGAACGCCTACTGCCGCCGGGCGGTCAGCAAGGGCGTGGAGATCGCTCGCGACCGCGGCGGCACATGCACCGTGTTCACGCTGGGCCCCCCGGTGGCCGAGGACTCCGTGCGCGAGGCGGTGGCGTGGGGTGCCGACGACGGGGTCCTCGTCACCGACCCCGCCTTCGCCGGATCCGACACACTGGCCACCGCGTCGGCCCTGGCCGCCGCCCTCACTCGAGAGGGCCCCTTCGATCTCGTCCTCGTCGGGCGCAACTCGATCGACGCCGACACCGGCCAGGTCGGTCCCGAGGTCGCCGAGCTCCTCGATCTCCCCTTCGCGGGTGGGATCAAGGAGCTGACCTTGACCGAGCACGGCGCGGCGGTGCGCTGCGAGCTCGACGACGGGTGGCGCGATGTCATTGTTGAGCTCCCGGCGGTGCTGTCCACGGCCGAGCGCCTGACCGAGCCGTGCAAGGTGGACCCCGCCGGGCGCGCCGCGGTCGACGTGACCCGCATCCGCCGACTGACGGCCTCCGATCTCGGACCCGGTCCCTGGGGTGACGCCGGGAGCCCGACGGCCGTGGGTAACGTGCGCACCCTCGATGTGGCCCGCCATCGCGTCGTGCTGTCGGGAGACGTCGCCGGCCAGGTGGAGCGCGCCGTCGAGCTGTTGCGGGAGTGGGGTGCCCTCGACGCCGTGCACCACCATCACACGGCGGGGAGCGCGGCCGCCGAGGCGGACGGCAGCGCCGAGCCCGATGTCGATGCCGTGCCCGCGCCCGACCCCGGGGCCGGATCGGCGACGGCTCCGGTGGTGGCGGTGGTGATCGAGCCCGATCGACCCCGCGTGGAGCGCGAGCTGCTCGGGGAGGCCGTGCACATCGCCCGCCGCGTGGCGGGGACGGTCGTGGCCATCGGGCCCGGGTTGCCCGATCCCCGCGAGCTCGCCACGTGGGGAGCCGATCGCGTCGTGGCCATCACGGGAACGACCGTAGAGGAGGACGTGGCGCGGGCGCTCACGGAGTGGTGTACGGCGTCGCCGCCGTGGGCCGTGCTCGTGCCCGGCACCCTGTGGGGCCGCGAGGTGGCGGCCCGCGTGGCGGCGCGCATCGGCGCTGGGCTCACCGGTGACGCCGTCGGGTTCGGCGTGGAGGAGGGCCGCCTGGTGGCGTGGAAGCCCGCTTTCGGGGGCAGCCTGGTCGCCGCGATCACCTGTCGCTCCGAGGTGCAGATGGCGACGGTCCGGCCCGGCGTCCTGTCGTTGCGCGCCCCGCGGCCCGTCGACTCGGTGACGCCGCTCGACACGGTGGCGGGGACGACCCGGGGCAGGGTGCAGCTCGTCGACGCCGGCCGCGACGACGACGTCGAGACCCTGCTGGCGGCCAGGACCGTGGTGGCGGTGGGCACCGGCGTGGCGCCCGACGAGTACGGCGAACTCGACCCGTTGCTCAAGGTGCTCGGCGCCGAGCTGGGCGCCTCGCGCAAGGTCACCGACAAGGGGTGGTTGCCCCGGGCCCGCCAGGTCGGCATCACCGGGCACAGCATCGCCCCCGCCCTCTACGTGGCCGTCGGCGTGTCGGGCAAGTTCAACCACATCGTGGGGGCGCGCGGCGCGGGAACCATCGTCGCCGTCAACAACGACCCCGAGGCGCTCATCGTGGACTGGGCCGACGTCGCCATCGTGGGGGACTGGCACGAGGTGGTGCCCCTCCTGGTCGACGCCCTGGGGTAGCGGTCCCCAGTCGGTTGTCGGGAGCCGGTCGGGGCACCGGCATGGGGCGGCGTGGCCCGTAGTGTCTGAGGTGTGTGGCGCGAGCAGGTCGGCATCGACGACGTCCGTGCCGCCGCGCACCGCCTCGCCCCCCTGGACGTCCTGACGCCCCTCCAGCTCAGCGAGCGGCTGTCGCGCCGTTACGACGCCACGGTGTGGGTCAAGCGTGAGGACCTCCAGGTGGTCCGGTCCTACAAGATCCGCGGCGCCTACAACTTCATCGCCCGGCTCTCGCCCGACGCTCTGGCCGTAGGCGTGGTGTGTGCCAGTGCGGGCAACCACGCGCAGGGGGTGGCGTGGAGCTGTCGCCACCTCGGGGTGCGCGGTGCGGTGTTCTTACCGATGCGCACGCCCCGCCAGAAGGTGGCCCGTATCCAGGCCTTGGCCGGCGACCTCGTCGACCTCCACTTCGCCGGGGAGAGCTTCGACGACGCCCTGGCCGCGGCGGGCGCCTACGCGACGGAGACCGGGGCGACGGTCGTCCCCACCTTCGACCACCCCGCCACCATCGCCGGCCAGGGCACCATCGCCCTCGAGATCGTCGAGCAGCTCGATGCTGCTCCCGACATCGCCGTCGTCCCGGTGGGTGGGGGCGGGCTCGTCTCGGGCATCGCCGTCGTCCTCGACGGCCTCGGGGCGGGCACCGAGGTGGTGGGGGTCCAGCCCGCCGGCGCGCCGGCCATGGTGCGGTCGCTCGAGGCGGGCCGGCGCGTCACCATCGAGATCGAGGACGACTTCGTCGACGGGGCCGTCGTCCGCACGCCCGGAGAGCTCACCTTCGCCATCGTGCGCGACCTCGTGAAGCACCTCGAGGTGGTCGAAGAGGGACGGGTGTGCACCGAGCAGCTCGACCTCTATCAGGTGGACGGCATCGTGGCCGAGCCCGCCGGTGCCCTGGCTACCTCCGCCCTCGACGCCATTGCCGAGGAGATCGTCGGCAAGAGCGTGGTGTGCGTGCTGAGCGGTGGCAACAACGACGTGGCCCGCTACGACGAGATCATCGAGCGCAGCCTCGTGCACCAGGGGCTCAAGCACTACTTCATCGTGGACTTCCCCCAGCGCCCCGGGGCGCTGCGCCAATTCCTCGACGAGTGCCTCGGGCCCACCGACGACATTGTGCTGTTCGAGTACATCAAGAAGAACGACCGGGAGTTCGGCCCCGCCGTCGTGGGCGTCCAGCTCGCCGAGCGCGACGACCTGATCTCACTGCTGCAGCGCATCGCCACGTCGGGCCTCGACGTGCAGCTCATGCCGCCCGAAAGCCCGGTGTTCCGCCTCCTCGTCTGACGCCGGCCGGTGCGGCTGGGGCGGGCGCGGCGGGTGCGGCGGGTGCGGCGGGCGGCATCGACTACAGCGTGAGGTCTTTGTTGGGACGCACCACGAGCGAGGCCAGGTGTACGCCGGCGGGCCGGGTGATGGCCCACAGCACCGCCTCGGCCACGTCCTCGGGCGCGCACAGATGCTCGGCCATCGACTGCTGGGCGTGCTCGAGCACCTCGTCGGAGAGCCGGCTGCCCGGGGTGAACTGGGCCGGCTCGGCGTCGCCACCCATCGAGCTGATCATGAGCTCGAGCACGGCGGGGTCGAAGTTGCGGGCGAAGCTCGTGGCGATGGCACCGGGCATGATCGTCACCACCTTGATGGGCTCGTCGAGCAGCTCGCGGCGCAACGACTCGTTGATGCAGTTCACGGCGTGTTTGGTGGCGCCGTAGACACCGGAGGCGGGGTTGAGTGACGCCACCGAGGAGATGTTGACGATGTGGCCCTCGGCGTTACAGGCGCGCATGGCGCGCACCGCCGCCTGTGATCCCACCAGCAGGGCGAGGATGTTGGTCTCCAGCATGATGCGCCAGTGGTCGGGATCGCCGTCGACGATCGCCTCGGGATAGCTGACGCCGGCGTTGTTGACCATGATGTCGAGCCGTCCCGTCGACGACACCGCCTGGTCCACCAGCGCACGGGCCTCGTCCACGTTGCGCACGTCGTGGACACGGGCTTCGGCCGTTCCGCCCGCGGCGGTGATGCGCGTGATCGACTCGTCCATGGCCTCCTTGGTGCGGCCCCCGAGCACGACGTGGGCGCCGGCCGCACCGAGGGACTCGGCGATGGCACGCCCGATCCCGCTCGAGGCCCCCGTGACGACGGCGGTGCGCCGGGCCAGGGCCTGGTCGGTGGTGTCTGGTGTCATGCGGAGGCCTCCTTCGAGGAGTGCATTTCGGGTGCCCGATTCGGGAGCCCGATTCGGGAATCCGATTCGGGAGCTCGAAGCGCTCACCTTAGGGCCGGCGTCCCACCGCTCCCCCGGACCACAGCGGCCGCACCGACTCGTCGCCGCCGGGCACGGCTCGGTACGATGCCCAGGTGAGCGACGTGCTGCCCCAGCCTGCCGACGCCACGGCGCCCTCGTCCCGACCCACCCAGGGACGGTTCTCGGCATGGGTCGAGGTCCTGCGCACCACCAACCCCCCGAAGGGCCGTCCCCTCGACCCGGTGTCGCGCTGGCTCGTGCTCACGAGGGCCGCCGTCGTTCCCATGACCCTCGTCGCCGGGGCGGTGGCGACGCTGCTGGCGGTTCGACGCCACGGGTTCAACACCGGCCTCCTCCTGTTGGCCTTCGCCGGGTTGATCCTGGCCCACTGTGCCAACAACCTCATGAACGATCTCTTCGACGCCGAGGTGGGCGCCGATACGGCGTCGTATCCGCGCGCCCTGTACGCACCGCACCCGGTGTTGTCGGGGATGGTGTCGCGCGGGAAGTTGGCGCGCGCCGCGCTGATGGTGAACGTGCTCGACCTCGCCATCCTGGTGGTGCTGGCTGTCTACCGGGGCTGGCCCGTGGTGGGCTTCGCCCTGGGCGGGTTCCTGCTCTCGGTCGCCTACACGGCACCGCCGCTACGTCTCAAAAAGCGCGGCCTGGGCGAGCCCGACGTGTTCCTGGTGTGGGGACCGCTCATGGTGGGCGGCACCTACTACGCCGCGGTCGGGCACCTGCCCTGGCAGATCATCGTGGCCTCGGTCCCTTACGGCCTCCTGTGCACGGCCGTGCTCATGGGCAAGCACATCGACAAGGCCCCCTTCGACGCGCCCCTCGGGATCCGCACCCTTCCCGTCGTCCTCGGCGAGCGCCGGGCCCGCGCCGCGACCATCGGCATGATGGTGGCCTTCTACGTGACCGTGGCGCTGTGCGTGGTGGTGGGGGCCCTACCCTGGCCCGCCCTGCTCAGCTTCGGGGCCATCCCCAAATTCGTCCAGGCGTGGAAGGCCTTCAGCGTGCCCAAGCCGGACGCGCCCCCGGCGGGGTTCCCGGTGTGGCCGCTGTGGTTCGCGGCCGTCGCCTTCGTCCATACCCGCCGGGCCGGATCACTGCTCGTGCTCGGCCTCATCATCGCGGCCGTCGCCAACATCCGTTGGGGCTGACCTCCGGTCAGGCCGTCTGACCGTTCGTCACCTGACCTACGTGTTCGTCCCCTGCTGGCGGATGTACTCGGCCGTGCCGGCGAGGAACTTCTCCACGTCGGCGGCCTTGCTCGAGGCGACGTCGCCGAACCACGCCGGCACGTAGACCTGCGCCGCGTCGGCCGCCACCCCCGCCAGGATGGTGGTCACGGCCTCCTCGACGGTGATTGATTCCACCTGGGCCGTGAAGGGGTCGTTGTCGGGGAGCGTGAAGAGCTCGGTATCGACCACGCCGGGGTAGATCACCGTCACCTTGACCCCGGTGTCCCACAGGTCGACGGCCATGCACTCGGAGAACACCGTGATCGCCGCTTTGGTGGCTGCATAGGCGGCCTCGCCCGGGGGGCTCAGAGTGGCCGCCACCGAGGACACGTTGACGATGCGACCCTCGCCGCGCTCGAGCATCTGGGGCAGCAGGGCCAGGGTGAGGCGCACCGGGCTCGAGTAGTTGATGTTCATCACGGCGTCGACGGTCGCCGCGTCGAGGGCGGTGACGTGCCGGCGCTTGGGGATCCCGGCGTTGTTGACGAGCATGTCGACCCCACCGAGTTCGCTCATGACCGCAACCGCCAGTGCGTCGACCGCGGCCGGGTCGGCCAGGTCGGCCACCCACATCCGCGACGACGGCGAGTGTTGGCGGCAGCGCCCGAGCACCTCGGCCAGCCGGTCGGTGCGGCGCGCCACCAGACCCACCGTCGCCCCGGCCCGGGCCAGGGCCTCGGCCAGGCCCGCCCCGATGCCCGATGACGCCCCCGTCACGAGCACCCGCTTCCCTGCCACGTCGTATGCCATGGGTCACCCCCGTTTCCGGCCCCGATCTTGACTCAGATGAGGTGGTGCTGCACCAGCCAGCGTCGCGCCACCGTGGCCGGAGCCTCATGGTCCTCGTTCACGTCGATCGAGAGCTCGGACATCTGGTCGGTGGTGAGCTGCGCCGAGACCCGATCGAGCGCGTCGCGCACACGGCGTGTGTCCACGGCGGTGCGGATCACCGGGATCAGGTTGTCTGCGTCGAGGAGGTGCTTGTCGTCGCGCAGCGCCACGAAGCCGTTGCCGAGGACCGATCCGTCGTCGGAGGACAGCGGTGCAACCTGGACCTCGCTGCCTTTGAGGGCGGCCACGGTGACGGGGCCGGCGTCGTCGAGGGACGTAAAGGACTTGAAGTGCAGCCCGTAGGTGGTCTCGAGGCCCATCTGGCACTGCGCTGCGCCCGGGCACCCGGGGGGCCCGCCCAACACGAGTTTGGCCGCCACCGGTTGCAGGCTCGACAAGGTGGTGAGGTGGTCGGCGTCCGCGGTGGCGCGCGTGACCGCGAACACCTCGGTGTCGAGGGCGGGGGCGGGATCGAGCACCGTCACCCGGGCCGGTTCGAGCAGTCGCTTCAGCGCCGGCACCGCCGTCGACGTCGCGGTGGCCGCGGCGGTGTCGTCGGCGTGGAGGAAGAGCAGCAGTGCGCNGGCGTCGTCGGGGTAGAGGTCGAGCTGCCCCGACGCCAGGGCGGCCTCCACCGAGGCGCGCAGCTCTGAGCCGCTTCCCGAGCCGGCGCTCAGGGTGACCACGGCCCCGGCGTGGGCGAGGACGTCGGCATACAGGGTGGCGGTGATGACCGACACCGTGGTGCCGAGGGACCCGATGGTGATGGTCGGCCCCGACGCCGGAGCGGGGGTCGGCCCGGCTCCTGCGCACGCCGGCGCCGTGACGCCGAGAGCCACTGCGCTCAGCAGGATCCAAGGGCGGCGCGTCACGGGCTCCCTGGCTACCAGGAAACCTGCCCCCTACGCTCGCAGGGCGCTCGACGAGGAGGCACCGTGAAGACCAAGGTCACCGACATGCTCGGGGTGGAGTTCCCCATCCTGGCTTTCAGCCACTGCCGCGACGTGGTCGCCGCCGTCACGAAGGCGGGCGGGTTCGGGGTCCTCGGGGCGGTGGCGCACACGCCCGAGCAGCTCGACGTGGACCTCGCCTGGATCGAGGAGCAGACCCGGGGCGGGCGCTACGGGGTCGACCTCCTCCTTCCCGCCAAGTACGCCGGCGCCGAGGAGGGCGGGATCGACGCCGACGCCGTGAAGCAACTGCTCCCGGCCGCCCAACAGGAATTCGTCGACGAGATCCTGCGTCGCTACGGCGTGCCCGAGCTCCCCGAGGACCTGAAGACGGGATCGGAGCGCAACGTGCTCGCCAATGTGGCGTCGAAGGGCTACGAGCCGCTGCTCGACGTGGCCTTCGCCCATGACATCGCCCTGGTGGCGAGCGCGCTGGGGGCACCGCCGCCGTCGCTGCTGACGCGGGCCCACGACGCCGGGGTGGCCGTGGCCGCCCTGGCCGGCAACCTCACCCACGCCGAGCGGCACAATGCGGCCGGGGTCGACGTCATCGTGGCCCAGGGGACCGAGGCGGGCGGCCACACCGGCGAGATCTCCACCATGGTGCTCGTGCCCGAGGTCGTCGACGCGGTGGCACCCACGCCGGTGTTGGCGGCGGGCGGCATCGGCAATGGCCGCCAGATCGCGGCCGCCCTAGCCCTCGGGGCCGAGGGGGTGTGGTGCGGGTCGGTGTGGCTCACCACCGAAGAGGCCGAGACCCATCCGGCGGTGAAACAGAAGTTCCTCACCGCCACGTCGCGCGACACGATCAGGTCGCGCTCGCTCACCGGCAAGCCGGCGCGCATGCTGCGCAGCGCCTGGACCGACGAGTGGGAAGGTGCCGACTCACCCGGAGCGCTGCCCATGCCCCTGCAGAGCGCGCTCGTGGCCGAGGCCCAGCTCCGCATCAGCCGCGCCGCCGCCAACGAGGGATCCGGAGCCAACAAGCTGGCCAACTACTTCGTGGGCCAGGTGGTGGGGCAGATGGACCGCATCCGACCTGCCCGCCAGGTCGTGCTGGAGATGATGACCGAGTACGCCGAGGTGGCCCAGCGCTTCGCCGATCAGGTCGCCGAGGAGTCCTCGGTCTAGCGGTGCCTGGCGAGAGCGGCTATCCGCCCACGGGTGCGCTGGGTGTGAACGCCACCGGGAGCGTCTCGAATCCGACGATGAAGTTGGATACCCGCAACGGATGGGTGTCGTCGTCGGCCAGGTGGATGTCGGGGAGGCGGTCGAGGATGCGGTTGACCATGCCGAAGATCTCGGCACGGGCCAGGCGATGCCCGAGACACAGGTGCGCCCCGAACCCGAAGGCGACATGGTCGTTGGGCTGGCGACGGATGTCGAAGGTCTCGGGGTCGTCGAACACCGTTTCGTCGCGGTTGGCCGACGGATAGAGCAGCAGCACGTTCTGACCGGCGCCGATGGTCTCGCCGTGCAGCTCGACGTCCTGCACCGCCCGGCGGTTGAAGTTCTTGATGGGTGTCACCCAGCGCAGCATCTCCTCGACGGTGCCGGGGAGCAGCTCCCGATCGCCACGCAGGTCGTCGAGCTGGTCCTGGCGGTGCAGGAGCGCCTCCATGCCGCCGCTGATGACGTGACGGCTGGTCTCGTCCCCTCCGATGAGCAGCAGGAGCGACTCATAGACGAGGGAATCGTCGTCGATGCGTTCGCCGTCGACCTCGCCCTGGACGAGCACGCCCAACAGGTCGTCGGCGGACATGCTCCGGCGTCGTTGGTCGATGAGCTCGCGGACGAAGCCGTCCCATTCCATGAAGGCGGCGGCGGCCTTGGTCATGGCGTCGGGGTCCTTCGATCCCTGGGACATGAGCAAGGTGTCGGACCATTCGAGGAGCCGTTCCCAGTCCTTGGGATCGAAGCCAAGCATGTCGGCGATGAGGACCAGGGGCAGTGGCGCTGCGACGTCNGCCACGAGGTCGCACGCACCCTTCTCGCACACCCGGTCGATGATTTCGTCGCATACCTGGCGGATGCGGGGCTCGCGGTCTCGCACCGCCTGGGGGGTGAACCCCGCGCTGACGATGCGGCGTCGGCGCCGGTGTTCGGGAGCGTCCATGTCGATCATGTACGGGAGCGGGGTATTGGGACGCGAGCCGCCCGTGCTCGAGAAACGCTGGGGGTCCTGGCCGATGGCCCGGACGTCCTCGTAGCGGGAGACGCCCCAGATGTCGTTGGCCTCGTCGTAGTAGGCGGGGGCGTTGTGGCGCATCCAGGCGAAGGTCGGGAACGGGTTCCCGGCGTAGAACTCGCCGTCCATGAGGTCGATGTGTGGGGCCCCGGTGTCTGCCATCGGAACGCGCCTCCCCTGAATCTTCGCCACGCCATGTGACCCCTAGACACGGCCAGTGGTCAGGCGTATCGTTCTACCGTCGTCGGCGGCTTGTCCACCGTAGGCGATATTGGGGGATGCGCGGGACGGGGCCGTCTCGGTACTGAGCGGTTCCTGGGGGGACCCGTCCCGCCGCCTTCCCGGGCAACATCGACGTCCCTCCTCGGCCGGCCTCGGGTCGTTCCTTCAGGAAGGAACGTCGCCGCCGGCGTGGCTCAACCCAAGCCGACCGATGCCAACCACGTCCTGGCCACCGAGGCGGGCTGTTCCTTCTGGGCGGTGACGTCGAGGTTGAGTTGCGAGATGGCGGTCGTTGTCAACTTCTGGTCCAGTGAGTTCAGGGCGGCCGCCACCGCGGTGGTGTTCACCGACTTCCGGATCACGGGGACGATGTAGTCCGCTCCCTCGAGGTGTTTGTCGTCGCCGAGCGCCACGAAGTTGTTGCTCACGACGTTGCCGTCGCTCGAGAACAGCTCGACCACCTGGACCTCGCCGTTCTTGAGGGCGGCCACACTGAGCGGCCCCGCTTCGTCGAGGGACTTGAAGCTGGCGAAGTGCAGTCCGTACACCGACTCGAGCCCGGGCTCGCACCCGGCGAACGTCGGGCACTCGGGCGGTCCGCCCAGGATCATCTTCGACGCGTAGGGCGCCAGGCTCGAGATGGTGGTCAGGTGGTCCTTGGTGGCGGTCGCCTGGGTGACGGCGAACACGTTGGTGTCGAGCGCGCTCGAGGCGGGCAGGACGGTGACCCCGAACGAAGAAAGCGCCGTCTTGTCCGCCGCGATGGCGGTGGAGATCTGGGTGCCAGCGGGTTGGGGCTTGCCGCCGTGGAGATAGCCCAAGAGCGACGCCGCGTAGTCAGGCTCGAGGTCGATCTGGCCGTGCTCGAGGGCGGGGACGACGACGGCCCGGGTCCCGAGGGCGGGCTCCACCGTGACCTTGTAGCCCGCGCGGGTGAGGACGTCGCCGTAGAGGTTGGCGACGATCTCCTGCTCTTCGAAGTTGGTGGCCCCGATCTTGATGGTCGGCTTCGAAGCGGACGACGGCGTCGACGGCGTACTACTGCAACCGGCCAAGACAAGAGCTGTCGTGCCCACAGCAGCGATCGTCATCAGTGAACGTCGGAGCAACATGGGGGAGGCCCTCCTCTGCTAGGGGTCGATCTGCTGGGGGTGGCAAGAACCGGTCCCGAGGTCTTCAGACCAGGACGAGGTCGAGAAGCGTGGGCCGTAGTGTTCCTAAGCCGATGGAAATAGTCAAGTTTCTTGTGGTTCAGACCACGGCCGGTGCCCGCGCCCGCGTCGTGGCCCCGAGCCCCTTCGGCATCTGCCGTCGCAGGGGAAGCGGGGTGAGGATCCATTGCAGCACCCCCAGGCCGAGCGCCGCCGCCGCCGCCAGCAGCGCCACGAGCAGCGCGCCGGCGAAGGCTTCGACGGTGTTGTTCGTGTTGAGCCCGGAGATGACCGGGGTCCCGAGATCGGTGTAACTCACATAGGCGGCCAGCGTGGAGGTCGCCACCACCTCGATCGAAGCGGTGCGGACCCCGGCCATGAGAAACGGGGTGGCGAGGGGCAGCTCGACCGTGCGCAGCACCTGTCCACCGGTCATGCCCATGGCCTTGGCTGCGTCCCGCACCTCGGCGTCCACCTCGCGCATGCCGACGTAGGTGTTGGTGAGGATCGGGGGGATGGCGAGGACCACGAGCGCCAGGAACGCGCACAGGAAACCGCCCCACCGCAGCGAGATCCACGGCACGATGGCGAACAGGGTCAGCAACGCCAGGCTCGGCACGGCCCGCGCTGCATTGGCGGCGTTCACCGCCACCAACCCACCTCGACCGGTGTGGCCGAGGACGAGCCCGATGCCTCCTCCGATGACGAGCGCGCCGATCACGACCGCCACCGACAGCTCCGCCTGACGCCACACGAGCTCGGGGATGCCGCTCGATCCCTTCCAGTTGGCGGTCGTGGTCAACCAGCCCGCCACGCTGGCCACGAAGTGCCGGAAGTGGTCCCAGATCGCCACGTCACACCGCCCGGGCCCGGCGCCCCGACCGCGACCAGGGGACGACGAGTCGTTGCACGCCGACGATGATCAGATCGAAAAGTGCGGCGAGGACCACCGACAGCACGAGCCCGACGATGATCGGGGTGTAGTAGCCGATGTTGAACCCGTAGGTGATCTGCTGACCGAGTCCACCCAGTCCGATCAGCGCCGTCACCGTGACGAGGCCGATGACCGTCGCCGTGGCGACGCGCAGTCCGGCGAACACATACGGAAGCGCCAGAGGCAGGTCGACGCGCACGAGGGCGGCACGGCGGGTGTAGCCCATGGCGAGTGCCGCCTCGCGGGCTTCGGCGGGCACGGCGTCGAGACCGGCCACGGTGTTCCAGATGAGGATCAGCAAGGTGTAACCGACCAGGGCGATCTCTGCGGTGGGGTACGAGGCCACGTATCCGGTGATCGGCCCGAGGATGGCGAAGAGCGCCAACGACGGGATGATGTACAAGGTGCTGGCGAACCCGACGATCGGGGACCGCAGGACCCGGTAGCGCCACGCCAACAAGGCCAGGGGAACCGACAGGCACAGTCCGATGCCGACCGCGATCAGACTGAGCGAGATGTGCTGCAATAGGTCGGAGCTGATCTGGCTCCACTGACCCGTGACGTAGCTCCACTGGAAGAAGGGCTGTGCCGTCTCCATCAGCCGAGACTGTAACCGTGGGCGTAACGTAGAAGCCCGTGATCACCCTGGAGCACGTCTCCAAGAGCTACGGGCCCGGAAACGTGGCGGTCGAGGACCTCAGCCTTGAGGTCGACGACGGAGAGCTCAGCGTCCTGGTGGGACCGTCCGGATGCGGCAAGACGACCACCTTGCGCATGATCAACCGGCTCATCGAGCCGACCTCGGGCCGCATCCTCATCGCCGGCGAGAACGTGCTCACCAAGGACCCGGTGACGATGCGCCGGGGCATCGGGTACGTGATCCAACAGGGTGGGCTCTTCCCCCACCGCCGCGTCTTCGACAACGTGGCGGTCGTTCCCCGTCTCCTTGGATGGGATAGTGCCCGGGTCGAGCGACGCGTCAACGAGTTGCTCGAGCTCGTCGGCCTCGACCCCAAGAGCTACGCCCGGCGTTTTCCGCACGAGCTCTCCGGCGGCGAGCGCCAGCGCGTCGGCGTGGCCCGAGCGCTCGGCGCCGATCCCCCCGTGCTGCTCATGGACGAGCCCTTCGCCGCCGTGGACCCCGTCACGCGCCAACGCCTGCAGAACCAGTTCCTCGATCTGCAGAAGGAGCTCAAGAAGACGATCGTCTTCGTCACCCACGACATCGAGGAGGCGGCCAAGCTCGGCGACCGCATCGCCGTGCTCTCCAAGGGTGGTGTGCTCGAGCAGTACGACACCCCGGCCGAGATCCTGGGACGTCCCGCCACGCCGTTCGTGGCGGACTTCGTGGGGGCGGACCGCGGTGTGCGGCGTCTGGCTGTGGTGCGGATCGAGCCCGAGGACCTCGCTCATCCACCGGTGATCTCTCCGACCGCCACCATGGACGAAGCCCGAGCCCTCGCCGACGGCACCGAGGCCAAGACCGCNGTCGTGGTCGACGCCAACGGCCGGTTGGTGGGGTGGGTCTCGCTCGAGCCGGGCACCGAAGGGACCGTCGGCACCCACACCGAGAAGTTCGCGGCCCAGGTGCCACTGGGCACGACGTTGCGGGCCGCGCTGGGCGAGATGCTCCAGCACGACGTGCGCTGGATCCCGGTCGTCGACGACGACGAGCGCTACCTCGGCGTGCTTACGCCCAACCGTCTGCACGCGGCGATGCGCCGCTCGGTGGGTGGTACCCCCGTCGAATCCTGAAGGGACGAGTCCGTGCAGCTCCGCCTGGGAATCGTGACGCCCGTCGTCCACATCAATCCCCGTTTCGACCCGCCCAGTTGGGAGTCGACGGGCACTATCGACGACATCATCGCTGTGGCCAAGGCGGCCGAGCGCTTCGGCTACGACTGGGTGGCGTGCTCGGAGCACATCGCCATTCCACAATCGGCGACGGACGTGCGGGGGCCTCGCTACTGGGACCCCACCACCACGCTTGCGTTCGTGGCGGCAAACACCGAGCGCATCTCCCTTCTCAGCCACGTGGTCGTGCTCCCGTACCACCACCCCCTGGAACTGATCAAGCGATGGGGCACACTCGACGTCGCCAGCCACGGCCGGGTGATCCTCGGAGTGGGCGTCGGCTCCCTCGAGCCCGAGTTCAAGCTCCTCGGCCACCAGTTCGAGGGGCGAGGGGAACGATCGGACGATGCCCTGCGGGCCATCCGGGCCAGCTGGGGAGTACGCGAGCCCGTCTACAGCGGAACCCATTTCCAATACTCGGGATTCGTGGTGGAGCCGTCGGGACTGCCCCGCCCCCTGGACATCTGGGTGGGAGGCCGCACCCGGCGTTCGCTGCGGCGGGCCATCGAACTGGGCGACGCCTGGATCCCCTTCCGCTTGAAACTCCAGGACCTGAAACCGATCCTCGGCGACCCCCAGGTCAAGGATGCGATCGCGGCGCGGGACCGGCCATTCAGTTTGATCTTTCCGCCCGACCCACCCGTTGATCCCGCCGGTGCGCCTGATGAGGCAGCCGATGTGGTGCGGGGGTTCGCCGAGCTCGGTGCGACGGGCCTGAGCCTCCGTTTCCGGCACCATTCCCGGAGCCACTACATCGAGCAGTTGCAAGCCATGGAGGAGCTCGTGGCCGGCTTGTGATGCTCCCGGCGAGCGGGGCTCAGCGCATGCACGTTCACGCCCCCCTAGATCGGGGGCCCAACGCCTAGCCGGGTGGCGGGGCCGAGACGGGAACCTCGTAACGTGCCTCGGACTCGAGGATCTCGTCGCAGACGTCAGCCGCCGGCATGTCCGTGACCGCTACGTAGGCGAGCGCGAGCGCAACGACACTCACCGGGAATCGGTCTCCGACCTCCTCGAGCGCGGCGAGGACCTGAAGGCGGTCGGGGTCATCGGCGGCGTCGCCCAGGGCGGAGACCACCGCATCCTGGCAGTCCTGGGAGACGGCGTCGGCGACCAGGGGGACCGCGGAGCGGTACTGGGGCTGGGCGAGAAATGCCGTCGGATTCTGCTTGCGTCTGAGCGCGTGCACGGCTGTTCGGATCACCGCCGACTGTTCTTTGAGGTCACTGTCCGAAAGGCTCCGAAGCGTCGGGGCGACAACGCGGTCTCCCACCCACACGAGCGTTCGAAGGAGCCGCTCGAGACGAGCTTCTGGCGTTGACGGAGACCGGTCGGCATCGTCGCCGGGCTTCGTGGACGGCTCACCGGTCGGCTCGCTCACCTGGTCATCCCCGACCTCTTCCATGCCGCACCCAACCTTCAGTTTCGCTCGACGGAATTTCCTCGCGACATTAGGGGGCACCGGGTCGCCCGGTGTCCGCCAGTCAATCCGACCTTCGGCAGGCCGGTTGTCGTCGCCGACTGGCATGCTGGCGTCCGTCGCAGGCACTGGGGAGGGAGCGAGATGGCACAAGTCGAGTTCGGGGGCCGGATCGGACGCGATTGGCGGGACTCGGAGCCCTGGTGGCCCCCGGTGCCGACACCACCCGACGGAGCAGCCAACGTCGTCGTCGTCGTGCTCGACGACGTTGGCTTCGCCCAGCTCGGCTGCTACGGATCCGACATGGACACCCCCGTGCTCGATGGGTTGGCCGATCGCGGGGTGCGCCTGTCGAACTTCCACACCACCGCTCTTTGCTCTCCTACCCGGGCGTGTCTGCTCACGGGGCGGAACCATCACCGAAGCGCCATGGGGCGGGTCGCCGACCTGGCCATCGGCTTCCCGGGGTACTGGGGTAAGCCGCCCCGAGAGAACGGCTATCTGTCAGAGATCCTGCGAGCCCACGGCTACGCCACGTACGCCGTGGGCAAATGGCACCTCACCCCCGAGGACGAGACCAACATGGCGGCGTCACGCGCCACGTGGCCTCTGGGTCGGGGCTTCGACCGGTGGTACGGCTTCCACGGTGGGGAGACGCACCAGTTCATGCCGGCCCTGTACCACGACAACCACGCCATCCGGCCCCCTGGATCGTTCGAGGAGGGCTATCACCTGAGCGCCGATCTCGCCGATCACGCCATCGAGTTCTTGGGAGACTTGCGCGCCGTCGACGCCGACCAACCGTTCTTCTTGTATTTCTGCACCGGCGCGTGCCACTCACCGCACCACGCGCCCGCCGACTGGATCGCGCGCTACCGCGGCCACTTCGCGGGCGGATGGGACCGGTGGCGGGAAGAGACCTACGCCCGCCAGCTCGAGATGGGGATCATCCCCGCCGGCACCGAGCTGTCACCGCGCCCCCCGTGGGTCCCGGCCTGGGACACGCTGGAACAACGCCAACGGGAGCTGGCCGAGCGGTTCATGGAGTGCTTCGCCGCCTACCTGTCCTACACCGACGCCCAGATCGGCCGGCTGTTCGATTTCATCGACGACCTCGGTGACTCGGACAACACCGTCGTCATGGTGGTGTCAGACAACGGCGCCAGCTCCGAGGGAGGGAGGGAGGGATCGATCAACGACATTCGCCTCTCCAACTTCGACCCGGCCGGGGTGTCGGAGATGTACCGCCGAATCGACGAGATCGGTGGCCCGCTCAGCCACAACAACTACCCGTGGGGTTGGACCATGGCCGGCAACACCCCCTTCAAGCGCTGGAAGCGCGAGGTCCACGAAGGCGGCGTGGCCGACCCGTGCATCGTGTCGCTTCCCTCGCGGGGCCGGGTCGCACACGGGGGTATCCGCAATCAGTACGCCCACGCCGTCGACGTCTTACCCACCGTGCTCGAACTGGTGGGGGTGAGCGCACCCGAAGAGATCGACGGCGTCACCCAATCACACCTCGACGGCACCAGCTTCGCCTATCTCCTCGGTGGTAGCGGCCAGGATGAGCCCGGTCGCCACATAACCCAGCACTTCGAGATGCTGGGTTCCCGTGCCATCTATCACGACGGCTGGAAAGCGGTGGCCTTTCATCCCGTCGGACCCCTCTACGACGACGGGCTCAAAGTGAACGCGCCGTTCGACGAGGACGTGTGGGAGCTCTACCACGTGGCCGAGGACCACTCGGAGGTGCACGACCTGGCTACCGAGTACCCGGAGAAGGTGGCCGATCTCGTCGAACGGTGGTGGGACGAGGCGCGTCGCAACGACGTGCTTCCTCTCGACAACCGTGTCCTCGAGGCCATTGCCCACCCCAAGCCCGATCACCGACACCCGCGTGACACCTTCCGGTATTTCCCCGGTGGGGCCCAGGTCCCCGAGCCCGTGGCGGTCAACGTGCGCAACCGGTCCCACGCCATCAGCGTCACGATCGAGGTTCATGAGGGAACGGTCCCCAACGGGGTGCTTCTTGCACTGGGCTCCGCCCTCGGCGGTTGGTCGTTCCACCTTTTGGACGGGCGCCTGCGCTACGTCCACAACCTGTACGGCAAGACCCGTCACGTCCTGCAGGCCGACGCGCCGCTTGGGTCGGGTCGCCACACCGTCGGGTTCACGTTCGAGAAGGACGAAGGCCTGGGCGGACCCGCCACGCTGCTCCACGACGGAGATGTGGTGGCCGAAGGCACCATCGACCGCTTCACGCCAGCCGGTTTCAACGGCGTCGGGGTCGGTGTGACGTGCGGCTACGAATGGGGTCCGGCGGTGGGAGAGGGCTACACGGCTCCGTTCCCGTTCAATGGGACCATCGTCAGGGCCGAGGTGACCACCACCGGTCCGGTCGTCCGGGACCCCGTGTTGGAGGTTGCCGCCATTCTGGCCGAACAGTGATGCAACGATCGTTTCGATAGACGCAGTTGGAGTGGCGATGCGTCGGGATGTTCTGCAACTCACTTGCAGGCGATCCCAACTCCCGCCCCACGTCGCCGACTATCGCTAGTGGATACTCGCGGTAATAACACTGATGTGGTTTCATGGAGGGATGCGACTTCCTCCACTGAAACTGCGTCGAGGTGACCGCGCAGAACTCGAAGCGCGTGTGCGGTCCAACACCATCGAGGCCCGAGCGGCCAAGCGGGCGAGGATGATCCTCCTCATGGCCGATGGCGAGTCCAATCGCGCCATCGGCGAGCTGGTCGATCTGCACTACAACCAGGTCGGGATGTGGCGGG
>JGI12269J14319_10001572_pt1 | contig 22652 bp, 21 predicted proteins | sample PeaSoiSIISIP2007_FD_14319 | JGI IMG/M metagenome (IMG submission 14319)
GCGCCGGCGCGCGCGAGTCCGAGCACGTCGGGGCTCACGAGCCGGTCGTGGACGACCACGTCGGCCCGGGCGAGCAGGTCCGCACCCCGGCGCGTGAGCAGTCCCGCGTCACCGGGACCGGCGCCCACCAGGTGCACGGTCACGTCGGCCCCACCCGGTGCACGAAGTCGCCGAAGGCCTCGCCCTCGTCGCCCTCGTCGCGCCATCGGTCGAGCACCGGTCCCAGCGCCACGGGGATCTCGTCGAGGGTCACCTTCTCGCGGTAGAGGGAGGCCAGACGGTCGCCGCGCGGCCCCCCGCCCAGGTAGAGGTCGTACGTGTTCTTGGTGCGTCCCACCACGCCGACCTCGGCCACGGCGGGGCGCGCGCAGCCGTTGGGGCACCCGGTCATGCGCAGCTGGAGTGGACGACGCGCCATGCCGCGCGCGTCGAGGGCCTCCTGGACCGCGCCGACCACGTCGGGCAGGCGCCGCTCGGCCTCGGCCAGCGCTTGACCGCACGTGGGCAGGGCCGGGCAGGCCAGGGCGGAGCGCTCCACGGCGCCCAGCGCTTCGACCGGGCGCACGCCGTGACCCGCGAGTACGGCGTCGACGTCGGCGCGCGCGGCGTCGGTGATGCCCGCGACCACCAGGTCCTGCTGGGCGGTGATGAAAAACGTCACGTCGTGGTGCAGGGCGACCTCGCGCATCGCGCTGCGAAGTCCGCGTCCCTCGGACTCGTCGCGCACGCGACCCGCGCCCACGCGCACGCCCAGGCGCCACGTGCCGTCGCCGACGGCGCGCCAGCCGAGGTGGTCGTCGCCGGCTCCGATGACCAGCGCGATCGGTTCGCGCACGGGCCTCCCGTAACGGTGCTCGACCTCGCCGCGAAACGCGGCCAGGCCCGCGTCGGCGACGATGTACTTCATGCGCGCCCGGCGCCGGTTGGTCCGGTCGCCCAGGTCGCGGTAGGTCGCGAGCACCGCGCGGATGAGGTCGTCGAGCTCGGCGTCGGTGACGAAGGTGAAGGGGTCGGCCAATCGGGCGAAGGTGTCCGCCTGCGCGTAGGAGCGCCCGAGGCCGCCACCCACCACGACGGTGAATCCCTCGCCCAACTCCGGGTGCGACGCGGGGATCAGGCCGATGTCCTGGGCCAGGACGTCCACGCAGTTCTCGTCGGGGTGCGCGAGGGCGATCTTGAACTTGCGCGGCAGATACGTGGCCCCGTAGAAGTCGTGCTCGGGCTCGGCGGCTCGTTGCGCGACGCGCTCGCCCTCCACGAAGATCTCCCAGTGGGCGCTGGTGCGCGCCTTGAAAGTCCGAGCGACGCGCTCCGCGGTTCCCGAGAGGTGCGAGTAGGGATCACTGGTCAGGTCCGGGCACATCACCGTGTTGCGCACGACGTCCCCGCACCCCCCGAACGAGGTCATCAGCGCCGCGTCGAGGGCCCGGGCCAACGCCCGCAGGCCGTGCTTGGCCACGCCGTGGAACTGCACGGCCTGACGGGTCGTGAGCCGGATCGACCCGTCGGCCAGCGTGGACGCGACCTCGTCGAGGGCCCGCCACTGGTCTGGGGTGAGCCGACCGCCCGGCGTGGCCACGCGGATCATGTAGATGTACTCGAGGGGCAGCTTCGCCAGCGCCCTCTCGCGGCGAACGTCGCGGTGGTCCTGGGCGTAGACGCCGTGGAACTTGAGCAGGTGCTCGGAGGGTGCGTCCACGTCCGGTGACGCGGAGGCGAGCTGGGCCGCGAGGTCGCCGCGCAGGTGGTCGCTGGCCGCCTTGATCCCCTCCTCGACGGTCAGTTCGCTGCGAGTGTCGGTCACGTGGCGGTCGCCCCTCCCGGTCGAGCGGTGAATGACGATTAATCTTATCTACTTAGTCATAATTCAATCAAGGCTTAATGCAAGGGTTTTTGCCGCCACGTCATCGGCCCGCCCGCCGACCGCGGCTACCCTCGCCTCAGGCCGAGGTCGAAGGAGATGGACGTGTTTGAGGACGCGTCAGCCAATGCGGACGTGAGTCGACTCGTCGTGCGGCCGATGACCAGCGACGACCTCGACGTCGCCGATCGCATCCTGCGCCGGGCCTTCGGCGTCTACCTGGGACTGCCCGATCCCGACGCCACCTTCGGCGCCGCTGATTACGTGCGCTCGCGCTTCGCGGCCAGCCCGCGGACCGCATTCGTGGCGACCATCGACGACGAGGTGGTGGGATCGGTCCACGCGACCCTCTGGGGTAGCTTCGGCTTCTTCGGGCCGCTGTCGGTGCGTTCGGACCTGTGGGACCGCGGCGTCGCGCGCCGACTGCTCGATCCGGTCGTCGAGCTCTTCGACGCCAGCGGCGCGGTCCTGACGTCGCTCTTCACGTTCTCGCAGAGCGCCAAGCACGTCGGGCTCTACCAGCGCTTCGGCTACTGGCCCCACTACCTGACCGGGATCATGACCCGCCCCGTCGGCTCGACGTCGCCCGACGTCACGGCTCGACACGTCTCGGAGATGAACGACGCGGACCGCGCGACGGCGCTCGCCGACTGCGCGCGCACAACCGATCGTGTCTTCGCCGGTCTGGACGTATCCAGCGAGATCCGCGCGGTACTGGAGCTCCGCTTTGGTGAGACGGTGATCATCGACGACGACGAGGGTGTCGCCGGCGTCGCGGTCTGCCACGTGGGCGGCGGTGAGGCTGACGCGGGCGCCTGCTACGTGAAGTTCGCCGCCGCCCGTTCCGGTCCGGCCGCGCCCGACCACTTCGCGCGCCTGCTGGACGCGGTCGAGTCCCTGGCCGTCGCGCGAGGCTCTCGTCTGGTCGTCGCGGGCGTCGACACCGCCCGGCGCCGCGCCTACCGCGAGATGCTCGAGCGCGGCTTTCGCACCGGCTTGCTGGGGATACGCATGAACCGCCCCGACGACCTGGGCTACGGGCGCGACGACGCCTTCGTCATCGACGATCTGCGCTGAGGCTGAGCGGGGCCCGGGCCCCGGGGGCTACTTGGCCCAGGGCATCGCCTCGCCGGAACGCTTGAAGAGCCGGAACGAGATGACCACCTGGACGACGCCGGCGATCACCGCGAGGATGATCCCGATCCGCGGCCCGTAGCTGAACGACGAGATCCCGCCCGCGCCGTAGCTGCCGCGCGGCAGCGTCACCCAGCGGATGACCACGAACAGGGTGCCGACCGCCGAGAGGCCCAGCACGAGCACGCCCGGCCCGATCGAGGTCTTGGGCATGTTGGAACCCGTGCGCAGCATCACCAAGTAGACCCCGGCGGCGACGATCAGGAGCGCTCCGAGCCAGCCCCAGAATCCGGAGCTGAAGCCGCTCACCGAGACGCTGTAGAGCGAGTCGGACCACCCGTACCAGGGCAAGAACAGCGCGATGAGCGCCACCACGCTGGCCCCCGCCACAATCCGATCCATCGTGTCCAACTTGCTGATGTCCATCGCCGCCATTGATCCCCCTCATAGTTCGACCGACCGTCACCGCATCTCGACAGGACGCCGCGGCGCCGAGCTGAACTCGGTGTCGCGGGCGCGTCACATCTCGAGCACCCGCTGTGAGACGTCCCCTTTATATCATCGGCGTCCCCTGAAACGACGGTTCTGCGATGCCAGCGCAGCCCGACGACAACTCGCGCGCAACGACTATGGGGCGCCACGTGGCCGACCCTCGCGCGGAGCAGCGCTGACGAGCACTCGGCGACGTTCGCCCGCGCGCCATCTCGGTCGAGGAGTCGTCGAGGGCCGACTCGAGGGACGCCCGCACCGGTTCACGCGGGACAGACGGGCGAATGGTGCGCCACGAGTGCTTTCGGGCCACGGAAGGTCCCTCGCGATCGCCGCGTCGTCCCGGTCGACTCTCCGACCTCGCGCGAGCGTGAGTGTCCGGTCCCTTCGACCAAAGTGGTCCCAGAGTGAAGATTTGCGGGTTTTCCGCCAATTCGGCCCCCGAATCTGTCGAAAAGGAGAATTGATACTCCCTGGTGAGAGCCGAGAAAAAGCCAATTTGCTGGAGTCGCCGGGGCCGGGAACCCGGCGCTGGTCCCCTAGCGTGGACAACGGCAGTTACGACTGCCCTGGCGTCACGCCACAGCCATGTGGAGCATGTGACCAACCAAACCACGCCACCGCGTGAGGGTCCGTATGAACTCGCCGGGCCTCGTAGCGGGCGCCTCCGATCCCCAGGGTCGAGGCGATCTGGGGAGGGCGTCCAAGGAGGAGAGCATTTTGCGACGAAAGCCGCTGAAGCTGCTGTTATCGCTGTCCGCGACGATCACCCCGTTCACCGCCCCGCTGACGATCCACGCCCTCGACGGCGCTGGGAGCCCCGTGCCGGCAGCCCTGATCACCTCGTACGACGCATCGCACATGGGGGTCCTGCGCCTCGTACATCAGCGCAGCGTGCCGGCCTCACCCACCGAACTCGGACTGGTCGTGGCGGCCCGGTCCATGGGCGTCACCGTGGGCGAGCTGCGAGCCGAGTGGCAAAACGTCGCCAACTGCGAGGTGGGCGGGAACTGGGCGATGACGGGACCGGTGTTCTCGGGGATCGGGTTCTCGAACGCCACCTGGTCCGCCTTCGGCGGCGGGCACTACGCGCGTCTCGCGGGCCAAGCGACGCCGGATCAGCAAATCCTCATCGGCATGCGGGTGACCCATGGGTGGGTCCCCGATCAGAACGGCTGCGCCAGCTGGTAGTGGCCGCGCTGCGCAGTAGCGTGGTCACGCCGTCTGCCCGCCCGACGACCCGAGTATCAGAGGTGGTCCCGACGCGACTCACTCGTGCGGCTCGCTCGGCGTGCAGATCACGAGTGGAATGACGCGCGCCGCGCGGCGCCGGTAGTTGTCGTAGTAGCGGTACCTCGCGACCACCTCGGGCCAGAGCCGCGCGGCCTCATCGGGTGTCGCGAGGCGCGCGAGCATGTGGTGGCGCTGCCCGCGCCACGACACCTCGATCCGGGGAGTGGCGACGAGGTTCTTTAACCAGTCCGGGTCGCGGTGGTCACCACCCTTGGACGCGACCAGCACGAGGACGTCTCCTTCGATGACGGGCACGCTCAGCATGGTGGCGTGCGGTCGTCCGCTGCGCCGCCCCACGGTCACCAGCTCGATCATCTCCATGCCGAAGGCGCGACTCCCGAGTCGCCCGGCGCTCGCGCGCACGAGCGTGCGGTGCACCGCGTTGAGCGACCGGAACCCGACGTCGACCAGCCGCGGCGATACCTCCACGAGGCGACGTTATCGATGGCGCCCCCTCGCCGCCGATTTCGGGTGCGAACCCGCTCGAGGTGACACTGCGGGCCCGGACGAGTGACTCGAGGTCATCTGTCATCGCGGACCAGGCTCTCGAGCGGGACGGGCCGGTGCGGCGGGCGTGAACGTAATGACGTTTGGCACTGGCCGCGGGTGGGCTCTCGAGCGATGGTTGGCCCGTGACGTCCGACCTACTGGCCGACCGCTCAGTGGAGACCCTGTCGCGCCTCGCCCGCCCGCTGACGGGGTCGCGCGGCGACTACGACGGGCTCGTGGAACTGGTGGGCGGGCGTCGGCTGGTCCTCATTGGAGAGGCGAGCCACGGTTCGCACGACTTCTACAACGAGCGCGCGCGCATCACGCGTCGCTTGATCGAGGAGTGCGGCTTCAACGCGGTGGCCGTCGAGGGCGACTGGCCCGACGCCTATCGCGTCAACCGGTACGTCTCCGGGGTCGCGGACGACGCCGACGCCGACGCCGCCCTGGGGAGCTTCCGGCGCTTCCCTACCTGGATGTGGCGCAACCAGGAGGTGCGCGCGTTCGTCGAGTGGCTCCGGGCGCACAACGACACGAGGCCCGACCCGACGTCCAAGGCCCGCTTCTACGGCCTCGACCTCTACAGCCTGCGGGCCTCGATCGAGGAGGTCGTCGGCTACCTCGAGCGCGTGGACCCCGACGAGGCGACCCGGGCCCGCCGGCGCTACTCGTGCTTTGACCACGTCGGCGCCGAGGGTCAGGAGTACGGGTACGCGCTCGCCGCCGGAGCCGCCGACCCGTGCGAGGACGCAGTCGTGGCCCAGCTGGTCGAGCTGCGCGCGCGGTCCGAACTCTACCTACGCCGAGACGGCATGGACGCCGAGGACGAGCAGTTCTGCGCCGAGCAGAACGCGAGACTGGTCCACGACGCGGAGGAGTACTACCGCCAGATGTACCGCGCCGGCGTCTCCTCGTGGAATTTGCGCGACCGGCACATGGCCCGCACGCTCGATTCGTTGATCACGCACCTCAATGAGCGCTGCGCGCCGGCCAAGGTGGTCGTGTGGGCTCACAACTCGCACGTGGGCGACGCGCGGGCCACCTCGATGGGCGCGCGTAGGGAGGTCAACATCGGCCAGCTGGCCCGCGAGCGCTATGGCGACGACGCGGTACTGATCGGCTTTAGCACCTTCTCGGGCCACGTGACCGCGGCGTCGGACTGGGGTGGGCCGACCGAGCGCAAGCGGGTGCGCCCGGCGAGACCCGACAGCCACGAGGCGATGCTGCACAGCGTGGCGCTGCCCCGTTACTGGGTGGCGACCGGAGGGCTCTGCCATGACGAGGACCTCTCCCGGGTGCGCTTGGAACGCGCCATCGGCGTCATCTACCGTCCCGAGACCGAACTGCAGAGCCACTACTTCGCGGCCGACCTGTCACGCCAGTTCGACGTCGTGATCCACCTCGACCACACACGGGCCCTCGAGCCGCTCGAGCTGACGTCATTGTGGGACCGCGGCGAGCCGCCCGAGACCTACCCGACGGGGCTCTAGCGATCCGCTCCAGGACGCGGCCGCTCAGGCTTCCGAGAATGCAGGGACGCAGCCCGGAGCGCTGGGCGGGGCCCTGGGGACTCGGGCGGTGCCCCGCGCCAACGCCGGAACTCGCGGGCGCGGGTGCCCGCCCACAGGGGAAGGGCGCCTGGACGCCGCTCGTCGAGCGCGGGCACGCCACCTCGTGAAAACGGTCGCGTGACGTCGCGCAGTCGGTCACGTCACGTGGATCACTGCGAGCGTCTCGCGGGGAGTCACCACATCAGGAGCAGCCGCTCGTCGCCCCGCAGCTCGAACAGACATAGCAGGACCCAGCGCGTTGCATCGCGTTGCCGCACTGGTAGCACATCGGTGCGTCGCGCTGCTCGGCCCGGCTGATCGGCCCTCCGGACACCGATGCGCGGGGCTTTTCTCCCACGTCGATCAACGTCGACTGGATGTCCGCGCCCATGGTCGGCGTCGCCTGCTCGGCGACCTCGGGCAACGTGGGCTGGAGTCGCTCGTTGGTCGAGAGCACGCCGAGCTCCTCGCGCTCGGTGTAGCTCAGGTAGTCCAGCGCCAGGCGCCGGAAGATGTAGTCCACCAGCGACGTCGCGATGCGCAGGTCCGCGTCGTCGGTCATGCCGGAGGGCTCGAACTTCATGTTGGCGAACTTGCGCACGTAGGTCGCCAGCGGCACGCCGTGCTGGAGACCGAGGCTGATCGAGATCGAGAAGGCGTCCATGATCCCCGCCAGCGTCGAGCCCTGCTTGGAGACCTTGATGAAGACCTCACCCGGACGACCGTCCTCGTACTCGCCCACCGTGACGTAGCCCTCGCAGTCCGCGACGCGGAACGCGAAGGTCGTCGAGACGCGCCGGCGCGGCAGGCGCTCGCGCACCGCGCCCACCACCACGTGCGACCCCTCGGTCTTGGCGAGCTCCAGGGCGGCCTCGAGGCGATGAATCTTGGCGAAGAGCTCGGCCGACAGGGCGTCGGCGGCGACCTCCGCGCTCTGGCCGGAGTAGGTCTCGCCGCGCTTGGCCGTCGACAACGGCTGGCCGACCTTGCAGTTGTCGCGGTAGATGGCGACGGCCTTCACGCCCAGGCGCCAGGCCTCGAGGTGAAGCTGCTCGACCTCTTCGACGGTGACGTCCTCGGGCATGTTGACCGTCTTGGAGATCGCGCCCGAGATGAAGGGCTGGACCGCCCCCATCATCCGCACGTGCCCGCGGTAGTGGATCGTGTTGTCGCCCATCGAGCAGGCGAAGATCGACAGGTGCGCCGGGTCGAGCCCCGGGGCGCCCACGATCGACTTGTGCTCGTCGATGTATGCCTCGATCACGGCGATCTGCTCCTCGCTGTAGCCGAGCATGTGCAGGGCGCGCGGCACCGTCTGGTTGACGATCGACATGTTGCCGCCGCCCACCAGCTTCTTGAACTTGACGAGCCCGAGGTCCGGCTCGATGCCGGTCGTGTCGCAGTCCATCAGCAGCCCGATGGTGCCCGTGGGAGCCAGCACCGAGGCCTGGGCGTTGCGCACGCCGTGGCGCTGGCCGAGCTCGACTGCGTCCTCCCAGGACTGGCGGGCCGCCTCGAGGATCTCGGCCGGGGCCAGCGATTCGTCGATCTGGTGGGCGGCGTCGCGGTGCATCTTGAGCACGTTGATCATCGGCCCCGCGTTCTCCGCGTAGCCCTCGTGGGGACCCATGCGACCCGCGGTGCGCGCGCTCGTGGCGTAGGCGTGACCGGTCATCAGGGCGGTGATCGCCGCGGCCCAGGCGCGGCCCGCGTCCGAGTCGTAGGCGAGGCCCGACGCCATGAGCAGGGCGCCGAGGTTGGCGTAGCCCAGGCCCAGCTGGCGGAACCGGCGAGAGTTCTCCGCGATCTTCTCGGTCGGGTAGTCGGCCGCGCCCACGATGATCTCCTGGGCGGTGAAGACGACCTCGATCGCCGCCTTGAAGGCGTCGACCTCGAAGCGCCCGTCGCTGGCCAGGAACTTCAGCAGGTTCAGGCTGGCCAGGTTGCACGCCGAGTTGTCGATGTGCATGTACTCCGAGCACGGGTTGGATCCGTTGATGCGCGACGTGACCGACGAGGTGTGCCAGCGGTTGATCGTGGTGTCGAACTGCAGGCCGGGGTCGGCGCACTCCCACGCGGCCAGGGCGATCTCGCGCCAGATCTCGCGGGCCTTGACCGTTGAGATGACGCGCCCGTCGCCGCGCGCGGTGAGGTTCCAGTCGCCGTCGGCCAGGACCGCCTCCATGAACTCGTCGGAGACGCGCACGGAGTTGTTGGCGTTCTGGTACTGGATCGAGTGGATGTCCTTGCCGTCGAGGTCCATGTCGAAGCCGGCGTCGCGCAGCACGCGGGCCTTCTGCTCCTCGTGGGCCTTGCACCAGATGAACTCCTCGATGTCGGGGTGGTCCACGTCGAGGATGACCATCTTGGCCGCGCGGCGGGTCTTGCCCCCGGACTTGATGGTGCCGGCGGACGCGTCGGCGCCGCGCATGAACGACACCGGGCCGCTCGCCGTGCCGCCGCCCTCGAGCGCCTCGGCGCTCGAGCGGATCCGGGACAGGTTGACCCCGGCGCCCGAGCCACCCTTGAAGATGATGCCCTCTTCCGTGTACCAGTTGAGGATCGATCGCATCGAGTCCTCCACGGACAGGATGAAGCACGCGCTGCCCTGCTGGGGGACGCCGCGGACGCCGATGTTGAACCACACCGGCGAGTTGAACGCCGCCTTCTGGGTGACCAGGAGGTGCTTGAGCTCGGCGCGGAAGGTCTCGGCCTCCTCCTCGTCGACGAAGTAATCGGCGTCGACGCCCCATTCGGTCACGGTGTCGACGATCCGGTCGACCACCTGCTTGAGGCTCGTCTCGCGCTCGTTCGTGCCCAGCGTGCCGCGGAAGTACTTCTGGGCCAGGATGTTGGTCGCGTTGAAGGACCAGGCGGCCGGCACCTCGACGTTGAGCTGCTCGAAGGCGATCGACCCGTCACGGAAGTTGGTGATGCGCGCGTCGCGGCGATCCCACACGACGTCGTCGTAGGGATGACGGTCGTCGGTGGTGAAGAACCGACCGAGTCCGATGCCGAGCCGCTGAGGTGCGATAGCCATGTCTTACTTTCCCCTTGTCCTGTCCGATGCCGACACTGCGACACTCATCCGGCGAGGTTGGAGACGGGAGGTCCAGCGTACTGGTGCCAGTCCCCCCAACCACAACATGTAGTGGGTGTCGCCACTACGCGTCGCAAGATGCTGTGTCATTACAGCACTGTAATTACACGGCGTCAACTCAATTTTACCCATTTTTCAAACACCTTTCCCCAGGACCCCAAGGAACCAGGCGGGGCCCGGAATCTCACTAGCGTGACCCCGATGGACCTGCTCCTCGCCCTGGACGCTGGGACGACCGGAGTGCGCACCGTGGCCTTCGACACCTCGGCCCGGGTGGTCACGAGCGCCTATCGCGAGCTCACCCAGCACTTCCCCGCTCCGGGCCAGGTCGAGCACGACGCACCGGAGATCGTCGACCTCGCGACGGCCACGCTGCGCGAGGTGGCGATTGCGGTGCGCGACCGCGGGGACCGCGTCGTGGCTCTGGGCGTCACCAACCAACGCGAGACAACGGTCGCCTTCGATCGCGGCACCGGCGAGGTGGGCCACCGGGCGATCGTCTGGCAGGACCGGCGCACCGCGCCCGACTGCGCCGCGCTCGCCGCCGCCGGCCACGAAGCGCTGGTGCGCTCGACCACCGGCCTCGTCCTCGACCCGTACTTCTCCGCCACCAAGATGCGCTGGCTCGTCGAGCACGGCGCGGTACGCGAGGCGTCCACACCGTCGCTGGCCACGGTCGACACGTGGCTGGTGTGGAACCTCACCGGCGGGGTCGACGGGGGGTCCTACCTCACCGAGCCCTCGAACGCCGCACGCACGTCACTGCTCGACCTCGCGACGCGCCACTGGTCGTCGGAGATGACCGACCTCTTCGGCGTTCCGACCAACGCGTTGGCCCGGGTCGTGGCCTCGTGCTCGACGTTCGGGAGCGTGAGCGGCCACCTCGTGCCCGAGCTCGCGGGCGTGCCGATCACCGGTGTGCTCGGCGACCAGCAGGCGGCCCTCTTCGGCCAGGCCGGCTTCTCGCCCGGCGTCGTGAAGGCGACCTACGGCACGGGCGCGTTCGTCCTCGCCCACGCCGGCGCGACACCGCCCGCCGTGATCGACGGACTGGTGACGACGGTCGCGTGGGACCTGGGTGAGCACGGAGGTGCGGCCTACGCGCTCGAGGGGTCGGCCTTCGTGGCGGGCGCCGCCGTGCAGTGGCTGCGCGACCAGATGGGATTCCTCGCTCGATCCGATGAACTCGAAACGCTCGCGCGCAGCGTGGCGGGCAGCGACGGCGTGTCGTTCGTCCCCGCGTTCACCGGCCTGGGTTCGCCGTTCTGGCGCGCCGAGGCGCGCGGCGCGATCACCGGCCTGAGTCGAGGGGTCGGCCGCGCGCACATCGCGCGCGCCCTGGTCGAGTCCCTCGCCTTCCAGGTGCGCGCGATGACCGACGCGTTCGCGACGGCGAGCGTCACTCCGAGCGAGCTGCGGGCCGACGGCGGGGCGGCCGCGATGGACCTGCTGCTCGAACTCCAGGCCACGAACTCGCGACTGCCGGTCCTGCGCAGCCGCTCGCTGGAGGCCACGGCGCGCGGCGCGGCGACGCTCGCCGGGCTCGGCGCGGGCGTCTATGAGTCGCTGGGCCAGATCGAGGAGCTCTGGGAGTTCGATCGACGATTCGAGCCTGGGGAACCCGGCGTGGTCGACGCGGGGTACCGCGACTGGCTCCGCGCGATCGAGCGCTCGTGACGATGATCGTGTCGCCGGGTGTTCCAGGCGGCCCGGCGCCGATATGGGGATCTCGAGACAGGGTCATTTGGGCGTAAATCGCGGCGACCCTTCGGGTTCTCAAAATGTTGTCTGTGAGTTACCTCAATGAGGCCCCTCCCGGCCAACGGCTTACGAGGATCTTCCTTATAGTTGCATCATGAGTGCAAAAAGCAATGTGAGACGTGTTGTCATCGCCGTTATCGTGGTCGCCTTAGTAGCGGTTGGGCTGGTCTTGGGTTTCTCCAAGTCGCCCAAGGCCAAGGCCTCGGCCGCGACGATCACCTTCGCCGAGGCCCCCGGCGCGAGTCCGAACTACATCTTCCCGTACATGGGCTGCCAGTTCTTCTCCGTGTCGACGATCAACCAGTTCGACGAGCTCATGCAGCGACCGCTCTACTGGTTCGGTCTCGGGGGCTCCAGCGCCTACGTGCCCTCCCTCTCGCTGGCCAACAAGCCGACGTTCTCCAACGGTGACAAGACGGTCACCATCGCGATGAAGGGGTGGAAGTTCGCCGACGGCCAGACGATCGACGCCCAGTCGGTGATGTTCTTCCTCAACATGTACAAGGCCGACCCCAAGTCCTACTGCGGCTACAACCCCGGGTACGGCATCCCCGACCAGGTCGCCCGCGCCTACCCCCGGGGCAACGACGTGGTCATCACGTTCAAGACCTCGGTCAACCCGGGCTGGATCCTCTACAACTACCTGTCCGAGCTCACCCCGATGCCCAACTCGTGGGACCTGACCTCCGCATCCACGCCCTCCACCTGCGCGTCGGGCGCCTACGGTGCGGCCTCGACCGACACGGCGTGCAAGGCCGTCGAGGCCTACCTCGACGCCCAGTCCGCCAAGACCGGCACCTACACCGACGCCATGTGGCAGGGCGGCGACGACGGACCGTGGCGACTGACCGCCTTCGACGACCTGGGCAACGCCACCTTCAAGCCCAACCCCAAGTACTCGGGCCCCCAGAAGGCTCAGGTCGGCGTCGTGAAGCTCGTCGCCTACACCGCGGCCCAGGCCGAGGAGAACGACCTGCAGGCCGGCAAGCTCGACATCGGGTTCGTGGACCCGGGCGTGCTGACCCAGCCGGCGCCCACGCCGGGCGCCGCCGGCCCCAACTGGGGACCACTCAAGGGCAACTACACGTTGGTGACCGGTCCGCTGTGGGACTTCAACTACGCGCCGTTCAACTTCTCCAAGGCCGACCCCAAGGCGGCCGCGGTCGCCCAGCTCTACATCCGCCAGGCCCTCCAGTTGGCCATTGACCAAACCGGCGTCATCACCAACGTCGACAAGGGATACGGCTTCCCGATGTACAGCCCGCTGCCGCCCAACACGCCGGCCTCACTGAGCGCCCCCGTGCCTAACCCCTACACGTTCAACCTGACCGCGGCGAAGAAGCTGCTCACCTCGCACGGCTGGACCGAGGAGGGCGGCGTCATGACGTGCACCACTCCGGGCACCGGCGCGAACCAGTGCGGCGCCAAGATCACCAAGGGCTACACGCTCAACTTCAAGATCGTGTGGGCCAGCGGCTCACCCAGCCTCGACCAGACCTTCAACGCCGAGCTGGCCGACTGGGCGACGATCGGCGTCAAGTTCACGCACTCCACGGAGACGTTCAACAACGTGATCAAGGACTGCAGCGGCGGCGCGGGCTACGAGATCTGCTCGTGGGGCGGCGGCTGGGTCTACGCGCCCGACTACTACCCCTCGGGTGAGACGCTCTTCGCCCCGAGCGGCGGCTTCAACGTCGGGACGTACGCCAACGCTCACATGACCCAGCTGATCAAGGCGACCACCTTCGGCACGGCTAAGCTCACGGCGTACGCGACCTACGCCGCCCAGCAGCTGCCGGTCCTCTACGAGCCCCAGGCCTTCACGCCGGTCGAGGTGATCAACACCCTCAAGAGCACGATCGGCTTCGCGGTCAACCCCCTGGGCAACTTCATGCCGGAGTACTTCCACTACTAGCCCCCGGGTCCGCGGCGCGAGTCGGGCGCCGCGGACGCCGCGGTCTGCCCCGACGTCCGACGCGTCACATCCTTCGTCTTGAATGGGGCGATGTCCTCTCTTCTCAACTCCCTGATGGCGTCCTACGACGAGGTGTGGAACCGGCTGGCGGTCCGCCTCGAGGGGCTCACCGACGAGGAGTACTTCTGGGAGCCGGTCGCGCACTGCTGGTCGCTGCGCCGCGGCGACGACGGGCTCTGGCGACTGGACGAGGGCGGTGACGACACGCCCGGCTCCCCCGAGCCGTTCACGACCATCGCGTGGCGATTGGGCCATATCGGGGCGACCTGCCTCGGGGGCTTCACGCGTCTGCGCTTCGGCGGTGACGACGTGTCGCCCGTCGGCGGGCTCGCACCCAGTGTCGCCGATCTGTCCGGGGTCCTCGACGGCCAGTACCTGCACTGGCGCGAACACCTCGAGGGCCTCGGGGTCATCGAGTGGGAGGCGCCCCTGGGACCGGCGTGGGGCCCCTACGCGGACGACACCACCGTCGACCTCGCGCTCCACGTCCTCGACGAGGTGACCCACCACGCCGGCGAGGTGGGGGTGCTGCGCGACCTCTACGCCCACCGCATGCCCTAGTGCGGCCCCGCAGGACGACCGGCGCCTCGTCAGCGGGTGAGATCGAGATCGCCGGCCCGGCCGGGGTCGGCCAAGGCTCGTCGGATCCCGCGCACCGCCTGCTGGGTCCGCTTCTCGTTCTCAATCAGGGCGAAGCGCACGTGGCCGTCGCCGCCGTCGCCGAAGCCGACGCCGGGGCTGGTGGCGACGTCCGCCGCCTCGATGAGGTACCGGGAGAACGCGAGCGACCCGCGCTCGCGGAACCCCTCGGGGATGGGCGCCCACACGAACATCGAGCCGCGCGGCGCGACGACCGGCCATCCGACGCGCGTGAGCCCCTCGACCAACGTGTCGCGACGAGACTGGTAGATCGCGCGGAGCTGGTCGGGGTAGTCGCTCGCCTCGTTCATCGCGACGATGGCGGCGATCTGGACCGGCTGGAACGTCCCGTAGTCGAGGTAGCTCTTCAGCTTGGTGAGGGCCGCCACGACCTCGGAGTTGCCCACCAGGAAACCGACGCGCCAACCCGCCATGGAGAAGGACTTGGTGAGGGTGTAGAGCTCGACGCAGCACTCCTTGGCCCGGGGCACCTCGAGGATCGAGGGCGGCGCGTAGCCGTCGAAGCCCAGGTCGGCGTAGGCGAAGTCATGGCAGACCACGACCTCGTTCTCCAGGGCGAAGGCCACCAGGCGTTCCATGAAGGCGTAGTCGACGCACGCGCTGGTCGGGTTGTGGGGGAAGGAGCAGATGATCACGCGCGGGCGCACCGTCGCGCGCGCGAACGCCTCGACGAGTGCGCCGAAGAAGGTCTCGCCCGGGTTGGGGTCGACGCCGGGGTCGGGCATGGCCGCCGTGACCACCGACGCCCCGGCGAAGCCCGGTCCGGCCAGGTGGATCGGGTAGCTCGGACTCGGCACGACGGCCGCGTCGCCGGGCCCGAGCAGCACCCACATGAGGTGGGTCAGCCCCTCCTTCGCGCCGATCGTCGTGACGACCTCGGTCTCGGGGTCGACCCCGACGCCGAAGAGCTTCTGGTAGCGCGCGGCGATCGCCAGGCGCAGGTTGGGGATCCCGCGGCTGGCGCTGTAGCGGTGGTTGCGAGGATTGTGGGCGGCCTCGGCCAGCTTCGCGACCGCGACGTCCGGGCTGGGCAGGTCCGGGTTGCCGAACCCGAAGTCGACCACGTCGCGGCCCGCGGCGCGCGCCGCCGACTTCAGCGCGTTGATCTCGGCGAAGACGTAGGGCGGCAGCCCGGTGACGCGGCGAAACTCCATCAATGAAATGTAGTGAGGGGGTTGACGTCCCGCCAGTTCGCGAGGCTCGAGAGGTCGGCGTCGGGCGTGGCGACCGCCCAGGTCGCGCCGGCGCCGGCCAGCTCGTCGAGCAGGGTCGACGCCGCGTCGCGCACCGGCCCGGCCCAGCTCACCGGGCCGTGCGCGGCCGCCGCGGCGACCTGTTCGGGCGAGGCGTCCCAGAGGTTGAGCGTCGCGCCCATCTCGCGAGCCAGCGAGTTCGTCACTGGGCCGCCGGCGCCGATCCACACCGTCATCGCGCCGACGAGCGCCGTCGCCGCGTCGCGCAGGAGCTCACGGCGCGACTCGGCGTCGAGTCGCGCCAGCCCGTAGGCGTCGTTCTCCGCGACCGAGAGATGATCGCCGGTGCCCAGCGCCGCCACGACGCGCCCGGGCGCCAGCGACGCCAGCGTCGTGAACTGGCCGACCAGGTGCGCGGTACCGACGAGTCCGACCCGGGCCACCAGGGGGCCGACGCACAGCGTGGGACACCGGACGGCGACCGCCGACAGCACCGGGAACGGCGCCAGCGACGGCCGCGTGGGCGAGCCCATCGGCCAGAGGTGGTCGTAGGCGAAGACGCCATCGAGGCGCGCGCCGGCCGCCGCGTCGGCCGCGGCCAGCGCCGGCGCGGCGGAGTCCGCGAAGGTCGGCAGGAGGACGCCGAGTCTCACGTGCGCTGAAGGGCGACCAGGGCGGCGCCCATCGCGCCGGACCGGGCCCCGAACATCGAACCGGACACCGTGATCGTGGGTCGTGCGTCGTAGCCCTCCACGAGGTCGACCAGGCACTCTCGCGCGTAGGGCAGCACCAGGTCCGACGCGCTGGACAGTCCCCCGCCGATGACGAAGTGCCCGCAGTCGAGGATCGCGGCCAGGTTGGCCAGCCCCAGCGCCAGCCACCAGCCCATCTCGCGCACGAGGGTCTCGGCCTCGGCCAGCCCGTCGCGCGCCGCCGCGGTCACGTCCTCGGGGCGCACGGCGTCGGGTCCGCCGAGCCGCTCGACGAGGGTCGCGAGCCGGCCCGTCGACGCCGCCTCGCTGGTCAGCCGCGCCAGTCCCCCGCCCGAGGCGTAGCGCTCCCAGCAGCCGAAGCCCCCGCACGCGCACGCCGCACCGTGCGCGTCGACCACCATGTGGCCGATCTCGCCCGCGAAGCCGCTGCGCCCGCGCACCAGCTGGCCGTCGGCGACCACGCCGCCTCCGATGCCCGTGCCCAGGGTCACCATGACGAAGTCGTCGATGCCGCGCGCGGCGCCCCACGCGTGCTCGCACAGCGCCGCGCAGTTGGCGTCGTTCTCACAGAAGACCAGCGTCGAGCCCAGCGCGCCGCCGAGCAGCGCGCCGAGGTCGGCCCCCGAGGCGCTCTGCAGGTTCGGGGCGTAGGCGAGACGCCCGTCGCGGCGCATCAGGCCCGGCAGGCCGATGCCCAGGGGCACGTCGGCGACCTTGAGCCCGTGGACGTCGGCGAGACCTCGCACCTGGGCCGTGAGGACCTCGGCCGTCGCCGCGCCGGCCACGCCGCACGGGTCGTGGGGCGTGGCCGATTGAATCTCGCCCAGGACCCGGCCGTCGCGCCCGACGATCAGCGCCAGGGCCTTGGTGCCGCCGACGTCGATCCCGATGGCGACGTCGCTCATGCGCGCTGCTCAGCCCGGGCCTTCAGCTCCACGAGCGCCAGTGATTGGATGCGCTGGGCGGCCCGCGACTTCACGAAGTTCGGCAGCGGGACCAGCAGCTCCACCTCGAGGTCGTAGGTGACCCTCGTGGCGTCCCCGACGCCCTCGAATCGATACTGGCCCTGGAGCGCCGAGGTGATGTCGCCGCGCGTCTGGGTCCAGCTCAGCAGCTGGGGCGTCCGGCTGTAGTCGTAGCGCAGCGCGTACGTGGTGGACCGCCCGAACGCCGCCGCCCGGAACTCCACCTCGAGGGGTCGTCCGTCGGCGTCGCGCTCGAGGATCTCGACGCGCTTGAGGTCGCTGACCCAGTCGCCGTACCTCTCGAAGTCGGTGACGACCTGGTAGACGACGCCCGGCGGGGCGTTGACCACGATCGACTCAGTCGCCCGCTGCGCCACGGCACCTCACGGCTCCACCCTAGGCCGGTCGATTCGCACCCGGAAAATCGTCGAACGGCGCGAGCTCCCTCGAGAGGCGCCGCGCGAGGACGTCCCAATCGAACTCCGTGACCGCCATGTCGCGCGCGGCTCTCGCGAACCGCTCGCGCCGATCGACGTCGTCGAGCAACTCACTCATGGCGGCGGCGAGAGCTCGCGAACTGCGCGGAGTGTCGACCACGATTCCGGTGACGCCGTCGCGGACCGCCTCGTGGCTGCCCCCCGAGCGACCGGCGACCTGGGCGACACCCGCCGCGGCGGCCTCAAGGAAGACGATGCCGAAGCCCTCCTGCTCCAGACCGAGCCAGCGCGACCGACAGTCCATGACCAACAGGTCCGCGCAGGCCAGCCACGAGGCGATGTGCTCGTCGGGGACGTGGCCGACGAAGGAGACGGGAGCGCCCGCGCGCGACGCCAGCTTCTCGAGGCGTCCCCGATCTCGACCCGATCCCCCGATGGCCACGTGCAGGGTGGGGTGGCTCGCGCGCAAGCGGGCGGCCGCGCGAATGAGGGTGTCCATACCCTTGCGCGGGACGAGTCGCGAATACGCGACGACGAGCATGGTGTCGTCGCTGATCCCGAGCGTCGCGCGGACCTGGTGGCGGCGCGCCGCGCCGAAGGGCTCGAATCGATGGACGTCCACGCCGGGCGGCACCAGGACCGTCGGAGCCAGGTACTCGGCCGCCACGCGGCGGGCCTGCGCCTCGGGGTAGGCGCCGGCGCACACCACGACCTTCGCGTGGCGCAGCACGTAGCGCAGGGAGGACGCTACGAAGGGGAGGTGTCCCGGGATGGCCACCTCGGCCCCGTGCACGATGACGCCGTAGGGTCGCGAGAGCGTCGGACCGAGCACGCCCAGGGGCCACGCCGGATCGAGCAGCACCAGGTCGGGGTCGTGGCGTTCGATCGCCGCCTCGATCGCCCGTCGGATCGACCGGGTCGGCAGGTACAGGGTCCGTGACGCGATCCGCTCGATCCTCAGCGACGACTCCGCGTCGAAGCGGGCGGCGTCGGGGTGCGAGTCAGCGGTGAGGACCACCGCTCGTCCGGGCTCCAGGCGGCTCCATAGCTCGTGGAGGTAGACCTGGATTCCCCCGGTCTTGGGCGGGAAGTCGTTGGTGACGAGGAGCTGGTGCGCCATCGGCGACCACGCTAGCCAGCGATCGTCAGCCCGAGATTCCTAGGTCGGCGTCGCGCGGTGGTGGAAGCGCAGTCGCGGCAGCATCCCCTGGGCGGTGAAGAGCTGCACGACGTCGACGTCGTCGGCGGTCATCACCAATTCCTCCGGTGTGCCGCCGAGCACGTGAGTGACGAGGCAGTCCTGGCAGTCGGGCGTTCCTCGACGCACGCAGTCCGAGCAACTGATCGACATCTCTATCTCACTACCCATCACGACACCCTTCGACGTCGCCAGCATCGTGCGCGGCTGTGACATCACCGCAGGTGGGCGGCGATCTCCTGGGCGACCTGAGCGCTGGCGAACACGACGCCTTCGGCGACGACCCGCGGTCCCTCCGGATCGACGAGCACGTAGAAGGGGGGCCAGCGCACGTCGAGCGCCTTCAGGAGCTCCGGGGCAACGACGACCGCCCGGCGACCACCCGACCACTCCGGCGCCCCCTCGTCGGTCGCGCTCACCACGACGAGGGGGACGCCCGCCAGCTCGGTGAGGTCACCGTGGACGAAGTCGCGGCAACCGTCGCACGACGCCTTGATCGCCACGACCAGGGTCATCGAATCGAAGCGCAGTCGAATCGGCTGTCCGTCCAGGGTGTGGCCCAGCGACTCGCGCGGCGCCGGTCGCTCGCGAGGGCGGTCGAATGAACGGGCCCCTTCGCGGTCGGTCACGCGTCAGCGACGACTTCGACGTTGCGGCCGTGGCCGCACCATCGGCACAGGACCGACTCCACCGTGTGCGAGATGACCTCGGGCTCCTCGATGGTGAGGTCGCCGCCGACGGTGAAGTGGTGAAAGGATCGCACCGAGGTCGTCTCCACGACGTCAAAGCGGGTCAGGTTGCCGCACGCCGTGCAGCGGTACCTCGGGTTCACGACCATGACGGTACTTGTCGCGATGGCGACCTCACGTCACGGGGCGTCACGGCGCCACCGAGGATCGAGGTCGTAGCCGCGAGCGGCGGGATCTTCGTATTCGAAGACCGCGTCGAAGGGGGGCCGGTCGGTCGCGGGAGCGGCTCGTTCGCGCTCGATCAGTCGCACCAGCGCGGCGGGGTGGCGCACCCGACCCACGAAGATCGTGCCGGCCGCGGTCTCCAGGAATATCGAGCCCCGGTGGATCAGACGGTCGCGCACTCCCTGCTCGACCCGCACAGCCAGGACGTCGCGCCATTCCACCGACTGGCGATACCGGCGAGCCACGCCCCCTTCGGTGACGACTCGCTCGGACGTCACGTGCACCTTGTGAGAACGCCACCGCCATGACCGGGTGGCGAGGAGCAGCAGTGCCGGTGCCACCAGGACCAGAGCGGCCCAGCGTGACTGGTGGTGCAGCCACGACCAGTAGTGGCCCCCCACCGCGATGCCGGCGGCCAGCACGACCGCCGTGACGAACGGCGCCGTGACGCCGCGCGCGACCGGCGTCACCGTGACGACGCGAACCTCGTTCTCGCGCCAGGTCTCGTGTCGGGCCATACCCTCAGCGTAAGGAGTCGACGTCGCCGGGAAGCGCTACGTCCAGCGCGCGCTCCTAGTGTGCGGGGATGCCCGCCACCCCGACGCGTTCGTGGCTGTGGCCCTACCTGGGCATCGGCGTCGTGTGGGGTTGCTCCTTCCTCTTCATCAAGGTCTCGTTGGACTTCCTGACGCCCTTCGGCGTCGCCTTCGGCCGCTGCCTGCTGGGCGCCGTGACGCTCCTGGTCATCGCGCGGGTGACGGGCGTCACGCTGCCCCGGGGCCGTCGGGTCTGGCTCGACCTGTGGGTGGTGGCGCTGTGCCTGAACGTCTTGCCGGGCATCCTGTTCGCCGTCGCCGAATCGCGGACGACCTCGATCCTGGCGGGCATCATCAACGGACTCACGCCCCTCACGGCACTCTTCTTCATCGCGGTCGTGTTCCGCGACGATCCCGTCACGACGCATCAGCTGATCGGGCTCGGGGTGGGCCTCGTCGGCGTTCTCACCGTCCTCGGCGCGTGGCAGGGGTTCGGCGCCAACCCCTGGTGGGCCGTCACCTCCCTGCTCGCCGCGGTGACCCTCTACGGTGTGTCGTTCCCCTACTCGCGACGTCACCTCACGCCCCTCGGGCTGGCGCCCGTCTCGCTGGCGAGCGCTCAGCTCGTGCTGGCGACCGCGACCCTGCTGCCCACGTTTCTGATCGACGGCTTCAATGGCCACGCGCCCACGCTGCGAAGCGCCGGGGCTCTGATCGGTCTCGGCGTCTTCGGCAGCGGCGTCGCGTTCATGTGGAACTTCCGCGTGATCCAGGGCGCGGGGGCGTCGATCGCGAGCACCGTCACCTACCTCACGCCGGTCGTCGCCGTCGTCGTCGGCGTCATCTTCCTGCGCGAGTCATTGAAGTGGTACGAGCCGGTGGGCGGACTGGTCGTGCTAATCGGCGCGGCGATCGGGCAAGGCCGGTTCGCGCGTTCGCACTAGACGTTGCGCATCTGACGCGCGGCCATGTCGAAGTAGTCGAGGAGCTCGTGGTACTGCTCGTCCGTGAGCTCGCCCCGCAACGAGTCCAGGGCTCGCGTCATCGCGGCCATCCAGGCGTCGCGAGCCTCCGGCGTGATCGAGAAGGGCGCGTGCCGCAACCGCAGTCTCGGATGCCCGCGCTCGTCGGAGTAGGTGGACGGACCTCCCCAGTACTGGGCGAGGAAGAGGGCCAGGTGGCGCCGCGACTCGGACAGGTCGTCGGGGTACATGGGACGCAGGCGCTCATCGAGCGCGACGCGGTCGTAGAACGAGTCGACCAAGCGCTCGAAGAAATCGGCACCGCCCACCTGGTCGTACATCGATTCCGCCACCGCACCACGCTAGGGGGCCTGACCTAGACTTCGAAGGGCCCTGACGGGCGCGCGGGTGTAGCTCAATGGTAGAGCTCCAGCCTTCCAAGCTGGCCATGCGGGTTCGATTCCCGTCACCCGCTCTCACAGGGCTTTTCTCGAAAGTCCAACGATTTCAAAGCCTTTCGAGTGACCATGAGTAACCACGAGTGACCACGAGTGACCTCCGTGAAGTGCCCATAGGTGCCCAAACCGTCTCACGAAGTGCCCATAGGTGCCCAGAATGACTTGCGGAGACACTCCCAACGGGAGTCGGGAAACATCGCGAACGAGCGTATCGACGCAAAAGAACTACTTTTAGGACTTAGGCTCGAGGTTCTTCGTCAATCGGCTTGGCGATCGCAACGAGAGCGTCAGCGATGATGCGATCGCGATCCTTGGTCGCGTGCTGATAGCGCATCGCGGCGACCGACGACGAATGTCCGGCGCGATGCATGAGCTCGACGGTCGTCGCACCAGTCGCCGCTGCCAGGGTCAAACCCGTGTGTCAAAGATCGTGTAAGCGCAAGTCTGTTCTTCCGACTTTCGCGCGGGCACGCTGCCAGGCGACTTGCAACACGTTTCCCGTGAGCGGTACTCCTGTGATGCCCGTGAACACGAGGGCATCGGCTTCGGGACCCGTGAAGCGACTGAGGTGATCTCGAATTCTCTCAACGAGGAACTCTGGAACGGCAATCGTGCGCCGCCCGGCGACTGTCTTAGGTTCCTTTATCAGGGATTATCCCCGCATTGTGATCGTTCGACTCTGTTCGACGCGAAGAGATCTGTTTGCCAGATCGATGTCCTTTCGCCGAAGTCCAAGAAGTTCCGCGCGACGAAGTTGGCACCATGTTGCGAGCAAAACGACGAGTCGCAAGTGTTCCGGCATCGCCGCTTCCAGTGCTTCGACTTCACGGAACGTCGCCACAGGTCGTTCCGCGGGCCGTTCCACTCCCCCGCCGGCGACTTTGCAGGGAGAAGAGATGAGGAAGCCGTCGGTGACGGCCGTCCTCAAGATCGCTGACAGCAGTCGGTATGCCTTAGCTGCAGT
>JGI12269J14319_10001578_pt1 | contig 22608 bp, 22 predicted proteins | sample PeaSoiSIISIP2007_FD_14319 | JGI IMG/M metagenome (IMG submission 14319)
CCCTGGAGATTGAGCGCCACGGCAGCGCGGATGAGATCCTTCAAGGCCGCCTCATCGACCTTGTCGCCTTCGTGGATGTCGATGGCGCGCCTGACATTCCCGTCGAGGCTGGAGTTGAATAGGCCGACCTTTTCGTCCGCGCCCAGCTTCCACGCTATTTGCCGCAGCATTCCCAACAACACTGCGGCGTCATCGACATTCAACTCCAGGCGCCGGACCAGGCGCCGCAACTTTTCTTCAGCGGCCACTGCCCGCGGCTTCACGTATCCGCTGGCGCCCAGAACCTCAAGCAGCATTTGCGTCAGCCGCTCTACTTCTCGCGACCTGGCGGACTTCTTTTCTTTGTTCCCGAGCGCAGTTCTTGCCGCCGTCTTCCGTCCTCGCACCAGTTCGTACAGGCAGACCGCCACCGCCTGCCCCAGATTCATCGAACCGTGCTCCTCTCGCGTCGGAATCCGCATCACCCAATGGCAGTGGCTCAGTTCCCGATTCGACAGCCCCACCCTTTCCGAGCCGAACAGTAATGCCACGGGTCCCGCCTTCAGTTGCCGTTTGATCGCCCGCGCGCCCTCATCCAGCCGTCGCAGCCGATGCTGCAACTCCCGCCGCCCTGCCGCCGTTGTTCCCACCACCAGCCTGCAGTCCGCGACTGCCTCGGCCACGTTCCCGTACTGTTCCGCCCTCGCCAATAACCCTGCTGCTCCCACCGCCGACCGCGCCTCGCGAAACGCCGCCTCGTAGGGGTTCACCACCCGCAATCGCCCAACCCCAAAATTGCTCATGGCCCGCGCCGCCGCTCCAATATTCAGCGGATTCCGCGTTGCCACCAGCACCACCCGGAGATTATCGAGATCGCTAGTCATTCATCTAAGACCATGGACCACTATCGACCATCATTCTACGGCGCTCTGCCCCGCCTACCCACTCCGGGCAGCTCCTGCGACTTCCACGCTTCCAACGCATCCAATCAACAGTGCTAGGATAGAAGTCCCAGCCCACGGGGGGCCAAACAGTCCACCCTGGCGGCGGAACTCTTAGCTAGCTGAGAACCCTGGAGGATGAATGGCAAGCAACGCCATCGTTGAAGTTACCGACTCTAATTTCGATTCCGATGTATTGAAGTCCGATAAGCCCGTGCTGGTCGATTTCTGGGCCGCCTGGTGCGGCCCTTGCCGAGCGATCGCTCCCATCGTCGAAGAGCTCGCCGGTGAATATCAGGGCAAAGTCAAGGTCGGCAAAATGGACGTCGACCGTAATGGCGCCACGCCCATGCGCTACAAAGTCACCGGCATTCCTACCCTGCTTATTTTCAAAAACGGACAGGTCGTAGAACAGCTCGTGGGCTACCGCTCCAAAGACGATATTCAGAAAGCCCTGGATCGCCACGTGAGCGCGAAGGTCGCCACGTAGGATAGCTGTCAGCGTCTCAGTACTCGAACACTTAAGGGCCCGAGGGAACCCGGTCTTTTTGTTGCGAGGACACAGGCTCGATTTTTTCTGGCAGCTGGGTACTGGCAACTGGCAACCGCTCTTCAGTACTTACGCAACACGCCAATCACCCGTCCCTGAATCTCAACCGATGCCGCGGGCACAATGATCGGCGGCATCGTCGCGTTCGAAGGCTGCAGACGAATGTTTTCTCCCTCGCGAAAGAAGCGTTTCAGTGTCGCGTCAGTCGACTCGATCAGCGCCACCACAATATCCCCGTTATGCGCCGTTTTCGTCTTCTCGACCAGCACGTAGTCGCCATCGAGAATCGCTTCGTCCTGCATGGATTCGCCGCGCACTTCGAGCACGAACACTTCCTTCGAGCGCACAAAATCCGCCAGTGAGATGGTCTCGTTGTGCTCCACTGCCTCGATCGGCTGCCCCGCCGCAATCCTTCCCACCAGCGGCAGCACTACCGCCGTGTTCACCGCCATCGACTGCTTCAACTTTCCCCTCGGCGGCAGCAGATCAATCGAACGGCTGCGGTTATAGTCTCGCGTCAGCAGCCCTTTTTTCTCCAGATTGGTGACGTGCTTGTGCACCGTGGCCAAAGAACTCAACCCCATGCCTTCCTTAATCTCTTCAAACGAAGGGGAGTACTGCTTCTCCGCCACGAAGCGCGAAATAAAGTCATACAGCTCGCGTTGACGCCGAGTGATCGCCATAACCGCAGCATAGGCGAAGGTAAAGCGAATGTCAATATCGGGAGTGGAAAGTTTGTCGTACTGACCCACGGCCAGCCGATAGCCGCGTTGCACAGGGCGTGGACCGCAGTTATACTGGCTTAGTGTTGTCCGGCGAATCGCCATCGGTTTGCCGGTGCAGGAGGCCGTCTTCAGCAGTACTGGGTTTCGAATACGTGCTGCCCAGGGCCAAGCGGCGGACCATAGGTTCGCCGGCTTGGCCGAGCGCGCGGCTGCGACTTTATTCTTCACGTTTTTTCCTGCCGATTGCCGTATCTGTGGTTTCCCGCTGCTCAGAGTTTCCCGGCTTCCCGTTTGTGGAACCTGTTTGACCGCGCTTCGGCCGCTGCAGGGGTCGTACTGCACCGTTTGCGGAGAAGCACTGCACCGCCCAGCCGGCACCGATCCAGCCTGCACCGACCCCTTAGAGGCGGATCCCGGAGAGTCGCGATGCCTGCTCTGTCAGCGCGTGGACCCTCCGTTCGAGCGCGCCGTCGCCTACGGCAGCTATGACCGTGAATTGCGCGACCTGATCCATTTGCTCAAGTTCCAGCAGGTGCGTCCCGCAGCGGCAGTTTTGGGGCGCATGCTGGCCGAGACGATTGCCAACCTGGAACAGGCGATGCCCGTCGGGAGGATCGCGGTGGTTCCCGTCCCCCTGCATGCCCGCAAGCAAGCCCAGCGAGGATTCAACCAGGCGGAGATGATCGCACGAGCCGCGCTGCAGCAACTGGCGCGTCCGAAAAGGTTTGATCTGTCGACGGGAGTCCTAGTGCGGCGTCGCGAGACCGGAAGCCAGATCGGCCTGACTCGGCATCAACGGCGCGAGAACCTGCGTGGCGCTTTTGCGGTTCCAACGACCGATCCAACGCGAATAATGAAACGCGACATCTTATTGATCGATGACGTCCTTACTACGGGAACGACGGCGTCGGAGTGCGCACGGGTTCTTTTCCGCGCGGGAGCCGCGCGGGTTTGGGTGGCGACCGTGGCGCGGACGTTGAAGCTGAAAATTTCCGATGTATTCGCCTTGCCCGAGAATCTGCCGGAAGACGGGAACACGGCGGAGGGGAGTGGAGATCGCCTGGGCCTGACGGCTCACGGGTAAAAATCAAAAATCATGTCGTTGCGCTTGCACAATTTCAGTGGCAACATGCGGCCGCACCTTCCGGCGTCGATGCTGGCGTCTGGCGCGCACCACGAAGGCGATGGCCACGCGCTGCATCAGCCCGTGCTGGTGCTGAACGCCTCCTACGAGCCGATTAATGTTTGTGCCGCACGCCGCGCCATCGTGCTGGTGCTGAAGGGCGTCGCCATGACCGAAGAAGAAAACGGACACTTCCTGCACGCCGCTCGCGTCGCCGTGCGCGTGCCCTCGGTCATCCGTCTGCTGGAGTATCGCCGGATCCCGCACCAGTCGCGGGCTCTGTCGCGCAAGAACATCCTGCTGCGCGACCGCAACACCTGCCAGTATTGCAGCACCACGCTGCCCTCCGGCGAACTTACGCTGGACCACGTGATTCCGCGCTCGCGCGGCGGCCTCTCTACGTGGGAGAACCTTGTCGCGTGCTGCCATCCCTGCAACCGCCGCAAGGGCAACCAGTTACCGCACGAAGCCAACATGAAGCCCGCGCGCGAACCGCGCTCCTTCAACCTCCACACCAGCCGCCACATCATGCGCTTGATGGGGCACTCGGACGATAAGTGGAGGAAGTACTTGTTCTATTGAAGGTCTCAAATTCAGAGAACAGGGTCGGTCCGGATCTCAGGTGTACGTACAATGTTCCACGTGGAACATTTTGTGCAGGTCATAATGTACGTACAGAGACGTACGTATAGTGGGCGCCATGTGTGTCCCTTGGTCACCAGTTTCGCGTTCGGGGTAGGTGCAAGTTATTGATAATGCTAGGGGCAGAGTGTGGCAAAACAGGCACAACAGCGCAATATTTACAGCGTAGTTATTACACGCAACATTATTTGGTGGACTGGCGGGGTAGCCTGATCGCGCCCTTCCCCTATGGTAGGAGATATGGCCGGGACCTCCACCCCAGCGGGCCAAAAGCGGGCCCGCCGGGGACCCCGGGACCTGCGATGAAGCTAGTCGGCCCGCTTGCTGGCGGCTCGCCGGGGCTTCGGCTTGAGCTTTTGCTTGGGCTTGCCCTTGAGATTGAGCGCCACTGCAGCGCGGATGAGATCCTTCAAGGCCGCCTCATCGACCTTGTCGCCTTCGTGGATGTCGATGGCGCGCCTGACATTCCCGTCGAGGCTGGAGTTGAATAGACGGGAAGGGTCCTGCAACGCAGCTCCCTTGGCAAATGTCATCTTGACGACGTTCTTGTACGTCTCTCCCGTGCAGACGATGCCGCCGTGGGAAAAGACGGGAGTCCCCGGCGATGTCGTCCTGACCCACTTCAACTCTTCGACGATCTCAGGGTCTGCTTCATGGATGATTTCGCGCACTTTCGCCAGCGTCTTCCCGCGCCAGTCCCCAAGTTCGTTGATCCTCGCGTCGATGAATGCAGAAGCAGATTCCACCGGGACGGGCCTTTTCATGTACACCTCCAACTCTCGCACCTAATTTAGCTGCGCTCAGCGTAACCTGCAACCTCCGCAAGGGGACGGACGGGTGGCCCATTCTAAATTTCGCGTTCTTTGCGAAATTTAGAATGGGGATGTTGGAGGCTGGTCCAAACCAGCAGCCAGCTGTGAGGGAGGAGAACGTCCCCACTCAAGCCAAAACCAGGCTTGAGTGGGCCACCCGTCGTGGAATGCAACCGCTTGCTTTTGAAAGGTCTTCTATGTGGAGTATACTGTGGAATAGGCTCCACATATGCAAATCGTCCAAATCGTGCTGGATAAGAAGCTGTTACACGCCGCCGACCAAGCCGCGAAGCGCACTCGGCGAAACCGTTCCGCTTTGGTGCGCGACGCCCTGCGCGAACACCTCCGTCGGTTGGAACTGCGAGCCAGTGAAGAGCGCGACCGCCAGGGCTACTCGCGACATCCGCAAGCCGACGCGGAAGCGCGGGGTTGGGAATCGGAGGCCACGTGGCCGGAAGAATAGCCCGAGGCCAGATCGTCCGAGGTGAAGTTCGGCTCTACCAGTTTGCCGCGCCCGACAAGAGACGACCAGCCCTCGTGCTCACCCGCAACAGCGCCATCGCCTATTTATCCACGGTCACGGTTGCGCCTGTCACTTCCACGATTCGCGGCGTGCCATCGGAAGTCGTTCTGAATGAGGAGGACGGCATGAAGTCCCCGTGCGCGGTGAACCTGCACAATGCAGTTACAGTGTCGCAACAGCGCCTGGGGAAACGTGTGGCCCAGCTTAGTTCCGCACGAATGAATGAAGTGTGTGCTGCTCTGCGCTTCTCTCTGGGTTGCGATTCAAGCTAGTTACTGGGAACGTTCCGTCTGGGCCCGAATTTCAGCGTCGAACACGCCATCCCAGGGCGCCGTCGTTCTAGCCGTTCGGCGGCATGGCGTGGAACCAGCTCGCGATACAATACTGACAGCAGGTCACGATGTCAGTTGTGTTGTTCGACTTACCGCCCATTCAGGGCGACTACGACGAAGAAGACGTGCGGGTCATGAACGTCGGAAGGCGGCAGCTTAGGACGGAATGGCCGAGCGCCCTCTATCCTCCGGACGACCCTGACAAGAATTGGCGTGTCGTCCTTCCTTTCCCGAATACCTATAGGAATGCTTTCCTCAGTATGTGCGATGTAGATGCGTACGCACATGAGGCGCGCAACGGTCGGTTATGCTTATTTCTAAACGGGACTGAGGGCGATGAGAAGGCTCCTCAGGAGGTTCTGGACTGGCTAGATCTTGTAGGCGGGCCGGTGGCAATGAAAGATCATCTGGCCCTTTCGTTTGCGCTCGATTACGAGAGGGAGGGCGGCAGTCCGGACCTTCCCCAAACCAAGATCGGCACCTTACGCGCACGGGCAAAGCCATACGGCGCGATGACGGCCACCAAGGAAACGAAAATAGCAGCAGGCGAGCTCGGCAAGTACTGCGTCGAATTTCTGAAGGAGATGACCTGCTATGAGTCCGCGAGCTGCGTCGTTGCCATGCCTCCCTCCGATCCCGCCAAGAAGTACAGCCTGCCGCGCTATCTTGCCGAACACATAGCAGCGGCCTGGGGCCGAGAAGATCTGACAATGAGTGTTCGAACAGTCAACGCCCGAAATTCGATCAAAGCGGTCGCGTTGGCCGAAAAGTTTGATACACTCGCCGGAACCATTGAGGTCGACGACAAAGTTTTCGCAGGGAAGCATGTATTGCTCGTCGATGACCTATATCAATCCGGGATCAGCATGAATTATTGTGGCCTTTTGCTTCTCAGGGCCGGCGCGCGCAAGATTTTCGGGCTTGCATGCGAAAAGACGTGCCGCAATGATGACAATGTCGGGAGGGGGTAGATATGGCAGCGTCCGCGTTTGATCTGATGACATTGCTTGATGCGCCCGGTGTAGGCCCCAGTCGTGTCCGGAAACTGCTGAAGAGGTGGAAAACTCAGCCCGACAGCTCCCTAATGGACAAAGACCTCTTAGGTGAAACGCTGACAACCTCCCAGTTGGAGGCACTTCCCAAAAGCCGCGAAAGGATCAAGCGCCACTGGGACCGGTTGCACGAAAAGAACGTTAAAATTCTGTCTCTCGTCGATGCGGATTACCCGGCCAACCTACGCAAAACCCTCGGTGATGAGATTCCGGTCTTGCTTCTATGCATTGGCAATCTGAATTTACTTAATTCCGCCTCGGTCGGATTCTGCGGATCACGCGAGGCCAGCGAGAAGGGCGCTCGTACCGCCTACGATTCTGCCGCGTTGCTTGCCCGCGAGCGCATCAACATCGTATCCGGGTATGCCGCTGGTGTCGACATGAGCGCCCATCGCGCGGCGCTCGCCTCAGGAGGCACGACCACGATTGTCCTTGCCGAGGGCATCCTTCGCTTTCGGGTCAAGAAAGAACTTGGGGACGATTGGGACGACACTCGCACGTTGGTCGTCAGCGAGTTTGGTCCGAACCTTCCGTGGAGCATCTCCCACGCGATGCAGCGAAACAAAACAATCTGCGGACTCTCGCTTGCTCTGGTGCTTATCGAGGCTCGCACGACTGGCGGTAGCATCCAGGCCGGTCGTGATTGTCTCAGGCTCGGCTTGCCACTTTTCGCAGCGGTTTATGGAGGCAGTCCTGAAACGGCAACTGGCAACGATGAACTTCTCCGACTCGGTGCTAGGAGACTGATGAAGAGCCGGGCGACTGACTTACCGAATATCCGCCCTATAGTGGACGCTGTTCGGCCGGCCGCGTAGTCGGCCCGGTGGCGCGCCCGCTCGCTTTGCTGTGATTAGGGAGTCAGGGGACAGACGACGGGTGGGCCACTCGAGCCCGGTTTTGGCTTGAGTGGGGATGTTCACACGTCACAGACTTAGTCTGGCGAACAATCTAGAGCATTTCTCGTGATGGTGTGGCGTACGCGCCCTCAGCGGCTAAAGCCGGAACCTGTTGCAGCCCATGGCGGCACGGCTGAAGCCGTGCCCTACCCGTTCCCGGCTCCCTCTACAGCAGATCGGAAAATGCCCTAGATTGTCCTTCATGCCATGGGGACTGACGCGTTTTCACCATAGCGGGCAGAGTCATTTCGTCACTTTTTGCTGCTACCATCGCCGTCGGTTGTTTGCCACGGACGCAAGCCGACGAATCTTCGAGTCAGCCTTGGAGCGGGTGCGGCGCAGCTTCACCTACGGTTACTCCTGGTTTTATTGCTTTTTGTGTTTGACATAAGAAGAAACAGAAGTAGCGCTGGTTTGAGCAGTAGAAGGGGCTAAAGCCCGCTTTGGATGGCGGTTTGCGGCACGGCTAAAGCCGTGCCCTTCCCGTTCGTGCTCGACCACAGTTCAGGAGTGGGGGGCTGGCCCATCCTTTCCGAATAAAATCTCAAATCCAGCGGCTGCCCCGTCCTTATCCCTGCGTTCTTTGCAGGGGCAGGGCGGGGAACTTGACTTGGCATCCTCAACTCATGGAGATCAAAGTCCCCGCCCTGTCGCAAAAGACGCGACAAGAGCGGGGCACCCTCGAGGATTAAAATGAGGAAAGGGTGGGCCAGCCCCCTGAAGCGCCGGGCTATTTTCGGTCGTCCCTCCGGGACTTAGGTCATTCTTCCCGCTTTTCCCAGCGCTGAAGCGCTGGGCTAAGCTCGGACGCCCCTCCGGGGCTGTATTCTCGATTGAAAACCTGGGCTTACTGCGGCTTTGGCGGCTCGGGCGGTTTTTGGTCTCCTGGCTTCGGCTCCGCTTTCTGCACTTCCTGGCCTTCGTAGGTGACCCTTGATTTTGATCCGAAGCGGCGGTAGTTGGTGTACTTGATGATCTCTCGGATCTTTACTCCGCCCAGGGAGAACTGGAGGGTGTCCTCGGCTCGGGTGTAGGTGGGGAACCAGTACTGGCCGTCAATCTGTTCGCGCCAGGTGGTGAACTTGGGGAAGAGGTTCTCGTTGCCCTTCTTCTTGCGGATGTCGGGTACGGTCTTGCCATAAGTTTCCACGATCTGAAAATCGTGGTTGTCCACCCAGATTCGTCCCTGGAAATAGCGCTTCTTGCCGACGATCTGCTTGGGGGCAATATCGAAGACGTAGGTGTTCAGTTCGTCTTGCTTTTGCTGGCCTACGTACAGGATGTCGTATTCCCCGACTTCATCCGAGGTCAGCACGAAGGGGAGACGATTCTCGATGTCGTCGAAGTCTTCCTCGGTCATCAGGATGCGTTGCAGTGTAGGCTGCGGCGCGAAGACGACGTTCTTGGTCTTGCGTCCCTTGTCGTCGAAGGTCACGTCGAACACTTGCTGGTAGGCGCCGTCCGGGGTGTCGCCGTCTAGGGTCATGACTTTGACGTCCTGCCGGTAGGTGTACTGATCGCGCGCCTCCTTAAACTCTTTTTCTTTGGTGGCGAAACGCTTGATGATTTCCTCGACCGTAATGCCCTGGGGCGCGGACTTGTCGAGGGGGCCTTGTTGCGCGCGTGCCACCGGGGACAACATGATGAGAGGCAACAGCACGCTAAACAGTGCGGACAGGGATAGCAAGGGAAACGTCAGGAACGCAGGCCGGGACAAGAATCTCATAAACCCTATTCTAACGAAAAGGGAGCACAGGGAAGGTAACGGCAGCCTCCACCCCCAGAGCCGCCGTGCAAACGGCCCCTCGGAGGGGGTGGAAGACTGCGGTTCTGCCTACTTGGTTCGATGCGGATGAGGTCTGAAGGTTGGCAGGATTTACTTTTCTTTACTTTCTAAGTAGTACACCAGTGGAGCGACGGCCGTCTCGCCCGTCCGCCGGGCGGGGACGCCCGGCTCTCCACCGGCGAGCATCGACAGTACTAACGATCAACCGTTGCACCTTTAATGGAACTCTTCATGGCCTTGGCCATTCCCCACTCGACCAATCCGGGAAATAACTGGTACAGCTTTATGACGGGAATCATGGTCCAGGGCACGACGACCTCACGCTTTCCCCGGCGAAATCCGCGATAGGCCGCTTGCGCCACTCGCTCCGCCGTGATGCCGCGCACGGATTGCGGACGGACGCTGCCCTGACGGTTGGCCACCAAGTGCTCGCCGAACTCGGTGCTCACGTAGCCGGGACAGACGGTCAGCACGTTGATGTGGTCGCGTCTCAACTCCAGCCGGGCGCCTTTGCCGAGGGCGTTCACGGCGAACTTGCTGGCACAGTACAAAGTCATAAACGGCACCGGGATGTGTCCGGCAACGCTCGAGATGTTGATGATGGTTCCGCCGCCTTCTTCGCGCATGGCGGGCAGCACCGCCTGCATGCAGGCGATGGCGCCGAAGAAATTGGTTTCGAACAATTCGCGCACGGCGGAAGTCTCCATATCGGCAACCGAGTCGCGGATGCCCACTCCCGCGTTATTCACCCATACATCGACGCGATCAAAGTGGTGCAGGGTGAGTTCCAGGGCGCGGCCGATATCTTCGCGATTGCGAACGTCGCAGGCCATGGCCAGCGTGCGGTCGGTGTGGCCGACCCGGTGCCGGGCGGCCTCGGCGCGATTGGCATCGCGCGAAAGCAACACCACGCTGGCCCCTGCGTCGGCAAAAATCTTGGCGATAGCCTCCCCAATTCCCATGGAAGCTCCGGTCACCACTACGACTTTTCCTTCCATCTCCATGGCGACCCTTGTATCGCGTGGAGGGCGGCCAAGTCAAACGACATCGAGCTTCTCTAGTGGCGTAAAATTATCCGCACTGGAGGCCCCTTGAGTTCGCTGTTGCCTATCTTCCCGCTCGAACTGGTGCTGCTCCCAGGCGTTCCGCTTCCGCTGCACATTTTCGAACCGCGATACAAGGAGATGATCGCGGAATGCCTGGAACAGAAAAAGCCGTTCGGCGTGGTGCGTGCGTCTTCCGATGGAGTCGCCGATATCGGCTGTACGGCCGAGATCATGTCCGTCACCAAGAAATATGACGATGGGCGCATGGACATTCTGACGCGCGGGGTCGACCGCTTTGAGGTGATCGAGGTGAACGAAGATCGATCGTTTTTGCAGGCCGAGATTGCGATGGTGCATGACGAAGATGAAGATGAAGATGATGACGAAGACGGAGGCGAACACGCCAGGCCGGCCGCCGAGATGGTGACGCAGGCCGTGCGCTTGCACGCTGAGATCGCGAAGCTGGCCGGGGCCGAGCCCTCCGGACCCGACGAGCATGCCGGCAATCTTTCCTTCTTGCTGGCGGGGTCGCTTCCCCTCGACCTCGACTTCAAACAAAGCCTGCTCGCAACGCTCTCGGAAGCAAAGCGTCTGGAGGCGGTGGTCGGCTATCTCGAGGCGATTCTGCCTGGTCTGCGGCGAGCATCGAAGGCGCGGTGGAATTAGTTCGCAGCCTGTCAGCAATCAGCTGTCAGTTCCGGTTTTCGGTGACGGGTAGTTTCCGAATAGCGACGACTCGCCAACTGACAAGTCGATTCGGTGGTTGTGAGTGCTATGGCGATTTATCAACAGTTAAGGTCTGCCGGTGGGATTCGCCCCTCACATGGTTCAAGAAGCAAGCGAAATTTTCACATTACTGAATCTGGTTAGAGCAGGTGTAGGCGTGTCCCTCGTTCCGAGTGCGGCGATGCGCCGAAGGCGTCGCCAAGGTGAGGCAGACTAGCTCGCTGTAGAAATAAATCGCGGTTGGAAGTGCCCTGTGGATCGAAAGCTGGGTTACGATTAACTGGGCTATCGCTTATGAGACGGTCGGAATGATTGCCCCACCGCATGGAGCTGCCATGAGCAGAAAGACCCACGTCCATCTCTCCGATCTTGTCGGACTCAACCGGCTGGCGACTGACGTTACTGCGGAACTGACCGATCTGGCGGAGGCGCTACACAACAACATCGCTGGTTCCCCTGGCCTGCGCGGCACGCCCATGCAAGAACGCACGAGCACCATTGCGGGTCTGGTCTTTGAGAGCGTTCGCGAAGTGACCAGGTTGGTGGGTGGCACGACCGATGTCGTTCTCGCGCAACTCGGGCCCATCCTGGACGAAAGGAGTACGGAGGAACGTGAAGCCGTGCTGGCGGCGCTAAACGGGATGATGGGTGACTACCTGGCGGCAACCGGCAACCCGCTCGCGATTTCCATGCGACTGCGCCGCAACGGCCAACCTTTGACACTCGAAAGGAATGCTCTGTCCGCGACGGTTCCTCGGCCACGCGACAAGCTGCTCGTGTTAGTGCATGGCCTGTGCATGAACGATCTGCAATGGACCCGGAAGGGCGCCGATTTTGGGGCGGCACTGGCCGGTGACCTGGGGTACACAGTGGTCCACCTGCACTACAACAGCGGTTTGCATACCTCCACCAACGGGCGCGCGTTTGCCGCTTTGATTGAGACGCTTCTCCAGCAATGGCCGGAGCCGTTGAAAGAGTTCGGGATCCTCGCCCACAGCATGGGAGGTCTGGTGTCCCGTAGTGCATACTACTACGGCCTGGCGGCGGGCCAAGCCTGGCCGCAACATTTGCGCAAGCTGGTTTTCCTGGGCACGCCGCACCATGGTGCGCTGCTGGAGCGTGGGGGCAATTGGGTAAACGTTTGCCTGGGTCTAAGCCCGTACACGGCCCCATTCGCTCGTTTGGGTAAACTTCGCAGTGCTGGCATCACCGACCTGCGCTATGGCAATCTGCTCGACGAGGATTGGCAAGGATTTGACCGCTTCGAGCATGCGGGAGACCTCCGGCATCCGGTGCCCCTGCCGAAAGGAGTATGTTGTTATGCCGTTGCTGCGAACGTCGGGAAGAAGGCCGGCGATCTTTTCGGGGATGGGATGGTGCCCGTAAACAGCGCTCTGGGTCGCCACGAAGATCCTGCACTGACATTGGCTTTCACCCCATCGCGGCAGTGGGTCGGCTATGGCGTGAACCATTGGGAACTGCTGAGTCAGCCCGCCGTGTATAAACAGATCAGACGCTGGATCGCGTCCCCACGCAAGCCTTCTAGAAGGGCACGTCGCAGTCGATGATGGCCGTCTCGTGCGGAGTGTAACTCAACTATCCGCTCCGGCTTATTTTTCGATAGCTGCTGTAAACAGCGATTGCACTCATTGACCCGGTGGCCGGGGGTTTTGAGTGTAATCGCGATTTTGCAACAGTTAAGGTCTGGCCAGGAGCTTTGCGCTGTGGCTCTTGGCGATCACCGCACATCAAGATGTGACCCATTTCACTGACAGGACGCGCTCATTTGTGCTAGCAGTACTAGGGTTTCAGCACGCAGGGGATCTAGACGCCTCACGAGAGCAGGGGTGAGGAAGCTGAAGGAACTGATGCTTCGAATCCACCGATGGTACGAAGGAGGCTACAAGATGAAAGTATTCAGATTGCTTTTGGCGCTGATCGTTTGCGCAGCGCTACAAACATTGGCGCAGGAATCAAAGCCTGCGCCTTCGACGGCGACGAGTTCAGCTTTGCCGGAAGGGCTGCCGGAAGAGTACGGCGTCTACCACAAGACTGACCGCGGCTGGGAACGGATTCACCAGAATCGGTGCGACAAGACCGAGGTCAAGAGGGGCGGCGTCACGCAGTGGACTGGAATCGGCGTCGGCGGCCTCCACCAAAAGCTGGACTACAGCGGCTCCAGCGCGCAATACCAGATCGCGAATTCAAAGCCGACCTTTTACGTTCGGGTCGCCGACGCAGCCCATGTCCAAGACTCAGTGATCGTCCGCTTCAAGCAGGAGAAACACAAGCGACAGATAGAGACCGCCGAGATTGGCGGTGGCGAGAGCCGGAACAAGGCGAATGTCTACCGCGTGACCATCAGGCGCCTGGCCCCGGAAGTCTTTCTCGTCACTCCGGAGTCGAGCCTACCGGCGGGAGAGTACATCCTGAGCCAGAGCACATACGCCACCGAGGGTTATGACTTTGGAATCAGCGGCACCGCCGTTGGGACCAAGGAATAACCGTTGGGGGCATTCCACCCTTGGAACGGTAACTGTGACCAATCCCGTCAGCAAGAGGCGGGGTGGCTAACCTTGAAGCAATAGCTAGTATCTTCGCTGTCGTCAGCGGATATGCGCCCGATGTCTGGGCGGATTTTCTTTGCATCACGCGGAGAGCAGGGGCGCGATGGTTGTTGTAAGCAGGCGCGTTTACACTCAGAACCCCGGTCTATGAGCGTTAGAATGGCTCCTCCGCAGCACCTTCCTGAGCAATTGTCAGCATTCCCAGACCACGCCAACAATGTATCCAGAGGAAAGCCATGACCAATGACGGCGAGATTGGAGAAGACCAAAAACTTAAAGCGGTTTCAGAACGGATTAAGGAACTGGGAGATAAGTCAAGCCAAACGTTGCTGTTTCTCAGCTTTGCCATCGTGGTTGTGATTCTGCGTCAAGGTGGTGAGTCTGGTCAGCAGTCGCTCGGCCCTGCTCAAAGTTGCGCTTTGTATGTTGCCCTGTGGTCGTGGGTGCTTGCAATTTTCCCGGTGGCTCTATGCATTGTCCCCCTCAAAGAGCACCGATGGAATGACGCACTTTGGTATGAAAAGGTTCGCAAATTCAAAGTCGTCATGCTTCGTATCGCAATTCTTCTGATTGTCTTCGGCACAATCGCCTTCACCTGTTCAATATCTGGCAGGAGTGCCGGACGACCGATGCCCCCTTCAGAGGGTGGACCAGTTGGTGGGTCCCATGCAACGGCGCCCATTCCTCCGGGGGCTACCATCGGCCCGAGGATTGGTTACGACGTGTTCGATTGTGTGGTGTCAGAGCAGCAACGCCAATTCTGTTTGACCCACGATGTGCCGGGTTTGAACAGAATGCTGTTGGGAGGTTTTGTTCTCAGGAACACGCTCCCGGAGCCACCGGCGAAAGTAGATCAGAACCCGAACGCTGAGGCATGCATCAACGCAGATGGAATCGTCAACTACTGCAAGGAACACCACCTGATGGATGAGCGTCTGAAGGTGAAGTGAAGGCCTGTAATCATCGCGCTTACCGGGCTGCGCTACACCCCGACTTGCCCGCTGTCTCGTTGTCGGCGACGAACTGTCGCTAACAGGCGATAGCGCTCACGACCAGGATAGCCGGCGCTGGATTGTGGTCGAATCACGGTCTATTCGGAAACTGATCCACCACGTAGTTTTCAGGTAGATCAATTTTTACTGAGAGCCGAGAGCTGAGAGCTGACAGCTGCTCCCCGGCGGTATAATCCGCATAAGGCTTTTTCCAGTGGGGGGTTCCATGAATGTTGCCCGGACTCTCGGCGAGTTGCGCCACAGTCCTTTTACTGCGCAGCGGCTCGCTTCGCGGCGGGTCAAAGATGAACTGCGCGAGAACCTGATGTCGCGGCTGCGCGAGGGCGGCACGATATTTCCGGGCATCGTGGGCTATGACGACACGGTGGTGCCTCAGATCGTGAACGCAATCCTTTCGCGGCATAATTTTATTCTCCTCGGATTGCGCGGACAGGCCAAGAGCCGAATTCTAAGGGCGCTGACCGGTCTGCTCGATCCGGAGATGCCTTACGTCGCGGGTTGCGAGATCCACGATAACCCGTATGTGCCGATCTGCCGGCGATGCCGTGAGCTGGTGGCGAAAGAAGGCGACGCCACGCCGATTGCCTGGCTCACGCCCGAGCATCGCTACGTGGAGAAGTTGGCCACGCCGGATGTCACGATCGCGGACCTGATCGGCGATATCGATCCCATCAAGGCGGCGCGCGGCGGGCACGAGCTATCCAGCGAGTTCACGGTGCATTATGGGCTGCTGCCTCGCGCCAATCGCGGAATTTTTGCAATCAACGAGTTGCCGGATCTGGCAGGCAAGATTCAGGTTGGACTCTTCAACATCATGCAGGAAGGCGACGTGCAGATTAAGGGATATCCCATCCGGCTGCCGTTGGATGTCGCGCTGGTGTTCAGCGCGAACCCGGAAGACTACACGGCACGCGGGAAGATCATTACGCCGCTGAAGGATCGCATCGGGTCGGAGATTCGGACGCACTATCCAGCGACCGTGGAAGAAGGGATCGAGATTACCGTGCAGGAAGCCTATCTCGATCGCGAAAATGAGCGCGAGGTTGACCGCAAAGCACGGCGGCTGCACATTCCGAAGTATGTTCAAGAAGTGATCGAGCGCATTGCTTTCGCGGCGCGCGACGACAAGAAGATCGACAAGCGCTCGGGTGTGAGCCAGCGGCTGCCGATTTCGGCGATCGAGAACGTGGTATCGAATGCCGAGCGGCGCGCGCTGACGCATCGGGAGAAGTTTGTCGTGCCGCGGATCAGCGATATCTACGCGGCGCTGCCGGCGATCACGGGCAAGCTCGAACTCGAGTACGAAGGCGAAATGAAGGGCGCGGATCACGTGAGCCGCGAGTTGATCCGCACGGCCATTGCGAAGACGTTCGATGCTTATCTGCACGGTGTCAACTTGAGTCAGGTGGTGCAATGGTTCGATCTGGGCGGCGAGATTCAACTCAGCGACAATGCCGCAGCTGAGGAGGTGCTCGACGGCCTGAGCCAGATTCAGGGGCTGATGGAAAAACTCGTCAAGCTGAATGTGGGGCCGAAAGACAGCGCCGAGGTGCAGGTGTCAGCGGCGGAGTTTGTTCTGGAAGGCTTGCACGCGCACAAGAAAATCGGACGCAACGAGGAGCGCGTGTTTACGGCGGGAGAGAAGCCAATTAAGGTGGCGGAGAAGCCTGTGTTTGAGCGGGACGAGTCGGAGTTTGGACGGAAGAGGGGGTTTAACTAGCTTTCAGCCGTCAGCTATCAGCTGTCAGTAATGACGTTTAATGACGTTTCCATATACTATTGACACAACAAAGCCAGTCACCGACCCGGCCTTGGAACGGTGCTAGAATTCGTTCGAGGGCCCGGATTCGATGAAATACTCCTTTGAAGCGTCAAACTCAGCGGGCCGACTCTGGAAAATACTAAATGACCTGAAGGGCAGGGCGGGTGGGGATCTCTACGCCCAACTGGGGCAAGCAATGGGCATTGACCCAGGCGACCCGGTCGCGTATATCGCTACCCTTTCCGCACTCATCTCGGTGCTCGATAGCGTTGACCGCCAGGTCAGGGCAATACCGGGCGTGAACCACGAGTTGTTTCTCCAGACCCTGCCGCACCTCCGAGCGGTCTTGGGAGGCGCCCGTTCGAACGAAGCGTTCGACTCGTTCAAAGCGCGTCTCCTTTCGCAGGACATTTTGACGCCACTGACGTTTTGTGCCGATCTCTTAGGGGAGACTGACCCTGAAGTCGAGATTCCACCAAATGAGCTCAAGTCTCTACTGGAGGACATAAGCCACCTCTACGAGTCCATAGTCTCTTCCACATTGCCGAAACCAGTCAAGACGCTGATCCTCGACCAACTGGAGAACATTCGCCGTGCGGTCCACGAATACAGAGTCAGAGGCGTGCGTGCCCTGAAGGACGCCCTCGCAACGGCCGCTGGCCAGATCCACATGCACGCAGAAGACCTAAAAGGAGCCAAGAGCGAGGAGAGCCAAAGCGAGCTAAGAAAGTTCTCGAAAATCCTAGACACCGTTGATACGATGATTTCTGTAGCCACGAAGGCTCAGAGGTTGCTCGCACCGATAATGCCCTACCTGCCGCTTCTTCTAGGGCCAATAAGCTCCTGAAAATCCGCGCCAAGAGCGGGATTCAAAATAGACCCGTCTAGCGCCACTTCCAAAGCGGCACGCAGTGAGTAGCAAGTAGATTTCGATAGCTCTAAGAGATTTAGCTGACAACTGATAGCTGCTTTTATGAAACGCATACGCTACTCCAAATACATTCCCGACCCCGCCAGCGAAATGAGCATGGAAGACTTGCTCAGCGCGCTTTCGGACTATTTTCTGCAGAGCGGATTCAACGACAATTTCTGGTATGAACTGCCGGAGGGCGAGAAGACGCTCGACGAATTGAAGCGCGCTCTCGAACAAGCGCTGCTCAATGGCGAGATGTTTGACGAAGAAATGCGCGACCGGCTTCAGCAGATGCAGATGGAGGGCGAACTTGAAGAGCTGATGGAGAAGCTGATCGAGCGCATGCAGCAGGAAGATTACATCTCGATCGATCGTCCATTCGAAGATCAACCTCATGATCCTTCGAAGCAGTCGAGCGTGGGGGGACAGATAGGCGAGGCGCGGCAGCAGGCGAAGTTCGAGATCACCGACAAGAGCCTCGACTTTTTGGGATTCAAAGCGCTGCGCGATCTGCTGGGATCGCTGGGCAAATCGAGTTTTGGACGTCATGACACGCGCGACATGGCGACCGGCATCGAAGCGAGCGGAGCTTCGAAGCAGTATGAGTTTGGCGACACGTTCAATCTCGACATCACCGCGACGCTCTCGTCGGCTATTCAGCGCGAAGGGCTCGGGCTTCCTCTTAACCTGGAATACAACGATCTGCAGGTGCATCAGTGCGAGTACCAGTCGTCGTGCGCGACGGTGCTAATGCTCGACTGTTCGCATTCGATGATTCTGTATGGAGAAGACCGTTTCACTCCGGCGAAGAAAGTTGCGATGGCTTTGTCGCAACTGATTCGGACGCAGTATCCCGGAGATTCGTTGTCGCTGGTCCTGTTTCACGATTCGGCCGAAGAGGTCCCGCTTTCGCAACTGGCGCGCGTCAAGGTTGGTCCGTACTACACGAACACGCGCGAGGGCTTGCGCATGGCGCAGCGCATCCTTCAGCGCCAGCGCAAGGACATGAAGCAGATCGTCATGATCACGGACGGCAAGCCTTCCGCTCTCACACTCGAAGACGGGCGCATTTACAAGAACGCGTTTGGGCTCGATCCGCTCGTGGTCAGCCAGACGCTTGAAGAAGTTTCGAAGTGTAAACGGGCGGGCGTGCTGATCAATACGTTCATGCTGGCGTCGGATTATGGGCTGGTGCAGTTCGTCCAGAGAGTGACTCAGATGTGCCGTGGCAAAGCCTACTTCACGACGCCGTATACGCTTGGGCAATATTTGTTGATGGATTACATGTCGCGGAAGACGAAGACGATCCATTAGAACCGTAACCGCGTGCTGAGCTATACGGTGGAGGGACGGGCGTCTCGCGAGCCTGCCCTGTTTTGCCGAAGCCCCGAGCGAAGCCGAGGGGGAAGTCGAAGGGTCCAGCCGGGCGGGGACGCCCGGATCTCCACCAGCAAGTTGCATTACGGAAGTAACGCCTGGTGTGCCAGGATGGGCGCTGCTTCGGTGTAAGATCGCTGCAGGATATTCCGTTCGGAGACGTTATGAAGCGAATGGCTACTTTTGTGCTCCTCCTGGTTGCCTTGAGTGCTGCATGGTCAATACCGGCTCACGCTCAACGCATCAGTCCCCAAGAAAATGCGCGCCAATCCAAGAAGGCGATCAAGAAGCAGCAAAAGATGTTGAACAAGGCAAACAAGAAACAGGCGAAAGCCATGAAGAAAGCCGCGAAGAAGCAACGGAAGCAGATGAGGACGGCGAATAGTCGCCATAAGAAGTAGCCTTTTCGAGGGTGCGTGAGAATTGGTCGTCCCTCCGGGACTTAGGACATTCTTCCCACTTTTCCCAGCGCTGAAGCGCTGGGCTAAGTTCGTTCGCCCCTCCGGGGCTAATGTGTGAATATGGACAGCCAACCCCCCGATCTGCCGATTCATCACAAATCCACAGTGACCGCCCGCACATCCCCGTGATCCATAACGCGCTACTCTGATTCCACTCCCAGGATCTCTCCCGGTCCCGTTCCCTCCAGAAAGAGATCGCTATGGGTGTGTCAAGACGCGGGTTGGTTGTTGCTCTCGCCTTTCTGTCGAGCTTTGTAGCTGCGCAGCAATCGGATCAGGTTCTCGCCGAACGCGTCCTCGGTCCGCAATGGAAACAACTTTCGCGCCGGGCCGGGGTGATATTCGCTGGCACGGTGCTCACTGCAGCAGCGGCCCAGACTCTTACCAGCCAGACTGCGGCGACCGATCGGCTAGCTCCGGGGACGACTCCGGCAGTGCAACTGAGTTTTCACGTCGACGAGGCGATTGCCGGGGTCGAGCGGGGACAGGTTCTCATCGTTCACGAGTGGGCGGGCGCATGGTCCATGCATCGCCCTATGAGCAAGGGCCAACACTTTCTGATGTTCTTGTATCCGCCAAGTCGTTTGGGCCTTACCAGCCCGGTGGGCGGATCGCTGGGCCAGATTGCTCTCGACCCGAGCGGGCAGAACGTGTCTAACCTGTCTAACCTGTCTAATGATGCGCCCAACCCGAGTGCGCCGAAGCCTGCTGTGGCTATGGCCCTAGTCCCGCGGCAGGAATCGTCTTCGCAGCCCGGTGCGCCCCTCGGTACCAGGAGCGTCAGCGTCATTCAATTGGCGCGGGCCATCCGTGCCGCGCGAGGGGAGTGAGCCATGCGCTCGCGAATGCTGGCGGTTGCCGTTTTTCTGTTTTCGAGTGCCATTGCCAGCCGCGCCGGAGGCCCAGCTTTCATAGCGGGCTCCGGCTACAATGCCGGAGTCGAAGGCCACGCGTTGATCTGGGCGAATGGCACCGGCTCGATGTCATCCGTGCAGTACTTCACCGACCAGGGAAATTTGAGCCCGATCCTCACCGGCGCACAGGCCGATGCCCTCGTTGCCACTGCGTTCAGCACCTGGACCAGCATTCCAGGTGTTGCCCTCACCGCATCGCAGGGCGGTCATCTTGCCGAAGACGTGAACGGCAGCAATATCGAAACCAACGGCTACGGAATTGTTACCGCCCCGGCCGACATTACACCTTCAGCTACAGGCGCTCCGGTCGGAATTGTCTACGACTACGACGGCACAGTCACAAATGCAATTCTGGGCGAAGGCGCAGGCGCCTTGGAGGATTGCTTTACCAACGCCGTTTACGGCGGACCTGACAACTTCTCCATAGCCGGCAACATCGTGCACGCGCTGGTGGTGATCAACGGAGTCTGCGCCGCCACCAGTGCGCAGCTGCCGGATGTTCAATACCGTTTGGTGCGCGTGCTGGGGCGCACGCTTGGCTTGGGGTGGTCGCAGGCCAACCTGAACGTGTTGACGCGGAACCCGCCTCCCACCAGCGCCGATTTTGCGGGGTTTCCGGTGATGCACTTTGCCGATCCGATTGACTGCGTGCCGATCACGATTTGCTATCCCGACCCGGGCGTCCCTGCGATGGACGACATGGACGCCCTGGCGCGGCTTTATTCCGCCGGCAGTACGCCGCAGCCGGCGGGCAGAGTTTACGGGAGCGTGTACTTCACCGATTCATCGGGAAATGCGGTGCAACCGATGCAGGGCGTCAACGTGGTCGCCCGGTTGATGGTCTCGGACCAGCCCTCGCGGCAGTACGTGGTGACTTCCGTTTCTGGATTCTCGTTTTGCGGCAACGCCGGCAACATTATCGATGGATATGTCGACGGAAGCGGCCTTCCCTATAGCCGGTGGGGCTCCGATGATCCCTCGCTCGAAGGCTTTTTCGATCTCGGCCAACTGATGATACCGAACGGGCAGACCATCGCCGAGTATCAGTTAAGCGTGGAGGTGCTGGACCCGAACTGGTCCACGGGCGTCGAACCGTACGCTCCCACACAGGTAACGCCCTCGGGTTCGTTCGCTCCGGTTGTGGTCACGGTATCCAGTGGGTCAAACGCCGAGCGGGACATTCTGATGCTGCAGGATGAAATTGCGCAAACGCATCCCGGCAGCGGGTCGACCTATGCGAATCCGGCGCCGCTGCCGCAGGGCGGTTCGTGGGGGTCGTGGATCTCCGGTTACGGCAGCACCGATTTTTTCGAGTTCCGAGCGCAGGCGAACCGGACGGCCTCAGTCGCGGTGACCGCCCTCGACGAAACGGGGCAGCCGACCGAAACCGAACTGTTGCCCGTAATCGGCATTTGGGAGTTGAGCGACCAGAGCGAAGATCCAGCGCCGGCTTCAACGGCCTCGGCATTTAACTCGGGGACTTTTGCAATGACGCGACTGGATGCGCAATTCGGCGTGTCGGAGACGTTCCGGGTGGGGGTAGCCGACTTCCGCGGCGATGGTCGTCCGGACTACTTCTACCAAGCCAGCCTCCTTTATTCGGATACGGTGACGCCGGCGCGCCTCAGTCTTGCCGGCGGCGTGACCACGCTCAATGGCATCGGATTCAATCCCGGACTCCAGGTGAGCGTTGCCGGCAACAACGGCAGCACGCTTTCCGCGTCGGCGAGCCACATCCAGGTAGCTGTACCTTCAGGCACGCCGGACGGAAGCGCTACGATCCAGGTCACGGATCCAGTGAGCGGCGTTTTTTCGCAAATGATTGGCGCGCTGACCTATGGCGCTTCAGCCACCGATCTCTTGCTTCTGCTGCAAGGTGCGGAGCCGGCAACTCCAGTTGGCTCGCAAGCTGCCAGTGCCATCCGCGTGCGCGCGGTTGCCGCCGATGGTGTCACGCCGGTGAGCGGGGCGACGATTACATGGAGCGCGACCGCGACCAACGGCCTGCAGTTCTCGGCGTGCAGCGGAGCCTCTTCCTGTTCCGTGCTGAGCGATGAAGCCGGAGAATCCTCCAGCTGGGTGACTCCCACGGNGNCNGGACCGAGCACGATCACGATCGCTCTGGCGCCGGCGTCGTACTCGCCGCCGCAGTCGCAACAGGCCACGGTGGTGGGAACATCAACCGCGCTCGACTTGGCTGCAGTGACGCCGACGCGCTGGGTTGGCCAAGGCGCGACCATCGCAGTTCCGCTCACCGTCGAAGCGCTCAACCTGGGTGTGCCGATGGCGAATGTGACCGTCAATTTCGCAATCACCCGCGGCACGGCTTCGCTTTCGGCGGGCAGTGGAACCACCAACAGCGCGGGATTCGCCACCATCACGGCAAATCTCACGAATCTAAGTGCCAATGTGCAGGTGAGCGCGTGCGTCGCTCCTAACAATGCGCCCTGCCAGACTTTTACGTTGTT
>JGI12269J14319_10001581_pt1 | contig 22591 bp, 22 predicted proteins | sample PeaSoiSIISIP2007_FD_14319 | JGI IMG/M metagenome (IMG submission 14319)
TTATCTTTTGAAAGCCCCGCTTAATCATTCGCTCTGCGGGGGGCTTTGCGAATCTATTAACGACATTAGAAGAATGTTTCAGTCGGGAGAAGGAATCAACATCATCAATTGTGATCCTCTCGATCCGCACCAAAGAGCGGGGTAGGCGGATTACTTCGACTTTTGCTTTACTAGCTGAGGCCCCAGGGTTAATTTTTGTTGGAAATCTATCCAGTTTTTTCTTGTTACTAGCCAGGGAAATAATTTTCCCCCTCTTGTGAGCGTAAAAGCGATCTTTCTCGTAGGCGGTTTCGCCGTCGACCTTCATTTGGCTGATAATTCCGTTGTCTGCGAGACTGCGTCCATCGTGTAACACTTCGACCCTATTTAGCCCCGTAGCGCGCATGATCTCAGAAACTTTCTTGACTTTTTGTTTCCCTGAATAGATAGCCAGAAATACCTTCAGTCGACGTTTAGACCTTCTGATCAGTGTTGCAGCGTGCGCGATCTGGTCGTTCGGGTTAGACCGGACATCGGTAACATTAGATGGAAGAGAACCTATCATTCATCGATCCTTGGTCCTATGGCGTGGTCCGTTTAATCTTCCTGACGGGCAGAAGTTGACTGATGCGACTGGGGTGGACCTTAAGTGCGTGCGCTAAATCACCAGGAGTCCCGCCAAGTTTCAATATCAGCACCATCAACAGCCTCTTTACATCCTGTACCTCTTTTAGGTCATTTGCATCCATAACATCCTCCGTCTCTCGTTAGTCTCTATTCGCTCCTATCCCCCGTAAAAAAGTCCGTTGATACTACCCGTCTCGCCAAGATTCTGGCGCCCTACTGCTTATTATTTTTGAGGTGTTTAACAATCCGATTGACCCTAGCAATGTCAACGCCCAGGATCTTTCTGATTTCAAGCTGGGGTACTCCGCCCTTCCCAAGAGAAGTGATCAGGAGGTCTTGGAGTAGATTAATCATTTTCTGGTCCGCCGCGGGTTGAGTCGTTTTCATTTGCGCCCTCTCTTTCCTAGTTTTCGGAGCCCAGTGAGCTCTTTATTTACAAAAGTTTGAGTCTTACCAAGTATCTTCGCGATTTCCACCGGGCGGAGGCCTAGCTCGCTCAAGAGATTGACCTGGCCTCGAAGACTAATACTGTGACCATCACGCTGAATAGTCTGCAGGACTAAACTTATGAGTACATCCAGTCGCTTTGTAATTTCCTGAATCTGAGGCTCGTCCATTTCTTCTCCATAAACAGCGGTAATGAAGCTGCGCCCATCCGCTTAAGGATAGGATACATGACCGCTAAATGTCAACTACTTCGCTTTATGTTCGTCAAAAACGAGCTGAATCGTATTCCCTCTCACTCGGTTTAATGACTCATCAGGTGTGAACGCACAGTCTTCGCTTAATTATCGAAAAGTTAATTCAAGACTTTTTCCCAGACCACGATGTGTGTGCCAGGGGGTATCTACCCGGAGGCTACAATGGGCCCTGACGGGTGTTCGGGGGCTACAATAGGCATATGCAACGTAAGGTTTTCTGGACGACGTTTGGCGCATTGGGCCTGATAGCCGATCTAGCCTTGCCGTTTTGGTGGGCGATGGGTGCGACCATCCCTCTTGCCTGGGTGAGCTGGTGGGTCGCCTATCGAAGCGAGTGGTTTTAGTAGCACAGACTGAAGTCTGTGCTACTTGAGTCTGCGCTACTTGGTTTTGCGCCGCTCACGTCTTCACGTTAAACTGCTTGCGGGAGAACACCGAGTCATTTGCCTCCGATCATCGCTGCACAAGGACTTTCCAAAAGATACGGCGCCGAACCGCTCTTCCAGAATATTTCGTTCACGGTTTCCGAAGGCGAGCGGATTGGCCTGATTGGCCCGAACGGTTCGGGCAAATCGACCTTGCTCGAAATTCTGTACGGCCGCGTGCCTCCGGACACCGGCGAAGTGGCCATTCGCAAACGTACGCGCCTGAGCAGCGTCGCGCAAAATTCGGAGTTTCCGCCGGACGCGACAATCCGGTCCGTGATCGCGGGCGCGCTCGATCGCGCGGCAGTGCCGGAGAAGGAGCGGGCGGCGCGCATCGCCGAGCCGCTGGGCCGCGCCGGTTTCACGGACATGGATACGCCCACGGCGGCGCTGTCCGGCGGGTGGCGCAAGCGGCTGGCGATTGTCGAAGGCCTCGTGCAGGCGCCGGATGTTCTGCTGCTCGATGAGCCGACCAATCACCTGGACCTTGCTGGAATCCAGTGGCTCGAAACGCTGCTGCAAAACGCGCCGTTCGCTTGCGTGGTCGTCAGCCACGACCGCTACTTTCTGGAAAACGTCGCCACCGCGGTGGTCGAGTTGGCGCGCTCGTACGAGAACGGTTTTCTGCGCGTCAACGGGAACTACAGCACGTTTCTGGAAGCGAAAGAAGTGTATCTGCACGCGCAGCGCAAGCGGCAGGAAGCGCTCGAAAACCTGGTGCATACGGAAATCGAATGGCTGCGCCGCGGCCCTAAAGCCAGAACCACAAAATCGAAAGCGCGCATCGATACTGCTCAGGAATTGATCGGCGAATTGGCGGACCTCAACTCCAGGACTCGCACTACCTCCGCCAAAATTGATTTTTCCGCGACGGACCGCAAGACCAAGGGGTTAATCACTCTGGATGACGTGACGTACGGCATTGGCGGCCGCACTTTGTTCACGGGTATTCATTTCACTGTCACTTCCGGAATGCGAGTGGGGCTCGTCGGGCCGAACGGGAGCGGCAAGACCACGCTGCTTCGTTTGCTGCGCGGCGACATCCAGCCCACACGCGGGGAAATTCGCAGCGCCGATTCGTTGCGCGTCGTGTATTTCGATCAGAATCGCGAACTCGACCCGGACATCAGTTTGCGCCGGGCGCTCGCGCCGGACAGCGATTCCGTGATTTACCAGGACCGCGTGATTCACGTCGCCGCCTGGGCCGCGAAATTTCTCTTCGACCCCGAGCATCTGAGCCAGCCTGTGGGCAAACTCTCCGGCGGCGAGCGGGCGCGCGTGTTGATCGCGCAACTCATGCTGCAGCCGGCGGATGTTCTGCTGCTGGATGAACCGACCAACGATCTCGACATTCCCACGCTGGAAATTCTGGAAGAAAGCCTTCTCGAATATCGCGGCGCGCTGGTGCTCGTCACGCACGATCGATTCATGCTCGATCGCGTATCGACCATCGTGCTGGGCCTCGACGGGCTTGGCGGCGCGGAACGTTTTGCCGATTATTCGCAGTGGGATGTCTGGCAGCGCTCGCAACAAAGGGGAACCACGAACTTGTCGAGCGGCGCCAAGCGTTCGCCCGTGGCCGGGGAAGCGCAGTCCGCCATCGCGAAGAAGAAACTTTCCTATCTCGAAGTTCGCGAACTGGAAACGATCGAAGAGCGCATCGCCGAGGCGGACAAGAATCTTGAGATCAGACGCGCCGCACTGGAAGATCCGGCCGTCACTAGCGATCCGCCCCGCCTGAAGGCAGCCTGCATCGAAATGGATCACGCGCAGAGCACGTTGGATCGTCTTTACCAGCGTTGGGCCGAACTGGAAAAAAAGAAGAGCGGCGCCTGAGAGGTTGACTTCGTGCCTTAGCAGGGAGACAAGTAAGCAAGGAGGCAGGAGAGCAGGGAAGCAGAGAAAATCATTTCCGCGTACTCTGTTGTCAAGGAGCTGCCATGCAGAAGCCGCAAAAGAATATTTTGGCCGTTGACGTGGGCGGAACGCACATCAAAGTGCTGGCCACGGGGCGGAAAGAGCCCGTCAAGATTCCTTCCGGACCAAAGATGACGGCCAAGAAAATGGTGAAAGAAGTTCGAGAGGCGACTAAGGATTGGAACTATTCCGTCGTCTCGATCGGATATCCCGGACCGGTTGTCCACGGACATCCGTTGACCGAGCCGCACAATCTCGGAGGCGGCTGGGTCGGATTCGATTTTCGGAAGGCGTTCGGAAGGCCCGTGAAAATCGTCAATGACGCCGCCATGCAAGCCCTCGGCATCTATCGAGGGGGCAGGATGCTTTTTCTGGGACTGGGCACCGGCCTGGGTTCGGCCATGATCGTGGACGGCATCCTCGAGCCGATGGAGGCCGCCCATCTGCCTTATAAAAAGGGACGCACCTACGAGGACTACCTCGGAATCCGGGGATTGAAACGCCTGGGAAAAAAGAAGTGGCGGCGCTACGTGGCGCGAATTGCGGAACAACTTCAAAACGCGCTGGAAGCGGACTACGTGGTCCTTGGGGGCGGAAATGCAAAACTGCTGAAAATATTGCCGCCGGGCTGCCGTTTGGGCGACAACTCGACGGCGTTCACGGGAGGATTCCGGCTTTGGGAAGAGCCCGACGAACAAGCCAAATGGAATCGCGCTCAAAAGCTGGAGGCGCAGAAGCAGACCAACTAAACTTGCTCCCGTTTTGACCGATGATTCCTTTCGGAGTCATCGTATGCCCGAGTTAAACGATCCAGAGATCTACCAAGCTGTCCTCGACAAACTGCAAACGGGCGTTTACATTGTCGACCGAAACCGTCGCATCCGCTTTTGGAACGAAGGCGCGGAGCAGATTACCGGATACCTGCGGCAGGATGTAGTCGGGCGCTTCCTGCGCGATCATCTTCTGACTCAAGACGCCGTGAAAGACGTCGATTCAGAGCCTGACGATCCTATTAACCTCGTCTTTCGGGACGGGAAACCCTCAACTATGGATGTGTCCATCCTCCACAAGGATGGATACCGGGTCCCCATCGTTCTTCGAACCAACCCCATTCGCAACAGCCATGGCGCGGTCGTCGGGGCGGCGGAAAGCTTTGAGAAAAATCGTTCGGCCTCCGATTGGACTCGCCGGCAGGCCGGATTTGCCGATTTTGGATGTCTGGACGCGATGACCGGCGTCGCGGCGCAGAGTTTCATGGAAACACAACTTCGCGAGAACCTGACCATATTCGCCGAACACAATATTCCCTTCGGGATACTTCTCGTCCAAATCGATCGTATGGATCAGTTCCGCGCAAGCCGGGGTCCGGGTGTGGTGTCCACAATCTTGCGCGTGATTGCGCAGTCGGTGGAGAACTGCTTGCGCCCGACCGATCTTGTCGGGTGCTGGGGCGCGAATCAATTTATCGCGATTCTATTGGAGTGCAGGGAATCCGAGGTGGCCCGCGTCGGGGAGCGGGTCCGAAAGATGATAGGCCAGGCGGAGATTGAGTGGTGGGGTGACAGGTTCTCGGTCACGAGTCCGGTGGGCGGCGCCGGTTGCCGGGCCGGGGACAACGCCGAGTTGCTCGTTGCGCGGGCGGCTGCGTCACTTCAGGAAAGCATTGAAAAGGGCGGGAATTGCGTGACCGTTCTGGCCTGATCTAGCAGGAGCAATCCGGAGGTTCGGAAATCGATGTTTTCGATCATAGGAATCGTGGTGGTCTTTGGCGCCGTGGTTGCCGGGTACTTGATGGAGCACGGCAATTTGAAGGTTCTGATGCAGCCCGCGGAATTGATCATCATTCTGGGCGCCGCGATCGGAACCGTCCTGGTCGCCAACCCTCTCCACATACTGAAGAAAATCGGCACCGGAATCGGAGGAGCCTTTGGGGGATCGCCGTTCACTAAACAAAGGTATCTGGATTCCCTGAAAATGATGTACGAGCTATTTACGCGGGCGCGCAAGGAAGGCCTGATGTCGCTGGAAGCCGACAGCGACGCCCCGGATCAGAGCACGGTGTTTTCAAAGTACCCCGATTTTTTGAAGGATCATCATGCATTGCATTTTGTGTGCGATTCGCTGCGCATGGCGGCCAGCGGCGGAATCGAGCCCTTTGACGCGGACCAGATGATGGAACTCGACATGGACGTCCACCACCACGAGGCCACCCAGCCTGTCGCGGCGCTGTCCACCATGGCCGATTCGCTGCCCGGATTGGGAATCGTCGCGGCCGTGCTGGGCGTCGTCATCACCATGGGCGCGCTGGGCGGCCCTCCTGAAGAAATTGGCAAAAAAGTGGCTGCCGCGCTTGTGGGAACATTCCTCGGCATCCTCCTGTGCTACGGGCTGGTGGGCCCTCTGGCCTCCAACATGGCCAAAACCGCCGATGACGAGCACGCTTACTACCACGTCCTTCGCGTGATGCTGGTGGCTTTGCTCAAAGGTACCGCGCCGACCGTGGCCATCGAGGTCGGCCGCAGGGCCATCCCCGGGCACGTTCGGCCGACCTTTGAGGAAGCGGAGGCTCATATTAAGAACAAGGGCGAAACCGCCGCGCCGCCGGAAGCCGCCGCAGCCGCTTAGATGCCTTGAGGAAAGCCTATGCCCGCGAAAGCGCCGATCGTCGTCATCAAGAAAAAGATCAATCATGGGGGCCACCATGGAGGCGCATGGAAAGTCGCCTATGCGGATTTTGTGACTGCGATGATGGCTCTGTTCATTGTCTTGTGGCTTCTGAGCAGCAGCAAACAAGTCCAGGAAGCCGTTGGGGGTTATTTCAGGGATCCCACTGGCACATCCAAGAAAATCGGCAGCAGCATGGAAGGAGCCGGCGAGAGCTTCGCCGTTTCCAAAGACAATATGGGCCAGTTGAAGGATGAACTACAGAAGGCCATACGCCAGGTGCCGAATTTCGACAACTTGAAGAATCACATCGATATGACGATTACTTCCGAAGGGCTTCGCATCGAGCTCATGGAGTCCGCGACCAGCACGTTTTTCGACAGTGGCAAGCCGGACCCGAACAAGGACGGCCAGGACATCCTGATAGCGTTGTCCAAAGAGCTTGGCACGCTTCCCAATAAAATTGCCGTCGAGGGACATACCGATTCGAAGCCCTATACGGGGAAAGGCAATTATTCAAATTGGGAGCTGTCCGTGGACCGTGCCAATGCGGCTCGAAGGCTCATGCAGCAAAATGGGATTCGGGGCGACCAGATTATGCAGGTCCGCGGCTTTGCGGATCAGCATCTTCGGAAAACGGATGCTCCCCTTGATCCATCCAACCGGCGCGTTTCCCTCATCGTGCAGTATCTGAATAGAGGTAAGGACGACTCCGACGAACCGGCTTCCGGAGAAAACAAGGAAGGAACGAAACCTGGGGCATCAGAGGCGCCGAGAACACCTTCCGAAGGCAAATAAGTTTCGTATTCAGTGCGAGAATGTAGTGGCGCGGGCTTCAGCCTGCGGGGGTTCGTTCTTGCTAGACCCAAACCCCACAGGCTGAAGAGCCTGTGTGGAAACATGCAAAAATCGATTTCCACATCCCTTTTGCATTTTCATTTTTGTTGAAGCGAATCAACTTGCGCGCTTCTACAGAAAATACAAGCTGTGGAAAACGAGGTTGCCACACAGGCTCTGAAGCCTGCGCCACTGGCCCCGCCGGGAAAATCGATTTTGCATTCACCGAAGATAGAGGGGAACCACAAGCGGGCTGTGAAGAGTTCGGCCTATTGCGCCGAACGTGGATTCGGTCCGATCCTGTAACCCGCACCTCGCACCGTGTGAATCAGTCTGTCCGGCGCGTCGCCGTCGATCTTTTTGCGCAAATAGTTGATGTAGACATCGACCACGTTGGTCATGGTGTCGGAGGAGAGCTTCCAGACGTGCTGGATGATGGAAGAGCGCGATACATTTCGGCCAGCGTTCAGCATTAAGTATTCGAGCAGAGCGAATTCCTTTGGCGTGAGTTCGATGGAGTTGCCGTTTCGCCGTACGAGGCGCCGCACGCGGTCCAGTTCCAGGTCCATGCTGTGCAAGACGGATTCGAACGGGAGACTGCCGCGCCGCAGCAGGGCGCGAACGCGGGCGACCAACTCCGAGAAAGCAAATGGTTTGGTCATGTAGTCATCCGCGCCGGAATCCAGGCCGCCCACACGGTCCTCCACGCGCGCGTTTCCGGTAAGAATCAAAATGGGCAGATGAGGCTTCTTGGATCGCACCTGCCGCAGCACGTCGAGTCCGTTCACGCCCGGCAAATTCAGATCCAAAACAAGCAGGTCACAAGGCCCGTCTTCGAGCATCCGCGAGACCTCCCGGCCGCTGGGCACAAGCCGCACGTCGTAGTGTTCGGCTTCCAGGCCGGAGGAAAGAAATTTCGCGACGGGCAAATCGTCTTCCGCAATCAGAATATGCATGGTCAGAGACTCGCTTGTGATGGTGCGTTTGTTGAAGGGGGAAGTCAGTTTCCCAGCGAGATTAAAAAATGTCAAGGGATCGTTCGCGAATTCGCGCATCGACCATTCAAGGTGAAACATGGTGAGAAAATATTTGTGGAAATTGGAGTTCGCGATGAGAGAAATCTTTTTCACCTTTCATGAGAAAGTCTCAATTGAGGACGCGCCATCCTTTTTTGGCTCGCGGCCAATCGGCGCGCTTCTCTATCCCGATTATTTCTCGCTCAAAGTTCGATTCAGTTTGGAAGCACAAGCGCAAGGTCTTCGGCATCGATTGGGGAGTGTTGAGGACGAATCTCCAATCCATGAAATAAGGTGGATCTAATCTGGCGGCGGGGGCCCCGGAGCAGGGAGTGAAAAATGGCAACGGCGGAGACACATTCAGCGTTCCGGAATTCGCGCGTTCTGGTCGCAAGCTCGAACGAATCGTTTCGCAGGCTATGGGCCGGAAAACCGGAATATGAAACGGCCGAAATGGAAGAAGCCGCCGGCGGCGCAGACGCGCTTGCAAAATTGGAGTCGGAGAACTGGGGCGAAGTGCTGTTGGACCGGCACTTGCACGATCTTGACGTGGATGAAGTCCTGCAAACCATTCGCGAGCGCCACCCCCATTTGCTGGTCCGGGTCGTGGATTCCGGTCTCAGCGCCGCGGAGGGCGGCGATGTCCATGAGCCGCCTCGCATTATTCCCCCTGTTCCGCTATGTCCCCATTCGGACAATGACCGGGCCGAATCCTCCCACAATGCCGCTGTTCCATCGGAAGATCGCAAGCGGGGGATCGGGAAAACTCCACTACACGTTGAACCCCTTCCGGGGATGATGGGCGACGGGCCGGGCCTCGAACAAATCTATCGTCTGGCGCGCCTCGTCAGCCCCCGCCAGACCACGGTGCTGATTACCGGCGAGACCGGCACGGGGAAGGAACTCGTCGCCCGGGGAATCCATCAGATCGGTCCTCGCGCAAAATGTCCGTTCGTCGTCGTGAATTGCGCGGCCATCCCCGAGCAGCTTCTCGAAGCCGAGCTGTTCGGGCACGCGCGCGGGGCGTTTACGGGCGCTGTGCAGTCGCGCCTTGGACGGATTCACGTGGCGCAAGGCGGAACGCTGTTCCTCGATGAAGTCGGGGAACTGCCGCTGGGCATGCAGGCCAAGATGCTGCGCTTTTTGCAGGACGGGGAAGTGCAGCGCCTGGGAAGCTCCGACGTGTTTCGCGTGGACGTGCGCGTCATTTCCGCCACGAACATCGACTTGCTTCGCTCGGTTCATCAGAAGCTGTTTCGCCAGGATTTGTACTATCGCCTCGCCGTGTTTCCGATCGAACTCCCCCCTCTGAGGCAAAGGAGAGGGGACATTCTCCCTCTAGCCTCGCATTTCCTCGAAAGTTTGTGCGAACAAACGGAGTATCCATCCAAGGAGATTTCGCCTTCGGCCGTGGGAATCCTGCGGCAGTATTCCTGGCCGGGAAATGTGCGCGAATTGGAACATGCCATCGAGCGCGCCTTTATTCTGGCGGGAGATGAGCGGCAGCTCCGCCCCGTCCATTTCAACCTTCCGGAAGCAGCCCCGCCCGTTAGAGAAATCTAAGCTCCTGGCGCCGCGGTTGGCCACCGCCGTGCACGTCCGAAGGGCATGCCAATTCTGCCCAGTGCCTGGCAAAATACGCGCAGTCCGCGGCGCGGCAATCGTTCCCGGGACGACGCGGAACGCTCCCTGGTCCACGCGTTCGCCACTTTCACGCAGGCAGCCGATTCCCTGGAAAAATCCTACGGGCAATTGCAGACGGAAGTCGCGCGTCTCAGCGGCGAACTCGAGCGCGCCAACTCGGAACTCACGAGCAGCCTGGATGAAAACACCCGGGTGCGCGGTTTTCTTGCGCAAATTTTAGAAGGTCTGCCGTGCGGCGTGCTGGTCTTTGACGCCGGCGCGCGGCTGCGTGTCATCAATCCGGAAGCCCGCCGGTTGTTGATGCTCGAACCTTCGTGGTTGCCTGAAGAGGGCATGGCGTTGCCGGCGGTGATCGATCGGCTCCTGGCGGAATCTTCCTCCAAAAGTCCCGCTGCGGAAAGTGAATGGTCGTTCGACGATCCCGCCGGCACACGCTTTCTCGGAATCGCGCGCGCGCAAGTCTTCGGAAAGGACGGCGCCGATCGCGAAACCATCTGGATCCTCCGCGACATCACGCAGGAAAAGCGAATCTTCGCCGAAGGCGAGAAGTCGCGCCGGAACCAGTCGCTCGCCGAAATCGCCACCGTGCTGGCGCATGAAATTCGCAATCCGCTGGGCAGCCTCGAATTGTTTGCCGGCCTGCTGGCCGATACGACGGCGATCACTTCCGAGGCCAGCCAGTGGGTCGGCCAAATCCAGGCTGGATTGCGCACGCTCGCAGCCACGGTCAACAACGTCCTTCAATTTCACAGCCAGCCTTGCCCTGAGCCGATCCCGACCCACCTGGACCGCTTGCTGCGCGAGACCGTTGATTTTCTCGGTCCGCTCGCGCGGCAGCGGGGCATGCAGGTGCGGCTCGTCAATCGCGCTGGGAAAGTTCTGCTTCATGCCGACCCGCACCGCCTGCAACAGGTGTTTCTCAATCTTTCGCTCAATGCCTTTCGCGCGATGTCACCGGGCAGTTGGCTCGTTGTGACCGTGGCCTGGGCGCTTGCGTCGGAGGGCGCCCAGGTCCAAATTGATTTTGAAGATCAGGGCAGCGGCATTTCCGAAGAGCACCTGGAAAAAATCTTCGAGCCGGGATTCACATCGCACGCGGGAAGCTCCGGACTCGGGCTCGCCGTGTGCAAAAAAGTGATCGAGCAGCACGGCGGAACGATCCGCGTCCACAGCGCTCCCCGGCTGGGCACGACGTTTTCCCTGATTCTGCCGTCGGCAGGAGATTTGGAATGAGCTCATGCGCAGTGCTGGTTGTGGATGATGAAGCCGCCATGCGGACCGCTCTCGAAGCCAGCTTCCGGCGGAACGGATGGAACGTGACCACCGCGAGCGGCGCCGGCGAAGCGCTCGCCAAATTTCGCACGACGCCGTGTCCGCTCGTCGTGACCGATGTACGCATGCCGGATGGAGACGGCTTGCAAGTGATGCAGGGCATTCGCGAAATGGCCCCGGACACCGCGGTTATTTTTCTTACCGCGTACGGCACGGTGACCGAAGCGGTGCAAGCCATCAAGGAAGGCGCGTGCGACTATCTGATGAAGCCGGTGTCCTTTGACAGATTGCGGGAAGCTGCGGAACGCGTTCTCGCCGCTGCCCGCATTCCAGGAAACACAAGACAACACAATGGAGTCGCAGCAAAGCTCATCGGCCGCTCGCCGGCGTTTGCGCGGCTCCTCGAAAAGGCGCGCCAGGTGGCACGCACCGGGGCCGATGTGTTGATTGAAGCCGAAAGCGGCACGGGCAAGGAATTGATTGCGCGGCTGATTCACCTGGAGAGCGCGCGCCGGGAAGGGCCGTTCGTCGCGATCAATTGTTCCGCGTTTCCGGAGCATCTGCTCGAGAGCGAACTCTTCGGCCACGTTCGCGGCGCCTTCACCGGCGCGAACGTGGCGAAGCCGGGGAAATTTGAATTGGCCAATGGCGGCACCATTCTGCTCGACGAAGTCGGAGAATTGCCGCTCGCGCTGCAGCCAAAACTATTGCGCGTCCTGCAGGAAAGGGAAGTGGACCCACTCGGCGCCACGCGGACCGTGCCGCTCGATGTGCGCGTCGTTGCCACCACGAATCGCCCGCTGCGCGCCGGCATTACCGCCGGAGAATTTCGCGCGGACCTGTACTATCGCCTGAACGTCGTGCCGCTTTCCATTCCTCCCTTGCGCGAACGGCGCGAAGACATTCTCGAGCTTGCCGCGCACTTCTTGCGCAAACATGCCGCCGCCACCGGCGAGTCGTACTGCATCGCTCCGGAACTTGCCCAGAGTCTGCAATCGCACGATTGGCCCGGCAACGTGCGCGAACTCGAAAATTTTGTTCGCCGCTCGCTCGCGCTTTCGACGGGCCACGTCCTCGGTCCCGAGCTCCTCGCCCACTTGGAGATGTCGCCCGAGGCGCAGCGCCCGGCCGCGATCGAGGCGGGCGTTTCCCTGCGCGATGCCGAGCGCGAGCTTCTCGAACGAACCCTGGAGGCCACGGGCGGAAATCGCACGCGCGCCGCTGAGTTGATGGGCGTGAGCCTGCGCACGGTAAGAAACAAGATTCGCAACTACGGATTGCCGGCCCGGAGGAATGCATGAGCATCATGAACACATCGCAATTGTCATTGATTGAAAAATTCCTGGACTTGGCCACCGCGCGCCAGTCTTTGCTGGTCAGCAACATCGCCAACGTGGACACGCCCGGCTATCGCACGCAGGACATGGATTTCCACGGAGAAATGGTTCGCGCGCTGAGCCAGGATCCCGGCTCCCCCGTGATTCCCATGGTGCGGGACGTTCCGGGCCTATTGTCCCGGCCCGACGGAAACAACGTCAGCGTCGATCGCGAAGGATTGCTGCTCGCCGAGCTTCAACTAAAATATCAGGCGGCCACGCAGGCCATGCGGTCCGAATTCGCCTTGATCCGGTCGGTGGTGAGCGATGCGGTCTAAAGGAGCGTGAAAAACCATGAACCTTTTTGGATTGATGCAAATTAGCGGATCCGCTTTGCTCGCCCAGCGCGAACGCGCCGAAATGTCCGCCAGCAACCTGGCCAACGCGGATACCACGCGCACGATCGAGGGCGGGCCGTACAAACGCCAGAACGTCATTTTCGCGGCGAACCACCCACTTTCGAGCGGATTCTTCGCCACCCTGGCCAGCTTCACGGACATCCACACGCAAACCGTGCAAGTCGCCGGAGTGGTTCAGGACGAATCCGCCCCGACGCGCCGCTACGATCCCGGCCACCCGGATGCGGACGCGGCGGGCTACGTGAATTTTCCGAACGTGAATCCCATCGAAGAGAGCGTAAATCTGATGGAAGCCGCCAGGTCCTACCAACTCAATGTTTCGGCCATACAGACCACCAAGGCCATGATTCAAGCGGCGATTCAGATCGCGCAGTAACCGCGCGCACGACGGAGGATTTCCATGGCCAATACGATTCAAGGATTGCCGGTTCCGAACCTGGGCGCTTCCACTACGCGCGCGACCTCCGGCGCGGGCGGCCAGTCGGATTTCTTCGAGGCGCTGCAAGGCGCGATGGACCAGGTGGAACAATTGCACCAGGACGAGCAGGGCAAGGTGGCCGGGATGCTCGACGGCTCCGGTGAGGACGTACACTCGGCCATGATCGCCGTGGAAAAGGCGGGCCTGGCTTTCGAGATGATGGTCCAGGTGCGCAACAAAATCGTGCAAGCCTATCAAACCGTTTCGCAGATGAATTTCTGATCCGGGAACGATAGTCCTTCGCGCGGCGCGGTCCGGGGAAATCCGCGCCTGGGAATTCGCGGACATCTTCACCGACGGCCATGGACAAAGTTCTGGAACAGATTCGCGCATTTCTGCGCGGGCTGACCATCAATCAGAGATTCCTGCTGGCCGGCAGCGCCGCGCTGGTGGGGCTGATCATCTGGCTGTTTGTGCGGCTGTTCGCCGCCGCGGATTTCAAAAATCTCTATACCGGACTGGACCCGACCGACACGCAAAAAATCGTCGCGCGCCTGACCCTCGAAAACATTCCCTATCAGCTTTCGAGCGACGGAACTTCCATCGATGTGCCGGTGGACCGGATCGACCGGGTGCGAATCGAAATGGCATCGCAAAATCTTCCGCATACCGGCCGCATGGGATTCGAGCTGTTCGACAAGCCGAATTGGTCCAGCAGCGATTTTTCCGAGCGCGTCAACTACCAGCGCGCTCTGGAGGCAGAGCTCGAACGCACGATCGAGACGATGGACACGGTGGAGTCCGCCCGCGTCCACCTGGTTCTGCCGCGCGAATCCTTGTTCACGACCGAAGAGCGCCCGGCCAAGGCGGCGGTGGTCGTGAAACTTCGCACGCAACGCCTTGCCGATGAAACCGTGAACTCCATCGCAAATCTGGTGGCCAGCGCCTGGGAAAATCTTTCCCCCGACGACGTCACGATTGTCAGCGCAGATGGGCGGCTCCCGTTGACCGCTGGAAGATCGAGTGGCGGGCCCGCGCGCAGGGGCCTGTCCGATCTGGAAACTACGATTGCGGAGAGGATCGTGGACACGCTTGCTCCCGTGGTCGGCGCGGACCACGTCAAGTCGAGCGTGACGATCGACTATAACCCCGACTCCGGAGACACCACGCAGGAAGTCTACGACCCGAACGCCACCGCTGTCCTGACCTCGCAAGTTTCCGAAGACCAAACCACCGGCGCGGCTCCCATCGGCATTCCAGGCACGACCAGCAATGTGCCGAGCGCCCCGCCTGCTCCTCCCGCCGCAAACACTCCCGGCGCAGCCAATTCCGCGCAGCAAAAACCTGCGGGGGTCTCTCAAGGAATGCGGAGCGAAAGCAAGACGTTTGCCGTGAGCAAAACAGTTCACCACACGCTCGAGCCCGCCGGCCAAATCAAGCACCTGGCCGCCGCCGTTCTGATCGATGATTCCGTGGAAGTGAAAGAGGTCGGCGGCAAGCCCCAGGAAACTCGGCGAAAGAGAACGCCGGAAGAGATGAAGCAGCTGGAGGCCTTGGTCCGGGCCGCGATTGGATTCAACGCGCAACGCGGCGACGAGCTTTCGCTTCAGAATGTTTCCTTCCAGGTGCCGCCGGTCGAAACTCCTGCCGCTCCCACGGCGGTTCAGCGGACCTTGCGGATCATTGAGCCCTGGATGGGCCTATTGCGGTACGCCGGAGTGATCCTCTTATTCTTGCTGATTTATATGCTGGTCCTGCGGCCAGTCAAGAACCAGGTTCTCGCGACCATTCGTGCGCTTCCCGAAAGAAGCCAGCAGGAGGCCCTCCCCGGCGCGGGTGGAAAAGCACCGCGGAAAATTCCGATGACGGGCGCGGAGTTGGAGAGTGAGTTGCAAAAGGAGCTGTCGGACACAAACTCGGAAGTCATGCGCGCGGTTGTCTTGAAGAGGCATCTGGTGGAAAAAGTGAAGAAAGAGCCTGAGAACGCGACCCGCCTGATTCAGGGATGGGTCCGCCAGGGCCCTTCGGGGACGTGATGGCCGAGGAAACCACTGCCATGAGCGGATTGCGCAAGGCGGCTATTCTCCTGGTCGTACTGGGGGATGAGGCCGCAAGCGCGGTGTACAAGAATCTGGCGGAAAACGAACTCCGCGATATCACCCAGGAGATTACAGAACTCGACTTCATTTCGCCTGAAGTGGCTTCCAAGATTCTGCAGGAATACCACCGTCTTACTCTGACGCAGGAATATCTGGCGCAGGGAGGGCCGGCCTACGCGTCGCAACTGTTGATGAAAGCCTTCGGCGAAGCGGGGGCAAATTCGCTGCTCGATCAGGTCATGAAGGCGCAGGAAGGAGCCGCGCATAACCTGGTCACGCTGCAGAAAGCGGACCCGCAGCAGCTCGCCAAATTCATCCAGGGCGAGCACCCGCAAACGATCGCCCTGGTGCTGGCTCATATGAGCGGCAAGGCCGCGGCGGCGGTGCTGAGTTTGTTGCCGGAGAAGCTGCGCGGCCAAGCAATCGTGAGGATGGCGCAAATGCAGCAATTTTCGCCCGAGATGGTGCAGAAGATTTCGCTCATCCTGAGCCGCAAGATGATGTCGCTCGGCGAACAAAGCCGGCGCGGGTTTGGCGGGGTCAAGGCGGTCGCCGATCTTCTCAACACGGTCGAGACCACCCTCAGCTCTGAAATTCTCACCGCGGTAGAGGAGGAGAGTCCTCAACTCGCTGTTTCCATCCGGAATTTCATGTTTACGTTTCAGGATTTTCTGGAGGTTCCGGAATCCAGCATTCGCGAACTTCTCGGGCAATTGGAAAAGAAAAGTCTGGCCCTCTCCCTGAAGGGAGCTTCGGACGACCTCAAGAATCACTTTTTCAAGTGCATGTCTTCCCGCGCCGTCGAGATGCTGAAGGAGGACATGGAGACACTTGGCCCGACGCGCTCCCGCGAAGTCAACGCCGCGCAGCAAGAAGCCATCGCGCTGGCTCGAAAGCTCGAAGCCGCCGGGAAAATGATCCTGAAGAATGAATCGGAGGAAGCCTTTGTCGTCTAAGTCCAACGTAACCCAGGTAGCTCCGGGAACGGAGGAATTCACTTACCCGCCCGCGCCCTCCGTTCAGGCTCCCGACCCGGGCGATGCCGCTCAGACCAAGCAACTGTGGGCGGCGAAAACGGGGGCCAAGGGGTTCTCGGATTCGAATGTCGCCGCGCAAAGAGAACAGCAAGCCTGGAGCAAAGGCCACGAAGCGGGCCAGGCGGAAGCGCGCGCCGCATTCGAACTGCAGACCGCCAAACTGCGCGAGGAAATCTCCAAAGCGCTGCACGATTTCGCCGCCGAGCGCGATACCTATTTCCAGCGTGTCGAGGAACAAGTCGTACGCCTCACGATTGCCATCGCGCGCAAAATCCTTCATCGCGAGGCGCAAGTCGACCCGTTACTCCTTGCTGGAATCTTGCGCGTGGCCCTCGAAAAGATTGCGTCCGATTCGAATACGCGCCTTCGCGCGCACCCTTCCGACATTAAAGTGTGGCGCGACTATTTCGCGCAAGCCCGCGAAAACTTCCCGGCTCCGGAATTGATTGGCGACCCGGAGATCCAGCCCGGCCGGTGCATTCTGGAGACGGAACTGGGCACGACTGAAATCGGCCTCGATACGCAACTGAAGGAGATCGAGCAAGGATTTCTGGACCTGCTCGCCCAGCGGCCGGGTTCAGGCTGATGGCGCCGCGCGATTTGCTGGAGCCCTACTTCAAACGGCTCGATGAATTCTCGACGCTCCGTTGGGCGGGCCGCGTGACCAAGGCCGTCGGAAACCTCATCGAATCGGACGGGCCCTATGGGTCGGTGGGCGAGGGCTGCGGAATTATCACCGCCGACGGAAAAACGTATGCGGGAGAAATCGTCGGCTTTCGAGGGCGCACGGTGCTGTCCATGCCGCTCGAACGTCCCACCGGCATTCGCTACGGGGACAAAATCGTCAGCCGCGGCACGCGGCCCTCGATCCCGGTTGGCCAGGGCCTGCTCGGGCGCGTCGTGGACGGCGCGGGCCGGCCGCTGGACGACAAGGGCGCGTATCGCGCGCGCGAAAGCTGGCCCCTTTTTTCCGAAGCGCCGCTTCCTTTGGCGCGAACTCCCATTCACGATCCCATCGGTTGCGGCATTCGCGCGATCGATGGCTTCCTCACGTGCGGCCGTGGCCAGCGCGTCGGAATTTTTGGCGGCAGCGGCGTGGGCAAGAGCACGCTCCTCGGCATGATGGCTCGCGGCACCTCCGCGGAGCTGACCGTGCTGGCGCTGGTCGGGGAACGCGGGCGGGAAGTTCGCGATTTCCTCGAGGATGCGCTGGGGGAAGAAGGGCTTCGACGATCCGTCCTGGTCGTCTCCACTTCGGACCAGTCTCCGTTGCTGAGGATTCGCGCCGCGTTGACGGCTACTTCGGTAGCGGAATATTTTTGCAGTCAGGGCAGGCACGTGCTTTTGGTCGTGGATTCGCTCACGCGATTTGCGATGGCGCAGCGCGAAATCGGTCTGGCGACCGGCGAACCTCCCACGGCGAAAGGCTACACGCCATCCGTTTTTTCTCTTCTCGCGCGCTTGATCGAACGCGCGGGGCATTTCGGAACGGGAAGCATCACGGCGTTTTACACCGTCTTGATGGAGGGCGACGATCAACAGGACCCGCTCGTCGACTCCGTGCGCGCCCTGCTCGATGGACACGTGGTCCTTGACCGCAAGCTTGCAATCCAGGGGCATTACCCGCCGATCTCCATCCTTGACAGCCTGAGCCGCTTGATGCCCGCGGTGATTTCGCCCGAGCATTTGGGAAAAGCGCGGCGCATCCGGCAATTGCTTTCCTCCTATTCGGCGTCCGAGGACTTGATACGGATTGGGGCCTATCAGAAAGGGTCCGACCGCGTCCTCGACCAGGCCCTCGCTGTTCTCCCCGCGGCCAACGCGTTTCTCCAACAGGATCGCAAAGAGCGCGCCCCTCTGGAAGAAAATATCAAATCGCTTCTTGCGCTTCCCGGCTAGAGCAAATATGGCCTTTCATTTTTCCTTAGAGACAATTTTGCGTTTGCGTCGCGGACAGGAACGCGCGGAGCGTTTGAAACTCGAAGCCATTGCTTCCGAGCGGGCGCGAGCGCGAAGGCAACTTGAAATCATGACCGAGCAGTTCTTTGAATCTCGCCGCCGCTTCCAGCAACTGATGGTCCAGGGGACGTCCGGGTCGGAATTGCAATTTGAAAATGCGCGTTCGGAAAGCGTGGCGGCCGCGCGGCTCGCTTTAAAAGCGCGCATTTCTGAACTGGATCAACAGCGGCTCAAGCAAGTGGAGGTGTATATGAAAGCCCGCCAGAGTCGCGAGATTCTCGATAATTTGCGCAACACAAAATTTGAAGTCTACCGTCAGATGCTGTCCCGCCGCGAACAGCAGGAACTCGATGCCTTGTTCTTGATGCGGCAGGACCCGTTCCGCGAAGAGTAAAGGGGTGGCAGGTTGTAGCTGGCAGGTTTTAGGTTGAGGACCTGTCCCCTGCGGCCTGCCACCTGACCCCTTCTCTGCCGATGTTGCCGGGTCGTTGGGCAAAGCTTGCCGCGGTTGCGCCCGCCGCACCGTTCGGGTCTCACGCCACAAATCCCGGCGAGCCTCATCACCTTGATTGTCTTGGAATTATAAGGCGCAAGAAATTGTTCTGGGCCCGCGCAATCGTGGCTGTCCACTTGCAAGATGTTGATCCGGGAGTCGTACACGCGAGATCACTATGCAGGCCACACCCATCTCGAATCCGTCGCCGGCGAATGCGTCCAGTCCCGCAACCGCAACGCTCGTTCCGTTCGATCCTCAGTCGCCTTCGCCCTTTACCGCCCTCTTCCAGGCTGTCCTGAAAGGCGCAGGGAACAGCGGCAAATTTCCCGCGGGCAAGCCGCAAGATTCCAGCCGCGAGCCTGCCGGCCCATCGGCAACAGGAAACAATTTGTTAAGCGCTTTCCCGCTGAACTTGGTCGCCTCTGCATTTGCGCCAATTCTTCCTGAACCGTCTCTTTCTGCGAGTGTCGCGTCAGTCCCCGCTGCGCCTGCCATTCCGGAACTTGCAGCAGGGCAGGGACCAGCAGCCTTGTCGAATCCACTTCCCTTGGAGGCAGTGACTAGCTTTCCCACGAACGGGAATCAGTCCATTGGCGCTGCGCAAGGTCCACTTTCTTTGCCGTATCTTCTTCCTTCAACTGCAACGACTAACCTTGTTATGAACACGGCTCAACCCAGTGCCGGAGCGCAGGGAACAGGAGCCTTGTCGAATCCTGCTCTCTCGGAGGCAACGACGGGCCCTGCTCTAAACGCGGTTCAGGCCAGTGACACCGCGCAAGGTCCACCGGTCTTGCCGAATCCTCTTCCTTCTTCGGCAACGACTAGCCTTGTTATGAACACAGTTCAACCCAGTGCCGGAGCGCAGGAAACAGCAACCTTATCGAATCCTCTTCTCTCACGGGCAACGACGGGCGCTGCCCTAAACACGCTTCAAACCGGCGCACTTCCTAAGGCCATAAATGCCGTCACAACGATCCCTTTAAGCAATTCTGATTCGGAGCAGGCGCCCATTTCTCCCGATGGAGTTTCTCAGGATCCCTCTCCGTTGCAGCATGCAGCTCCCGGCGCAACGCGTGTGCAAATCGCTGCTCCCGCTCAATCCAATGTCCCAGCCAACGCGACGAATTTTTTGATGTCAGTCGCGACGGAGCAAGCCGCTCCCATCCCACCCACCGGCGGTCCAAATTTCACTCCGTATGGGTCTGACCTGACGCCAAACCAAGATGTGACTGCAAACCCATTCTCGTGGAGTCCGTCGCAAACGCAGAACAATGCAGCGGCGCCGCCCTCTGGTCCCCAAAATGTTCCACCAACCGGCTCGAGCCTGCCGAATAGCAAGACGGCGCAGGCGGCTCGCGCGGATCTAAGTTTCCTGAACATGCAGGCGCTGATTCCAGCGGGCGCTGCCCCAAACGTTTCCGTTACCGTTTCACCTCAGCCGGCGGCGATTCAAGAAACACAATCGAATTTGCAAGCGATTGCAAACATTTCCCCGTCGCCGGCCGAAACCTTAGCCCATTCAGCCGCGAAGTCGGCAGCGATTGGCGCCTCGACACTCAAATTCCACGAAAATTTGCAGCCCCCGACGGCGAGCCCCGCCTTACCCGCGCCTGTTGCGGCCACACCCACCAAAGCGCAAACGCAGGACGGTTCGAACGGATCATCAGGCAACGATTCGAACCCAAGAGCGGACCATGCTTCGAAAATTTCGAATGCCCAAACGGATGAGAGGGGCTTTGTCCAGTCGCTCAACACAGCCGTAGCAAATCCGACTAGCGGACATTCGGCGACCGCCGATTCCACCGCGGGAGCCGCGGCGGCTCCCGTCCAAACGCAAAGCACTAACTCCGCCGCTCAGGCTGCCGCAACGAACAGCCCCGATTCGCGGCCCACCGAATCCCTGCCCGCCTCTTCGCAAGGCGCGCCAGTCGTGAACGCGGCGCACATCGTCGGCCAACCCGGGCAAACCGAGATCCGCATCGAAATGCAGGCGGATTCGCTGGGTGGCGTCGAATTGCGCGCGCATATCGCCGGAGATCAGATTGGCGCGTCGATTGCCGTCGAGCATCACGACGCGCAACTGGCTCTCGCCACGGACTTGCCTGCGCTTCATAGCGCGCTCGTCGAGAAAAATCTCCGCGTGGAAACCCTGATCGTTTCGCAGGGAAACTTTTCCTCGTTGAGCGGAGGTTCGGGTCAAGACACCGGCCAGAGGAGCCTTGCCCAGCACCCCGCGAAATTTGCGTATGCGGAACAACCGGAGACACCCACGGCATTTACGGAAGCTCCGGCGGAGTGGGCTGGTCACTCCAATTCGAGAGCGGGACTGAGTGTCGTCGCATGAAACGCGCAGTTGTTTCAAAGGAGGGGAACCATGCAAATCCATAATTTGTCACCGATAGCCGCGGAGGCAACATCGCCTTCGGCCAAACCTTCACCGACAAGTGCAACCAGCGCGGCCGCGAGCGCCGGCGGCCTCAATGATCCCAATCTTTTCATCACTCTGCTGACCGCGCAGCTTCAGGCGCAAGATCCTACGAATCCCATGAACCCCCAGGACATGGTGAATCAACTGACGCAGGTCAGTTCTTTGCAGCAGCTCATCAATATCAACCAGACGCTCACGAACATTTCCAAAGCAGCTTTGGGCGCGACACCAGCGCCGGCGAGTCCGACAGGAAGCACGCAACCAGCTTGAATTTCACAATAGGAGAAGACCATGCCATCCTTTTCAACGCCGCTTTCCGGTTTGAATGCAAATTCGCAGGAGCTGTCCGTCATTGCCAACAACCTCGCCAACCTCAACACGGTCGGTTACAAAGCCGACGTCACTAACTTCCAGGATCTTTTCTATCAGCAGATCGGAACCAATGGCGCGGGAGATCCCGTGCAGGTGGGCGTCGGAACGCAGATTAGCGCGGTCTCCGGCCAATTCACGCAAGGCAGCATCGAAGCGACCGGCGTGCCCACCGACATCGCCATTCAGGGACAAGGTTTCCTCACCTTGGTGAAAAACGGGCTGCAGGAATACACTCGCGCCGGAAATCTTTCCATTGCCACGGACGGTTCGCTGGTAACAACGGATGGAGGTCTCGTCCAGGGCTTCCAGGGAGTCAATGGCGTCATCAATCCCAACCAAGCCATCAGCGCCATCTCGATCCCGGCAGGTTTGACAAGTCCTCCAAAATCGACGACCAATGTTCAACTCACACTCAATCTCGACTCCGGAACTCCGGTTGCGCCGAGTCCAGCCAGTCAGCAGACCGGCTCGGGCATTTCACCGGCGACCGTGCTCACGACGGGAAGCGTTCTGGCATTCACGGACGGAACCAACCCCTTTACCTACACCACGGTCTTGAACGATACGCTCAGTAACGTCGTGTCAGCTATTAATGCGAATCCAAATTTCACGGCCAACCTTTCCGGAAACTCGCTGGTCGTCACGGCGAATAACGGCAAAGCCATAACGTTCACGACGAACACTCTCGCGGACGCCACCGTCGGCCAGACCGAGGCCTTCGTCCCGTCGAATACCTCCACGGCGGGAACGTTCAGCACGACCGTTGCCGTCAACGACGCCCTGGGCGCATCTCACGTCTTGACCTTTACCTTCACAAAAACCGCCGCCAATGCCTGGAATTATTCCATCTCCATACCTGCCGCGGATGTGGGAGCGGTCGGAAATCCTGTGGTGCTCAAGAGTGGGACGCTGTCTTTCAACGGGTCCGGGCAGTTGGTCACGCCCGCAGCCAATGTGGCGGGAAT
>JGI12269J14319_10001583_pt1 | contig 22578 bp, 37 predicted proteins | sample PeaSoiSIISIP2007_FD_14319 | JGI IMG/M metagenome (IMG submission 14319)
TTTGTGTAAGCCGTACCCAAAGAGCCCGCCGTATTGAGCAGGCTATTTATCAAACCGGTTGTGGCGGCCGGAGTAGCCGTCGTAATATCGACTGCCTGGGCGCTCGGCGACTCCTGACTGGTAAGACTTCCGCCTGGCAACTGAGTCAGGTATGAAGATAAGTCAGTGCCGGGCGTCATAGTAGGAGTCGTATCATCCTGACCGAATCTGCCCATTCCGCTATATCCTGCTAACTGTTTCATTCTGCCAGGATTAATATTCATCCCGACATATGTTTCTCCATTCCCGCCCGGTATCATTTTGTTGAATGCGAGCGGAACATTCTGAATCGGTCTGCTTCCATAATTTACATCTGCGATGAACGCCATGGTATTCCTCCTTTATATTGTGGTCCATTCTTCCATACCGGAAAAATTCTCTTGCGGGTTAAAAGAGCCAGCACTTGATTTCGCGAATGACGGCATTGAGTATTCCGAAGTGGTGACATTCGGACTAATCTTGCTCGCTACTGCCTCATCTCTCCATAACTTGTCCGTATCAAGAGCATGCCTCATGGGCGGCAGTTTGCTCCTGCTCCATATAGGTGAAATTCCAAATCCAGACATTGCCGGCGATGCTGGCATAGCTGGAACTGACATCGGTGTCGGGGATGATACCACGACTGGAACGGCTTGTTGAACAGGTTGTGACGCCAATGCCGACGCCATGAAATTAAGAAATGTGATGTCGTCTTGGGTCAACGGCTGGCCGGCATTGTACTTCGCCTGTATTTGAACTAACCTTTGCCTGGCCAGGTAATCATTCGGGTCCTGATAAGCCGGCGCCGGGGTCGGCGTAGAATATGATGTCTGGGCCTGCGCCTGATACGCCGCCATTGCCTGCTGATATTGAACGGCTGATATAGGATTTCCGTTCTGGTCGACATATTCCGGATTCCCGCTTGCGTCATAAGGTATCGGATTTCCCGCGGCATCGTATTGTGGCTGCGCCACGGGAGCCGCTGGAGCGGGTGCTGCGGGAGTCTCAGAACTCACTCCACCTCCACCCCCACTACTAACAACCGATGACGCCCCTTGTGATGCTTGCGACGATTGCGCCGCCTGAGCCTGGTATTGCGCCAGCTCCAATTGATATTGCGATGATGATATAGGATTTCCATTCGCGTCATAATACTGCTGGCCGGCCGCTGTAGTCAATGCCTGCGGCGCCGCGACTGCCGGAGTAACTGCTGGCGTAACTACAGCTGGGACAACAGATGGAACTGCCGCAGCCGCCACTGGAACCACAGGAGCTAATGGCGTGCCTGTAGGAGTCAACCCCTGCTGGGCCATCAAGTTATTGTATTGAGCTTGCGTGATAACATTTCCCTGGGCATCTTCATATATCGGCTGAGGAGCTGGAACTCCACCAGAAGGCTGTGTTGGCATTCCAGCTGCAATTGATTTTGTCAATGAGCCGGTGGTACCCGACCCGGGAGTCAACGCCAATACCGGGGCCGCGCCTACCGCCGCTATTTTCTGAATTACTGCCGGCGCCTGAATCTTGTTCTGCACATTCTGAACGCCGACAGTCCGCCCTATCTGTTGGACAGTCCCCTGAACGGCCGCTACTGGATTAACAATATCTTTTACTATTGATGATAGACTGAATCCGAAATCGCCGTACCCTTTGAAATGCCTCCTGTATGCGAATGCCATTATGGCCTCCTCTGCCCTGTCCTCAACTGCTCGACTAATTCAACCCCGCGGTCACCGACCTGACTGTACCAGACGCTGTCCTTTAACTGGTTGGCTGCTTCCTCAAAGTCACCCTTGTTGGCCGCAGCTATCATAAGATGAAATCCAAGAAGCCTGGTGATTCCCATGTTGAAGCAAAGATTCCTGAACACATCTCTCCTCGCGCCGTCGAGTATGGTAAACGCCCACGGTATATTCTTATTCAAATCCGCGTCGGAGTTCCTTAGGCTAATCCCGAACATCGCCTCTATGATAACCGAAGGCAAGGGCACACCCGTCAGATTCCAGCCAATGCCTATGGATAGATTTCCTTTTAACGTGTCGCCAGGTTTCAGTTCTTTGCCAGTGGCATCGTCATATGCTTTGTTTCTGTTTTCTTCCTGGCGTTCAAGTTGCTGCTCTAATGTTTCCATGGTCACCTCAAATGTAGCCGGGTTTTCACCCGGCTTATGTCATCCTTTTTTCCAGTTCCCCGTCGTGCCTGCCCACACATATGGCAAGTCATTCACGCTGGTTGGGAATATGGGGGCTACACGAAGAAATCCCAATGACTTCTTCCGCGCATTCTCATCCCATGACGACTCGCCCGCCTTGCTCACCGCTTCATATATAGCATCACGATCAAGAACACCGACTCCCATTATTTTCATGCCCTCGAACAATACGTCATCGGCATAGGCTTTGGTCGTCTCCTGGTTGTAATAGAGCCAGTCGTGCACGGCGGCTATGAACCCATATTTTCCCCAGGGCGCGCCAACCAATGTCCAAAACTCACGCGGGATAGAAGCAAAGTCGGTGATGAACCTCTCGGGCACGGTGACCACCTTCCCGTCACTGTGCATGTAGCTGAAAGGCTCGAGCACACAGAAGTTGATACCGTCACCGTACGGCGCTACCTTAAGAATATTGAGGAATTTGCCGTCCATGATTTTCTCCTATGCCGCGGGCGGAGGCGTCGGAGCAGCCGCCGGCTTGTCAGCTGGCTTTGCTTTTCCATTCGCCTGCATATGAAACAAGGAGCCGCCGAATGCTCCCGTGGCGACCAGCTTCGGCAATATGATCGGCAATGAAATCGCCAATGGCTGTGTGAGAAGCGTTGTCAACATGTCGCCATTGCTCGAAAGCACCACGATAGCACTGCCCAAAACCGATAGCGCGATTTTTACCTGATACGGAAGATTTTTCAAATAGTCCATATTACCCCCTTATTTTGTAGATGTTATGGCTGACTTGATCGTCGGACACCCGTATAATAAATAGTCCGAATAATCGCCGTCAGCCATAACGGAAGAACCAGCCGACAATGAACCCACAGCAGCGCCTATCGCCCATGGAAGGCCGACAGCCGGAAGAAACCCGGCCATCACGGCCAAGCCTTTTGACAAGGCACTCCATCGGGTCTGATGATTCTGCAGTGTTATGCAGTTCAATGTATTCTGGTCGGTTGTATGAATTGCTGGACCACAACCGAATAACATAATAATTAACAGCATTGTAATCCAGCACTTCATATTATTCTCCTATTAAAAATTTCCACCAGCACCACCAGTTGCGCCAGTCTAGTTTCCAGTCAGACCCGTCGGAGCACTCGGGAAGACTGCCGGACCGAAAAAAGTTTTGCAATAAGTATTCGATGGACCGCTTTCTCCGGCCGCGTTCACCGCCGTCACCTGATAGCATTTCTGCGATGAAGTATTTGCCGGCGGCAATACCACCATGTCGGTGTACGTCGTCACCTGGTTTGCGAGCGTAGTTGGAACTGTCGCAATCTTCGAGAATGTGCCCGTCGTCGTCGGGCTTGAATACACATTGTATGCGGTCAATGTTACATCGGAACTCAAATCAGTGTCGGTATTATCTGCAGCCCATGTCAACACCTCATTCTGAGTAGCTGCTTGTACGGGATGGACTACGACTGTCATGAGAAGCAGCATCGTAATCATTACCATGAATACTACATAAAATATTTTCATCTATTCCTCCTTGGATTTAGGCTCTATGGCCTGGTTATGACGTAGTCGGCGCTGACACGAGAGCAGGCGGTGGTATCTTGCACGTGCCCGGCCCGCCAAGAATATTGGATGCCCATTGGGCGACCCAACAAAGCTCATTTGTGATGTCCTGATTAATATTCAAATGATTGCTCGCCAGCTCCATCGCTATGAGCGGCTGCATCGCCACAAGAAAAGCATTGATAGCATTTTTCTCAGCCAGAGTCAATGAAGGTATAGCCGCTTCTTCCCGCAATACTTGGGCATTGATTTGTGCTATAGTCACTACCTGCCCGCCATTCGCCGCGTTGATTATATAATTCGATACGTTGAGAATAACTGGCACCGTCTTCGGATACTGAGTACCACAAAAAACTGCCGCGCCTTGAACTCCACCTTGTTCAACTGTCGCCACTGTCGGTGATATAGGTTTTGCACAACCGCTAGTGAACATGAGATAGAACAAAGCACTACAAGAAACCAACAACTTGAACCACATCATTTTTTTACTTTTCATGTTACCTCCTTTTTACCTTCTGGTTCGTTTGATTTTTCCAATTGTTCTAATTTTTTTATTTCATTATTTATTCCTCTAAGTTCTAATTGCCATTTTTCTTATTCCCCGCCTTTCTCTCTTTCCCTAATCCTTCTTTCAACACCATAATACTCACCGCTAAGAATGTAAAAATCCTTAGCTAATTTACCATGCTCAACTCTCATCTCTTTCAAATCTTTCGTTATTTCCTTTTGATTAACTGACAAGTCTTTCTGATTCTCATTCATGTCGGTCAATACCCTCACAGCCAAAAATCCAGTAACCGGCAAGACGACCAATATCACGATGTCCACACCGATTTTTATAATATCGACAAGTTCAATTCCCACGGCCACCTCCAGCTAGTTATTTCCAACACCGGTAATTTCATACCACTTAAAATCTATAACATGTATGCCAGTCAAGCTTCCATAATTATGAACTCCGANTATATAATTAGTATTCTGCTTAAGAATGAACTCGTCTTCACTGCCTTCTACCGCACCAGAAGATGGAGCCAAACCGCTTCCTGGTATCAATAAACGATAAATAATAGTCCCATTCCCTGTAACTGTTGGAGTAGCGTATATCGCTAATGTTCCTGGATTTGAATTATTTCTGTTGCTATTAACTATTGATATAGAAGTACCGTTACCGCTTACAGTCGCTCCTTCATAAACAGTAATACCTTCTTCAGTCTCGGATTCAAATTTGAATCCCCAATGAGTGAATGTTGGGGTCGCAGCCGTTATCATCAAATAAGTGAATGTTGCTGTAGTAGCCAAACTTTCCTGGTCATTCGCCCTAAAATGTTCTCCTAAGTGAACCCTGGCATGCGCCGAATCAATAGTTACTATTCCTCCGCCTACAGTCACATTCGATTCTACTCTTGTAAATCCTCCCAAGTCACATGAATGAAATATCAAATCTCCTTCTGTATACGATGGCGCGACCGCATTAGCCAGACAAGACAATGCTCCAATATTTGTAGACCCGGGAGCCGCGTTATTATTTGTCTTAGTTCCTATTACAGTAGCGTTTAATTGAGAAGCTGTCGGCTGCACCGCCGTCATATTTAACTGTGTGGCTGTTGGTTGAACTACTGTCGCGTTCAGTGATGTAGCCGTGCTCTGGACCACCGTCACAGCGTTGGTCACCGATGTCAGGGTCCCGCTGTCAAGAACCGTGTGAAGATTCGTTCCCGTTGGCTGGACTACCGTCACATTACCCGTCACGCTTACCGTTCCAGTCTTCACATTGACCCACATCCCATTCGTGTTGTCACCAATGCACGTGTGATATTGAAGAGAATTACCAGAGTCAATCACGCTGATGGCATAGTTCCCCTGTATCGATGAATACAGATACGGAACAAAAAACCCAAGCACAAGAAACAAAATAAGCATCACGATTTTGATTTCTTTTCTCATAATCACCTCACGGATAAGTTGGGTCCTGATACGGCGTATAAAGCCCGTGATGCGGCTTATAACGTTTCCCACTCGAACCTCCCGATATCTGCTGGTAAGCTACGCCAAACAATAAGTCAAACCACTTGTCGGTATACACCGATTGAGGTTGAAGAAAAACACCATTGCCGGAACTCACAGAAGCTACCAGGTTCAAAGTGTTGATGTCGAACTTGCCCACATTATTTGAACCGCTTCCCGGCACGTATATGAAGCTACCGTCCGTCGTAATTGAGTCGACGTTACCGGAGCATTTGATAACTGCCGTAGTAGTGCCCGACGCTACAGTTGCTAACGTTGTCATGTCCAATTTTACGATGGTACACTGGTTCGCCCCGATGCCCGTATCAACTATGTAAACAAACTTCCCATCCGTGGTCACACCGGCCGTGTAGTAGCCAATTTCTGAACTAAGAAATGTCCTTGTCGTGCCCGTACTACCTAACGAAGAACATAACCTAATCGTCATAGAATGTGTATTTCCAAATGTAGTCCAAATATGAGTGCCGTCAGTTGTCAATGCCGCACAAAAGAATACGGCAGTTGCCTGGGAGACACCATTAAAATCATATTTATGGAGTACATTTTGGTTCGTATTGTCCGTACGGTAAATAAAACTCTTATCCCCGGTCAGACTGCTCTCGGAAGTATCGCCCAAGATGTTGAATTGCGTGAAACTGAACGGTGTCCTGACGCCCTTGTAAACCCCGTAAACAGCCGCCTGTGTCTGCGACGGAATGAACACCAAATTCGAAGTGTTGATAGTAATAGGCGAATACCTCCTCGCGCCCTTATCCAGACCGCCGTTAACCGAATCCACCTCGCTGATATACGACAGGTCGGACTCGTTGAGAAATACCAGCCTTCCGTTCCCCGTGTCAGATAAATAAAGCATAGTGCCGCCTATTCCTAATCCAGCTCAATCACGTTCAGCGTGACAGTCGCGCCGCCGGTCACGCCCCAAAGCTGCGCGTTCTCCTTCAAATAAAAATCACGGAACTGCCCCTCGAGAATCGGATACCCGGCCTGCCGCGTGACGCCGGTATTCCCAAGATAAACGGTATTCGCAATTCCATTCGGCGAGCCGCCAAGTCCGCCTTTGAGAACATACCCGAGCGTGAGCGTGCAAGTACCCGACAAGGTCCACCTGACCGCGAACTGGGTGGTCACGCCAAAATTCCCTAATTCAAAATAAGCGTCAGTATTTGTCCCAAACCCCGCATCGTAAATGTCCTGCACGTCAACCCAGACATTGTTTATTGGACTTAATGCCTGCGTGATGAGATGCAATGTCAGCCCCGAAGCATTGGCAATGTTAACGAATAAATGAAGTGTGTCATAATTGCTGACGCCAAGCGGCGATGCCTGGGTGTTCCCGCCCGCTCCTGATATATTCGTCGCCGGATAGAAAATACCCGATGATGTCAGACCTATCGATGGCGTTGGATTAATTAATGTAAATCCCTGGTCCGCCTGCGCCAGAATAATCTGCGTCGCATTGCCCGTAACCGTAACCGACCTGGATATGATACCCGTCGTTATAGTCCTCAATGAAGCTAGAGTGTGAATATCTATCGCCATCTGCGCCTGTAAATCTGCGGGATTGGCTGGGTTCCCTTCGGCATCCACATCCGGAAACACCTGGGTCGGATTCAGCCTAACTATATCTGGTGGTGTCCAAAAAGGAGGCATAATTCACCTCTACCCGAATATTTTCTCACCTATCATATTGAGCGAAACGTTGTTGCTAGCACCGCTCAAATCCTGAATGGTGAAGCTCACTACCGAGCCACGCTGAACCCAACGAGGAGCCGCCAGCACGTTCGGGAATGAACCGCTGCCCAAGAAGTTACGGCCTTCGACACCGGTATTCATCCACTGACGGTCACGACCGGCATCCTGAGCGGTAATAAGTACCTCGCCCTGAGCCGAACCCGTGATCTTTTTACAGACAAAGTTGGAGTCCTTGTCCGTGGACACCGATATCGAGGCGGTCTGATTAGCCGGTATAGTGTAAACGCCGTCAGGCGACGTATTCGAGCTTTTCGGCAGCGTGTAAACATACGGCAACTTCGTGGTTCCCGGCTTTTTCCAAGGAGCGAGACCGGGCCGCATCTTCAGACCATGAAAGGTCAGGTATATAGTCGGTGAAATAGTTGCATGGCTGTTCGCAATCTCCACGGTGAATGTAGTCGCCCGGCGAATGATGTAACCCGTCGGCCATATATAAGGACGGAAGTCATAGCTCCCGGAGTTATCCAGTGAAAGCCCCCTGCCCGCTATATTACGCAGAGGAGTCGCCGTCTTCATCAAATACCGGCCAACGGTATCATCCTTGAACCGGATATAGCACTCAGCATTGTCATTCGTCGAGTAATAGCTCGTCTTCAGGAATTGGAAATCTGCGTCGCTGTCAATGCGAATTTCAACAGTTGTATATGCCAAACCCACGCCAGCCGCCGTTGTAGGAATAGCCGCTATCGTCGCACTGTAAGCATAGAACTCGCCCCATACCACGTCAGAAGCTTGCTGTACCATTTTGTCCTCCTTGGACTACAAAGAATTTGTAAGGCGAAACCGCCAGGTCCTATTCTTCTATCCAGCAACAGTTCGCCCCGCTCGCACTGTCACTAATTCCATATACCGCGCCCCATGTCCTGTCAAGCGTCAACGGGAGAACGTCAGTCGACTTAATCAGGTAACCGTTTCCAATAGAAACGTTATAACTTCCTATATAAACATTCTGATTCCCTATGTTGCGAATCCGAACGGTTAACCGGTTTTTGTTAGGTGCCGTGATAAGCCGCGGCTGAACGTTATCGATAAAGACTTGTCCATGACCCATATCCTCGCGAGCCGTAGTCCTAACCACAAGTATCGTGTTCATCAACATCGCCAAGAACTTCTTCACATTCGATTCATTAGTTATATCACTGCGCTTTACCACTACCGACTCACCGGCCACACTTCCGCTAATACTGGAGACACCCGAACCGGGGCCGGATATTTCCTGTCCGGTTACTCCTTTGGCGTTTTCTGTCTTGGTTACCATAGGTTCTCCTGTCGATCAATAAGTAACCTCCTCCTTATTCAAGGGAGGAGGTGTCTGTAACACAACAAGCACGATCGCTTGCTGGGACTGTATTACTACTACTACGTCGGGCGCCTCATGAACGCATGGAGGACCAGGAGGATGTCAATTTCCTGGTTGAGCGCCGGAGAACCATCCCAGTTCATCTGAATCGTAAATGACTCGAACGGATTCAGCGTGATGGGAATACCGAACTTATACATCGGGAACGGTGAGGCGCCAGTCTGGCCGGTGCCGAGGAACACGGAGCTGTTCACGGTCTGCGACACGGCGATGATCGGGTTGGCCTCGGGAAGGAGGACCAACGGCATCTGGAGGATAGGCTTGTCAATGATGGTGAAGTTCATCCAGCCGCCATTCTTGAGCCTCATGATGTCGTCACCGATGTTACCGGTAAGCGCCTGTGTCAACGCCTGCTGCTTGGGAATGTAGACCACGCTGATGCCGATGAACTGGAAAAGCTTGGTCGGAACCACGCCCGAAGTTCCCAGGTTTGTGTCGCGGAGCGTCTTGACCTTGGACAATGTGACCTGCGCCTGAATGAGGTTGGCAGTCTGACCCAGCTGGGTTGAGAAGAAAGACAACTGGTTGGTGCCGGCGACCGGATACTGAACACGGTCATATAGCGGTTGCGCCAAATCCTCAGGACGCTGGGGATTGGTTACCGTATAGGTCTGGGCATTCATTGGGTCGCTTGAGGCCGGTGTCGGATTTGCAACGTACCTGGGGTTAACTGAATAGGGAGGCATTGTGTTACTCCTTTTCTGGGACCGGAGCAGTTGATGACTGAACAGTCCTGTTAGTTGTTGAAGAAAAGCGGGCAAGACGTATGCCCGCGCCTAGTTACGCTATGGCTTGGAGATTATCCGAATACTGTCCGGGAAAAGCCCCGAAGCCGGCCATTGCCGGCATTCCCATCGGCGGGAAAGCAGCCATGCCGGAGAGACCCAGACTCGTCAGAGTCGGAGCGAGCAGGTCTGTGAGGAATATTGCCGCAGAGCCTACCACCCAACCTTCAGCAGCGCGCTGAGAACCGAGCTTCTTGATTCCATACCCGCCGCCGATGATCGTCGCGAGACGAACGCCGTAGTCTGTAATACTTCCCGAAGTGGTGCCGATGATCTTCGGAATGAAGCGAACCATTACTGCGCCCGCGGCGCCTCCAAGTACCAGCGGAAGATATCCGCCCATTCCACCCATGATCGGATTGCGCCGATAATGCCTGCGCGGATTGCGATGATGCCGCTTCCTGTTTCTGTGATGTCTGCGACCAAATAGTGCCATTGATGACCTCCTTGGATTGAAACCGACCAACATGCCCTCAGCGCCGAACGGATTGTGTCTCACGGGACGCCTTCGACGAACCCGATTGAGCTTCGCACCCGGACGGGCGATTTTTGAAGACAGGCTTGTGAACCAGTGACCTTTGCGTGTGTACACGACAGGGCGATGCCTTGTTCCCTCACCACCGAGGGCTTTTGCGCTTGGAGGGCGCCAATGCGTAAGACGCATATGACGTTTGCTACTTGTCTTGCGACGCAAACGTTTTGGAGGATTGATAAGAAATGGCTCCTTTACTGTTACCATGGTGAAACCTCCTTTCTTAGATTAAGAACCCGATATCCTTAGTTACCTGAATAATTGAACATGTGCCTCCCACCGGGAGCGTCGGCATTCGTATAATTCTGCACGGTGAACGACCTGTCATACCCGACGGGGTTGCTTGGCTCCCTATGCCCATACCTCATCCCCGAGCCCGGAATGTAATTCCGCATATACCCAAACCCGCTCACGCCGGGATGAAGCAAATTTTGAGCCTCTGTCGACAATGTGGCGGCATACGGAGCAGACACCGGCATCTGCCCTGACGGGTTAGCCGCCGTAGGAACCGCCGACTCGAATGGGCTTCCCGGGAATGACGGTATCAGCTCGCCCGTTATTGACTGCTGCTGTGCAGCCGGCATGTTCGCATACTTCATACCAAGATAGAATGCTACGATCGCTATGATGATTCTGTCCATGACTTCCTCCTTTTATTATCGAATGCAGACTATTTTTTCATGTCCGATGATTGCGTCACGCTCAACATAAATCGGTATACCCAATTCCATGAGACGCAGGCAGAAGCTCACATCCTCGCCCGCCTGCGCGTGATGGCCGTGCGTAATCAGGTTGAACGGGTAGTCGAGAGCCCTGTCCCTCACGTCTACCGATTTCCACTCGCGGTTCAGACTGTTCATCATCAGTTCGAGTATGTTATTCTTGATAGCGAAAAACGCACCGCCGCATATGTCGACTGTCGGCTTCAGTTCCATTATGGACGATATCGCCCCATTCTTGTTATCATAATCATAGAGCGCGTACATGCCGTCCACGTTCTTACAAATGCCGGTTATGACATTTCCCCCGTGACCTATAAGCTTGAGGACATCGTCGCCGGTAAACTCCATGTCGGTGTCGATGAACACGAGCCACTCAGCCTTGCGCTGCCACGCCTCGACAAATGCGGCATTCCTGTTCATGCTGATACTGACGCTCTGGAAAAGTTTGGTCACCACCTGGTATCCCTGGCTCCGCAACATTGCCACAGCATCTTCGCGGCACTCTATGAAGTTGCGGTTTATGATGTACCCGCAGGGTGACGCGATGAATATCATAGCTTCATCTGCACATAACGACATTTCAACTTGAGCGCCTCAAGGTCTTTTTCTAATTCTCCTGAGTCCCGGTATTGCTCATAATAGGCCACATTTATCATCCTCTCGTCGCCTATGTGCGTAATGTCAATATCAGAATCGCACCATATCTCGGCGCCGGCCAACTTCGCCTTCAAGCCAAAATAGATGTCCTCGCCTATGCCGCCCGACTCCATGCAATACCCCAAATCCTTATCACCCCATTTGAAGTATGGCTCTTCCATGCCGACTATCGATGCAAGATTTATAAGCATGAAATAACCACCGCAGGCATCAATCTCTTTCATGCCATGATTAATGACCGGAACCGGATACACTTCCTTTTCCGGACTCACGAAAAACATGCAAGGAGCGTGAGGCTTGCCTCGCTGAAAGGCGGTGCCAGTGCAGATGTCAACATCATGCTCAAGTAACTTAATAACGGCATCATCAGGAAATACCATGTCATCATCAATAAAACAAACATGGGTGAATTTTTTCTCGATAGCGTCTTTAATAATAACATTCCTATCAGTCGGATGACCGCGACCGATGTGAAACGATGATATATATTTTGCAATACCAGATTGAAATAATTTACCCCAAAGACCGAGCATAGAAAAATGAAACTTATAATGAATATGCGTGTCCCTGGTAAGCAACCCGAACATTATTCTCACCGGGTTTTTCATGTCAATGGTGAAGATTTCATCTACCGCCGGGTCACCAAGCCGCATCCTAAGGATGTCGAACTGCTTGTTCTGGTATTCATGAAAAGCGTCGGCAGAACCGAGCAAATCGACAAACCCCTTCTCACCCGTATGCTTCACCTTCACGTCATACGCTATCTTGAACCTGAATCCGAGCTTGCGTATGCGATGGCACAGTTCCAATTCCTCCTTGTCGCCCATGCCATAAGCCGTAGCCAGATATTCTTCGCTGACCTTGATAGATTCCAACACATCACGCCGACACATGAAAAAGAGACCAAGCAAGTACTTCGGCTCACAGCCAAAATATTGATAAGCTAACACTTCCGACTGCGGCCCCATGGCATACGAAATCACAGGGCCAACTGCCGCGACTTCCGGGTCGCTGAACCGGCGCATCATGTTATGCAGCCAATACTTCGGAAAAATCACATCGTTATGGATCGTGAGTACAAATTCAGTATCAGCCAACATATAACCAGTATTGATGCAATCAATCCANCCGCGATTGTAGGTNGAGCCTTGATATCTAAATTCCACTCCCGCATTTTTGAACATCCAATGTACTTCTGATTCTTCTGCCGGCTCCATACAATTATCAAAGAAGATAATTTTGTAGTCATCTGGATTCGTATTCTTGATAAGACTTTCGAGAGTCTTCTTCGTCTCTTCGAACTGTTTGTATGCCACCATTACTATGGTTAGCTTTTTCATATCATCTCCTTGGAATTTTTATTTATGAATTTGCCCCTTCTCTGCCAGGTGCAAATTCTAAGCGTCTGCGTCACTTTAAAACACTTCTACAACACAAACAGCATTAATATCTGAAGTGAATGTGTGGGATGAACTACCCGTATTTTGAATAGTAATGTCACCTGGCCCAGTAACAGGCATAAAGCTATTTCCAAAATCAAAATATAATGGGCAAAAACCACCAGTACAAATATTTGGAAAATATATTTTAAAATCTGATAACCATGAAACATATGTACTATTAACACAATTAACACGAGCAAAACTATAACCCGAGGCTGGTAATGTAAATAAAACTACAGAATCACCGGGATTAAATGTAGTTCCCGTCAATGATGTGCCATATACTTGTGCTACTGGAATATTTAAACAAGCCGCCTCAGACATGCCAGTTAAATAAAACATTAAAGCTAATAGAATTAATATTCTTTTCATGGTTTCTCCTTTTATTTGTAATTAAAAGAAGCCGAAGTTTGCTCCGGCTTTTTATCATCCTAACTACTTAATGAGTGAATGTAAAGAACCGACAAGCACGTCAACCTGTACGTTTGCCGGCACAGAACCGTCACCGGTAATAAGCACAGTATTTGTGTTAGCCGCAGTATAACAAGGACACCATGGGGAAGCGGCTATTGGTGCTGGTGAACCGTTTCGAGTGAGAATAACCACTGTAGGCGTATAACCGAGACCATGAGTGTAAGTCGTACCCGCAGTTGTCGTGATTGCGAATCCCTGTTGCTGTGACCAAAGTGCTCCTAAAGTTGCCATATTGAATCACCTTCTCCCTGGCCTTTTTCCGAGTGACGTCGGTACTAAGCCGTTCGATTGATAAACCTATCTGCGAAATACCGGAACCTTGTGAAGCGACCGTATGTATTCAGCCACTTTTTCAATTCGGCCAATCATCATCTGCACGTCTTTCTCATGTATCTGCTTTCCCATCTGCATCATCTGCAACTTTGCGTGAATGGGCGACAATGCATTGAGAATGACGTCTTCCAATTCCTCTACCTGTACCCTGGTGAAGTCGGCCATGTCAACTCCTACAGTTTGTAGCCTAGAGCAAAATGTTTATACATGTCGTCATAATCGGTGTCAAGCGTGGAACCAAACCCCTGGTAAGCGTTGCCGACGGCTTTCTGGTCGACTGGCGTCGGGTTCATCAGCAACGGCAGCCCCGTAGCCGGCGGAAGGTTGACTGATGACTGCGGAATATTCGCCTGCAAGTTCGTGGAGTACCCCTGGGCGGCAGCTGTAGCGGCCGCGGCCTGCGACGCATGCTCCTTGTTGTACAGATACAGCCCCACACCGCCTATCAAGATAACCCATATCCAAGTCTTATTCATAATTTCTCCTTATCCTAAGTGAGCTTGATACTCACGGTGACCTCTATGTAACGCGACTGGCCCGTGTTCTCCTCGCGGACCATGGGACCCATGAGCTGATAGTATGCCAGACCTTCCTTCGAGAAAAATTCCACAACTTTCCTTAGCATCTCCTCTGCTGCCGGGTCCACTCCTTTGAAATAATGGGTCTTGCCCATGTATGGGGGCGACATTTTATGGCTCCTCCTTGGGTTGTCATTCACTTCCTCGAAATCAATTCCTTCGCCGTCAGGCGAATACAAGACGGGATGGTCCCTGTTATTCGTCATTATTCCACCCAGACCCTAAAATGCTTAGATATATTTCTCAAATGCTTATAATATCTTTCCGTTAAATACGCCTTAGCCGAATCTATCTCTTGCTTTGAGTAGCTTTTAATAAATGAAATTTTGTTCATTACCGCCTCCTGTCACCTTCCGATTCGTCATACTCGAAGTGCTTCCACAAGTCCCTGCCGCTTGTCGACTTGATCAGGATAGACCCGTCAGGAAGCCCGTAAACCTTAGCAACCGACGTGAACGGGTGCTTGAACCACTCGCCAGGCCAGAGCGACCCCGGCCCCTTCTGCGCCCGTATCTCCAATATCTTTCCGTATATCTCGACTGCACCTTTGGGTATTCTCATACTATCTCCCGGTCGCCCATTCTATTTTCAGTATGTCACCTGATTTGGCGCCTTCATGCTTGAGCCATTTTATGACATCTGACTTAGAAAACTTCGATGAGTCGAACCGTATCGCCTGAAGTTCTGGATGCTGGCTACCTTTTTTTCTTATGCCCCAAATGGCATGAACACCGAGACCGAACTTGTTGTTCTGGCGCCTGAACCGCTTGAACATAGAAGGACTATACAATCTAGCAGCATGCTCGTGAGAATACGGATTTTTCATATCATCTCCATACATTCTTGAACTTCCGCCCGTTCTCCCTGACGAATTTCCTGGCCTCTTCCTTCGTGTNNAACGGGCCGAATACGGCTATTTCCTCGCCCAGTAACTCGGCCTTCTGCGGGCTTACCCTACCAATCTCTGTGATAGNNCCGTTTGTGGCNACATACCAAAACTTCGACGAATGGTTAAGAATGTATTTCATGACCTTTGATGGTCGATAATCTGCGGCCTCGCATCTGCCAAATCTGCCTCACGCACTATGTGGGTGAAGCCCCGCGTGTCCTCAATGTGGTACTTATGGCCAACATGACGGCGTATTAGAAATTTTTTATTTTTCACCTTTATCACATCACCCACTTGCGGGACCTCATAGACCGGCTTTTTCATTCCTTTTGCTATAGTATCCCGTTTTTCCAAAGCAAGATGCGGTGATAATTTTTTCGGATTCGGCCGCATCGTCGTCGCCAGCGCCTCCATGGGGACCTTAGAGCCGCCGAGCAGGTGACCATACTTCTTCATCAGACCCTTCTTCAATCCCGCCGGCGTCTTGGGACTTCTTAGCGCAGCCTCTACCGCAGCCATGGAAATTTTGCGAGCCATATTCCCTCCTTATTTGGTGACTCGGTAACATGACAGAATCTTTACGACGTTGTTCCCGTTGTACACCAGCTTCTTGTTTATGATGGAGCAATACGGCCTATTCTCCGCCTCGAACGCTAGAAACACGCAGCCCGTATTGGCAGTGTGGCAATTATTTCCAGAAGGTATCGACCACTTGTTCATGACCGACATGGTCACCTCCCGCCTTTCGATGCCGCTAGGTATATGAGGAACCCGATGAACACCCCCCGCACCTATTCCCAATTCCGTGAACAACCCCATGGGAGCAGAGGTCCCGCCAGCAAGGGCGTTCACCGCGTCTACCTGCGCCTGGGCCTTCACGAGGAATACACCTATCGTCGCGTAATCGGGGATGCTCAACGACGCCCCGCTGCTCAACTGGCTGTTGACCGTGCTCAACTGGGATTCCAAATCCGTCTGGGTATTAAGCAATACCTGGGCCTGATTAGCGACATTCGCGTCACTGCTGTTCACCAGGCTGTTGAGCTGATTGCGGGCCATGAGCAGCTGCCCGACAAGTGCTTGAGCTTTTCCCGTCAAATCTGACTGTATATCGCCAAATCCCTTCAACATGGCTATCTCCTATCATGCAGATTTTATTTTATACACTTCACGAGAAGCCCAACCAAGATATTCTGATGCACTTTTTGCTAACTTCCATCTATCATCTTCATTTTCATGAAAACTTTGCGCGAGTTTTCGCATTTCAATTCCAATATGATTAATGACCTGTGCCATATCATCGGTATTGTTGATATATTCAAGAGCATTAATCACTTTTTTAATATCTGAATTTGACATACCGTCCCTCCTATTTCAGCTTGATGTAAATGTTCACAGACTTTATCGTATAAGTGCTCAACACTGATGACCTATCAAAATCGGTGGTAAGGTGCTCCTGAATTTTCCTTCACTTCTTTCTTCGAGAAACCGTAGAATACCCCTTGCGGACCCTTGATGAAATGGCTGACCTCATAGCCCCTCGCTATTCCCGCCTTAATTTTCTTGCCGACAACCATGAGCGAATAGTTTTTGGCATATCATCTCCTTATCCCCGTAGCCGCGGCCAAATGAGCCAGGAATGTATTCTCCTCAGCAGTAGGCATGATGCCAGCCGCCATCTTCGCCTTTATCTGGTTGAGGACGTTCACGATACGCTGTGATGTCGGGTCGATGACCACACCCGGATGCATCAATGCCGGAGGACTGGGAATGACGGGGTTTGCCTTCGGAGCCGCGCCATAGTTCGGCTTGGATATGGGAGCCGGCATGGGAGTTTCGCCCATCGCGAGCATGTCTTGCTGAGTCTTGTCCAGCTGCATGGGAGGTGGATTGAAGCTGACATTCATCTCACCATCGCCAGGCCACGCATAATTCGGCATCTGTTCCTTCATCTCCATGTACCCGGCCAACGAAGTGCTGGGAGTAAAATCAGCCGGAATATTCAATGCATCGCCGAAACCGTGCATGGCAGTAGCCGGAAGAGGGTTGCCGCGAGAATCGACACGAGAACGCGGCTTGCTTCTTTTTGTCTTCATGTAACCGAAATTGGAAAACATGGATGCCTCCATTATCTTTGAGAATATAACCGTTTCAAGTATGTGACATGTTTCACTTCATCCGCGCCAATGTTTCTGAGCACTTTTCTCACGCCGTCAAATTCCGGCGTATTCGGCATAGACGCTATGAGCTTCTTGTAATTACCGACACCCTCTTCTTCCTCGCGAATGAACTTAGCCAGCTCCCGCTTGTACTGACCCAATGACGTTATCATTTGTCCCCCCTACCCGGTATATACGGCTTTGCGAACTGATAAAGTAAGAAGATGCCGGCCGCCAGCAGTCCTATAGTCAACGGAGCACCCAGCCCGGAGGCGAGCCCGCTCGCCACTCCTCCCGCGGCCTGGCCAGCTGTAGTAGCCACAAATTTCACGGCACTGCCCGCCTCCTGGGCGAGCGTCTGCGGAAGCTGCTCAATACTGGTAACCAATACCGGAACGACCGTGGAAACGTTCGTTCCCATGGACTGCACTTCTCCCGGCGTCTGCGGGGAACCCGCCCAGAAGGAGATCAGGTTCGTCAATCCCTCTGCCTGGAAACGCTCCAACCAAGTCGACACCGGTTCGGTGCTCGTGGGAACCAGGGTGATAGTTATCTGCTCCATGCCCTGGGTGGTGACCACAACATTGGTGGCAATATCCGGCGTGAAGTCGTTGTTCAGCGCGGCCTGCAGCCCGGATTGCGTAATCCACAGCGAGCTGAATACGAAGGTGTACTGCGTATTCGCCGCTATATTTATATCCTGGGCGACCAGCGCCGTGACATCGGGCATGCCGGCAGGCAGCGAACCAAACCCCGAGTAACCCGTACTGCCGTATTCCCTGGGGTAATTGAAGTAAGTGCCCGGCCTAACCTCATGCGCCATTCTTCTATAAGTCATCGCCATGACCGTCTCCTTCACTGACCGGATTATTATGAACCGGCTCATTCTTCGCATACTTGGGAGTGGGCTTCCTCAAATAAGGAATGACTATGAATATAACAACAGCGGCTATGCTTCCGTAAAACAACACATTGTTTATCCCGAACGTGGTGCCCTGGAAGAAGCCGACAACCGGGTTCTGCACGGCCGGGGCCGTTTGCGGGTTCACGACCACATTCGACTGCGTGGCCTGCAGCGACTTCGGCGTCGGTATTATCGCCGGATTACTCGATGCTTGCGGCACCATTGCCGTTGAACCTGCGGCCGCTATCTGCGCCGGCGTAAACTCCGCAGGCGAACTGGCTATCTGATTATAGTACGCGTTGAACTGCGCGTCCTCCATGGGAATATTAAGCTGCTGGCCGACGGATATCTGGTTCGGGTCGGATATCATGTTTTGGGCGGCTATGGTGTTCATGTCCACGCCAAACTGGTCAGCGATACCAGACAAGGTGTCGCCCGACTGCACGGTATAAGAAACAAATTGAATGGCGCCGAATGAGCCCAGGCTCCTAAACCTGCCAGCTACAGTTCCTGCAAACATGGCATCACCTCTTTTTAATACCTGAACTCCCATGCAACTGTAAGGATACCTATACTACATCCTTAGTTCTTCTTTTTGTAATCCTGCAGCTTCTGCTGCTCCTTGTCCTTCAATGTTCCCAAGTCCTTGATCTGGTTGTCGAGGTCGGTCGTGTCCTTTTTCGCCTTCTTCTCAACATCGCGCCTGTCCTGCAGCTGCCAGATGCGCTGCTGTATCTTGTCGACCGTATTCTCTATCCTGTCGGCCTGGTAGTCCATGACGAAGGAGTCGAACGCGGCCTCATGAGCGTACCTGTCATCGACAGCGATTACACCGCCGGCCAGGGCGCCCAATGTAGCCACTGCGCCTATGATAGAATATACGGAAGAGGGCTTCATAATACCTCCAACATGAAAGAAACAAGGGAGTATGTGATTCTTAGTCTACCTTTACAGTATCAACAATATATCTATCAATAACGTCACTTCTGGCTTCAGATTTTGACGTTCCCATCGCATCCATAAATTCGGCAATTTCATCATTTATGAATTTCTTAAGTGATTTCCTATTTTTAAACACAAGCACCAAATCATTATCTTCTGTGTCTCTCACAACAATAACCTTCATAGTAGCCTTCATAGTAGCCTCCATTCAGAATGAGATAATTTAGTCTATCGAATAATCATACAACCGCGTATGCGCCGGATTTTCCCAGCCGGGAGCCGGAGCGGGCGGTATCAAATCCATGGGCATCCACTGGTTGTTGATGTAGGCAAGCCCGTAAACGTGACCGAGCACCTTGTCCGCCGTATAGCTGGCNGCCCGCATNCGNACGGGGATGCCTATTGCGCGCATGAGCGACAGCGACAGGATGACATAATCATCGCAGTCGAGGAAGGGAACCTGCCCGCTCTGCCATGCGGCGAACGCGACCGCGGGCGACTGCAGCATCTCCGTTCCCGTCGGGTCCTTGACGTAATGGGCGTGCTGCTGCACGAAATAGTATATGGCGCCCGCCTCGCCCAATTCATCCTTCGCCGTCACACCCTGTATGATGTGCGTGGCCCAATCCCGCACTATGGGGCTCTTCGATGCCTGGATTATGGCTTCTTTCATCAGCGCGAGCGTGTTGTTGCTTATATTCATCTCGCCAGACCCGAGATTGACATACCGCACCGGCTGGGAGGATATTCCTGTATACATGTGACCTCCGGATACATATAGAATATCTGTAAGGATATCTGTAGTTGTAACTGTAAAGATATCTGTAGTTGTAACTGTACTACATCCTTAGTTTCCTATCCCTCCAATGCCAGCAGACCCTGGCAGCCGTTTATGCCGCAAGTGACGTTGCCGGCGTTCTCACCGGCTTCATCATTCCATTGCTGCATACTATCAAACTCATGGATATTGCCGCATGCCTGGCACCTGGCCAACACGGGTTTGATAGTCTCATTAGGTTTTGACTGGGTGCGTACTGATTCGATGTACTTGTAGGCATAGTCCTGGAGAGCCAGATACGCCTGCTGGGTTGTGTAGGATTTTCTGTCGAAGATTGTCACGTAATTCACGAGACCCTTGACATCCGTCTGACCGGACAATATCTGCGCGCGCATGACACCCGGCCCGAAGAAGCCGTCCATCATCTGGGTAATGCGCGGGAATTTGGAGTAGTCGCGCTGCATTATGGCCTGATACAATTCTTGCGCGATCGCCGCATTGTCTTGTACTTGTACTGCAGGCATGGGAGCCTCCTGATATGATTGAACCGGCATTTGGCCGTTTGCTACCTGCTGCGCCACTCTTTCTGCTTCTGCTACCGCGTATGATTCAGGTGGTAAATCCGGCATGTTCACCGGACCGCTGGGAAATCCGTCATTCACGTCATCCCATGTATTGTACATGGGTTTTGCCTGCGGCAATGGCACCGGCCCTCTCGTCGGATTCATGGGAGGACCCGGCGCCACTTTGGGACCGGACAACTGTTGCGCGGGCGGCTGCTGTATGATAATTGGGCGGCCTGGCGCCTGCTGCTGCGCGGGACCCGTCAACGCCAGCTGGGCGGCACTTGCCCGCATGGCGCTGATGTTGCTGACTGCCTCGATCAGCTTGCCGACATGCGGCCCAACAGTTTCCACAATCTTCTCAACAATACTGGGACGCTCGGCTGGACCTGCTCCTGTAAGCTCCTGTACCATACCGAGGATGCCTTTCATCTTGGTGAACATGTTGAGCGGGTCACTATCGCCTGGGTCTTTTATAAGTCCCAATGTTTTGAACATGAGAATTTGGTCGCCCAGGGACTGAGTATCCGTTCTGGCTGCCGGGAATGCACCGGCGTCTTTCATCGTGCCGATCATTCCCCGCATAAAATCCAGCGGGTCCTTGTCGCCGTTCTTGCCGCCCATAGCCGACATCATCGCAGTCATCATGCCGACAATGAGCTGTGTGGAATTATTTTGTTGATTCATCATCATGGCCATGAGGCTGTTGTCGCCTGCGCCGCTCTTGGAGCTGGCCATCGCCGCAAGTTCCATGCCCTTCTGCATGCTCTCGACATTCTGCTGTATGACGTCCTTCGGCGACGTTATGGTCTCCCGCAGCACGTCGAGCATTTCGGCCGTCTGCGTCGTAGGAGGCATGGAATCAGGCTCTTGCGCATCGACATCGAAGAATACGGGCTTCTTCTTGTTGGACCTCACGCCATGATCGCTGAAGAACGTGACCATGTACCTGCCGCTGCCCCATGAGACCACCTTGCCGCGGCGTTTTACTTCATTTGCCGTTTCCTTCTGCACGAGCAGGTTTATCTGCAGTTCCATGTCCGCCCAGTGCCGGAACTGGTCGATGCGCCGTTTGAACTGCCACACATTCGGCGATGTTTCCTTGGATAGTTTCAGATACCAGTCAGAGCCTTCGACGCCGATGAGCATTTCATCGATCGCTATTTCATCAGGACCCCTGGGTTTGCGGCCTTCGCCTAATGACAGCAGGCTGCCAAGATTGTTCCGGTCCTCGTCGGGATTGTACTCCTCATCCAGTTCGCCGTCTTCCTCTTCTTTCAGCTCTTTCCTTACCTCGTCAAGTATCGAGGGCTTCTTTTTCCTGGTTTTCATGACCATAACATTCCTCCTGTAAGGATGACTGTAGTCATTCCTGTCGTTGAATAGTCAGTTAAGCTATGATTAGCTGTAACTGCTTTCTTTGGTTATCTGTATGATTGGAATTTCGTTTGACTGGTGATTTCCGGTTTGCCGGCAGGAGACGGTTTGTTTGCCTAAGGATGCCTGTAAAATGCTCTGCTTCCTTACTGTACGAATTATATACGGAAGGACATGTCAAGTACAACACTATTTTTATCAATGTATTTCAATGCCGGCTGCCATTTCGGCCATGCCGGCATGCACGATACGCACTTATGCCAGATATCTGGCTGTAGTATCCGCTGTAGTATCCGCTGTAGTATCCGAATATCTGTATCCTGAGAGTATCGTCTTATAGCCAATAATATTATTATTATATTGTTATTTTTATTTAAAAGAAAATAACAATAAAATAACAACTGCTATCTGCCTTATAGCTATAAAATATATTGAATTATTGTATGGATATTATTATTATTGGATTGGATATTATTATATTATATCCATATTAATATATATATATATATATATATTTCCATATTCAAAAAAAGCTACTAACAAATCTAGACTTCAATA